>Ga0265797_10002911_pt1 | contig 28143 bp, 28 predicted proteins | sample P2T30metagenome_FD_192433 | JGI IMG/M metagenome (GOLD analysis project Ga0265797, IMG submission 192433) | Plant litter microbial communities from East Loma Ridge, Irvine, California - P2 T30 | ecosystem: Environmental > Terrestrial > Plant litter > Unclassified | place: USA: California...
TGGCTGGTCTACTGCGTCTGCTACTGCCCATCTCAAGCACGCGCCTGTTTCGTCTGGGAGTTCGTCTGTGGGCGATCCGCCGCTCCGAACAGAGGCTACTGGCATCTGTGTCGTGCCGTGGGAGGAGGCGCCAGGGGACCCGCGTGCAGGGCTCCTGGGTCCATCGGAGGCGTTTTTGCACTGTCGCCATCGCTCTTAATACCCGGCAGGGCAGCCTTTTGCTCGTTGTGCTGCCAGATCTACCCTCGACGATCTGGCTTTTGCTTGCACCTTGCGCCGTCCTGTTGGTACCTCTCCCGACCTACCTTGCTGCCACTCGTCCACCCTCGCAACGACTCTGCTTGTTCTTGCTCCGTTCGATTGATCGATTCAAATCGTTCGTTCGGTCTTCGTTCAGTCCTTTCAGCTCTCCTCCCAGACGCTTCTGGTTTGGCAGACGTGGTTGCTCAAACGTTCGCCTCCATCCCAGCTCCCGGATTCTGCAGTGCGGCATAGTGCAGCTCTCGCAGTACCAACACCAGCACCCAGCACCAGCATCGCACAACCAGCCCACACCCCCTCGCCTCGCCCACCCATCCGCCCTCGCTCACACCGCCGCCGCCCCTCTGTTCGAGCGTGTTCAGTGCCCGTCCACGCTGCTGCGACGTACCGCACCGCACCTCGTGAGCGTCAGCGTCAGCAGCTGGCAGGCAGACCAGGTAGCCGGGACTCGCGCCAGTGCATGCCGCGGCGAGCAGCGTCGACCAGTTGCATCGCCCAGATCGCATCGCATCCCGTGGCTCGCCTCCCACCCAGTACTTACTTGCCAGCTCAGCAGCAGCACCGGAGCAAACAAAAGGCCAGCTTAAGCCGCCGCGCCCGTCTGCGTTAGGCTCTTCGAGTGCGAGAGTGTGCGAGAGTTGAGCTTGCGAGCGACGAGACGAGACGTGACGAGAGAGTCAGTCAGTCAGTCTGAGCCTGCGAGCAAATCGATTAGCTCGTTTGTTTTATTCGTTTTATCGTCACCCTCACCGTCGCCATCCGTCCGTCGATATCGATCCATCCGTCGGCTTTGATCTGAGCCTGATCGCCCGCCGGCTGCTTGTAAGCGAGCGAGTAGACGCCCGCCCGCCCAGTACCCACTGCCCAACATGATGCAGCCCGTCGTCGCCTATTCGCCCTACCCAGGCCAGCACCCTCACCAGCGCCTTCACCACCTCCACCACCACCACGCTCCGCCGCCGCCGCCCGCGCACCAGCAGCAGCAGCACCACCTGCTCCACCAGCCGCAGCAAACTTACCCGCTCCACCACGATGTCTACGCGCCGCAGCCGCAGACTTATCACGCCCCACTGCTGCTCGCACCCGCATATCGCCCGCTGCAGATTCCGATGCAGCAACAGCAACAGCAGCAGCAGCTCCAGCATTCATCACCCGTCGTGGCGCCGGAACAGCAGCAGCAGCTTGCTTTAGCGCAACAGCAGCAAGTCTCCACGCCCGCCTTCCCATCCTCCCAAGCCAGCGCCCCGGACCCCGGACTTAATCTCCACCAACAGCAGCAGCACCACCACCACAATCGCCTCCATTCCAACCACTCCCAACACCACGTCGCCGCCGCTTACCCTCAACAGCAGCAGCAGCAGCGTCGCGACCGCTCGCAGCAGTCCAGCATGGCCTACCAACCTTCGGAAGAGGAGATGGCCGAGATGCAGCGTCTCAGCGCTGCCTATGAGAGCGAAGCCACGGTATGTCTCGCCGCCTGCCTGTCCTCGTGTCGCGGCCCGTGTTTGCACCCTGACGTTGCAATTCACCCACGATAAGCGATGCTGTCTGTACGATGAGCCCTAATGCTGATTATTGTTGTTGTTTGTCGCAGGGACCTCTCGTCGGCCAACGTCAGCCGAGCTCTGCAATTACGCAAGAGTATGCCACCGCAGATGCGACGTACCAGACCAAGACCGCGGTATGTATCAACGTTTCAACACACAAGTATCAATGTCACTGATATTCCGTCACAGGCGCTGCCGCAGAAGTACTCGCACTATCGCAAGGTCAGAGGAGATGGCAAGTGTGGCTGGCGTGGTATGTCAACCTACATCCGACGACCTTCATCAACCGACAATCTAACATGAACCTAGCTGTCGCATTCGGCTACCTTGAACGCCTACTTTACATCGGCGACAGCGGCAAGTTCTACGAGGAGGAAGCTCGCCTCCGATCGCTTTCCAACGTTCTCAACCAAGCTGGCTTTGAGCCGTACCTCTACGAAGACTTTGCCGACGAGCTCTTCGGCCTGATCAGAAGCATTGCGAATGCCATCAACGAAGGCAACGGTGATGAAGTCTTGATGAATGCTTTCAATGATGAGTCGACTCAGAACTATGTCATCACGCACTTTAAGGTGAGAATTGACGTGCTGCTGTTAATACACTACAGATATACTGACACTCCACACTAGACCCTCACCGCCGCGTGGATGAAGACACACCCCGAGAACTACGCTGGCTACATGATCGGCCAAACTGTTGACCAGTACTGCGACGAGCACATCATGCCTATGGACGGCGAGATCGATCACCTCGGGCTCAGCGCACTCAAAGATGTGATCTTGAGCCCTGCATCCCTTGCTTTGGAAGTCACCTACCTCGATCGCAGCGTGGGCGAAGAAGTCAACCTCCATCGCTTCGACCCGATCAGCGGATACACTGCATCTACTGTCAGACTTCTTTACAGGCCGTTCGTTTCCCACCTAACCTGCACCCCACGTTCATCGCTAATCAAGACTAGTGGCCACTACGATCTGCTATACAAGTACGAGGATGTACCTCTTCCAACCCCGCCGCCACCACCTCCAGCACAGGAGTCCGTCGCGGCTTACCTGCAGCAGAACGCCCCGCACCCAGACTATGTCCCGATCGGCGACTTCAGCGATGCCACGGACAATCTCATGTTCATTCCTGGAATGTCGATCGCACCTACCCACGGATGGATGTCCGGTCCAAGCTACGGCTCCGACTTCTTCGCCACACCGTTCGCCCCAGTTCAGTCTTGTGCTCAGACGCTTCCAAGCCCTGTGGCACCGGCACCTCAGCCGCAGATGCTACAACAGGCGCCCATCCAACCAGCTTACACGTCTGCTCCACAAGTCAGCCATGTGCTTCCGCCAACACAAATGCCCACTGATCTTCCTATCCGCTCTTCTGGAGCCATGCCACATGCCGAGCATGTCATCGAATCACAGCCCGAACCTCAGTGCCAAACGGGTGGGATGTTCAGACCATCAGTCTACAACAGCACTGTAGATGGGTACGCTGCCTCCATACCGCAGATGCCACTGGTCACGCCTAGCTTCAAAAAGTAAGTCTCATTGATGAATTCTGGTGCAAAAGTCAGCCCGACTAACATCAACACAGCTCGCACTACAACCCATCCCACTTTCAAAATCCTGACTTCCAGCCGGAGCAATGGGTGCCCGACGACGAGTACGTGACCACCACCAACACGAAGGCTTCGTCGCGTAGCCACAGGTCATCCGGGTGATTTGCCCTACCACCAACACTCTGTATCAATATCGCACCGTCCGACCCTCCTTCCTGACCTCTCACCCTCCACGATTGGTTGCATTCGACCCGTCGTCACACAGACGTAGCACCACAGGGACGGCAAACTGCATTGTCTCACCTGCGCTTCTTCTCTCCTGCACGCTCCTTTTCCATCAAACAGACCAACCCGCCCCATCCCATGCATGCCTTCATGCACGGATCCGGACGGCTAACGACGGCTTACGACCAAAGACTTATCCACCTCAGAGGTACCTAGAGCGTGCAGACTTAACAATTTTCTTGTATTCAATGCGAGCATATTTTAACCATAACATCAGCATGCGCCCCCTCGGTCAGCCTTACTATGATCTGCGAAACTCGTGCTCGCTCTGGGGATCTCGAGTGCCCTGGCGAGCCGATTTGTAGTGTTCAAGCTGGCCGGAGGCGCAACCCATTTCGGTGTGTCATTTGGTATTAGACGGATGGGAAAGGACATGAGGTAGCTTGGAATAGTATTACCAGGGTCGGCCGAGGCTGCGACCTTCGCAAGAAGACACAAGGATCCGATTGCTTGACCTGTTTACCTTGTCGAGTGTCGCCATGCGGTCTCGGCGCCTGGAAGGGGAAGAATAACAGAAAATGTTGAAATACCTAATGGGCAAATGGCGTTTTGCCCCAGAGGCTCTCTTGGATGAGGAGTTCTCTTCTTGTAGTTGATCACTCTATCGGAGCTAGCTAGTATTGAGTTTGCTTTGATAACCTTCTTCTTCTGTTTCTTGTGAGGGCTTTTTTTTGTGGCTGATGTTGTGGTCTTAGCGTTTTACCGTCGTAGATTGCAGTATATATGGAAAATAGTGATACATGCAAACATATATTAGGAGAGCCTTCGAATGTTTCAATATGGAAGGCTCAGTGCTGTTGGTTTTCATGATGACGAAGTTCCCCGCGGCGGGGCAGAGAAGGGGCTTTGGACATTTTGGAGGATTTCGAGACGATGGCCTTTTGAGGTTGCCTAGAGTGAACACATCTTCCTTTCTGACATTTGCACCGCACTACACCTCACTTCGAGCAACAATTTGCGCAAGTATCTTCGACTTACCTACCAGTACCTCTTGAAACCACAACACCTCCCCGCGTAAGGCCAGCAGCGCCAATAACACCCACCACCACACACCCGCCCAAAATGAACAACATGCCCGACATGCCCATAAACGTCCCCGTCGACGACCCCAACGCCGACACCGAATGGAACGACATCCTGCGCGCCAAAGGCATCATCCCGGAGCGCGAGCCCTCCCCCACGCCCATGATCCAGGAAGCCCTCGAGCAAGCGCGCGCCCTCGCGCACGAGAACCGCCTCGAAGGCAAAGAGCTCGACGAGCTAGACGAGCTCGAAGACGACGAAGACGAAGACTTTCTCGACTCCTACCGCCAGAAGCGCATGGAGCAGATCGCGCACTTGGTCAACGCGAGCGTGTATAACCAGGTTTATCCTGTGCAGAAGGCGGAGTGGAGTAAGGAGGTTACTGAAGAGAGCAAGAAAGCGTGGGTGGTGGTGCTGTTGACATCGAGCTCGGGGACGAATGTGGAGAGTAGGGTGTTGATTGAGGTGTGGAGGGACTTGGCGAGGAGGTTTGGAGAGATCAAGTTCTGTCAGATTCAGGGCGATTTGTGTATTGAGGGGTATCCCGATCGAAACTGTCCGACGGTGTTGGTTTATAAGGATGGGGATGTTAAGAAGCAGATTGTGACGCTGAAGGAGCTGCAGGGGGAGAGGACGAAGACGGATGGTGAGTTTCGAGGAAGAGACAATGCGGGCGTGGGTGGACTTTTGTACTGACGACTTCGATTTGCAGATGTTGAGAAACTCCTTACCGGACTTGGTGCGATCAAGGTTGGCGACTCTCGCTTGACCAACAGGCACGTGGATGAATACGAGCCAAAGCAAAATGGCATCAAGCAAGGCAACCGCGCGACTGTCGACGATGATGACAGTGACTGGGATTGAGGTGCCTGGACTGGAGCGGATTGGGCTTTCCGCGACCGATTGTAGATGTGCCAGGCATCCCTTGAATGGACGCTCCGGATGCACAGTTTTTGCTGTGGATCCACGTGTATGTCTCGGCTTATGCGAGAGAAACAGCAACTACGAGTGCCCTGCTGTTCGACTGCAACGATGATTTGCGAGTCAGGTATGGCTGAGCGAAGTCGGAGTCCTTGTGCAGAACAGCTACGAGACAGAGTGTGCAGCCTCAAAGAACGGATCACGACCAAATGAATCATCCACTTTACGTCAATATCCTGGCCATAATCATTTGAACGCCATAGACGAGTCCTGATCTCTCACTGAGAATAACAAAGGCTTGGATTTTCGAATCAAGCCTCCACATTCGATGTTCTAACGACTGCGATGGTATCACTCGTTTCACGAACGTACGCCCACAGCCACGGCACATCAATACGACTTTCCCCAATACCCGTCTTTGAGTGCCAGCAGTGCGAAGTTCGAGCCGACTGTACTTCTCGCCCTGTTACCGATCCACTTCCCTACCTCCGGTCCTTCGACATTGTATTTAGTCCCGAAAGGCACGCTGTTAAGCCCGTTCGTCAGGTAAGCTTGTGTTGTATTAATGATAGCCTGTTGAACTGTTGGCGAAGAAGCTCCAGCCGCGACTATGTCTGCAATAATCATTCAGATTCAACAACATCAAACTCTCCACGCGACTGCACTTACTCCAATCAAGCAAACCCCAAAGCAAAGGCGTGCCCGTATAATCCAGATTCGTCGAAGGGCCAGCGAAAGCAAGTCCCAGCTCTTGGATCTGAGACTCGTACCACTTCGATTGCAGTTCCCACGCTTCGGGTGGGAAGGTCTTGAGATCTAGCAAGACGTCTGAGTAGGCGGGGAAGAGAACGTTCCACGTGGAAGATTTGCCGTAGTTGTACGTGAAGTGGCTGCTGCTAGCTGGATCTTCCCCGTCGAGACCGAGACCTTGATTGTAGATGGTTTTGGCGATGGTTTTTGCTGTATCAGCTAAGGTGTTGTTTTCGAGGATGACGCTGGCTGCTTTCAGTCCGATGGCGGATTGGATGGCGAGGCCTGTCTGATTTGCTGTTGCTGGGATTGCGTCTACGCTGATCAGCTGGCTTGATGGGTATAAGGAGTTGTGGACGAGGTAGTCTGCGTATCCTTCGAGGAGAGAGCGATATTGCTGAGCGTAGACTGTGTCTCCGCTGTACTTTTGGTAGGCTAGCAGGAGGATAAACAGACTTGATGTTTCGAATAGTGGCATCTGCTCTGCGCGGCCGTCGTTGTGCCCGGTGGCGTTGGGGTATGCTAGAGAGAACTGTCAGCGAACTGTGTGCTTCTGTGGCGCTGCAGGTCTTCTTACAGGCTCCCATGTCGTGAATTACCCATGGCCACGGCCATCCTTCCGATCGTGGACGTTCGAGGTAAGACATCATTGGTTGCAAGAACAACTTGATGTACTCCGGATTTAAGCTGACGAAGACGGGCCAAGTTTGGAACATCACGTCGACAGTGTTGAGGTTGCCGTTGCTGGAGATTTCTTTGAGGTACACTGACGGCGGTGCAGAAAGGTTATTCTTGGGAACCTGTACAAGATGTGAATGACAAAGCTGATGAAGAGAAATATTTACAAGCACTCACAGTCAACTCAAGTGCACCAAACGTCTGCCGAACGCTCGCTTCGATAATGTCCGCATACTGGGCGCCAAACACATCAGAAACAGCTTCAGATCTCTCCCTCACTTCGCGGTCGAATTTCTGCGATGCTGAGGTCGCGTTTTCGTAGTCTTGCAAGACGAAGTCAACGGCTTCTGGGATGGTTGCCCAACGAGTGCGGTAGTAGCCGGTCTGGATGTCTCCCAGATAGTTGATGGCATCTGTACGGTCGAATCCTACGGCAAAAGTCACATTCCTTGTTTCATTCGGAAGTATCAGACCGAGGTCTTTAGATAGTGCAGCCAGGTCATGATATCCGTGGTCTCCAGAGGGATTCACAGCACCAGTCTTAGCAAAGCCATCCAATAGATCTTCTGCCGTACCTGAAGCATGCGTAGTAGCGTTGTCATTGGTAGTGGCCCAAATGACCGTCCCGTATGTGGCCATTGCTTCGTTTGTCTCTGTGAAAAGAATCTCGTCGGGATTGTGGAACTGGAAGAACTGCGCTGAGTCCGACTTTGTGAAGTTCAATTGTGCCGCACCATGTTGATTAGTCCAGGTCTGATCGATGCCAGCGGCGATCTGTACGCTTGATGCCACTCCAGTAGGATTACTGGCAGACACAGTCAGATACGAGTATGGAAGAGACTGCCGTTCGTAGTCCTCAGGTGCTGGCAAGACTGGAGAGAAGAAGTCCAGTGTGACTTTCACGTCCCCAGCGGCCAGATGGAATATAGTGTGTGTCGAAGTGTATGAGACCGATTCAGTGCGTGCGTTGACGGGTCCGTCGATCCATGGGTCCGGCACGCCGAAAAGCGCATACGCAAAGTTGTCAACTCGTGCCATTACCGGCCATGATAAGTTCTGGCCATTCCAGAATTGTGGCCTCGCTTGTGCGATGTCATATAGTTGGTTGCCCGGCACCCATGCGGAAAGGTAAGGGTGCTTGACTGCCAACGGATATGAAGGTAGTTTTATGCTGGTACTGCTTGTGGTGGCCTGCAGGCTGCATATGCTACCAAAGAGAATGGTCCCCAAGAATGCAAAAACGCTGAAAATAGGCATCAGTAAAGGAGAAAGCATCGAAGTCCTGGTGTCTGTGCGTGTTGCGGAAGCGACATAAGTCGTTATATTAGCAGCATGGCTGAGCAGAGGAACCTGCTGTTTTATCATGGCGTGACGACGGCGATCGCTGTGAGGTAGGTAGTAGTGTGCCTTGCGTGATTACCTAGGCATTAAAGGCTGGTAGTGTAGCTGCAGTGAACTTGGTGTGCATGATAGCTTAACTTGTTGCCTATGAACGCGGGATGGCTTGCAGCTCGCCATCAGGCTAAGCGATGATCTTGGACCAAGGGACTGCCAGAGCCATTCACGCCTGCCGTCGGGATGCGCATGATGATCACCAAGAAGACTTGTCACGAGATGGAAGGAAGAGACAGGCAGGGAAATTGGGTGGAGCCGAATGAACCCCGCCTCTCGATCTACGCCGCGTGGAAGAGGGGATGGCGATATCATCATTAATTTCTTTCATATGAATTACTGTTACCCTCCTTCAATACTGCGCTCATCAGCGATAACGTACAACAAAGTACAGCGCAAGCACAACCGCAATACCATCAAGGCCGATTCCAAAATACCACGCCGCCCTGTATCCTCCAACAACATTGTCACCGGCAGGGTTTACGTTGCCAACAATGGTGCCAGCAATCCCCAGCGCTAGAGAGATGCTATAGTTGAGCGTGGTGTTGATGAGCGAAGACGCGATGCCTTGGTCATTCTTTGGCATGCTGTTGCTAAGCAGGATTGCTGCACTGGGGAAGCTCATGTCCATGCCCCACGGCATAATGACGATGGAGCAGAATGTCTGTGCCCAGTAGATCTGGTCAACCGGCACTGTGGCAATGAGGACATGTCCGATCAGGAAGAACAGGGCCGACAGCAGCAGGACGTGTGACACCGGGATGTGGGAAAGTAAAACCCCTGTTGCCACCGCTGCCAAAAGACCTGATATCGCGACAGGTGAGTTCTGAGCGCAGGCTGCTAAAGCAGAATAGCCCCTCACACTCTTGATCAGTCTCCAAAGGTACTAGGAGGTGATGTTAGTATAATATACCAGGCTTCATCATCGAACGATCTTCTTTGCACTTACGAAGACCCATATTCCGAAACTACCCCATCCTGCGGCGATAACACCCAGGGCGAGAGCAGCTTCCTTCTTGAACCCTCGAAGCGGCACCAGAGGGTGCTTAGAGAACTTGATCTCAACAACCGCGAATACTGCCAGCAGTAATGTGCCCACGATAAAAAGCACGTAGGTGTATACTGTGGACCACCCCACAACCGCAGCCTGGTTCCAAGCGAAGCTGGTCAAAATCAGGCCGGACACGCCGAACAGAGCTCCGAGGAAATCGAAATCCTTCAAGTTGGCAGTCGGCAGGTCATCTTGGGGAATGATCATCCAAGCGGCGATGACCATGAAGATGCAAGTGATGGCGAGAGCAAAGTATGCCCATGGCCACCATGCAAGCTGTGCGAGAATGGACGAGAACACGGCGCCCACGACCCATCCGGTAGGCGCGGCCGCTCCGAACAGGGCCAAGATCATGTTCTTTTTAGGACTGGTTCCGTATGTTCGTCCCACGAGGGCGAGCGCATTGGGAACTAGAATTGCACAACCAATGCCTTGGAAAGCACGGCTCACATTGAGCAAAATGCTACCGCTGTAGACCGATACTCCAGCAACAACTGACCATACAGCATACCATCCGAATCCTATCATGTACAGATTCCGATGGCCATACATGTCGCCCTTTTCGTCACTGATCAGCGATTGCATTCCAGTCCTGATTGGATTCAACTCACCAGGCGTCCAGCTGGCAAAATGAACGTGCCGTATGTCAGGCTGAAACTCGCTGGGTACCAGCTCAGTGCAGCCTCGCTGGTAACTCCGAAACTTTTGCCAGTGATCTCCAGTGGCGCGATCGATTGAGCCAGGCCTGCCAACGACAAGAACTGTGCCATACAGATCACGAGGATGAACAGCACCTCGCGGCTAGGCGAAAATGGCGCGACACGGCAGTCTTCCTCTGGCGTCGCATCTTTTAAGATACTCAATTCGCTAGACATCGAGGAGCTGGTACCAAGTTATTCGATGTTCAATTATCCGCCAGGACGATCTACCGTCACAGTCATATGCACATCTGAGAAGGATCCCGGGTAACACATCACTTATTGTGTAGACCCGCGAACACGCGATAATGCCCGGCTCGGTGGGTCAGACATACGCTACTGTTCGCATTTACCTCAATGGTACAGCTTTCCGAAACATCCTTCAGAGCCTACTTCGTCAGAGCTTGCGCATTGTGCACTGTGCAGTGCCTTTGACTGGGGAGCCGGGACAAGATCTGGGTGTTTGTATACGCGTGTGATCATGACACAGGGCGAGTGGTCCAGTGCTCATAGCCCAATTGTCTTATGTTGCCATTGCCAAAAGATGATGGTGAAGCCATAGATGCCGCCACTATTTGCCTGAGTAAACAATATCTTGTCCGGGACTCTGTACGAAATAGCATCACACCATTCAAGTCAAGTTATCTCACCATTCGATGCCGACAAAATGATCACGAAGCTGGTTTCAGGCTCACTGTCTTGCGGTGAGCGCACTGTACTAGATACTATCGATACCTTGGCAGCTAGTCATCCAGAGCGAACATGGGCTCGGTATCCCAGATCCCAAGAAGCGTTCGAGAAGGGCGAGCTCGTTTCCGTTAGTTTCGCAGCCCTTTCGAATGCAATCAACAGACTGGCATGGTATCTCGACAGACAGCTACCTGAGAGACGCGATCTCGACCACATTGCCTATGTCGGTCCATCCGATGTTCGTTACTACATTCTTGGATGTGCAGCAAGCAAGTGCCGACTTGTAGTGAGTATATGTCAGAACACGTGTGAAAGATGGTAGGACGATAGCTCACAAGATCTGCAGGCACTGCTCTCATCTCCTAGAAACACTATGGCTGCTCATATATCTCTGTTGGATAGCACAAGCTGTCGGACCGTCCTATATCCACGGGAGAGAGCGCCCGACGACTTCGCAACTGCTTTGATCAACAGAAACGATATACGCGCTCTCAACCTCCCGACGATTGCCGATCTCATGGCTCCGGATCTCGTCGATCCTTTTCCTTGGAATAGACCTTACAACGAAGTGGACGGCGAGGCTTTCTTAATGCTACACACATCCGGATCAACAGGAAACCCCAAGCCAGTGCCGATCAGACACAGTGCTCTTGCTAGTGTGGACTCTCAGCAGCTACTACCAGATGTCGGTGAGCGATACGTGGCCTCCAAAGAGTGGGCTAATCGACGTGTGTACACTGCCCTGCCACCTTTTCATGCAGCCGGTTGGAACTTCTTTGCCTTTTCGATCTTCCAGAGCACGGAGCTTCTTTTTGGTCCCTCCGAGGCTCCTCCCTCAGTCAGCACTGTAGAGCTCGTGTTGAAACACGGTCTTACTCAGGCTGGCGTTATGGCTCCCTCGTTACTTACTGAAGTAGCAGCGGAGCATGAGGTATTGGAGATGATGACGCGGTGGTCAAGCGTCACGTATGGTGGTGGGCCATTGTCTGCATCTACCGGCCACTTACTACAAAGGAAGTCGAAGGTTCTACAAGTGCTCGGATCTTCAGAAACGCAAAACTTGCCTGAGCTTCTGTCCACATCGGAAGACGACTGGCCATACTTGTACTTCCATCCACATCTGGGCCTGGAATTCCGTGAGCGCATGGATGGGCTTCACGAGCTGGTGTTTGTACGTCGGCCGGAGTTTCTGAAGCACCAAGGCGCTTTTTCCACGTTTCCGGAACTTGATGAGTACGGGATGAAGGATCTGTATGAAAAGCATCCGCACAAATCAGGGTTCTGGAAATATTGCGGCCGTCTAGACGACATCATCGTGCTGCTGAATGGCGAGAAATTCAATCCGAGGAGCGCCGAGTGCAAGATCGAAAATGACCAGGGCATCAAGTCAGCGCTGATCCTTGGTACTGCGAGGGAACAGCCTGCACTTCTCATTGAGGCAACTATATCCGGCCACCTTGACGACAAGATGCGAGCTTCACTCGTCTCGAGAGCGCTGTGCGCGAACGAAGAACTCCCAGCGCATGCTCAGATCCATCCGACACACATCAAAATACTGGAAGCGCCGGATACTTTCCTCCGCTCATTCAAAGGCGAGGTACGGCGTGCACCGACTATCGATGCACTAAAAGACACTGTCGAGTCTATATACTCTGCGGCGAGCGCAGGCACTATTTCCAGCTGTGAGCTCGATTTGAGCAGCGTGCATGCGTTATCCAACTCACTTGTTGCTATGATATCAGGAGAGCTTCTTCGAGGGAGGCGCATAACGCAAGACGATGACTTCTTCGATCTCGGACTCGACTCTCTGCAGGTCACAAAGCTACTACGCCTCATTCGTGGGTGTCTTGTGCAGCAAAATCATGCAAAAGCATCGGCTTTCACTCCTAGAATCATCTATCAGAACCCATCGGCGGCGAGTCTATCAAAAGCGCTCATGCCACTCATCACCGGTACTTGTCCTAAGCCAACGGATTCTGAGCCCACAGATGCGACTTTGCAGTCAATCCTTGACTCGTACAGCTCCCTGATGGAAGACCTCCGAAAGACAGATGTCATAGTCCTCACTGGCTCGACTGGCTCGCTAGGATCGTACTTCCTCGACAGACTGATCCGCGAACGCAGTATCGCAAAGATCATATGCTTTAACAGACGCGGTGGCAACCTCGAAAAGCAGCGCGAGATCCACAAGTTTCGGGGCCTGACCGACGACCTATCGAATGTGCAATTCTTCGAGGCGAGCTTGACAGACCGCAACCTTGGCTTGAGCGATCAGCAGTATTCGGTCCTCATCAGGGAAACCACACAAATCTTCCATGGCGCATGGCAAGTCAACTTTAACCTCCCCATGTCGTCTTTCCGGTCGCAGCTGGATGGCTGCTATCGTCTTGTCGAACTGGCAAACAAGTGTACGAAGCACGTAGCGATGACCTTCATCTCAAGTGTTGGAGCTGCAAATCACTGGGCGTACAAATATGATGTGCCGGTGCCGGAACGTGTGCTGAGCGATTTTGCGATTGCAGAACCTATGGGCTACGCACAGTTGAAGCTTCTGGCCGAACTACTATTCTCGGATGCGAACAAACGCCTTGGTATCCCGGTGAGGGTCTGCCGCGTTGGGCAGATTGCTGGACCGGTCAAGTCAGAGCACGGCGCTTGGAACTCGAGCGAGTGGTTCCCAAGTTTGATGCTGAGCGCAAAGGCTCTGGGCATGTTGCCGGAGACTCTTGGGGCTATGGACAGGATTGACTGGTTACCCGTAGATCTTCTGGGCGGTATGCTCGTCGAACTGATTATGCGGAAGCCGGCTGCCACCTCAGCTCCAGATTGCTTGTCCGAAGATGGAACACTTGTTCAGGCTGAGTTCTTCCACTTTGTCAACCCGCATCACGTCAAATGGAGCGATATCGTCTCTGAGCTTGCAACGCATATGAAGCCAGAGCCTCGAGTCGTGTCTTACGAGACATGGTTGCAGGCCTTGATGAGAGCGGCGGAGCAAGACGCAGACAAAGCTGTAGACGTGCCAGCAATCAAGCTGCTAGACTTCTTCCAGGACATTGGGCGGGTTGACGCGAAGAGGCCAATCTTTTCGACGAGCTTGACTGAGCAGGGATGTCCCAGCCTACGAGCTTGTGGTCCGGTGTCTGTCGCTTGGATGAAACAGTGGATGAAGCAGTGGGGTCTTGATACTGAAGAAAGTGGAGACTCTGGCATCGAAGGAGTTGCCTCCAAGGCCTCTCCGCTGGACCTTTCCACCCAGTTGTTACTGGAAAACTTGAAGGCCAACGACGTCTTCACGGCGCCAAATCAGAAAGACACTGTCCCGGTGGCCATACCAGTTGTCCCCAGGTCGGTTCGCGCTGTGCCTGCCATTGCTTAGTATGATAACATAATTAAGTATCAAAAGTCGAAAGCCCCATTGGCTCACTTAAATGGCAGTTTGCTTGCATATCGTCTGGGTTGCTGGATGCCAGGCGAGCTCTATTGCTCCACGAATACCATGATCAGATATACGTATCAAGCAACTAGGTAAATCTGCTTTGTGAACATGGTCTATAGCTCTGACATCGGACGCACTCTGATAGACCCATTTGATCATATTCCGGATGATCTCTGACCACCCCAACCCTGACCCTAAACATAAATCTTCCATCTTTCTGCCAGCACTGAAAAAAAAAGCTTGAACGCAACGACAACAATTTCTCAATTGTATTACACGTAGAGAGATTAGAAAGATATCGATGTAATGGGACTTGCCAACACTAGCAAGTCTTTCTAACGTTGCCAGATCATATTGGCGTTTCCTACGTTTGCCCATGCAAACATCGGTTCACAATTTCAATTCGCGCATCTGCCCCCCTGCCATAATCTGCCAATTCACAGATCAATACGAGCTCAATAACATTTTTAAAGTATAGCCAAATCATGATACTTAATTCACGGCGGCGTGGCGTCTTACCAAACGGCCGGGTTGCCATGCGAACGTCGAAGACAAGGGGAAGCCATGTCCAGACGTTGGCGTCCGAAGACATTGGCGACGTTTGAACAATGAGACATTCTTCACACGGTGCGAATAACAGACATGCCTTGGTACCTGTGTTGAACCTATAGGTCTGTGCGAGTAACGTGCGGTTGGGTCGGCAGTGGAGAACACTTCGGCCCTGACCTTGAGCATGTTCACGCATATAACGCGATTGACAGTGAGATAGGGTAGAGACGTAGATACATTAAAACGTTCTTTTCCAAACGCAGCGCATTAAATTATAGACAAAAATCACATATCCCTCCCATCCCCGGCTCCACTCGTCCAAGACGTTAGAAAGAAAGACCAAGTAGAACCCGAACCCTTCGCCGCCCGTTTCCATTGGGTATAAGTCGTGACCTGTTTTGGTGGTGGCGAGGTGTGTCCTGACGCCAAATCGTCCCATCGTTGGCTCTCTTGAAAGCGATCTTTCCTTTTCCCACACCCGTCCCGGCTTGTATAGGAATTTCTCCAAAAAATAAAAGACATTACGAGACTTCATTCTCTTTCTCCGCTTCTGCGCGTCGAATCACGCGATATTAGACATTAGGGTTGTTTACTCGTACCTGGTGATGTTGTTAGTGATATGTGATATGCAATTGGGCTGCGGAATGCACATACTCGTCCTTGACACGCCTCTGGCTCTCGTTGTCGATGAAGCTACCACGGCTGCGAGTGCTTCTCTTGCGGCCAAAGTACGACTTCTTGGTGTTGCGGCTAGGCTCGGACTTGCCAACGCTGCCACCGACACAGAACAGGACGGTTGCAATGAGGAAGCATGCGAAGGCGCCCCAGGTGAAGCCGTAGGCGTAGGTACCGATGCGGGCCTCCTGGCCGGCCGAGCGGAAGTGGTTGCGGCCGATGACGGTCCAGGCACTGTGAGATGTTAGGCGTTTGTTTAATATATATGCGCACAGAATTGAACATACGTCATGAGAGATGCAGCGAGGGCCTGGAAGAAAAGGGCAATGGCTGCGTTAAGACCGGTAAGGTAGGCACCGAGACGGGCGCACAGGGCGAGAGCGCTGGTGAAAAAGGCGACGACGGCGAAGAACAGGGCGATGATGTAGAAGGCAAACATGAATCTGCTCAGGTAGAAGAACTTGTTGGTGCCAATGAACTGCTCGGGAATGTTGTTCTCGGTACCGAAGTTACGAGGAGGGTCGAAGGGCAGAGCAGCCTGAGTGTGACGGCAGAAGGCATTCTTGCTGCCGTCTGCGCCACAGAGAGCGAGGAAAGTCCAGCGGGTCGGGTTGCTGAACTCCTTGCTACCAGAGATGCCATTGGTGGTGGTTTGCAGGAAATAGGTGTTTCCGACTGGGGTTGTGTTGACAGCTCCAGAAAGGATGACGAAGAACTGGAGCACGATGCCACCGGCAAGGATGATCATCGCGATCAGGCCGAGGACAGGACCTGGAGGGGATTGTTAGACCGGCGCATTGTATGCGCAAGTATGGACGGTGGCTTACGAGTGATGGCCATGACTGCGGTGTTGTGGTGGAGAGTGCTTGCTAGGCGGTGGTAAATAGCGCTGCAAAACAAACAGTTAGCGACGAGAATTCCTCGTCTGCGAGCAGGGATGTTGGGCACACTCACTATAAGCTCGTAGCCAATGCAGGTGTAAGAATATACAATAACAAAAGTGGCAGGAGGACGCAAGCAGCCAGGCGTTTCAGGTATGCAGCATATAGGTGCGGGAAGAGGCAGCGGGAGGGAGAGAGGTGGTGATTATGATGGTTGCGATGATGATGTTTTCGAGCTTCGTCCTCCTCCTCCTTGACCTTGAACTTGATTGAGCTATGACGACGTCACCGTTGGGCTTAGGAGCGCACGGTGCGACAGATGAAAGCTAATCGTGCCGAGTGTGCGCTGTGCTACTGTCCACCACAGTGGGCGAGACCGCAATCAAATCCCGGAGAGATGACCTATGTCTCTGCCAGCTTGCCCGGATCCAGGCGGGTGGAGTTGATACTTTTCGCGATGTCGTCTGCCTCTGCTGTGGAAGGCAGGTTTTCGTCTGCTCTCATCTTCGTCCTCTTATTCCTCGAAGGATGCAAAAGCCGCTTTCGTCACTGCGATCGGCGCCCTGCATGATTTGCATACCTTTGCCAAGGAGGAAGTGCTCGGACGACGATCCCGCATTCCTATGTCATGTGCCGGCTGCCTTGTCATCATTCGCTCTTTGTTCGCTCGTGTGGACGAGGTTACCTCGGAGGAATGAAATCTCGAATCGACCTCACTTCATCCATTCGAACACAAGCATCTGGTCTGGTCCTGCCTGTCAGCTTGGGTATACCGCCACGGTTCAGGTCTGCACGTGTTGGTGGACGTCGGGGCCGCGCGACTCGCGTGCGTGTCTTGGACTACGTGGGCTGAGGCGCAGACTGCAAGTGCCGTCGAGAATATTCTGTAGGCCTCGTACACGTACGTGGCTGTGGCATACGCAACTTATGGTTTTCGTAGGGCTGTCTGTATACGTACAGTATAGCCATGTGTGCTAGCACTGATTACGTATACCAAGAATTGCCGTGCTCGCGCTCTATGTTCTAACTCCATACTGGTGGCCTCTCAGCGGCACAACAAGTAGTACGGACTTTGAAGCCAGACCGCGCGAGCTTTTTTAGGATGTAGTTCAGCTGTTGCGCTCAGATTCATGTATGGGCACCTGACGGCAAGCAAGGCTACCTGGGCTCTACGATATTCGACGATACTGGAAAACTTGCTTCTGATATTAATAGGCGTTTTGAACCATTAAATGTCTCGATGAATGCCATGCTCAAAGAGTTGCACAGTGCTTGTGGCACGAGGACACTAGGATATGAGAGCTACAGCTTGATTTAGATTGGACACAAACTTGGGCGTAAGGAATGCCGCCGGTCTCATACTCCATGTGCCGCTACGTCGGCCTAGTTGCTGACCCTCAGGTCGAATGCATCCCTACGTGGACAGCTGTGAGACAAGAACACCCTGGCACGTTCAAGATGAGTCTGCGGAAACAATACAACGTACAATACATTTGACGAGTCCTAACAAGACAGGTAAGCACTCAATACAGATTAACATAGAGACCAAGCCCGAGAAACACCAAGATAAACGAAAACAAAAACGCCAGTCCATGCTATATGGTCGTGATTTCCCCATCTCTGGCACTCGAGTGCCTATCAACAAGAATTTTATCCGCTCAATGATCCCTCAAATAGCATTTAAGTTCCCACTTGCAGTACTCGTTCCGAGTATTGAGGTACAGGCGAATTAATTCCAGAGATCGCTCTACTACGACACCGAACCAGCGGACGTCGTCTCATACACAGTCTCAGTAACAGTCTGCGTGGCCCTCGACGTCACAGTTGAATAGCAGATATCCTCCGACGAGACTGGGAGAATGCCGCCCATGGAGCTTGGTGGGATCGGCGTGACCATCACAAAGGTGCTGCCAGGCGCAGTCGCCGTGTACACAGCCGAGCTCACACTGCTCGCATCAGAAGGAGTCGACGAAGACGGCGACTGCGGCACTCCAGGAACATCAGACGCGCTGTTTGTACCCAGACCGATGCAGTAAGTCTCCTTCGCCCAGAATAATGTCGCGCAGTTCGCACCATCAGCGCCGAGGATGGGGTTCCATGCGTATAGATGTGCGGGCTCGATGCCGTGGGTTTTCGCAAAGTTGATGCAGGTGTCGCCTGCGATGGCTGTGGCGAAGGAGTTGCAAGCTGGGGAGATGCCGGCTTGTGTCTCTGTCTCTGCGGGCGGCTGGATGCTGGCTATCGGAGAGTTGGTGCTGCTGGCTGCGGTAGTCGATGCGTTTGATCCAGTGCCAGAGCCCAATGGCCCGGACTCGCTGCTAGACCCTACGCCGATGCAGTAGCTCGTCTCGGCCCAGAACGAGGTCGCACAGTTCACTCCGTCGGGTCCCAGTACTTGGTTCCATTCGTATAGCTGCTCTGGCTTGATACCATGGGCCTCCGCAAACTTGATACACGTGTCGCCCGCGACTGCTGTGGCAAACGAGGTACACGCAGAAGAGATGCCAGCTTGCGTCTTCGACGGGCCATCCGCGCCAGCAGTGCTGGAGGCATTCGGTCCGGAGGCAGTCCCATTCGCCGGCAGAAGAGGTGGCTGCGCAAGAACATGCCAGCCTCCTGGAGGAGAGACACATATGGATTGGCCGGCGGCCAAGGGCTCCCAGGAAGCAACTTGCGGGTTCCAAGCCTTCAGCTGTGCGGAAGTGAAGTTGCTGCTTGTCGAGGCGAGGATTGACGTGCAAGTGGTGTTATCGTCTGAGACTGGCAGCAGGGTACAGTCTGCTGGAGTTGTTCTGTTCGCATCATACGTGCTGGAATTGAACACCGATGGCGAACGAACAGCTTCAGGCAAACCACAAGCACTCTCTTGTTCAGCCTGATCCATAGCCCACACCATGGTTCCACCCAAGCAGCGCTCATTGGCAAACTTCTGCTTCAGTCTGATCGTCTCCCCATCGTCAAAGCTGACCCATTGAGTCTCGTTGTACGCCACGAATTTGACACCCGCCTTCCCATCCAGAGTAGGACTCAGCTTACTCTTGAAAACGATGTCCTGAATCTCCATCAAATTCAACGTCCCCTTCGAGTCCGAGCAAGGCCCCGCCATTCCAGCCCCAGAGAACTCACAGACGCCATTAGGAGTCGTGCAATTCTGCTCCGACAGCGTGAACGAGCGGCCATACCATGCCAGACCCAGATTGACCTTCTCAGACACCACTTTGCTCCGCCAGAGTAGGTCCATTGCGCTATCAATCTCAGTGAGGTTTGTATGCGGGAGGATGTATGGGCCTGCACCGAGGGTGTCCTTATCCCAGATGCCGTGCATGTCGTAGGTCATGATATTGAAGAAATCGACGTGCTCTTGCATGTTGGGAAGATCGAAGTTCTTCATGTAGAAGTACGAAGCTGGGAGGGTGATCGATAGACCGTATTTTGTGCCAAAGGCGGCGCGGGCTTCTTGCGTGAAGAGGACGAGGTTGTCTTTATCGGCGGGTTTGCCGCCGCGGTTGCTGGCGGAGGGGTACTCCCAGTCAATGTCGAGGCCGTCGAAAGCGTAGGTCTGCATGAATGAAGTGACCTCGTTGATGAACTTGGTGCGGTTCTCTTTGCAGCCAACCATGTCTGAGAAGGCCGTGGCCGTCGGGCCAGGCTCGTTGAAGTTCCACCCACCAATGGCAATCCAAGTTTGAAGACCAGGGTTGGCAGTCTTGAGATCAGTGAACTCCAATGCCAAAGGGCTATCGCTGTCAGCGGTCTCGGCGATGGCGAAAGTGTTCGGGTCGAACATGAGGAAAGCGTAGTTAATGTGCGTGAAGCCTGTGACATTAAGGTCCTTTGGCGACACAATTTGGCATTTGCGGGTATTTGCCCAGGACTCGTAGTAGCCTACGGTTCGAAGTGATGACGACTTGTTCGTCGCGCATGCCGAGAGCTGGGGCGGATCACAGTTGTTCTGGCAGCCTTTACCGCAGAAGTCGACGGTGGTGCCGCAGTTGCCATATTCGCTACAGCAGACGTTGAGAGGACATGTCTCGTTACCAGGAGCAGCATCGCGACCGCACTCGGTAGTGGCAGAGACGTTGGTGTTCCGCGAAGAAAGCAACAGGCTGGTGCTGTTAGGCCAATTGCGGAGCAGTGCCAGAGCTGGGCTGCAGAGGAGTAGACCCATGCCGAGAGACCTGAGAGAAGTGAACATGCTGTGCTGGCGAGCAAGTGCTGACTTGTGCTATCGATATCGGTTGACTAAAGGAAATGTGGGTGTATAAGAAAGAAAGCAAGGATATCCCAGAAAGGATCTGATTTTATATACCAACAAAAGGTCGTCCTCTCGCAGTGGTCAAAGTAGGAAAGCCCACTGCTTTGACTGTCGAGAAAAACTAGAACCACGGCAAAAGCACAACAAGTATTCTCTGCCGTTTGCTTTTACCACGTGCAACGACTCAGTGAAGCCGGCGTTGCCAACAAACAACAATACACGGCAATGGGCTTTGCTGATCATGTACTGGCAGTCATTGATTGTTGTCCTGTAAGGTGGTCACTTAGTTCTCGGAGGCTGGATATCTACTATTGTCACGTCAAGGCTGATAATAATCAAAGAGCCGGGGCAGAGCTATCAACAACTCACTGGATTCACTCTTCCTCAAGACATTTTCTGATCTCCGGAGGAAAACAGCCTGTCAGCCGGAACGGGACCACCCCCATATCGGCAATACAGGTCCTCTTGAGCGAGCACAGCATACGTGGGACATGCCTTCTTTCTCACAAACGGTTATACTTGGAGGGACGCGACGTCTTCTGTCCACGAAGTCCACGGAGACCGGAGACACTGGTCAAATGTCAGTACCGCGAGTTTCAACACCTCGCTGGGATGATATGGCTCAATAAAATTCAGTAGTTCAAGAGGTGTGTTCTTCCCATGGTATCGTAATATCCCCTTGTTGCCCAAAACCCCCCTATCTACCCTTTCCCAAGTTCCCAAAGCCCCAACCCCAAGAAACACCACAAAATAAAAACATGAACGAGAAAAAGGGAAAGCGCGTGCCGTGCTATGCATGGTCATTTGCACAGAGAAAATGCCTATGTGTCTGAAGCCGGACAAAAAGCGTCCTTGCCGAATCGATCTATCAACGATCCCTCCCCCTCTCCAAGTCCTCCTCGGCTTCCATGTCCCTGCTGATGACGGGACCGGCTGCGCTGGGATCGTCGTTTGTGAGGAGAGCGGCTTGCTCTTGGACGTCGTCCTCGTCTTCATCTCGGAACAGGCCTCGAGTCACGGGTGGTGCGGGCGTTGACGTTGAGGGAGAGCCGGAGGAAGAGCTGCCGCCACTGTGGGCGAGGGAGCGGACGATATCGTTCTTGCAGATGGGGCAGGTGCGGCGGCGGGTGGTGAGCCATGGGGTACTGGGTGGGTATGTTAGTCTTGTGGTTCTATCTAGATATTGTTAAGATCGGGCGAGGGGAAAATTACATGCAAGCTTCGTGGAACTCGTGGCCACAGGGTAGGCTCATCACACGACTGACGCCATCAACATACTCTTCCAGACAGACGACACATTCGCGCTGTTTGCCGCCATATCGGCGTCTCCACTCAGCCAGACCAGCTGACTTCTTCTCTTCGATTTGATCAGGACTTTGCAACGAGGAGCTGCCGGCAGGGACCTCGGACGCTGTTCGTGATCGAGGTCGAGGGCGAATCGGGCGTGGAGAATTCGAAGGAAGCAAAGGCGTTGTTACCGAGGCGAGCGACGAAATTGACGATGTGGTGGATGATGTGCTTGTGCTTGGTATGGTCTGGTATGTTCGCACAGGAAGGCGTTCGACGACAGACTTGGGAGCACGCCAGCGGCGACGACGAATGCGGGAGCGGAGAAGCAAAAGTGCGTACACAACGGTCAGCGTAACAAGAGGCGACACAACCAATACCAGTAGGGTGTCGAAGAAGGGAGATGAAGACATGGACGTAGGGGTAAGCGTGATCCAGAGGCCGTCATGATCAGTAAGCTCATCCTGTTGGGACTGCGGAAGATGGATATTCTTCGCGAGTGCTGGACGTGCTTCAGGTACCACCTCTTTGACAGCAGGCTTCTCATGCTCGATGGGCTTAGCATGGGCATCGCTTGCATGCTCAGAGTGCGAGAAAAGGCGGCTGAACCAGCCATCGCGGTGCCCATCCTTGTCAGGTTGCTGACTTGTCTTTCCTGCTTTGCCCTTGGGCTGTGTGGCTTTGCCGATACTAATGGCTTCGTGTGCAGGTTTGTTGTATTCGCCACTGCCTGGAGTAATGCTGCCACCTTTGGGACCGTTCTCAGGAACTGATTTAACGCCCTTCAGCGCGGCGTGCTTAGACGAAGATGAGTCCTTGCCTCCAGCAGCCTGCTTGAGGTGTTGCTCCTTCTGTTCAGCCACAAGCCCTGCATCTCGCCAGTCTTGCACGCCGATAACGAATCCATCACCTAAGTCACGGCTAGGTTGCTTTGTAGGCGCGTGCTTGGCAGGTTTAGTTGATGTTGTCGCTGCTTTACCTGCGATTTCATCTTCATCAAAATCTTTCTGCAAGACCCAAGCAATGTTGCCGCTGCTTGGCGGTCGTCGACTGTCCTCGTGTTTGCCGTTGACGCTACGGCCACTGAAGAAAGACCAGAAACCACCTTTCCTCGCTGGGACAGCTTCTTCGTCGATCTGTTGCTCGCGTAAAGACGGTTTGTCTTTCTTCTCGGCCTTTTTGGGCTTTGGTGTTGCCGCTGTCTTTGCGGCCTTTGTGGTGGTGAAGACAGGCTTCTCTGCGTCGGCATGCTTTTTACCAGCAGTTTCGCTCTTGTCACCAAGCGCTAGACCCAGTTTTGCAGCTTCTTCGGGCAGAAGATCGTCCACATTGCCACCAGATGGAATCAGACTTGAAAGCAGATGCGCTGTCGTGTGTGATGTGAACAACGCTGGGATGGTGACGTTGGAAGTGTCACCACGTGCATACATGGTGACAAGCTGTCCTCCACGAACATCGTCACCTACGATGAGGGCGACGCCACCACGTCTCTGGACCCATTTGGTTTTCTCCAGGAAACCACAGCCGCCTCGACTGAGCAAGACGACCTTGCCAGCAATCTCGGCGCCTTCTTGTAGTGATTGAATGTCTGCATGTGTAGACTTTTTGTTCGCACCTTTACTGCTCCCACGGTGCTTCACGGCATCGTTGCCCATGAGAGAGTGGTGAAGATGGTCGTCTGTGCCGTCATCTTCATCCAGAGACTCTCCATCCTTGGAAATGTCCTCCTCAACATGGGTGTCTTCGTCTCGTTTGTTCTTTTTGGAGCCTTGTTTTGTAGATCCAGCAGCCTTGGCTTCGCTAGCAGATTTCTTCAACACATTTGTGTAGTCCTCGTTCTCCCAACCAGGCACATCGCTGCAGCCTAGTTCGCCTTCTCCACCACTCCTAGCCAAGTGCTCATCACCGAAACCTGTCCCTACCCATAGTTGTCCGCTTAGGCTCTTGGTAGGTAATGACGGGCCGAACGCTGCAGGTCGGGCCAGGAAGAAAGTGGAGTTATCGTCGGTTAGGGATATGATGGCGGATGGTGGGAATAGCGAGGAAGGTGTGCGCCAGTTGAAGTAGGCGCCTATGTGGGTCTCCTCGACATTGTCCTGGGCATTTCGGCGCAAGGGACCCAGACAGAGCAGGAGGAAAAAGGCGGAGAAACAGAAGACGAGGGTAGCGAGAAAACGGAGTGGACGCATGGCTGAAATTGGATTTGACGGCGGTAGGCGCCTGAGAGGACTCGCCTCGATTAGGGAGTGGGTTTCGAAGTGTCTAGGAGGAGGAAGTAGAGCTCGCCAGGGCCATGACCTCTTGTGCACACACCAGGTGATACGAGAGCGCGGTGAAGGGAGGCAGCAGACAGAGGTGTTGACTGTATGCTCCGGTAGTGGTGGCGGTGGAGGTGGTCGAGGTGGTGGAGGTGGTGGTGGTGGTAGTGCGAAGAGAGGCGCCTGACCAGGCTCGCTTTGGTGTAGAGAGAGTAAGGCGAGGCAAGGCAAGGCAAGGCAAGGCAAGGCAAGGCAAGGCAGCTCTCTGCGTGGTGGTGTATGGCGGTAATGGAAGGGTGACTGCGGGCTAGTGCTGCTGATGAAGTCACGCAACGCAAACGCTGGCTGCCTTCCTGCAGCGCACGCACAAGCACATGCAAGTTCCCCGCTGGTACTGGCAGCAAAAGCGAGTGCTAGATTGCGACACCCGCCAATATGCGATGGCGAGTGAGCTATATTCGACTATTTCCCTCACGTCACGTGCATCCACATCTAACAGCCTTGTCTTCGCTAAGCAGGAGTCGACCGACGTGCCCTTCACGTGAACACTCGCACTTCGCCTTCAAGCCGAGCAAGGCCCGCAATTGTCCTGCCCTAATCGTTAATCGATTTGATTAGGATCCACGCTTGATTTGAAAGAGTCCACTCTTGGGTTCGCTGTGTCCACCCCCACAGTCGTGGCGCTGCCGTGACCTCAGCCCTGTGCGTGTGCTCGTGCTGAAAGAAAGATTCGCGACTTCGAGAAGCTCGATATAGTCATGTATCACACGGACCATTGCTGCGCTATCACAAGCACCTACACTGGTAACACTCACGACAAAAATCCCATAACAGCATCAGAATGGCCTCATCACATCGAAACCGCACGCCTTCCACTCTGGAACCATACCTCGCCCTCCCACCCGCACAGTCTCTCACTCTCCTCACCAACACTCTCGGCTGCAGCGCCAACTGGCTCACATCCCGTTTCGCTATCTCGGCCCTGAAAGATGCCTCAGATGCAACCTCCGTAGTCCTCGTGAGCTGGATGCGCGATCTCGCCTTCTGGAAAGATGAGCTTCGAAGAGCAGCGGTAGGTGACCACACTTGAAAGAGCTTCAATTCACGAAGACATAGTAGTAATCCAACCGACCCACGGACCGATCGTTGATACGCAAAGGTAGGGCCTCGACACTTCCCGCACTCCCTCTTTCCACGTCGTCGACATGCTCGCCGACTCCCTCTCTCCCACCACAAGCACTCTTTCCTCCATTGAGAAGAAAATCACAGCCGCTCTCACTCAAGCGCAAGCAAGCAACCCAGCTGCCAAAGTTCTGTTAATCCTAGATTACCCTTCCCTGCTCCTCGCAACAACACCATCTTTGAACTCCACCACTCTATCCACTCTCATCCTCACCCTCCGCTCCCACCCAGCAGTCCACAGTACTCTCCTCACCACCCCGGCCGATGGTCCGCTCCTTTCAGCGACACAGGCGGATGCCAACACAGCTCCGACACCAATTGAGAGCGAGTCCGCTGCTTTCACAGTGCAGCAAGCACACTCCGCACGGAGCGTGTTGAGCGTGCGCGAACTGGGTACAGGCGCTGCGAGGGACGTGAGCGGAGTTCTCAGAGTGACCAAGGGCGGAAAGATCGATGACGAGGTCAAAGAATGGGAGGGATTGTATCTCGTTGGAAGGGATGGAGCTGTTAAAATTGTGGATTGATGGATACTAGATTTGGTTGGCGTACGTCGATTCCTTCTGAAAAGCGTGGCGTATTGCTTCGAAGCTGGCACTGGATGTGTGTTCTCGGACAATAAGACGCTGGACCTTTTCGTTTCTTTGGTTTTGAAATGAATAAAGGTTACGAGAAAATCTTAAGTCTCACGGGCAATTCTCATCTGGATGTACGGTCGCCTGTTATTGGGCATCTTCTTGACCTAAGCGCCTCCGGGCTTCATGCATATATGTACAGGGTATATCCGCACACATAAATTGTGTGGACTGGAATTCAGTCATGGCTGATGCGTAGTTACATCAATTCGCCAGGGATCGGAGAGGTGATGTACGGAGCCGTATTTAGAGTTTCGTCAATAACGACCTCAGGCTCACACCCGCACTTCATCACTCATGTTCTTGCCACCTTACCTTTCTTGCCACTTCTATTCCCATGCTCGACCGTCTTTCTGGTGGTCAACCCCTACCTTTTTTCTGACTCTATTGCTTGTATCGACATTGGCACGGAAAAAGTGCAAGTGAGTCCGTTAGAAGGCAATGCACATTCTTGATGGCGCAGCCGGCTGGATTGCATCACACCTGGACCTGGTGCTTTACCCTGTCTGCCAGAAAATGAGTATCTCAATCACTAAACGATTCTCTAGCTACGCGAAGGCTCGCGGAACATCACACGACCACCAGGTATGCCGCGCAGAGGGTTTCCCTCTCCATCTCCGATGTTGCCTACAGGTTCAAAACCACACGATACGTAAAGTTTGTCTCCAACCGCAGAGCCAACCACGCTTGCAAGAACGCCCTCTTCGTCCGCAAGATCCAGTCCGTAGAACACCAGCTTGCGTCCAAGGCCTTTGCGCTGGTGCGCAGGATCCACCAAGAGCAAATCAAGCATCCAGTGCTCCGCACGAGCTCCCGCCCAGAAATGCTGCGTGAAAGGCGCTGAACGTTTGAATATATCCGCGCACGCAGGGTCGGCAGCGCGGTTGATGGACGGATTGAAATAATCTGCTGGCCGTTAGTGCACAAATCCTCCCAAGTTTTGTGCTCGGATACTGCTCACCTGGTTTCGAGGGAACATTCGACTGATCTTCGTCTCCGGCGCGACTGCGAGCCCACTCTGCATAGCCCGTGATGGTTTCTCGACCTTCGATTACTTCGTACGTGACGACGTGGTGATGTGAAGTTATTGCAAGCGTTCCTAGGAACCTCCGCAGGAAGAACGCTACGAAGTCGTCTGGGTATTCCTTTCTTTTGGGATGCAGCAGGTCGCCAAATAGCGGGTCGTCAGAGCATGCTGTAGAATCTCAGTCAGCGGCCACCAATTTCACTCACAATCTGAAGGACTTTACTTCTTGCACACACTTCTGCTACCTCGTCGGCATCGGCTTCTGTGCATCTGCGGATGGCCATGTCTGTGACAAGCGAGGCGGGCTCTTTTTGGGTGTATTAGTAGTGAAGAATGAGCGATGCACCGTGGATGAATCGCTGGTGTGTCTGTCCTATAACATATTCGTCGTTCCAAATTCAGCCGCTCGGTTCAACTCCCAGCGCCTGAGTCAAATTGCAATCCAGGACTGCATGGCAGGGTAAAGAATCAAAAGAAGCTGGAGATTCCGGTGAATCGTCGCTACAAGCCCACCTTCCTTCACGGCGATCAGGGCCATTGTGAAGCCTTACCTCCGGCACTAATCGTTTTAGCGCGAGCGCTACGTGGTGCAAGTTTATCGCGGCCGGCACGAAACAACGGTCCAACGACGAACGAACATGTTCGCTTCGAGGAGCCGAATCCTTCGGCTGCAATTCCTCCTCTCGTGGAGCTTGCGAGCCGTCGTCGCTCCACATGAGAAGCGTTTCTACCATGATGCACGGCCATGGGTTATTGCGATTGATCTGTTTTCTTGAGGCTTGGGCGGCTGGCTGATTTGCTAGAACAGACCGGCTGTTTGCAACCGAAGCGCTTGCTCCAATTCTTTTCTACCAGGGCCTGGAAATATATTGCTTCAGGTAAGAGATATTGCCATCGTATGGGTCGGCACTTAGTTCTTTGCTCATGCAAACGATGTTATTTATCCTCTGTGACTTCAAGGGCTTTGTATCTACCAGAGCGGCAGAGCTACCCATGTCCCGTGCGAGATTCGAACATCAGATGTGTCGGCAGGATGCTACATGTAGAGGCTAAACGTGCAGGGCACAGGAGGGGTCTACCAGGATGCACATCATGTTGAGCTGCTACTCTCGC
>Ga0265797_10002912_pt1 | contig 28140 bp, 23 predicted proteins | sample P2T30metagenome_FD_192433 | JGI IMG/M metagenome (GOLD analysis project Ga0265797, IMG submission 192433) | Plant litter microbial communities from East Loma Ridge, Irvine, California - P2 T30 | ecosystem: Environmental > Terrestrial > Plant litter > Unclassified | place: USA: California...
TCTTGGCCAGCGCCTTGACCAGCTCGACCAGGGAATTCTTGGAAAACATATTGCCGATGCCCTTGAGCGGATTGAGCTTGCCGACATTCGGCATGAAGGCCTTGGTCGAGAACAGCCAGCCGCCGATGAGGATCGGCGACACCAGGGCGACCACCATGATGGCGCCGGCGATCGGCAGGCAGGCCAGCAGCACGGCGACCAGATCGTTGAATATGCGCTCGAGCAGGATGCTCGGGTTGTAAACCTGTTCGCGATCGAGCGTGAGGCCCGACTTGAGTGCGGTGCTCAGGGCTTGCACCAGCATGCCGCCGAACGCCCACAGACAGGCGCCAGCGGTCATCAATACGGTGAAGGTGGCCAGTTCACGCGATCGGGGAACGTCGCCGTCTTCGCGCGCCTTTTCAATTCTTCTGGGACTTGCGTCTTCGGTCTTTTCTGCGTCGCTGTCTTCGGACATGGTGCGCCTATGGGGTTCTGCTGGCGATATTGCACGGGCGTTGCAATTGCTGAGACAATCCGCTTGCCAGGTATGAGGATTGCATTATCCATCCGGCGTGCGGATTTGGAAGCCTTGATTAACCAAATAAAACGCCGGCTATTCCAGCACGCATGCACACCACATCGCCATACAAATAAATCATCGTTCTGTACGGTGCTTCACACACCAAAACACCAGATGGTATATTGTTAATTAGATATCGAATATTCCCTATTTATTTAGATAGTAGAAAAATCTCTACGAATGTAACGGTTGAACACCGATCATGATAAACTCCGATGAATATGGAGTTGTCTTTGGCAACTGAGAGGCAAGCATGAAACTGAGACTGCCAAAACGTGCGCTCCACAGCGCACCCCCGCCGATCACTGCGCTCGAGCGCGGCATCGAACGCATCGACCGCTTCATCCCCCTGGTACGCACACTGCTGCTGGCAGCCGGCGTGGTTGCCGCGGCCTTGCAGACTGGCGCCCTGGCCGACTACCTGTTTGGCGCCGGCCTGCTGTTGCACTGGGCGATCTGGTTCCAGCGCTGGTGGATCGGCACTAACTGGCGCGGCTGACGCACCAGATACTGCTGCCAGCGCGGCTGGCTGTATTACCCCAGACGTAAAAAAACCGCCATGCGGCGGTTATCTCTTCTCGATTATTCCCTTGATGTTATACCGACCCGGTGCGCCACGCCCATGGCATCACGCGCACCGGTCAATCCTTCATCCGATCAGCTGACAGCGTCCGTCACAGTGGCAAGCGCCGGACGGCGCACACGCACGCCCCAGCGTCCGCGCACCACGCGACCATACGCTGCCACGTACAATGCCACCTGAATCGCGACCATCACGATGGCGCTCGACACGCTATCACCCAGCAGCACACTACCGGCGATGCACAGCGCAACCACCGGGCTGATAAAGCACACCACACCCGCATTGCGCTTCCACGGACGCGCCGCATCGCGGCTCACATGCTTGAACACCACACGGCGAAACACCAGCGTATGCAGGTGCAGCGCATCCGGCGCGCCAGGGCTGACGTTCTGAATAAAACGGCGACGGTAAATACTGAACAACACCTCGATGACGGGATACGCAACCACGCCCAAGACTTGCCACGCGTTGACTTCGGCGTTACGCACCAGTAGCAGAACCGCCATTTCAGCGACCCAGAAGCCCATGAAGTACGCGCCGCCATCACCCATGAACAGCTTGCCTGCAGGGTAGTTCAGCAAGAAGAATCCCAGTGCGGCGCCAGCACTCAGAGCGGCCAGCATCATGACGAAAGTATCGTTGTGCACCCAGGCGATCACGCCCAGACCCGCCGACATGAGGATGATAGTGCTGCTTGACAGGCCATTGAAACCATCGATGATATTGACGGCATTGGCTGCGCCACCCACCACGACGGCGGTGACCACGATCGCGATCGGGGCAAACACGAGCAAGCTGTCGAGACCCCAGATATTGAGTTCGTCGACAGTGGCGCCGAGCATGAAACTGGCCAGCAGCGAGCTGGCGATGGTTGCGGCCAGGCGCATGCGCACCGAGACCTTCTTGGTCATGTCTTCGATGATGCCGGCCACAAAGGCGGGGATGCTGGCGAACAACAGCAGCAGAATCAAGTTCAGATGGGCGTCATCCATGAGGCCAGGCGCCATCAGGGCGAATGCGGCCAGGCTGCTCAGGATGCCGGCCATGACGCCGATGCCGCCAATACGCGGGACGGCAGTGGTGTGCACCTTCTGAACGCCGCCCAGATCGTGGTCGTGGGACAGCTTGCCGTGCCAGCGCTGCGAGCAGACAATGGCTGCGTTAAAAGCGAAGCTCATGCCCGCTGTGAGCAAACCGATTTCCAACACTTTTTCAACAAGCATTCTGTTTTAGGTCCTTATTATTACCTACCGAACCAACCCAATACTGCCTTTACCGATGAAGGCACAGCCTGGGTGGAACCGACGCAGCGCGCCTTGTATGGGGAACGTCCAACCTGCAGCACCGTTGCGACGTACAACGGATTGCGATTACCCAAATTACAGGCTTTGGCAAGTTGAGATATTGCAAGATTATACTAGAGTAGCTGATACAATCGACTCGATTAGTAACGTTTTGTCGCGCATCTGTCTTTTTTTGGTATTAATAGACAGATCCGGTGCATATTCAATAACCAATCAATGCGCTCGCGCACTCAACTTCGTTACATTTCGTGAGCATGTTTCGAACAACAGATGTCATGCCTTTTTTGAGAAGTAGCAACATTCATTGATATAATAAGGAGGCATTTATTGCATACAACAGTCATCTGTTATTCATTCCTAAGGAAACGACATGAAAAAGCTTCTCGTTCTGAGCGCTGCACTGAGCCTGGTCTCGGCCCAAGCCTTCGCACAAACTGCTGAAACCCCAGCTGCTACCGCACCTGCTGCTCCAGCTGCTCCAGCTGCTCCAGCTGCTGCTGCTCCAGCTACCACCGGTCCTCTGGCTGGCCTGTCGGCTGCCACCGGCCTGTCGACCGGCGCCCTGGTCGCTGTTGGCGTCGCGATCGCTGCAACCGTCGCAGTCGTTGCCGATGACGGCGACAGCTCGACCACGCACCACGGCACCACCACCCACCACGGCCGTTAATTTCCAGGGCCAAGCCCAGGAAACCGTGATGAAAAAAACTGGCCGCTTTCGCGGCCAGTTTTTTTGTATCACTTGTGCATCGCTCAGTACGTCTTACTCCAACTGACACTCAGCGACTTTGCCGTTGGCAGCACGGAAAATTGCGACCGCGAATCGTCGCGCTGCGCTTGCCACAACCAGCTGCCAATCGCATAGCCAACGACGCCGCCAGCGACCACATCCGAGACCCAATGTTTGCGGTCGGTCACGCGTCCCATCGAACTGACCGCTGCCACGCCATATAGCCAAGGCATATCGTATTCCTGCGCGAACGGCGTCACGGCGGCGAATGCCACTGCCGCGTGATTGGACGGGAACGACGCATCCGAACGGTCGGCCGACCGGCTCCACGTACCTAGCTCTTCGTTCGGGCGTGCGCGGCCCACGACGCGCTTGGTCAATGTTGAAATTCCAGCTGAGGCGGCGATCGACTGCAGCGAAATGATGCCCATGTTCTGCATGCGCGAATCGCCAAAAGCAACCGCAGCGCCCGCGGCGCCTGCAAGTACAACCGGCATCGCCTTGCCAACGTTGCCCCAGGCGTCGACCGCACGTGAGTCCTGGTGCTTGCTGACAAAGCGGTCGGCCGGTTTATCGAGGGCCGCGCCGGCGAGTACGGCGCCTCCAGCCAACAACGAACCCCGTGCCCATTGCGGCAAAGTAGGCGAGGTCGATACTGACTGCTGCACACGCCAACGGAACGCGGGCCATGGGCTCGGGATGGCACGCACTGGCGGGTTCACACCAGGATGATTCAACTCATCCTTGCGCTCTGCAAAATTGCCCAACCCGTCTAATGTCGTGAGATCGCGGCGTGAATCTTCCATGATGTCATAGAGATCACCGGGGCTACCGACCATCTGACCGACGTCTCGAGTCCAAGGCGCAATGGCGAATCCTGCGCTGGCCTGGGTATCTGCAAGTAGCATGATATTCAGCGGTATGGAAAGGAATACTCCTTTGTCATTATATGGATCGGTTGGCGAACCTGGATTCGTGATGTCTTTCCCACTAGTCTTAGTGTACCAAGCTCCAATTTCAACACCCGACTGAAACCGGCGTTTGAACTCCATGCGCACGCCATTGTCTTTAGCTAGAAAACGTCCAGCGCGGGCAGTCACAGTTATATCGTAAGGAAGTCTGTAGTGCAGGGCCCCAAGCGCAGTTACAGTACGATAATCGCGTTTGTCAAACCATCCCTTAAACCCACGTTGCTCAAGCGCATCAACAGCGACATCCGCCGCCCAACGAGTGTCCTTCGGCAGGTACAGCACTTGGCCGCCAACACCACGATACATTTCCTCGTACAAACCGGCTGATACACGAGCATAGACTCGCTCGTCAAGCATCAAATACTTGTTCAGTATTGCACGGTTAAGCTTAAACCGCCCTCCTCGCTTGTAATCAGCAATATCGGTCCGTACGTGTGGTAGCACGCTGTTGGAGGGTTGCGTGACTCCACTTACGTTTTCAAGGAGATTAAGTTTGAAAGTGCTGTTGAAATATAAACCTTCTCCGAAACGCCTGTCATAGTTTGAAACAGCGGCTAATTCATATCGCAGAGCACCGCTCGGATCATTAAAAAAGAAGGACGTTCTGGGAACGATGCGAAACCGGTTTGCTTCGCGATCTTCCGAGCGTAACTGTACTACCTCGCCCTCTTGATTGAGACGCACGCCCAATACAGCATTTTCTTCGCGTGTAGCAGCGAGTAGCCCCTGTTCGTCTTCCTGGACTCGATCAGCAGGTGTGGAATAACGTACAAGGACAGTTTGCAGGAATGCTTCTCGGTCGATTAGACCGGTCAAATAATCAGTAAGACGTCGTAAGTCGAAAAACTCATAAGTTGCGACAGGTTGCTCAAGTCTAGTATAAGTAACATGAATAGCGCGTGTGCCAATCGGTGCAAATGCAACCGCTGTACGCGTAGCTCGACCAACCGCACGACCCAAATTGGATATTCGAGTGTTAGTGAGCGTCAACTTAAGAATGCCGCTCTCGAATTCGACGCGAATATTTTTGAAATTCTGCTTCGCCAACGCATCTACGAGCACCTTCCTCTGATTAGGATCCTTCTGCCATTCGGAGACGCTGACACGCTCACCCGTACTTTTCGGTTGGAAGACAGCTGGCTCCAGCAATTTGGGAAGAAATTCGCGCTCAGAAAATGGGATACTCACATAGGCGTTAGCGCTGAAGTGATCACGGTGACGGGCCACTTGAGCACCCAGCCAGCCCCAACGATACTCAAGACCGACTGCGCCACCCTTCCGCCGTTGTCCAGCACTAGTTTCTAAGGCCCGAAAATCTTTTTTATAATCGTTGCTATCGTATTCCACCACTGCCGCCCATCCAGGCGCAGACATAAAACCCCAACGCACACCCCCGAAAATGCCGTCTGGACGATCATTGCCAAACCCAACACTCGCTTCAATATTACGAGCCTTACCGAAGCTTTTCGTCGCAACGATATATTGGCCCCTGAACAGTTCAGTACCTAATAAATCGGTTGCGCCGACAGCAACTGCCGGCATCCAAGCTGATTCTTCAACAAGTCGCAGCTTGGCATCCACAACTTTGTCCTTGTACCGGCCATACTCACTACCGTACTCACCCGGCTCGAACGTAAAGCCAGGCGTTCCAGCTATAGAGACATAACGTCCGGTCACTTGAAGGAAAGGCAACACTGTCGCAGTCGCCCAAAGGCTGCCGTAGGGGCGGTCATAGCTAAAGCCAGTACTAAATGTACCGTCAAAGCCGACCTCGGCGCTTGGCATGTTGATGTAGCCAGACTGCCCCCCGACAGTAGGAGTTGCAGCAAGGACATTAGCGGCACCTAGCGCGAACCAACCGCACCACGTATATTTGATAGAATTACGAAAAACAGTTAGCACGGGAGTAATCTGGCAAATCTACGCTGCCCCGCGATGACACTTGGCAGCCCAGAATGTTGTTGGCAAAGCTCAACACTATAGCATTTCCAACGCAAACGGCCAATGATAACTGCAGAACTGGAAGACTTTACGAAGCAGATCACCCCACTTTTCTTATCAATAAGAAGATAAGTCAGCGCATTGTCGAACCAGAAGGGCATAAAATCATATCACAAATGAGCCTTGCCTGATTACATTCGAAGGTAACACTTACGAAGTTGCATAAGCATGTCGCGAAATCTTCGATTCTCTACGCAAAATATCCGATTGTATTGCAATGCTCTTCTCGTTAAAGAACCCCAACCCAAGCAAAGCCCTCAAAAATCCAAGAACAGTATATTTTTCTACGACACTTGGATCAAGTGGTGAATATTCAGCTTGAAAGAAGCTTTCCGGAATCACTGGGTTCTTTCGATCAATGACCAATATATTATTCTCATTATAAAAGTCATATTGGCGGACTGACGGATTTGTCGTGATTAGCTTCTTTCTTGCCCCCATTGTTTCCACGGTTCGCATTGTCAGGCCGCGCTGAGCTGGATGCTGAACATCCAATACGACTTCGGACTGCGCGACAATATTCTGTACCTCAGCCTGTGTCATCTTTCCAAAAGAAAAATCACCTGCCGTCGAGCCTCGAAGATTTCGGTCTGAAAGACGACGCCAAGCATAGAGCATTGGGGATGGCAAAAAGAGAAACGAAAAGAAACATTTATCTTGATGCGCATGCTTTAACGACCGGACCAATGGAAAACGGTCTTCATGACCAGTCCCGATGAAACATAAATCGAACTTTCTCTCTGCATGCACAATTTGTGCCCAGGTTGGAGAGAAAAATAATGGCTGCAGAGCCATACCATAATCTTTAGAGTCTTTATGGTCGAAAGAAAATACCGCATCAAAATAAGGTAGATTTTCATGCAATGCAGGCTTATTTTCAAAAGAATCCCATAAATACCAAGTCAATGGCGTTGTAGGGTAAACCGAACGAATCCAGCTGAGCAGCATTGGCGAAACGCCTTCACCTTGTATCACGAGAATTGCATCGTAACTCTTGCGACCAAAATTACTGATTTTATCCTTAAAATAGCGGTCTGCGAAAGGCATGGCAAGGTTGCGATTCAACCGCATGACTGCCTTACCAGCATTTGAATTAAGGGGCCGATCAGGCAAGAGATCAACATCGACACCCATATCCCGCATAAACTTCGCTATTAGTACGTCATATCCAAAGTATTGAGGCGCAATAAGCAATACACTTTTATTGATCATTTTATTAGTTTCTCTACTCTAAGCATATCGCGCTACCACAATGAAACACTTGCTTGTATTTTCTAGCGCTACGAATTCCGCAAAAAAGTTCCAAATTGCAAAAATTCAAAGAAGCGAATTACATAACACTTAAGAACCGTGACATTAATAACAACAATGCCTGAATAGGTTTTGTCACGCCGTATAAAACTTAGGCCACACCGGAACGCCATCGAATTTTACATTAGAGAACGTTACGAACTCAACGGTTTATGTGTTCAATGTCGGGTTCGAACGACAAGAAATCTGGCTCAACCAAAAATTTAGACAACCTGTGTAAAATTTAAAACACTGAAATGGTTCAAATAAGCGCGAAAATTTTACGTATTTTGCAAGATCGGTAAGTGCTTGAGGAAAGCGATGCAAGATTCTAATTCTTAACCTTGGGTATCTTCCGAGAAATTACGAAAGATTCGCCTGACCCCAGTCCACTGCGCATCAAAAATTCACTCCCCATGTGAGCGAACTACGGACAAAATTACCGACAAGTCAACTCTTATTAAATCAGTCGCCTCGCTTAAGAGGACGTGCCGGAATCCCAACGACTGTGAGACCAGATGCGACATCGTCAACCACAACAGCGTTAGCGCCAACGCGTACATCATCTCCAAGAACTACTGGCCCTAGGATTTTGGCCCCAGAGCCAAGAATGGCATTGTCGCCAACGACCGGGCGAGAGCTGGTTGAATATCCGACATCTACTTCGCGTGCGCCAAGCGTGACATTATGGTAAATCGTCGCATTCTTGCCAATCTGAAGCGCACCAATCACGGTTCCCTGCGTATGAGGAAAATACAGTCCCGGACCAATTTTGCAGCGCACTGCTACCTCTAGTCCAAAAACGATAAAGTTGACTAGTGATAGTGCCTTAGGTAAAACAGGCAATTTCCGTTCGAAACACCAATGCGAGAGACGGAAGATCACCACCGGAGCAAAGCGAGGGGAGAGAGAACTAATGATCACACCTGACAGTGATACTTTTCGCTCCTTCTGCCCACCAAATAGATATTGACGGCTTAGATCCGCAAGCAAGGTATTCTTTAAACTCATGTCGCTCCCTGTCGACTATGCGTGGTTCTAACCATTTTCACTTGTTTGCTGTAATGCCCATCAAGCCACGTGAAGCTAATTCATTGACCGAACGAAGATACGCTTCCTTGTCTTGCGCATCTTGTTGCGATGCCCAGTTCAGGAAGTTGTTCAACCCTTGCTTAAATGATGTTCTTGCACTAAAACCAAGCACTTCCTTCGCTGACTGGACATCTGCAATATTGTGTCTAATATCGCCAACACGGAATGCACCGCTGACCCGTATCGGTGATTCACTCTCAAAGAAAGCCTTGATTTCATCAGCAACCGTACGAACACTTGTAGCTACTCCGGAGCCGACGTTCAGCGCACCGACGAACGGCTCAGTATGGTGAATACTACGTACCGTCGCGTCAACTACATCATCAATATAAACAAAATCTCGTGACTCCAAACCGTCTTCGTATATCTCGATTGGCTGGTTTTGACGTGCGAGGTTGGAGAAAACGGCGAGAATTCCGGTATACGGATTCTTTAGTGACTGACCTGGACCATAAACATTTTGGTAACGGAGTCCAAAGCCGTTGATTCCACGGGTGCGCGCGAACAAGAGGACAGCCTGCTCCTGAACCTGTTTCGTCAGACCATACATGGACATCGGTTGGAACGGTGCAGTCTCCATCGTTGGAAGTAAGCTGACCGATGCCGAGCATGTGGGGCATACTGGTTCGAATTGCCCTTGTTCGAGATGAGCACGCACACGCTGTTCAGGAAAAACGGCGCCGTGCACTTGACATTGGTAGGCGCCCTCGCCGTAAATCGCGCGACTGGAAGCCACAATCACAGAGCGCAGCTCACTGGCACAGTCTTCATTCTGCATCAAATCGAGTAGCATTGCAGTGCCCTGGACGTTCACGCTGAAATAACGCTCGATCTCGTACATTGACTGGCCAGTCCCAGTTTCGGCAGCTAGATGAACCAAGCTCTCGATGCCCTTCAGAGCCTCGCGCATCGCGTTGCGATCACGTACATCAGCTTTGATCACTTCGACTTTCCCTGCCAGATCATCACTCAACTCAGCTCGGCTATGAATTTGCTCGCTGAAATTATCCAAGATCCTTACCGTGTCGCCTTTTTCGAGCAACGATGCTGCGAGACGGCTTCCGATGAAACCAGCTCCACCAGTGATCAAAACATTCATCTCTAATTCCTTATCTATCTAATTTTAACTTCCCGCCGCAGGATTTAGGCAATTTTGGCCCACCTGCGCAAGCTTCAGCTTGATTTATGATCTACTTTCTTACCCGACTAAGAACCATCAAAAGCGAATACAACCTGAAAGAAATCCGGTGTATAAAATTACCGCGCCTTGAAACCCCCCCACTGGAGGCGTTGCTACCATGCCTGCGATACAGGATGAACGGCACGTTGACGGTTGCAACCTTAAAATACAATTCACCGATCAAAGTAATCCATAGGTCATGTGGGCAAAGTTGTCTCTTGACAGGGAATGGCAACAGTTTTGGTAGCAGAGTACTCTTGAACGCCATGCATGCCCCTAGATAACGCGACTTATACAAATTTGCAAGAAAGCCCGTTTTTCCGCCACGTCGCTCAAAAAATGTACCGTCGTCCCCTTGGAGTTGCGCTCCTACATAGCGAGCGTCGCTTACCACCATGTCACAGTTTTCGAGTGCCGCGCACATTGATTCTATTTTCCCCATCAGCCAAACATCATCTTGGTCTGAGAGAAAAATGATATCACCGCTTGCATGCGCGATAGCGTTCTCAAAGTTACCGCTGTATCCTTTATCCAACTGGTTAAAAACTACTTTAATTCGGCCGTCCCCAAAATCATCGATAATATCAACGGTTCCATCGGTTGACCCATCATCTGAAATGATTACTTCGTCATTCGCTTTTAGTTGCGCAAGAATAGATTCTAATTGGACATGAATATATGGCGCGCCGTTAAATGTCGCCATGCAAACACTTATTTTTCGCATACACACTTTAATCTAGAGGACTCAGCACCGCGGCAAATACACGATCAAATCCTTATTATTAAAAACCATCAGGGAAAATTGCACTATTGTTTTTTTGCAAATTTACACATATAGCAATAAAAAAAACTCCCCAAAGAATTGGCTTTTTCTTAGGTGAACAATGCGAAAGAGCGATAGCCAACAGAAAAGGTTCAACATTACGAAACACTTCTGCCAATCGAACGGCTACAACTCCGAAAGAGTTCAAGGTCAAATAAATCGATATAGAGATAACATATAAGTTAAATATCAATGCATGAAAACGCATCACCGAGCTCTCTGCAGCACGAAGAACTGCAGGCCTAGTTACCGCAAGAATCAGAGATTGATATAAAACAACTATTCCCACCCGAATAATTCCGCTCCCTTGATCTGTATCCGCACTAGTTAGATAGGATGCCTTCTTTGCGTCAACGATCTGAATTAATTCAAAAACCGCTGATGACCTAAGTGCATACGCTGAAAATGCCAGGACTGCTATTACAATAAGGTTTCGTTTTACCGCATCCAAGCCGCTTTGATTATAGAAAATTAGCGCTAACAACCCCACAAGCGCGCTGTAATGAAACATCGTCGCAACGACAACCATTAACAGAAATTTACCAGGCATCTGGCGAGCAAGGAAATGATATCCGACCAGAAGAATTGCACTGGCAATAGCAATTCGACTCTGTGTTAATTCAAGCAATATAAAATATGTCAGCGAATATAAAATAATAAGCGACACATCTTTTCTGACATAACGCCTCTGTATGTACGACAATTTAATTATCAGCGACGTAAAACCAAAAAAAAACAACAGGAGATTAACGCTTGATGTTACAAAACCTGTTGCGAGAGCAAGAATGATAAATCCTGGCTCGAAGGATAGCTGAACGAAATCTGTAAAACTGTTAACCGTCCCACCTATAATGAGATCATAGACATTTTGATATTCAATGACGTCAGCTGACCAAGCAGGCGTTCTAAACAGATTGGCTCCAGCCAGAATAAAGCAAACAAAGATAATCGAATAACCGTAAGAGAAAGGCTTTTCCTTATCCAACCTAGAATTTACCAACACGATTATTTACCTTATGGTCCGAATGACCGTAACCCAATGGAATTGTCAGAATAGTGTTGCCATTTGACGTGCAACATTATCCCAAGAGTAATACGCAATATTCGCGAGAAATCGCTGCGTTTTTTCCAGCCGCTGTTCACTACTTGCCGAAATATCCAGTACGGCAGTTTTGATAGAGTCAACATCTTTGTTGCGGACAATCCAAGCAGTTTCTGTCGTCGCGCCCATATAGCCTGGAGTTACCACCGGAATTCCGCATGCACCGGCCTCTAAAACAGGATAATGTGGAGCTCCGTGCTGGACAGTGCCTGGAGCTATAAGAATGTCCAAGCTACGATAATATTCAGCCAACTCCCGATCATTTTTTGGTACTACAGATTCACACTTCTCATGCTCCCATCCATCGGGTAACGTCCCAAAAGCAGCGATCCGAAGCTTAAACCGTGGGTCATTTTTGCAGAGTTCCTCGAAAGCCCGTAATACATAAATGGTGCCTTTCTCAGGTTCGTTCCGTCCGATACAACCGATTACAATAGAATCAGCGTTAGCCAGAGGTTCTTTTGATTCCGACGGCTTGAAGATTTGCAAGTCAAGCCCAGGTGGTACAAAAAATGATGCTCGTAAATTTTTGTATTTAAAATAGATTGGAGAATTGACAACCTTTTTCAAACCAAGATGGTAGGTTAACGCAGAACCGAGGGCGAATACATAGCCTCTTAGATTTCCTGCACTTGTATAGTACTCCGGCTCATATGCCTGTACGTAATACAACTTTTTAGCTTGACCACATTTAGCTAATGCAACTGGCCAAGCTGTAAGCGAATGATTCGCCAGAATCACGTCGTACTGTGCACCTAGAGCGTTCAAGCCCATATATAACGCTCGCAAATGATTCCAGCGGGTAGCCTTTTGCTCCTTACTCTTTGGTTCAGATAGCTTTCCTTTTAGATCTACCCGAATGATATTCGCGGATGTCGGAAAATAAGGAACATCACTGCAATCTAAACAAATAAAATCTACGTTATGCCCTTGTCGTATCCAAGCATTAGCAAATTCCGAAAGAACACGGTAGCCGCCAGTGCGGCCAAAACCGATTACAGGGATTAATATTTTCATGATTGAACTACCGTTCCAGATAAGTCAGGCATCTTAGTAATTTCACGTCGTATAAAAATAACCATGAACGCCCAATATAAGCTGTAGTTTGCTGCATATGCAATTGCTACGCCACGCAGGCCCCACATATCGACAAGGAAAAATGTAAAAACAAAGAAAGTTGCGTTGAAAAATATTTCACTGAATATGTAGATTTTTACCATAGCCCGCCCGAGCATAATATATGCCAGTACGAAGGACCCTATTTTTATAACATCACCGATAAGTTGCCACGCGAATAATTCTCGCATAGGCATAAATTCAGGCGAAAATAAAATGCCGATGATAAAATCCCTCAATAAATATATAGATATCGCACTAGCCAAAACGATTGGCATTACGAACTTATATACTTTGAAGATTTCACTCTTTAAATCATGACCACTTCTTATTTCGGAAAGACGAGGCAAATAGTACACAGTCAAGGTCGTTGTAATTAGCATCAGATATATTTCGCTAATTTTCCATGAGGCCTGCCAATATCCAGCGAATTCCAGACCCAATTTGGACGTTATACAATCGCGTATCAATATATAGGTTATAGGTGCTGAAAGTGCAGTTGTAAGGCCCATTAATCCGAACCCCGCTAGTTCACGCCTTGCATGTGGATCTACTCTCCCGAACAAAAATTTTATTTTCAACCATTGGGCTCGGGAGGCAAATAGCCAAGTCACCACCATGCCTAATGCAGGATTAATTGCAAATGCGATCAAAGCACCATATAGTCCAAAATTATATGCCAGCAAGCCGGTCATGATCATGACAATCACGCTGCCGATAATATTTGCTGAAACGTAAATTCCTACGGCTTTTTTCCCATTGATTATCGCAAGAAGCAATGTATTGATTGCGGTCGCAGGCAAAGCGAGAGCCAAAAACACCAATACATTAGACATGTCCGATCTACTCAATAGCCAAGCAGACAACATGTCCCGGAACAGAAAAATTCCTATCGCGGCAATGAGCGATGCACATAGCGAAAAACATATTGCCGTCTTCCAGACAGCATGCTGACGGACTTCGTTGTCGAAATGCTCGGCAGTGATTTTAGTGACGCCTGCGGATACAAGACCGCCAGTCAGATTCACCACCACTGTAACCGCATTTTGAAATTGTCCGACAAGCGCGTATCCTGTCGGGCCAACATATAGCGCCAAGACTTTATTAAGTACTATTGCACTTGCAACCTTGACCGCAACAGCAAAACCATTTAACAGGCTTGTCCTTACAAGACTCATCTGCGTCCTGCTAGTACGTCACGGCAAGCTGCCATTACATGATCGGCCTGTTCGAGCGTCATACTTGGGAACATCGGGAGACTGAGAATGGATTTATGGATACGTTCCGCCACGGGGTATGCTCCCTCTACAAATCCTAGATCCGCATAGGCACTCTGCAAATGTGGCGGAATTGGATAGTGAATAAGAGTGCCAATATCACGAGTACCAAGCTCCTCCTGCAGACTAACGCGATCGTCTGTCTGTACAACGTACAGGTGCCATGCTGGGACGCTCCATTCTGGCACGTACGGCAAGATCAGATCACAGTCTGCTAGGCCTTGTTGATAGTGCATCGCGACTACGCCACGTCGGCGATTCCATTCGCCAAGATGTTTAAGTTTTACCCGCAGGATCGCAGCTTGAATGGGATCAAGTCGGCTATTGTAGCCCCGCACTTCGTTAACATATTTGACCCTCGACCCATAGTTTCCCATGACACGAATACGGTCAGCGATTTCGCGATTATTGGTGGTAACGGCTCCGCCATCGCCCATTGCGCCAAGGTTTTTCCCTGGATAGAAACTCCATGCTACCGCGTCACCGTGGGAGCCGATCCGACGCCCCTTGTATTCGGCGCCATGCGCTTGTGCACCGTCTTCGAGGACAAATAATTCATGTAACTTAGCAATTGCCAAGATTGGATCCATGTCCGCGGCTTGCCCATATAAGTGGACCGGCAAAATGACCTTGGTCCTGGGAGTAATAGCTGCCTCAATGCGCGCAGGATCCATATTGAATGTATATGGATCAGGTTCGACAGGAACGGGAATGGCACCACACTGGCTCACTGCCAGCCAAGTCGCGATGTATGTATTACTTGGAACGATGACTTCATCGCCAGGCCCCACGTCCATGGCTCGCAGCGCGAGATGTAAAGCATCAAGGCCATTGGCAACACCTACTGCGAAATCAGCACTGCAAAAAGTGGCGAAATCCGCTTCGAAAGCTTCAACTTCAGGACCTCCAATAAACCAGCCGGACCCGACAACTCGCGAAATCGCCTCGTCAAGTTCGGTTTTCAACTCAAGGTATGGAGCCTTCAAGTCAAGAAAAGGAATCATTTACGGCCTTCTACAAATTGGCAAAATTCGGAATAATCGCGGATATAGTCAGCCGCGTCATAATAATGCGATGCAAATACCAGCAAAACGGCATCTGCCGAATATTTGTACTGGACGCCCCAGACCCCTGGCTTCAAGTGAATACCTAAGTCGAGGCGGTCAAGAACAAATTCTTCACGTGATCGACCATCGTCAGCTACCACAGTACAGTTGCCACGTATGCAAATAAGGAACTGATGACATTCGCGGTGTGCATGCTCACCGAGCGTCTCGCGATTTGGGACGTCGAACACCATAAAATAGCGTTTCGTCGGAAATGGAATGCTTCGCTCAAACTCACCAACGGTTAGTCGACCGCGGATATCAGCAACGTTTGGCATTCTGTGTAGTGTCACTCCAGAGACGTTAGTGGGGAATGCACCAAGCTCGTCTTTAGTACCGACCATATCTACAGCGCTGCTGCGCATGGTATCGACGTAACCGACAATCTTTGCTGGATTACCGACCACTACCGAATTGGGCGGCACTGAACGTGTAGCCACGGCACCGGCACCGGCACCGGCACCGGCACCAATCATTGCTTTGCTGCCGATGACAATGCCTGGAAGGATAACGGCGCCAGCACCAACAGAAACACGTTCCTGGATGTTTGCTGTCAAAAAAGCATCTCTTTTTTGCCGGCTACGTGGAAAACGGTCATTGGTAAAAGAAACATTCGGGCCGATGAAGACATCATCAGCGATGCGTAGTCCGTCGCATAACTGTACTCCGCACTTGACAGTAACGCGGTCCCCTACTATTACATCGTTTTCTATCAGGACATGCGAGCAAATATTGCAGTCATCACCAATTCGCGCATCAGCATGGATCACTACATATTGGCACACTCGTGTGCCTGAACTGATCGAACTTGTTTGCACATCCGACGAAGGATGAAGAAAAGGTTTATTCATGTGATTCCTTACTGTCTTACTATTAAAGCGCTTTTCGCAAAATATCAGGAAAATCTGTCAATACAAATACCGCACGATAGAAAAACTAAAAACGAGCTAGCGTTAATTTTTCGAAAAGCACGTTTGAATATTAGTTTTGACACAACCTCAGTGCGTCTTCCCATTGTGGCAAGCCCCCAAATCGTATTTTAAGGCGGCCGCAATCCAAAGATGAGTTAGACGGACGTGGTGCTGGCAATGGGAACTCTTGCGTCGTAATAGGGACAACATTCGGCTTTCGGACCATCAAAGCATTTTCTATGATTGCGCTGGCAAAGCCATGCCATGACGTGCGTCCCTGTCCAGTGAGATGATAGATGCCCGATAATTCCTGCCACGCTTGACTCGCTTGTATTGCACTCCCTTTATTGCAGTCTAGCAATGCAACGATTCTTGCCGTTGTGTCGGCGATTGTGCGCGACCAAGTTGGCGCGCCGAACTGGTCTACAACGATGCGGAGTTCATCACGCTCTTGCGACAAGCGCATGATCGTTGCTAAGAAATTTTTACCGCGCGTGCCATAAACCCAACTGGTCCGCAAGATGAGATGCGGAATTCCGGCCTCTTGTATGGCCTGCTCGCCTTTCAGCTTGGTCATGCCGTAGACATTAATCGGCGAGGTCGGATCAGTCTCGACATACGGTGTAATCTTTTTCCCATCGAACACATAGTCAGTCGAATAATGAATCATTGCAGCGCCTAGTTTTTTGGCTTCCGCGGCCATCATGGCGGGTGCTTCTGCATTAACCAGCATGGCAAGTTCCGGCTCCGTCTCAGCCTTGTCCACCCCTGTGTAAGCTGCCGGATTAACGATCACGTCCGGTTTTAGGTCACGAATGACATTACGGACTTGTACCAAGTTGCTCAAATCGAATTTATCGCGATCGAGAGCTATGATCTGCCCAAGTCCTTGCAGGCTACGCTCAAGTTCATGGCCTACCTGGCCGGTCCGGCCCGTTAACAGGATTTTTCTCACTCAAAAACCTCGGCATCTGCTAAAAATTTTCCGATCTGGTCTTTGTTAGACATAACCGGGATGGCGCCGGAAGGCCATTCGATACCAATAGCAGGATCATTCCACATCAAAGTGCGTTCGAATTCAGGCGCCCAATAATCAGTAGTTTTATATAAAAATTCTGCGGAATCGCTAGTAACAAAAAAGCCGTGGGCGAATCCAGGAGGAATCCATAATTGCCGGCAATTCTTGCTAGACAGAGTTACGCCAATCCAATGCCCGAATGTCGGCGAACTCTTGCGTAAGTCAACTGCTACGTCGAACACTTCGCCCGAGACGACGCGAACCAGTTTTCCTTGTGGATTGCTGATCTGGTAGTGAAGACCGCGCAGTACATTTTTAGCAGATTTCGAATGATTATCCTGCACGAAATGTACACTAGCCGCAGTCAGCTCATGAAAGCGCCGCTCATTAAAGCTTTCAAAGAAGAACCCACGATCATCACCAAACACTTTTGGTTCTATAATGATCACATCAGAAATACTGGTACGCTCGAGTTTCATATTTAAAAAATTTTGTCGTCTAATAAACGCAGAAGATACTGACCATATCCATTTTTTTTCACTGGCTGTGCCATTTCGCGCAATTGCTCCGGTGCAATATAGCCTTTTCGGAACGCAATTTCCTCTGGACAAGCAACTTTCAAGCCTTGGCGATTCTCGATTGTAGCGATGAATTGGCCCGCCTCAAGCAATGACTCGTGTGTACCAGTGTCTAGCCAAGCCATACCCCTACCCATTCGCTCTACGCTTAAATCTCCACTTTCCAAATAGGCACGATTTACATCGGTAATTTCTAGCTCTCCGCGTGCAGAAGGTTTAATTCCTGCAGCAATCTCCTTGACTTTATTATCGTAAAAATACAACCCGGTCACGGCGTAGTTCGACTTTGGTGCCAAAGGTTTCTCTTCGATGCTAATTGCACGTCGCATTGAATCGAACTCCACCACGCCATAGCGCTCAGGGTCCTGGACATGATAAGCAAATACGGTAGCGCCGCTAGACCGTGATGAAGCTGCGCTTAACTGAAGATCGAAATCGTGACCATAAAATATATTGTCGCCGAGAATTAATGCACACGGTGCATCACCAATGAAATCGCTACCTATAATAAATGCTTGCGCTAATCCGTCGGGCGATGGCTGCACCTCATAACTCAGCTCAAGCCCCCACTGGCTTCCATCCCCGAGAAGATCCTTAAAGCGAGGCGTATCCTGGGGTGTAGAAATAATCAAAATCTCACGAATCCCCGCCAACATCAATGTCGTTAGGGGATAATAAATCATCGGCTTGTCGTAGACTGGCAGTAGCTGTTTGGACACCGACGTTGTGACTGGGTAGAGACGCGTACCGGACCCACCGGCAAGAATGATGCCTCTCCGTTGTTGTGCTTCAGCCATTACACTGCCTCTTTTGATAAGGACCGTTGCTCGTAATTAGTATCGATCCAGTTCATATACTCCCCTGACTGCACGTTACTCACCCATTCTTGATTGTTCAAGTACCACTCGACAGTTTTTCGGATACCGCTTCCGAACGTTTCAGCCGGCCGCCATCCAATTTCTCGCTCAATTTTCCGAGCATCAATCGCATATCGACGATCATGTCCAGGACGATCGGCAACAAAGGTAATTTGCTCCCGATAGCTGCTCGATTTTGGATCCAACTCGTCAAGGATGTCACATAATGTATGTACAACATCCAAGTTGGTCATTTCGTTCCAGCCACCGATGTTGTAGGTTTCCCCAACTCGTCCCGAAGCCAGGACGCTGCGGATGGCAGCGCAATGATCGCTAACGTAGAGCCAATCCCGAACTTGTTTACCGTCCCCATAGATTGGCAACGGTTTGCCAGCGCGAGCATTTGCAATAATCAGCGGGATCAGTTTTTCTGGGAAATGATATGGACCATAATTATTAGAACAATTTGTGGTCAGTGTCGGTAAGTTGTAGGTATGGTAGTAAGACCGTACAAGGTGATCGGATGCGGCTTTAGTTGCGGAATATGGACTATTCGGCGCAAATGCAGATGTTTCAGTAAATGGATCATCTTGGGGTCCAAGCGTTCCATACACCTCATCTGTGGAAACGTGTAAAAAGCGAAACGACGATTGCTGTTCCGGCGACAACCCCATCCAGTATTCACGCGATGCTTCCAAGAGATTGAAAGTACCGTTGATGTTAGTCTTCACAAATTCGCCAGGCCCATGGATCGAGCGATCAACATGGCTTTCAGCAGCAAAGTGAAAAACTGCGCGCGGCTTATATTTTTCCAAAATTTCTGGGATAAGTGCAGCATCCCCGATGTCGCCCTTGACGAAAATATGACGAGAATTTCCGGCAAGCGAGACCAAATTGTCCATATTGCCGGCATACGTGAGCTTATCGAGGTTAACAACGGGCTCGTCACTTTTCGAAAACCAATCAAGTACAAAATTGGACCCAATAAAACCCGCACCACCAGTTACTAAGATCATATATATTTCTCATCTATATTGAATATATCCGACGAAGCCGGATTGCAAGTTTATCCTTTTATCTGAAACGGATTAACGCTTTTAGTTCTTCCCATTGCGCTCCAGCTCCAGGGATCTGCAACATCTTCTTTTTCGCATCAATGATGAATGCCCACGCGATGCTTGCGAGTAGCGCAAGCATCATTGAAAGCAATACAATGATTGCACGTTTCGGCTTCACCCGACGCTCAGGATCAATAGCTAGATCCAGCACTTGAATAAGTGATGAATCCTTTGCCTCATCCAGGCGTGCCATTTCATACTGCTTTGCCAGCAATTCATATAACATCTGGTAATATTTTACATCACGCAGTATCTTGATATTTTCCAGCCCAGCCGGCTTATCTGCCGAATTAGACATTTCATCATTTTTTGAAGGACGGCCGTTTTCTAGCTTAGAAAGTTCAGAGTGTAGGCTGTTGAGCTCTTCCTGTGTACGCCGGTATTCAGGATTTGTGGCCGTGACGAATGCTTGCATCGAAGCCAGCTGTATCTCTTTCGCTGAGATCTGTGCCCGTATTCTCCCCACGGTCTCAACGAGGACACGACTATTACTATCGACACTTATAACACCGTAAGTGTCTAGAGCGCGTTTGAGCCCTACCTCTGCATTCGATAGATTGTTTTTCGCCAGCTCAAGCTGGCGCTCGAAAAACATACGGCGTTGTCCTGCCTCAGTAACTGCTAGAACCGCAGTCAGTTTGGTGAGTTCCGTAACATATGCATTCGCCAGCGGCGCTGCTCTTTTCTTATCTGCGTCTTCAACTTCGATCGTGATCAGCCCATCCTTTCCCGACGTAATGATGGAATTTTCTTCCAGAATTTTTCGAGTTTTATCTAAAGAATCAACGTTGTAGACTTTTTGCAAGTCAAATGCCTTAATAAGGCGATCAGCTACTGTGCGACTTTTCAACATCCCGACGTAGAGATCATTGGGAGATTTTATTCCAGCGGCTCCCGCCATTGCGGCAGCTGGGCCTCCCAGCTGGGATAGTAGCGCCGCAGCACCAAATTGGGCCTGTTGCGGCGGAAGCAGCTTTGTACTAGCCTTATAAGCTTCCGGCAGTATCATGCTGACTGCAGCTGCTACCAATCCCACAATAATTGGGAAAAGAATGATCTGCTTTTTATACCTGGCTAATACAATCAATAGGTCGATAATTCCGTATTCGCGTTCCTCGACGTGATCCGGATTCACCACTTTTTGCGTTTGGTTCATGCTTAGGCGTCACTAAATAATGTTGATTCTATGGATTTCCGGAGTTGATTGCCCCTGAAATCGGAGCCGCTAACTTCGACTATCAATCTCGAAGAGTTTTAATCGCTGCTGCTCCCAAACCGAAGTTCGCAAAGATCTGAGCCCATTCGCGTGTGCTCTTCGTGAATTTAGTCCACGATGTTTCTTTGTCAAAGCGTTCGGGGATGATGATACTATCGCCGGGCATTACTTCCATGGCGCCAAGTCCCATTGACAGCCACCCGCTGGAGTCATTGGTGGCAACGGTTCCGTCAACCCTGATCACGAAGACGTTTTCAGTATCAGCGTCCGCTGTCAAACCAGCAATACGCAGGTAATCCTTCACGCGACTGTTCGGCCTCCACAGCGGCGATGCCTCGACATTCACGGCGCCGAACACATGCACGAATTCAGGTTTACTCGGGATGACCAGCCGATCGCCATTGGCAAGTTTGACTTGCGGCAGCCGCGCGAACGATTTTTCATTTGGCTGGAGGCTGAACGCTATTCGCCCCGTTGGTTTGAGCTGACGAAAACGGCTGATCGTTTGCTCCGCCAATTGCGTCTCCGCTTGACGTTGAGTGGCGGCTGCGGCTGCGTCTGCCGCGCTGAGGGCGCTTACGTTTGCGAGGCCCTTTGCCTGTTGCGAGCGTAACTGCGCCTCCAGGCGAATTGCAGCCTTCTCCAAATTGACTTGTTGTTCTTTACGAACCTGCTCGCGATAAAATGCGGTGCCGAATAAATAAGCATTCGCAGTAGGTCCACCAGCCTTGGCCAGTAGCGACTGAAGCGTTTCACCGGCGCTCATCTGATACACCCCTGGCACCTGTACCTCACCCTCAACGCGCACAAATACCCGACGCTTATCCATCGGTACCGCGACGTCTTCATGCGAGAATACCGTTACCGTGTCGCCTGCTTGCAGCTGAATATTGTCAGTCCCCGCAGGGTTGCTAAAAACTTTGCCAAGATTGAATGGAATTAGACTGACGCTCAGATCTGAGCGATTGATACGCTCGACAACCGCATAATCCCAATTGATTTCGTCAATCAATCCTCCGATGCGTGAAGCAATCGAACGCTCTTCACCATTGTTCGTGCGTTCGTCTTCGCCCAATGTGGCACCCCGCGCAATACCAAATTGCTCACGTTCACGCTCGCTCATGCGCGTATCTTCGCGCAGCTCACGCACTTCCGCGCTGGTGGTAACCGCATTATTCTGCCGCTTGATCGAACTACGCGTAATCAAATATTCGCGGTTCGGAATCAGCTCGCTTACCCGCATGCCAGGTTTAAACGGCACCCGCACCGCCTGATCCACATTCCCGCGCAACACCACCGCATTCGAAAAGTCCGGCGTGATCGAGGTAATATTCACCACGTCGCCATCCTTCAGGCCGCGCTTCAGACCTTCGCCATTCAACGCAAACTGCTCCACGCTACGCGGTTGGTTACGGCTGGGGTCGATTCGTTCGAGGAAAGCACGGCGCGGATCGGCCACCACCGGCAAGCCACCTGCCAGGTCAAGCAGCGATTCGATGGTGTCGCCGTTGCGCTTGATTTCATAGATAGCCGGCTCATTCACCTTGCCCATCAGTGCGACAAAGCCGCCTGCGGATGGGATCACGATGGTGTCGCCATCTTGCAGCTTGATGTCGCCCGACTTGTCGCCCTTGGCAATGAATGCATACATATCGAGTTCGGCGACAACCTTGCCGGCGCGCTTGACCTGCACACTGCGCATGCTGCCGTTGGCATTGGGGCCGCCACTGGCGAACATCGCAGTCACCAGGCTCGACAGGCTCGAAACCGTGTAGGTGCCGGGACGCTTGGCCTGCCCTACCACGTACACTGTGATCGAGCGCAGTTGGCCAAACGTCACATTCACATCCACGCCCTTGTACAGGCGCGCGATGGCGGCACGGATCACGCCCTCAGCCGAACCGGCCTTCACCCCAGCCAGTGCGACGGTACCGACGGTTGGGATTGAAATGGCGCCATTACGGTCGATGGTGGCGCGGTAGTCGATGTCGATGGTGCCGGTTCCGCGGATAAACAATTCGTCGCCAGGACCCAGTGGCTGGTCGGTCGGCAATGGACCGGCGCCGATTGGCGTAAAGGACGACTGGCCGGACTCGAAGAAGTTCGCACCAAAGACTGGCAGGATGCGGCCGCCGCTGTCAGCCAGGAATTTCTGGAATTCGCTGATGGCTTCCAGCCCCTGGTCATTCAGGGACGATGGATTCTCGCCACGGCTTGGCACACGCCCAGCGCTGGTACCCGTCTGCTGTGAACGCGCATCGCCAGCCTTACCGTTGCCAGTTCTCTGCGCTTCATACCGGTCGGTGTTGGTGATGCGAACCTTCGACGGCGTGCTCGGCGCAAGCATCGAACTGTCGCTACTTGGCATCTCCTGGCCAAACATGTCGTCCCGACTGGTCGAGCTTTGCGCCATCGCGCCAGTACTGGAAACGGCGAGCGTAACCGCCAAAAAACCGGTGCTAAATTTGAACATTGTTGATTAAGCGCAGTGTGGCGCATGGACGAATATGGACAACTAGCAATCTTAACCGATTTGATTGACAGTAGGAAATGTGAAATAACCCGTCCTATGCTAAACACAGTAATTTTTTTTTGCTGGTTCAGCATATTTACCACATTGACTTTTTGCGCTTTCTCAATGTTAGTGGTGGTTGCTTTTTTGGCACGCCCTTCCTCTGGCAGAACCTCGCTTGTCGCTCTGCCGGCAGGCACACTGCGCAACACCAGAGCCAGCAAGCCGTCCTTTAACTAAACTAATCCTTTGAGTATTTCTTTATTCTTCTCCAAAAATAGAAAAGTGTGACAAATGGAGATAATTTAACCGGCTTTCTTTCGTGAGAAACATATGTCGATAATCTGCCAACACAGATTTCTGTTGATCCAACTTGTGTTGCTGTTAGGCGTAATGACGGCGAGCCAAATCCCTTCGATCGCATCCGCAGCCATGCCGCTAGCAATACCAGTAACGCTGGACGACGACGCCGCGATCGAGCTCGGCCTCAAACAAGCACAACTGCGCAAAGCCATCGCCGACGCCGACCGCGCCGAACTACTCGCCCGCGCGCCCTTGTCCACGCCCACCCTACCCGGCACCCTGGAAACCAAGAACTTCGGCGCCGCCGGCCTTGTCAAAGCCTTCGACCTGGCGCACGAACTCGCCGCCGACGTCTGCACAGCCCTGCCCGCCGACCGCCCCACCGTGCTGTACGACCCCGGCACCGTCCAGGGCGTCGTGGCCGCGCGCACCGTGGCCGATGGCATCCACCGTCTCGACGCCGACCTGGCCGCACAAAATCGTCACCTGCAAACGGTCATCGAGCGCCATCAGCCGCCCGACGCACGCGCCATGGCGCCCCTGTTTCCGGCGCTGGTGCCGGCCACCGTCAAAGCCGTCGCTGACCTGAGCGCGCTTTTTAAAACCGACGTCACCGCCACCGGCATCGCTTACGGCGACGGCGCGCGCTCCCTGTTCGCCACCGCGCTGGCGCAATCCTGCGGCACGCGGATTGCCGGGCTCGGCAACGGTTATCTGGGTGAACTGGATCTGGCCCGCCACGACCGCCTGGCCGCGTCCGTGCAGGCGCTGGGCACGCTACGCGCACAGTACGCGCAGCGCATCGCGCTGGTCGATCGCCTGGCCGATGCGGCCAAGGGCGACGTCAAGAAAGACCTCGCCGCCACCGTCCAGGCGGCTGCCGCGCTGCTCAAGGCGGTCGATAGTTTTATCGAGTCGCTCAGGGCGGGCGAGGCGAGCGAAAAAAGTCCGCTGTTCAATGCGGCGCGCTATCTTGGCTACGCCGAACGCACTGGCGGCGCACTGGTGCTCGATTTCGATCTGCGCCTGGAAGGCTTGAGCATCGTGAAAGACAATCTGTTCACGGGCCAGCGCCTGCGGCTGTCGGGCGTGGCTTTTCTCTGGTATCGCCTGCATCAGCCGAATGGCGTGGTGCTGCAGGCGCGCGCGCTGCGGCGCGTGGCCGAGCCGGTCGACGTGGATTTACGCGGGCACGCTGCCGATGGCGCGTTTTGGCAGGATGCGGGGCGCTGAACGTCGCTTTGTTTTGACAGCATTCGGCCTGCGGCGCTGAACAGACAGCCTGCCGCTGACACTGGGCTGCCATGTACGGCGCGACGACGCACCGGACAACGATCGACGCGTGGATGGCAGAGCCATCCACCCTACGGCTTTGTCAGCGTTTGTTCGATGGCGCCAAAGATCGACTTGCCCTGCTCATCGAGCATCTCGATGCGCACCGTGTCGCCAAAGCGCAGGTAAGGCGTGGCCGGCCCGCCGTCGAGGATGGCTTCGCGGCTGCGCTGCTCGGCGATGCAGCCGGCGCCCGGCGGCGCGGCGCCGCGCCGGGTGGGTGCCTTGTTCGACACCGGTCCGGCCCCGAGCACCGTGCCGGCGCCAAGCGTGCGTGTCTGGCACAGGTGCGCTGCCAGCTGCGCGAAATTGAATGCCATGTCGACGCCAGCGTCCGGCTGGCCGAAGGCGTTGCCGTTGATGCCAGACCTGATGCGTCCATGCAGCTTGGCGCCGCGCCAGGCGTCGCCGAGTTCATCCGGCGTCACTGCCACTGGCGAGAATCCGGTGGCCGGCGCCGCCTGCAACAGGCCGGCATCCCTTTCCTGCTCGTCAATGGCCAGCATGCGCAGCGTGATGTCGTTGGCCAGCATCAAAAGCCGGATGCAACCGTGCGCCTCGTCCGGCGTGGCGCCCATCGGCACGTCGTCCAGGATCACGGCCACGCCGGCGCCGAAGTCGATGCCCCATTCTTCATGCGCCAGGTTGACGTCGGCGTGCGCACCCAGCGCCACGCCTGCGCTCGGCGTCATCAAGGGTTGTTCCAGCAATGATGGCGGCAGATCGGCGCCGTACGCGCGCCGTTCCAGTTCAAGGCGGTGCAAATATGCTTGCGCACTGGCGCGGCTTGGCGCGCGCGGCAGTGGCGCCAGGCAGCGGGATGGATCGAAATCGAAGTGGCGGCGGGTGTCGCCGTCGTTGAGCTGGGTGTACAGCGCGGCGAGCTGGGGCGCGATGAAGGCCCAGTCGTCGAGGGCGGCTTGCAGCGTCGGGCAAATGGCGTCGGCGATGTGGGCGATTTTAAGGTCGCGCGAGACCACGGCCAGTTGGCCGTCGCGCGAGCCATCGTCGAGGGTGGCGAGTTTCATGGGGTGAGCTACTGGCGGCGGTGGGTCGAGGGTGCCATTTTAAGGTACAGCGTGGTGTGGGTGGTTCTTCCGCCAGGATAGGCACGCCCTTTCTTTTCATAACGCAAAAACCGTCATTCCCGCGAAGGCGGGAATGACGGTTTTGAGGCTGGTGGGCTAGGACGGTCCGGTCAGCTCAGCTTAGCTCGGCGTAGCGGAGCTGGCTTTTACTGAATGCCATCACATCCCCGCCGCCAGCTTAATACTTGACCACCACCCCAAGGCCCACGCTGCGCTGGAAGTAGTTATAGTCGATCATGCTCTGGCCATAGCCCGAGAATGCATTCACATAGCCCTTCACCGGCCCGGCCAGCGGGAATGCCCAGCCGACCTGCACCGCACCCTTGTCGGTGCTGAAATTGCGCCGCACCAGGGCCGAGATCTCGTGTCCGCCGCCCAGGCGGTAGTTGCCTTCGAGCTCGAAGCGGCCCAGGTAATCGATGATGTCGGGGTTGTTGTCGTCTTCCAGCGATTCGTTCACGCGCTTCCACAGCTTGGCAGTCATGGTCAGCGGACCACGCTCCAGGCCGAGCTGGGCGTAGAAGCGGTTCCAGCTGCGCGACAGGGTCGACGACTGGCCATTGGATTGGTGCACGAAGCCCAGGTTCAGGAACTTGACGTTGGTGCCCAGCACCGCGAAGTTCAGCGGCGTCACGGCCATGATCTCTGGCTGGTAATTGGTTTCGCGGAACGGGCTTGAGGCCTCATGGTTGGCGGCCTGCCAGAAGCTGTTCTGGGTGTAGCCAAACCAGATGTCGACCGGTTGTTCGAACAAGGTCTCGGCCACCTTCATCTTGAAGCTGAGCTGGAATTCCAGTTCGGCCTTCGACAAGCCACCTTCCGCGCTTTCACTTTCAAAGAAGTCGCGGTACGGCGCTTCGTTTGGACGATGGGTGCGGGTGGCGATCAGATAGCTTGGGCGGTGCGGACGGAACTTGAACACGCCGCGCTTGTCGCGCGCATCGGTTTCCCAGTGGTTGCTCAGCGTGTACTCGGCAGCGGCTTGCACGGCCGGATCGACCGAGGCGGTGTGGTCGAGTCCGCTGCTGCGCGGGGCGTCGAAAGCACTGCCGGTGGCGGCAGCGGCGGCCGGGACCGGTGCCATGGCATCCGGCACCACTGCCACGGCGGCGCTGGTGGCGGCAACGTTGTTAGCGGCCGCGGCCGATGGCAGCGCGGCGACGCGGTCGAAGCAGGCCAGGCGCTGGACGTTGTCGAGCAGCGCGGTGCAGTCGGCCAGCGTGGTGGGCGCAACCTGGGGCGCGGTCTGGGCCAATGCCGGCAGCGCCAGCAGCAGTGGGATCAGCGTAAGGGAAGAAGTGAGTCTCGGGCGATTGAGGTGCATGGTTGTTGTTGTTTGAATAAAGCGTTCATGCGGCAACCGCTTACCGGTTGCCGTCGCCACGGAGTGTCGCGGAAATTTCTGATGCATGGCGCACGTATTGCACGCTGGCATGTTGAGTTCGCTCAAACATGCGCTGCGTGACGTGCGGGTAGTTTAGTTCGGTACCAGCAGATCGAGCTGGCTTTGCTCGATAAAGCACCATTCGCCTTCTTTCAGGCCCAGCGCTTCCAGGCTCAGGCCACCGATCTGCGAGCGGTGCAGCGCGCTGCAATGGTTGCCGGCCGCGGCCAGCATGCGCTTGACCTGGTGGTACTTGCCTTGCTCGAGCACGATTTCGAGCAAGTGCTCGCCGCGCTGGATGCACGACACCGCCTTGAGTGGCGCCGGCTCGTCATGCAGCTGCACCCCCGCCAGCAATTGCGCCACCAGGGCCTCGGTGACCGGTTCAGCGGTAATAGCCTGATAAACCTTCGGTACGTGGCGTCTTGGCGACGACTGGGCGTGGATGAAGGGACCGTCGTCGGACATCAGCAACAGGCCGGTGGTATCGTGGTCCAGTCGGCCCACCGGCTGCACGTCGCGCCAGGTGAACTGTTCGGGCAGCAAGGTCAGCACACCGGGATGGTGGCTGGGTTTGCGCGAACATTCGAAGTTGGCCGGCTTGTGCAGCGCGATATACACGCGCTCGCGGTAGCGCCATTCTTCGTCAAACACGGTCAGCACCAGGCCGTCGGTGTCGAACGTGGCCT
>Ga0265797_10002913_pt1 | contig 28136 bp, 24 predicted proteins | sample P2T30metagenome_FD_192433 | JGI IMG/M metagenome (GOLD analysis project Ga0265797, IMG submission 192433) | Plant litter microbial communities from East Loma Ridge, Irvine, California - P2 T30 | ecosystem: Environmental > Terrestrial > Plant litter > Unclassified | place: USA: California...
GCCTCGCTCCTAGCCTTTGGACTTTTTCGAGTGCGTGAGTTAGCCTGACGACGCCTGGCTTCCCCGGTCCGTACCACGCTGATGCAGCGTAGTCGATTATCGGTAGAACGCAGCTACGGAAGAGCTGTCTCATCTGAGCTGGTCTGGTGCCTTTGATTGCCTTTAGTGCGAAGCAGGCTCTCGTACCCTTTATGATAGCTCGCGAGAGGTGTTCGTCCATAGCGAGTTTCTTATCGAGAGTGACGCCTAGGACTTTGACAATCTCCTAAGGTAGTATCGTCACTTCTCCGAACTGGAGTCCTCGGGTATCGTCCTTGTCTGTCCTTTTTGTAAAGTGGATGAAGCTGGTTTTATCCGCCTCGAATGTCGCTCCACTCTGTCTCGCCCATCGTTCGGCATGAGGCATGATTTCCCTTTGGATTATTGCTGTGGTCTGGCTTTCGTCTACTCCTACCACCCAGGCGTTAAAGTCGTCTACAAATCCGATCGCTCCTCCCTTCCTATCGATCTTCTTTTCGACCAGGTTGGCGTTATAGAAGACATATAGTAGTGGCGACAGTGGCGAACCCTGCGGGATACCGGCATATTCGATCTCCGATACCTCCGACTCGTATTCGCCGACTGTCACTTGAGCATGTCTGTTCGAGACGAAGTTTCCGATCCATTCAACCATCGGCTTCGGGACTCTTCTTTCTGCTAGCCGCTGCGTCAGTACGCTCGTGTGTACCCCGTTAAAGGCACCTTTCACGTCGAATGATACTAGCGACAGGATCTTTCCTCCTCTCCACGCCTGATAGATCCTCTCTACTAGGACATTCAGTGCTTGTTCTGCTGACCTCCCAGGTCTTGCACCGAAGTGGTTGTCTGGAAGTAGGCTATACTTCTCGACCATGTATGACAGGCGGGCTGCGACGACTGCTTCCAGACCCTTACTTATTGTCGGGAGGAGCGAGATTGGACGGAAGGCCTTCGGCACCGTATAGTCTCCCTTCCCTGGTTTCCTTAGGGTTACGATCCTCGCAGTCTTCCACTGCTTCGGCGTATGTCGTAGTTCGAGTGAGGTGAAGTACAGCCAGAATAGGTGGTCACCTACTACTGGCCATAGTTCTTTCCACACCCGAAAGCTTATCTCGTCCGGTCCTGGAGCTTTGTCGGAGCTGCTCCTAAAGATCGCCCTCTTAACCTCGTGTTTCGTAAGCTGCGGCCACTCGAGGGTTTGATCCTGCCTGCTAGCGTCGGCGTTGTCGTCTTCGGACGTTTCTGGTGTAGGAGGTGTAGGAAAGAAGGTGTCCATCAGGATCCCGGCTTTTTCTTCGTCCGACTGGTATCTTTGTGCTCCTACGACTAGTTCCGGTACGTCCATAGTAGCTCCGGACGGTTTTGCGTAGCTTGCTGCTTTCCAGATGTTTTGTGGGTCGTCTAGGAACTCTTTCCAGTGCTGCTTCTTCTGCCTGTCGATCGCATCGAGGTAGGTCCTTCGTGCAGCACTAGCAATCTCTCTCGCCTGTGTAGTGTCTTCGCCTCTCCTACGGAGGGTCGTGATTCGATTTCGCTTTACGGTAAAGTCGGTTCGTAGGATTGAAAGCTCTTTCGACCACCATCGCTTTGCGTACGGTGACTCTTTTGCTCTCGAGACGTGTTCTTCCAGAACTCCGTTTATCCCGTTCACGAGTAGTCCTGCTACGCGGTCGAGCGTCGCAGTATCCGTGATCGTCTTCATGTACCTACCGTCTCCTAGCTTGCTCCTAATGACTTCCCGGATCTTCTCCCAGTCTGCGTTCTTGTAAAGCCTCTTTCTCAATCTAGGGCTCTCTCTAGGGGCAAAACCGGAAAAGCTAAGGGCGATTGGTTTGTGGTCTGAGCCGTAGTCGTTGTCGTAGACCCGGCAGTACTCCAGGTCGTCTTTAATTCTCTCTGATCCTAGTATGACATCCACTGTCGTAGCTAGGTCTCCAGATTGGTGCTCCCATGTGATCGTCCCGGCGGGCAATAGCGAATGAAGTCTCGCTGTTTGCATATAGTCGACGATTTGATCGCCTTCGTTCTGTCTGTAGGCAGTTCTCCGCGCCTGGTGTCCTCCCCATAGTACGTGGTGCCTGTTGAAATCCGTACATAGGATAACGTCGAGCGGCTCGTCGCCTATCTTCTCCTGAGCCCGCTTTGTCGCTATGTCAATTGCATGTAGGCGCTCTGCTAAGTCTGCTTCTCGTTCTGCCTCTGACTCTCCATTTCGGGCTTCGTAACACGCCATTACTACGAGGTTCCTTTCCTGCAGCTTGATAAGTACTGCCGCAATGTCGTAGCTCTCTACGGGAATAGAGGATGCCTGGCATCTCCGATTCACCCATACTGCTGCCCTAAAAGCGTGCCGTGTATGTCCGTCTTGTCGCCTCTCTGTCGGTTGGAATATCTGCCAGTGGCGATCCTGCGATATGGTCGGTTCGCCTGTTTGAGGGTGTTGGAAAATATATGGTTCGATTACTGCAAGCGCAATAAAGTCCTTAACTGCGGTGTCATTCAGAAGGCCGTATTGTACGGTCCTTCGCTTCCCTGCGTTTAGGTGCATAATCTGCACTCTATTCATTCAGAGTCAGCGGTTCGGCAGCATCGGTCATATCGACCTCGCGCTCGCTCGTAGTCTCCGATTGGGTAGCTTGTTGATCCTGTACCTGGCTCGCCTCTGAAGTAGTAGTATTACTCCTCCTAGTCGGTTTTGCTCGGTTTGAATCGGCTGCTGCTGTCACCTTACTACCTTGGCCTGCATTCTTCGATTTAAGGGTACCCTTGTACTTCCAGTGGCTCGGGTGGAGCTGGCACTGCCAGTCGAAAACCGAGTGGCCAGCCTTGTTACAGGCGGGGCACTTCAACTCCGTAGGATGAGTGCAGTTGTGCCTAGAGTGCTGTCTTGAACATAGTGCACACCTCGGAGCTGATTTGCAGGCAGCCTGTTTATGGCCGTACCTATTGTAATTGAAACATGGTAGGTTGTCCTCTCGTCGCTCCCACTTCGAACAGTACGCTCCAGTTGCGCCGAAGATAGCCGTTCCATTTCGAAGGAGGTAGTCCGCTGCAAGCTTGTTCTTTAGCCAGATAACGAGTGATCCGACCTTCTTTGTGACATCGGCCTTACTCAGCCAGTGCACTTTCATAGCGGTAAAATCGTGTCCTTCCATGCTGTTGTCTTTGCCGAAGTCTTGGCATACCGTAGTCTTGAGGGTCTTATCGTCTGAAGCCTTTTCGTCAATCACCGCCTGCTTCGCGACCATATCGCACTTGATAGGGTACCACTCCTCGCCCTTTATCCTTGTGCCAGGCATCTGACCGGTCACCCATTGTGTGTGCCTTCTTGCTTTCTCTGCCTGTTCCTTGTCTTTGAAGACGACTTCGATCCTCTCTCCCGGACCGGGACGTAGGAACTCGATCTTCAACCCTTCGGTCACCTTCGCCTTGTCCAGACCATTCTGTAGCCTCTCTTTTACGAGTGCAAAGTCGGCCTTCTCTGCTTTCGTTCTTCCCGTGTCGATACTAATAGCTCGCTCGTCTTTGCGGGCTGCATCGGTAGACGAACGTTCCTTCTGGCTAGACGATACTGTTATCTTCTGGCCCTTCGACATCTGCTGAAGTCCCGTTTTGGCGGCCTCGCTGTAGGTCGGTGTCCTTACGCTTTTCTCGGAGAGAGCCTCGAGTAGCGCAATCGTACGGCTATGCTTCTCGGTCTCTTCGCGGAGTGCCTTATTCACTACGCCTAGCTCGGCTGCCTGCTTTTCGTAGAGGACCTTCTGCTCCTCGGCTTGCTTTTTCTGCTCCTCTTGTCCCTTGATAAGTTGGAGGACCATCTCGCGGAGCGCCGCGATCTGGTCAGCCATACTCTGCTCGGCCTTTCTTTTCCGCTCGAGCTCGCTTGACGACGCGAAAACTCTCGCCGTCTTCGCTAGCTGCGGGCTAGTGCTCGCTACACTCGCCGCCTTCGACTTCCGCCTCGTAATCATCGCCCACCCCCCTCTGCCCTCCTCCGCCCTCTCCCCCACCTCCGGGCTTGGCGCGCTGGCGTCAGCGTCAGCGGGGTCCTTAGATCCCGCAAACTCCACGCTCCGCTTTCCAACCTCACCTCCTCCCTTCTGGATTACAATACAGTCGCTTTCGTCGATATCGGTGTTCATGTCGTTCCTCCTACCCGCAATCCTCCAAACAATACCGACCATGATTCTTCGGAGCCAACCGAGGGTTGCACCGACACCGCTACACTAACGCAGGCGGAGCCCAACCATGATTGTTTGACCATGATTGTATGAAAGAAACATCGCCAGGCGATAGTGCTTTGGAAGGTAGGAGGGGTGATCCGGTCAACCAGTCAGATTGTCTTGCGAAAGCAACTCGCGTCCCTCACATTACCATGGTTGCATTCGATATAGATTTCATGACACGTCATGTGCTCCAATGGGATACATCTAGCTATCGATCGACCAAAGGTATACAGCTGTATCGACTTTCCACTCGAAAAGCAACCCTAGCGTGCTTCTTGGCGAGACTGATGGTGAGGTGTATGATGAAATCCGTGGAAACAGCATCGGAGAGTCTAGCGCTTGTCCACATGCCAGATCCGCTATGGGCTGCCTAATGGCAAAAAAATATTTTATTCTGACCTTGGGTCTGATCGCGACATGGGTCTGAGGGCACCAGCCAAGAGGACACACTCAAAACTTGTGACCAACTTTCCCATTCCCGCTTTCGAAGTCGTTATGATATCCCAGCTCTGTTCAGTAAAGATTCTTATTGATAAGGAAAACATCGAGGCTGCAGAGGCGCGCGTGTCAAGCGGACGACGATCACTGCGATCGAGTGCGTCTGTGCCGATGGCAGGTATCTGAACACGATGAAGTCGAGATCCGCGACCCAGAGAAGAACGAAGAGATCGCTATCGGTTCGAAGAATCTGAACGGCTGCTCTACTATTATCCTATATACCGAATGAACAAACTCATGCTGGCTCTGTGTGTAGGACATCAACGCTCTCGAGGTACGGCCAATCGTATTGAAACCAGGCTGCATTTATCTTCGTATGCTGTCCGAATTCACTGTGCAGCCATTGGAAGACAGCCTTAGCACCGTCGATGGTTATTTCTCGCTGGAATGGTTTATCTGGTTTCACTCCCAAACTCAGAGTGACGGTACGCAGCAATGCGGCATTTCGAGGTCCGATGACACGAAGCCATTTGCGATAACTAGTTCCGTGATAGTCGCCATCCAGCACAAAGTGGTTACTTCCGTAGAACATGGGTAAGGTATCGTTTCGGACTTGACGGCAAACTCGAGTAAGATCGGGTTGCTGAGCTACACTTCTGTTGTAGGTGCAACTGATCCAAGAGCCCTTGTTATTAGGCAGCGATATCGACATGCCACGCTTGTACATGCCCCGAGGCACAGGACTTGCAGCCTGTAAGTACAATTTCGAGCATGGGTTATGGTCCCACCGTATGTACTTACATCAAGCTCATGCCACTGTCATATTTGCAGCGTATCTGGTGGAGGCTAGCGACATCTGCATGAATAGTGCTGGCGAAGCCGAACTTCTTCTTCTGGTCACATTCAACTCGAAGGCAGTCGCTCAGCTCGTAGATCCGAGTTCGTAGTTCCGCCGGCAGATCCAGGAATGTCACTGGTTTCCTGTGTACTACTAGTATCAGCGGCGTAATTGCTACAAGGTTTGCAGACTCAATGCGTACGATCACGATGCTGAGCGAGACGCAGAATTTCGATGGCTTCTGCGAGATTGCCGGCTCGGATCTCTGTAGTGACTTGTCGCTCGAGGGCAACGGTTCTAGGATGCGGTATATTTGAGGACATGGTGTGACAGAATTCGCGACTGGGTGACTGCAGAATGAATCGGGCGCTAGAGTGCAGTGGAATTAACGAGCATGACTCTGACTCTGTGCAGGAGGCCCTCGAGTTATGCTACAGGACAAGTCGAGGTCTTGGAGGACTTGAACTCATATATATCGCAACAGGCGGGGGTGGAGGGTATAGACAGCAATGCAGATGTCCTTCTCAACGCGACTGCCTTCGCGGACGACCTCGCGACTGGGTTAGCGCACAAAGGGCTAGCCGAAGCAAGTGCGAGGCTGCGCTGCCTTTGCCGTTAGGGTTAGTTGCGTCGCCTTGAGATGCGGTGCTTTAGCCGCTCCCTTGAGAGCTTGTAGTTGACGTAACCATCAGCTTTCGACTCGTATCTGTATGTTCCACAACCTGTCTGGAAGCGAAAAGAATCGATCAAGTTCGTACTGATGATAAGCGATAACATCAGATGTTGCAATCACACTCATACCAACGATGCTCGTGCGGACGCACGACCGAGCGCCATTTTTAGCAAGCTGATGACCGATCTCGCTACGCACCTGTAAACAGAACCATAACGCGACGCTACCGAAGGAGCAACCGTGACGAGCAACACCCCCGACTGCAAGGAACTCTTTGAAAAAGCGCAGCTGGAACTTGAAGAAGAGCGGGGGAAGCGCCTGTGACAACCCCGCACCAAAGTTTTCCAACCAACAGGCTCGACCTTTTGAGTTGCGAGCCCGTACCAGACCATAATTGCCTACTCTAGTATTCCCCCAGGAAACGCGTCGCATTTCCCGCTTCGCGCACGGCCCGGCCTTTGTTGCACGCGGGAAACGCGTCGACTTTCTTTTCTCCACAACAAACCACGCACCGCGTTGTTGCACATGATAAACGCGTCGCATTTCCCTCTCCCTGAGCTAAATGGGTCATTCAAGGCCTTGTCAACTTTTGACCTTGTCTCACATTGGATACTGCCTCGTTATACGATGGTTAACAACTCGCACTTACAGAGCAGTCACGCTTGGAGCTTCATGAGCGAGAACGATGTCGTACGGAAGTTGGAGAAGCTTGGGCTCATATTAAACCACCCTGAACCTGCTCTGATATGCAGCCGATGCAAGTATGCGTTGCAATCAAGGGGTGTCAGGGTATCTAGGCATCTGGCAGAGAAACATAACGTGCCAGCATCTGACCGTACAGAGCTGGTGACCTACATCGACTCCCTTCGCTTGCCCAATCCAAACCTGCTCAATGGACGAAATGATGGTAGCGAGCCTCGTCCGTATCTTCTCATTAGCAGGGGCGCTGCATGCAATCACTGCAGCTTCACTCCCAAAACATCAAGCTTGTCCAACGGCACCCCAAGCGCAATCACTCAAACTAAGATCGCAATCCGCAACAGCTCCAGGACAGCGTCCGCTGCACTCTTAGTGCACAAAAGAACCGACTCCGTTTCTTTGCTAAGTAGCCTAATTTGAACAGGTAGCCGCGACTTGGAACCGTGCATTTGGCTTCCCGTCCCGCTGCCAGCCTTGGAATATCGCCCAGGTCCGGTGGTCAAGGCGTTCTACTGCCAACACGGTAAGCATGCTGAGAAACTAGGGCAGAATTTACTCAGACCTCGTTTCATTTTTTTTCGCCAGCTTCCTTTGGCCGGCTGTCTGCTAGCCGTCCAAGCTTGCGACACGTGCCTAGTGGCTAGGGCTTGGTGAGATGGCGTCTAAGCGCACGCGTCGCTACGAGTCGCAGGTAGCTCGTAGGAGTGCGGTGCAGCGAATCACGTATTACACCAATTTACTGTTCATCACCCTGCAGACTCAAGCGTCAACCTGACTGTTGTACATATTTCGAAGCAGTGATCTGGTCGGGCATGGGACATTCTTTGCAAACTTCTGCACGAACTATGGTGGCCGCACCTTCAGCACAGTGCAGATCTTGTATTGAAAAGGGCACACACTAGAAGTCACACATCAAAAGACAAGACATACTGATGGAAACTTAGTATATATTGATTTCTGTTACTGCCTAAGGAAGATCTCTACGCTCATTATTTGAGTCTGCTGCCGACCGGCTAATGACTACTTGTAGTTCTTGCACATAACTGACTCTATCGACGCGGACCACATAATTCTTTTGTGTACAAGCTTTGACGACAGACTATTCGAGTTCAGGCCTTTCATTTGGCAGAACAGGAAATTTAAGTAAAGTCATAGCGTGTGGGTCCAATCAGTCTTTCAACTGTGTTAATGACTACGACACAATTGAAAGTCCCGGCAACCCATATGCGAAGTACGGCAGTGAGTCCTACTGTGTCGCCCAATTCCGGGGTCAGTATGAGGAAAGTGGTCTCCTGGCGCGCTGCGATATCTTGAGAGGCTGAAGTGGCCAAAGTCGCCGAGATTTGGAGTGCATGTGCCACAATGGATATGGAGGCAAAGAAGATCATCTTTCTGTCAGGTCTTGAATGAGTATGCAGATGCGAGTTGAAGACCACAGAGGACCATATACTATCTTATGGCTGTCTTGCAGGTAGGCTCCATAATCAGATCGCACAGGGCGGGAGCCTATGCCAATATGCGTACTTTTCGCAGGCAAGCCACTGCCAATGCGCCAAGTCAAGGTGTAGCGAAGGTATACCTTGGAATTCTTGTTGTTGTACTATTGGACCTTGCACTTCACACCTTAGAATCTGGGAAGTACCGCCAGACTCAAGCACCCAATACTGTGATGTCTGAGCTAGTCAACCAATTGCGTTCACCACTCAGAATCTGTCAAGTCCGACTGATGGTTTTTATACGAATTCATCGCAGTTGCAGTAGAATACATATTCGCAATACAAAGCTACTGACATAATGTAGTCTATGCATTCACAGAAGTAGTGTGGTATAGATCGACGACCTATGACGCTGGCAGTGGAGCATGGGAGGCCCCAATCCTTTGTCTAGGCATATACAGCGACTGAACATATATCGAGTGGCTTCCAATCGGCGCAATCAGCTGGTTTTTATTAACATGAAGGCTGCTATGGCATTTGATTGTTATCACGACTTGAGAAGATCGCCAATTCCTCCATGCCATTCCAGCTGGAACGTAGCTGTCAATTTTAATTAGAACAGAGCAGGGAATGCTGCATCACAGCGAAAAACCAGACTCGTAGGTGTTTTCTACATTATGCGAACACGTGGTACCTAGACAACTTCTTGGCGTTCAATCGTTATGAGGTCCTACATATATCCCGTGAATATTGTCTGCCTCTTTACCGACGCCATCGCGCGTGATTTCCATGCACGACAAGTCGGAACTGCAAAGCTTCCCTGGCTTGTTAGCCATGTGCATGGAGCTATTGCATGCGACGCGTCGTGTAAAGCCTATTTGGGCACATGATTTTTCTCATCAGCTGCTCTAGCAAAAATGTAAGACTTTGCGCAGTGGTAGCTGCGAGGTTCAGTGGAAGCAGCAAAGGTACATGTTCCAGACTCATCGATATCTCTCCGGTAGTATAGAGGCTTATACAGCGCTATCAAGCATACTTGTAAGATACAGCGAGAAGTGCAAGCCTCGTGCATCTGGCGGATGTCATACACGGCGCGGGACGAACGTGTCTTCTTAGTATTCAAGGTAGTTATTTCTACTTTCCATAGGAGCCTCGTGCTCAACTCATGTATTGGAGTCAGTGATTAGAACGAACCCTACTCATTGTGCCAGCGCACTTCTTCCCTGTCTGATCGCTTACCACTTGTCTAGCGTCCCGCCCCGGAACTACTCACTATTGCATTGCACTCATTTGCTTTCCGCCCGAGACCTCTGGGCTTAGTGGCTTCCCTTGGCGTAAGCCTCCACGGTGCGGGGGAAGGTAGCTCCTATCTCCTGTAGACTATAGGCCTTGTACTGCCAATCGGCACCAAACACGTCGCCTGTGCACTCGTACGACTGACGTCTGACCCGTTCGTCGGTCGCAAGGTGCAAGGAATCGTATGATCCGCGCTTGAAAGCGCAGAGCCCAGCGATGCAGCTGTATATCTCGAGCAAATTGGCGAAACTGGATGCAAATCGAAATGAACTCAACTGTGCCGAACAATACAGCACCGCTCTACGCAAGGTAAGCCATCACCGCCCAAACTACCCTTGTCGTGTTCTAAGCGCTGCTGCGGTCAGGGCAAATATAGGAAATGCTGTATCTAGAGAGCAATCCACGCCCCACATAGAAGTCTGCCCCACCGTGCGCACAGACCCACCGCGCGCTCACGCGACGCGGCGGTCAACAGATGGCTTCATCATCGTATATCTCCGTCACCCGAGTAGCTAGGGATGCAGCTATTACAGAATTGAGATCGTCAAGTACGCCTTGTGTAGCGGCGGTGGCCAGAAAGTACGGACTCGTTACGTCAACGCTCAGAAGACGCTGGAAAGGCATGGCCAGCAGTAGAGACCAAGCTATCGAAGACTCGCGATTTCTCAATAGCCAGCAAGAGCAGCAACTATTGTCGCATATCAAACAACTCTGTGACAGATGCCTTCCTCCCACACCAGCAACCATGGCTGATATCGCCGCTCAACTCGGAGGAAAGGCTCCCGGACATAACTGGTGCTCGAGATTTGTGCAGCGACACAAGACGGAGCTGGACTCGAGATATCTCGACAGTCTGGACCTGAACAGGCACGAGGCCAACTCTGTGGCATCTTTCGAGAGATACTTTTCGGTCGTAGGCAAGAAGGTGGAAGAATATAACATACTGCCGGAGAACACTTATAACATGGACGAGAAGGACTTCCTTCTCGGAAGGACTACTAAAGCCAAACGAGTCTTTCCAAAGGATCTCAAAGCCTCTGGCAAGCTTCTTGCAGCTGGCCAAGATGGATCTAGAGAGTGGATCACGGTAGTGGCGACGATCTGTGGCGATGGTACAGCTTTACCTCCTCTTCTGATCTACGACAGTACCTCTGGCTCCATTCAAGACTCTTGGGTCCAAGACTTCGATTCCAACGAACACGACGCTTGGTTCACATCATCTGCTAGTGGCTGGACATCTGATGAGATTGGTTTCAAGTGGCTGGAAGAGTTCTTCGACAAGAAGACTCGGGAGAAAGCCAGAAGGCAATGGAGGCTCTTATTCGTCGACGGCCACGGCTCTCACGTCACACTTAAGTTCCTTGAATGGGCCCAGGCACACAAGATACTGGTAGCTGTATATCCTCCTCACTCCACACATAGATTGCAGCCTCCGGATGTCGGCTGCTTTGCTCCTCTCGCCACATATTATAGCCAGCTTCTAGACCGACAGACCAGGCTCTCGGAAGGCCAGACGCGAATGACGAAGAGGGATTTCTTCAGATGCTTCTATCCAGCGTGGCAAGAAGCGTTCACTGCGAAGACTGTGAGCTCAAGCTGGTGTAAGACCGGTCTAATTCCTTTCAATCCTGGTTTAGTGCTCAATAAGCTTCGGCCACGGAGCCAGAAGGAACCGACACCCAGAGGCTCATCGAGCAGTTCTTCTGCTTGCTGGGACTCGCCTTCGAGTCTGAGGAAGCTTAGAGGCATAATCAACAAGACGGTAGACCAGAAGACCAAGAAAATGATGAAAAAGCTTAGCGATGACCTCCAGACAAGCAGGGCGGAGGCTACCCTCGAAAGACTTGGAAGACAGAAGACAATCGAGGCTCTCAGGCACGAGAAGAAGAAGCGCAAGCGTGGCAGAAAGTTGATGGAGCAATTCAGGGCCGAAGAAGGCTCCGGGGCGATCCTGTTCAGTCCTAAGAAGGTGAGAGCGGCTCTCGAACTTCAAACACAGAGGGAGCAAGAGAAGGTACAAGAGAAAGCGGATAAGGACACTAGGGTCCAAGAAAGAGCGTTGGCGAAGGTTCAGAAGCAGCAAGCGGTCCAGAGAAGGCGTGAGGAGAAAGCTATGGCTCGAAATGCTCGCGATGCAGCCGAGGCTTTGAGGAAGGCTCAGAGGATTGCGGATAAAGAAGCAAAAGGAGCCAAAAAGCAGGCCGAACTCGTAGCCAAAGCCTCAAATAAAGGTCAAAGGAGGATTCTGAAGAAGAAAAAGGTGCCTCCAAAGCCTCATGCCAACAAGAACACCCCGAAAGCTCAGGAGGCTCCATCACAGCGGAGGTCAAGATCAGGGAGAACCATTCAGACACCAGCTTGGTTATTGACTTGATACTTATACGTCTTGTCGACTGTACACTCTCAAATACCGTGTATCAATTCCCTAGTGATTGTGGTTGATGTGGTCAAGGAATCCGTTAAATAACACGTCCAGCATACAATTGGAGATGTGAGCGCGCGGTGGGTCTGTGCGCACGGTGGGGCAGACTTCTACAGACCCCGCACTATGCAGGCCGGAAAGTAAGAGTGGAGTCAACGAACATCAAGCTCTAAAGCCACCAAACGCGACAAGCTACATAACAGCGGACTCTAGATCGAGCTGCTGCAGATTCTCACTTGCGGCTCGTTAGCTCGTAGTCCTCCATGATTGTTATCGGCCGAGCTCTGTGCGCCGCAGAAGACGAGGCTATGGAAGACCGTCAGTACTCTAGCTCAACCCGGCACGGATGGCTTTTAGTGTAATACAGGTAGATGAATGTGACCATGTCTGTTGGTGGCTGATATCGGGGTCCTAGTCCTAAGCTACAGCCCAGCATGTTACGACTGCTGTTGGGACATACAGCTGATGTTCGCGTCTGTGCGCCAACGTAACGTGTTCGTGGAATGCGCTGAACCTCAATAGCAAGATGCCGAAGTGGTGATGAGCGTGCATACAAACTCATGATTTTTAGTCATCTAACTCGACAATCTCAAGGTACAAGGTGCGCCACGGCTGCTCTTACGCTTTGTTTCTAATCCGGCTCTAAGCTTAAGATAGCGCACTTATTGCGACGGGGCAGTATTGAGCTCAAAATCGCCTTTGAATGAGCTAAAAAGTACTCCGAGGACATTGTGAATGTGGAACTGTCCTTCGTGCATCGTACAAGTCTCATACATCGTATGGCGGGTCACTATAACCAGAAAAACTGTACAGTGTTGTAGCGCTTGCCGAACGTCCTGCCTCGCCGCCAACGTTCATAAAAGAGAAAAAAAGCCTCATCCTGCTCGACCAACAGCACCCCCACGCATAGTTCATCGTATTCGTTCCAGAGATATACAGCTCGGTACCATTCGCAGACTTGGCGTCGCAACGCCACCCGCCACATGTCCGGCCAAGATTAGGAGGTCTTCATCGTCATCCGAAGTTCGTTCGTGGAACGGCGTAAGCCGGTGTCCGTCTCGCTACCACAAGATCGGCATGGATGTATATTGCTCGCGCAGTAGGCGACCACATAATATCTTCGGCATCATACTTATGGTCGATATGGAGGTAGTCTAATCTTGCTTTGGGACTGTGGTTACGTTTGAGGACTCGGCTATCGTCATATCAAGCGTTCATTGGGTACACAGGTCCGAGTCATCGGGACAATTCTACTCAAAAGATGATGTTCTCGTTACACAGCATCATCTAAGATATAGACTGTCCGGGTTAAGTACATAGCGAAGACCATATCGTCTGAGACACGAAAGGTACAACAGCAATACATTAGTAACTGCTGCACCTGCAGAAGGATTAAAGCCCGTTAAAACAGACATCAAGGTCTGTTACAACCTCTGCCGATCCCTGAACGTTCCTGGTAACACATCTCTATCGACTTCATTACACACCTACCTCTATCGAACAGATTCAATGCAGTACTTATGATTGTCGACCGGTTAACGAAGATGCATCACTATGTCCCCTACCACATGATAGACAATGCCGAAGATGTCTCCTATATCTTTATCTGCAAGATCTACCGCCTTCATAGTGCCCTAGTATTCATCGTCTCTAATTGAGACATCCGCTTTGTAAACGAATTCTGGAAACACCTATCTTAGAGAATACAGTTATCTATAAGGATGACAGTAGTGCACTAACCTGAAGGCGACGGCCAGACCAAATGTATGAAGGCTGTCCTAGAACAACACCTCTGCACCTACGTGTCTTATATGCAAGACGACTGGTCCGACTGGCTCCTGCTTGCTAAGTTTGCCATAAACTCAATGTTCTCTAAAACTATAGGTCTATCTCTGTTCTTTACAAACTACAGATTCCACCTATGACTAGGTGTCGAACCGATTGAACCCGCTGATATGCCTGCTGCCTGTTAAGCCTCTGCCTTTGCCGATTAGATGTCTGCCATTCAAGATCACCTCTAAGAACAGATGACCTTAGCCTAAGCCTGCTACGAAGAAGCTGCAAACTGCTCCTATGCTACTGCTCCAAGATACGACGTTAGTCAAATGGTCTGGTTATCTGCTAAGAACCTGAAAACCCTCTATCCCTAAAAGAAGCTCGACTGGAAGAACATTAGCCTGTTCCGAATCTCCGAAGTACTAGGCCTGTACATGTACAAACTCAACTTGCCCAAATCAATGCCAATCCATCCTGTGTTTAACATAGATCAGCTCTACCTGGCGAACAATAACCCCCTGCCTGGATAAGTACAAGAACCGCCTCTGCCTGTCTTTATCAATGGAACGCCTGAACATGAAGTTACCGAGGTACTAGACTGCTGCCGTCGTGGCAAAGGATACCAATACCTCGTCCGCTGGACTGGATACAATGACCCGACGTTTAAACCAGCATGCATGATCTTCAAAGACGTCTCTCAGCTCGTGAGAGACTTCCACCGCTACTACCGCAACCGACCTGTACCCCTGTTCGTACGCTAGGAGCCTCTGCACCTGTCCTGCTAACACCTGGTCTAAAGTCAGAATTCTGAGATCTGGAAAAGACGATTCACCTGGGAATTGAACCTAAGACCTCCTATGCAGCTTCCCCGGGTTTCAAATTCTGGACCCTTAGTTCAGGGGAACTACTGCAGAATCAATGGTATATATTTTATGGATCTGGAGATTTATCATCCGCACACTAAACCGTTCACACAGTGAAGTGGTTATGACTGACCTGCTGGGTGCTTACACATCCGGTAGAATTGAGGGCCCTCCAGGGAATAGGGTTGTCCGATAGTAGTAACCTTATAGTGAAGCTAGGCGTAATGCTCTGGTCATGATTAGGGAAAAGACGTTTCTAGATGACACATTCCGACAATTCGACCCGACCCTAAACATGACCATGGAGAGACTCTGCAAAAGCGGGGTCGAAACTGTTTGCCTTTTTAGAAAATTGGAACTACCTACTTTAGGTGGTCGTTTAGAGACTGACCCTTAGGAGGGGAGTAATGTCACGGTCAGAACGTGACAGCACCTGATGTCTGCCTTAGGCATACTGATCAGCTTAGCAGGTAAGCTGAGGACTCGGCTTACTCCTGATTTTGCACTTTGCATCCTGATGTAGCTCTTTGAGCTACGTCCTGTTAATAGAGTATACCACTTGGTTGCCTATCCGTACGTACATAGCTCTGTATCTGATCCGTCTGCTACGCACCGCCTGTACTCCCGACACCCGCCCGTGACAGTTTTAATCATCATGCCAGCTGTGCGATCGTCGAGATACGGTGAAACCTCGACTCTCCGGTTGAGCTGTCTTCGGAGAGAGGACGTTGACATTGCTCCACTACTGTATTAACTTCCCAACTATAAATATCGAGCTCGTCATCGGGAAGCTTTGACTTGTACCGACATTGCGGCTGCTGATTGATCTTGATCGACATGATCGACATGATTATCCGCACTAGCCTCGATTAGGACTCCACACAAGCTCCCGCTCCAACGACTGGGCCACATGACAAAATCCAGATCAACTGCACTAGTCTCGATTAGGACACTGCACAAGCTCCCGCTCCAACGACTGGGCTCCATGACATAATCCAGATCATCACCCAGCATCTCCCTGACCGGTCCGGCGTCCTTCGGCGCGTCCTTCAGAAGGGGTTCTCAGTACTCCACTGCAAAGTACTCGTCCCAACCAGACTAAGTTATACGGATCCGTTGGTTATATGCGAATACCTGAGACGCATAGATACTCTCAATGTTCATATACCAATATTGCTTTTCAGGCATCATTCGCTCGCACAGCCAACGTTACTACCCGAAGGACGTGGCAGGTCAAGGAGATTGACCGAACACGATCTCGGGATGGAAACTGTTGAGGACGATCGCTCCTGAGGGGAGTGGACCGTGTCTTATGGAGTTTGCAAGAAGGCGTATCACAGTAGTGCAATGCTATCCGTGCTTGAAAAACACCGATTGGACAGTCAGTCGAAGCCTGGCTCTTCCAGCTCCACCACAATATCTGCAGTTTAAGTCTTTGCATCTCGTTGTCGCCTTGTCTATTTTACTCGGAAGAATTTACATCCCGATTGAAGCAGACAAAATGGTCTTCGTAGCGCTTGAAGTCGGCCTCCTTGCCGGCGTCTTGTATGTGAGTATTACATTTACAGCATAATGATGAACAGTAGCTAAGACTCCCACCAGATGGCCGGTATCTGTGTATACCGACTATTCTTCCATCCTCTTGCGAAATATCCTGGACCAATACTGGGAGCCCTTACAGACTGGTACCCTGCGTACTTTGCATGGCAAGGACAATTCCTCAATGCTCAGACAAGATGGCGGAGAGATTATGGTAAGTTCGCGTCATGCTGCCTGCGGTCTGACGACACGGAACTGAAATGGAGCTCGGGTTAATCCGTTCACAGGCGAGGTTGTACGACATGGCCCAAATTCGCTTTCCTTCTTCGGCCTTGATGCTGCAATGCAAATCTACGGTGTTCGGTCTAATGTCATCAAAAGTGAGGGCTATGCTACGCTGAGCGCCAGCCGCACGCCCAATTTGATCAGCGCGACCGATAAGACTGTTTATGGCTTCAAGAGAAGAGTCATAACGCAAACCATGACGGAGGAGTCTTTGAAAGGAATGGAACCGCGGATCGTAGCTCTCATTGAAAAATTTGTCGCACTGCTTGGAGAGGGTGCGAATGATGAAGCACAATCTCCTGACCATGAGGGCTGGTCTCCACCCAGGTCTTTCCAGGTCAAGGCCGACTGGCTCACTTTCGATGTCATGAGTGACCTTCTCTATGGTAAACCTCTTGGACTCCTCGACTCTCCAGACGCGCGATGGTTACCAAGTTCATTTCGGAAGATTTCGCAATTGGCTGCAACGGTATGTGTCAGTTGTAGAGCCTTTCGGGCTTGTAGACGTTACATGAGAGAATGTGATGCTAACATTGCATCTACAGAGTCTTATACAACCAAGTTTGATGCGTTACAAAGTTGGCCACTTGCTACTTGCATCACGTCGAAAAGAAATCAAACGCATGGGAATATGGCTCAGCAAACTTTCATCTGATCGGGCCAGATTGGGCAACGATGTCGAACAGAAAGACATTTTCTATGCGATGCTGAATGCGGTGGATCCAAGAACAAAGAGGTCTTTCAGCGGCAAAGAGATGTGGACCGAGTCAATGTTGCTCTTGTTCGGTGGTAAGCATGTCATTTTTTGCAATAGTCGGGGGTCTCGATCGATGAAAAAGCAGACTCTGACACACGGATAACAGGTTCTGATACAACATCTTCCACCATGAGTGCGGTAATATTTTATCTCTTGCACAACCCCAAGTGGCTCGCAAGCGCGATTGAAGAGGTCCGTTCGACTTTCGCCTGCGATAAGCAGATACTTCTTGGGCCGGCTTTGTCTTCTTGTAAAGTGCTGCTGGCTTGCATCGACGAAGCCCAGCGGCTCACACCAACTGCTCCTAATGGACCCCCAAGAGAGGTGGACGTTGGCGGCATCGCAATTAACGGGGATCACCTTTCGCAAGGCACAGTCGTCAGCAGCCCCATCTACCACGTGCAAAGAGAGGAAGCTTACTTCGAACTGCCGAACCGCTTCAGGCCCAATCGCTGGATGATTCTCGAGCACACAGCTGCTGAGGACATGAAGCGGATCAAACACCAAAAGAAAGCACACATGCCTTTTCATATCGGACCGAGATCTTGTAAGTTGAAACACTGTCTCCTGGGTGTCCGGTGATCGTATTCTTTACGGTATCATCTCATCTTTACACACCTAGTCAAACTGCTTACATACAATGTATTCAGGTCCCGGCTGGAGGTTGGCTAGGATGGAACTTGAGATAACACTTGCAAGGACCCTTTTCCTTTACGACATCAAGCTAGCTGCGGGTTCCCCGTGTTGCATGGAGACACCGGCAAGTGAGAGTTGTGATTTTAAGATGAAGGCATGGATGGTGTCGGCAGTAGAAGGGCCGTTCGTGCAGTTCAAACCGAGGAACTCGGAAGCAGCATAGCGTTCGAAGTGGTAGAATAGAAGTTGAATTCTGTCATGGTTCGCTTTATGGCAACCTTGCCATTTTTGTTGATGTACTCACGGCTTTAATTATCTTCATTACGAACGACTGCCCAGAGTATCTAGTGAGCTACAGGCCTGTATATCGTTTGACGGTCAGTAATGATATGTGCACTTGAACTTATACGTAAAATCATCTATCTTTTTCACCCTCACTCACACAACACATTATTCCGCAGTCCTCCTTCGCTCCGACCTACGCTAGAAGAAAGCAGCCTCTACGTAGCCCAGCACTTTTACTGCCCACCCATTTGCGTCGCAAATCATCCCGTTGAGCCTGTGGCAAGCCCGTTGAGTGAAGCTCCGGTCCCATTCGTATTTGCGCGCAAAATTTTGACAAAAAACTATCAATAGCAGAGGAAGCCGGATGGACGAAAGTGAATAGCGAGACTCATGATCGGCCAAGCAGTTTTCAGGTACAAAAATTGAATGGGAACGAAAGTGATGAGATATTTGCCGACCATGATACTGATTGAACTGCGGTCGCAGAGTGAATGAACAGTTGAGAGTATCGAGTTTGATGACCAAGTAGTCCAACATGTTACTACATCCGGATCAAAGTCTCTTCAAGTTTGGCCCATGCTGGAGCGTGCAATCTTGCTGTAATCCAGTAGTTATCGCCATGGTCCTTGCCCATGATCGTAAAGGCATCCATAGCGTCCGGGCCTATAAATTCGATGTGGTGGAACGCGATAGACCCGGGTGGATTCGATCTAGGCTTCCCAGTCCCATTGCCAGATACAATTGCAGAACTGAAGTTGGTGATTTTGGTGAAATCAGCCTTCAACCAGTTGCTAGAAAATACTGGAATCGCGTTGGGGTCACTGCAAATGAACGAAGGGTCACTGCCAGACTTCCAAAGTTGGACCCGTTCCCGCAAGTTCGCCAGCACCTGGGACTCCCTCAATTGCTCGTTCAAACAGCGTCGATTCTCCAGCGCGATATGCCCGAGGGAAGCTGAGAGACTCTTGACAGTTAGGAACGTGAAGCCCGTTATGGCCATATTCTGAACATACACTCCTGGGGCCTCCACTAGCGATGCGAGGCGGGATCGCACATTGACAGCGTTGAGAACCGTCACAGGCCGCGTTTCCGGCAAGGAGGAGAATATTGCGCGTGTCAACCATGCGACCAACGCATCGCCCTCGCTGACAAACACGTCGGTATCCTCTCCACCTGTGAGATCGGCTAGCGCGTGGTCACGCAGCTTGACAACGCATCGCTCCGGCAAGCAGATGGTACGTGTCACGACCGGTTGTTGCCACCAAGGTTCCCATGTGAACCAGAACTTCGGCGCGTTCGTAAGTCGCATTGCACCCAGTTTGAACTCTTCTCTCTGTTCTTCCAGCGAGTCCTCTACTGCCGCACGTAATGCGTCCTCGCGTGCACCAAGCAGAGCTGGAATTTCAGACATCCGTCCAGCGAGCACTAATGACCAGCCGTGCAGAAGAGCCATCTGTCCCATAGCGTCCATAAGCGTGTGAGGCCACAGAAGCCCTACCAACGTCGCATCTGTGAAAGAAGTGACGTGGAGAGATAGCAGGGGGGTATCAGAATTGAGGAAGTCCTCCAGCGTGGACGGCGCGTTTTCTCGTGCCGCAAAAATTCGAAAGTCTTGTGGCGCCGCCTGGACTGACGGGCTCGCAGTGGCCTTCGGAAGCCTTTTTGCTTGCGGATGATCTTCAATAGGTGTATGGAACTGTTTGTGGCTGTAATGCACGGCGGGACGGTCTTCGGAAAACTGTTGCGGCGCACGTATCTCCAATTTTCCGTTCTCCTAAAGCATCAAAGTCAGCGACGTGGTTGCGTTGGCGAAATATGGCTGAGTAGGGACCAACCTTGCGTCTGAGACGTCCACCAATCTTTCTCCAGTCACCGATCTCTAGAAGGCGGGATAATGATTCATGTAGCTTGTTCCCATCAAGGACGTCATCGAATCGGAGAGTCCACGCGAGAAGCATGCTGCGAAGCATTTTAGCGTCATCCAGCATGTGGACTGGATATGTCGCATCAACATCGTTTTCGCTCTGGGTGGACTTGACATAGGTTGTGTCCTGTGTAGAAGATTCTGTAATGGAAGCTGCCATCTTCTATTGTTGCCTGTTCGAAGGTAAATTTCTTCAGCTACTCAGATAGAAGCGGTGTCGTTTGAGTATGTATGTAGGCATATGTTGCGGGAGTATGATTCTAACTCAACATTATAACGCGATATAGAAGTCTTCCCCACCATGTGCACAGATACGACATGCGCACAGGTAATTGTGACCGGTAGCATCGGACAAAGGATGACGTTATATGACGTTGAAAATCGTAGCTGCAGCTCGATTCGATTCGATTTGATTTAGTCCCACACGGTTTCGGCCGCTTTTACCAGTAGCTACGGCATACCAATCCAAACACCCCGACGACTGGCAAATCACGTTGGCTGTGGGCTACCAGACCAATAACAATGACCGTCATTACTCGACCGCCATCGATGCACCAATCCAAACATCCTAATTTCGTCATTGCCGTCTACAACGCCTCCAGCTTCGGAGCGCAATAGTCGTTATTGCCCTCTCACTACTATGCGCAACGGAATCCTACTTAGAGTCCCTTTTCTACCAATCATAGAACGCCGACCCTGGTCCTGGCCCCCACCGGCTTTCACGGACGCTATGAGGCGCGCTAAACTCCTTGGGGAGTAAGCAACGCGCACTGACGCGGTTGGTCAATACGGCGGTGGTTTTCGTTCCATCTTCTCGCTTAGGGTTGTCTCACACATACCGTTGAGACGTCAGTCATGGATCTTTTTGTGTATTGGGCAGAATGGAAGGTCCTGATCTGCCGAGGATGCAGGTTTGCCGTAGCACCCGGCGCGCTCGCATCGCATCTCCACCGAGTCCATCGAGAAGACCATGTTGATCTGAGCGTGCGCGGCGGACCAGCCGCTATCGCCAAGAAGCTCCTGTCTCAGGCGAATATGCCCTTGATTGACCCCAAGAAAGAGAGAGTGGCGATTCCTGAGCACAAAATCGATGCTAGTCCTTTCCTTGACCTGCACACAGGCCATCAGTGTAGCCTTTGTCCCAAGGTGTTGCTTGCTAAGAAAAGCATCGGGAGACATCTACGCACCGAGCATGGTATCGTACGCCGTAGCCCAGGGAGGCCCGGTCCGACGTCTCTGCTTAGCTACCAAGACTGGACTACCGTCATATGCCAGCGGCTCTTCGGCGGCCGCGATCAGAGTTTCTACCCCCAATCCCTCGAACAATCACACCTATGATTCTACTCTAGTATTCCACTCTGGAACGTGTCGCGTTCCAACTTTACACCCTCCCACCCTACCTACAATTCTCAAACGGGATCGTATCAATCCCATTTCATCACTAACCGGAAGCAGTATCTTGTCAACCCTACATCAATCCCATTCTATCAATCCCATTTACATCCCGATGAGCAATCGGTTCGAAATAAAAACCAAACGAAAGGGCAGGTCACTACAACAAGCCCGAACACATTTTTTTTCGAAAAGTGATAATGGTGCCCATTATTGTCACTGTCGAATTTTAGTAACGTCATTATAGGGGAAGCGGAACACTACGACATGCTAGTTTCGCGCTATTATTGAAATTTTATGTGATGCTCTTTCTTTTCTCCTTATTATGGCTACCTATTCTGGAGAAGACCTTACTACTACCTTAATAGCGTATTAGAACAGCGAATATACTTTAGTTCAAAAGTGTGCTTACGCGTTTAATATCCTACTTATAACCTTCTTAAAACGGCTTTCTACTTAAACTTCTTACTCTTAATTATACGAATCACAATAAATACTCTTAACCGCTAAAGAGAAGACTCTTCTAAAGGTTATTACTTAACTATTAGAGTCGGGTTGTCCTATTACCCTCTTATTAATAAGAGATCTTACTAAAGAAATCTAACTTTCCTACTTCTACTTAAGCTTAACTCTAACTTCCTACCCTCCTATTAGTAAATAGTAGATCAATAGGTTCTAAAAACAATACCCTAAACTTAAGACGATCTACTCTTAAGCTGTAGACATAAGTTACTTCGAAGGAGTTAATTATCCGGTCGTAAATGCCTACTTTAATACTCTTACTAACCTCTTTCTTAAGAACCCCTATCCTTCTAATGCAATTTTTAATATCGATAAGACTGGCTTCGCCCTTAGTACTACTCTACCCTCGAAAGTACTTATAAGAAGGGGGGATACTATAGCATTTAAGAAGATAAGTAGAAGATAGGAGTAGATAATAGCAATTAAGTATTTTAAAGCCTTAGGAGTTACTTTACCTCTACTTCTTATTTTTAAGGCAAAATATATAAACACCATATAGGTACTAGCCTCTACATCCGAGAAGTGGAGGTTCTTAACGTCTACTAGTAGGTAGACGTCTAATAATCTTACGTACGAGTAGTTAACTTCCTTATTCGAGCCTAAAACATACTAAAATGATAGAAAACAGAGGCTATTACTTCTTAACAGACATGGATCTCATCTTACAGCTAGGTTTATTACCTTTTGCCTTAATAAGAACATCGACCTTATATATCTACTACTGCATACTTTGCATATATTATAACCTCTTAATATTAGCATATTTAGCCCTCTAAAGTAGGTATTATCAGCTAAGATTAAGAAACTCTTCTGCTTAGATACTTGCTAAATGTGAGGATGTAGTAGGTAGGGGTTCTGAACAGTATCTCTTAGGTAGATTATCAACGATTGCCTAAGGATTCTAAGTAGGAGTAGGAGCAGAAGAGAGCCTCCTGAGGCACTATGTGCCAAGCCTAGGGATCCTGTGGTTCCCGTCACGTGACTGGTGTTTCCTCACACTAAATACCGCAAATTAAATAGACTAAGGCCTATATAACGGCCTAGGCTAAAGTCTTTATGCCTTAGAGTATTGAATTATTGTTTTAGGTATCTAGTATCTACCCGCTTTTACTAATTACTATCCTTTCGACTCTCCGAATGCCTACTTTAACCCCTCCTACTACTCTACCTCCTATTATGACCCTAAACGACCTAGACTACTCCCTACTAGATAGTTCGCTACTAGAGGGTATAGAGTTATAGGAGGTAATATTACTTATTAATACGATTATTTATTCTTCTACTCTTAAGACTCCTATAAAGTAGTATATTAAGTAGTTAGGAGTAGTATTTAAAAGGACGACTTTAGAGAACGCCCTTTTATAGAAAGAGAATATAGAGTTTAGGGAATTACTATAGGTATGTAAGGAACGTAAGAAAGGAAAGTATATAGCTATTTAAGGTAAGTTCGTCTCTAATATATAGGAAATCATTAAACTAGTTAAAGAAGTAGAGGTAGAGGCATTGAAGAAAAATGTAAAAAAGAAGCGGAAAATAAATATTACGACTCCTAAAATCCGGGAAGAGGAAGAAGAAGATATTAGGGAGAATATATTAGAGAGTAAGAGTAATTACATTATTATAGTAAGTAGTAGTTTAATTTCGAAGTAGAGAGGCTAAAATTCTGTTCTGCTTCTAGTACTATTCCGCTTCCCCTATAATAACGTTATAGATAGAGGTGAAGTTTACGTATAGACTACTAAATATAGTACGTAGTAGGGATATATAAGAGTCGTACGACTAGGGATATACGAGAGTCGCGCGACCGTTTACGGGTCTAAGACATAAATATTATCGTATATGTTATTTTGAAATAGATATATTCGAGAAGTTATTTATATATTACTAAGAGTATTAGATCGTTATATGTAAGAGATGTTAATTTGCTATTAATCCAGCTAACATTATTATACTAGAAGTAGAATAGTACTAGAAGCGGAATAGAATTTTAGCCTCTCTATTTCGATTTTAATCTACTACTTACTATAATAATGTAATTACTCTTACTTTCAGATATATTCTCCTTAATATCTTCCTCTTCCTTATCCTTAATTTCGGGAGTCGTAACTCTTATTTTTTATCTCTTTTTTGCCTTTTCCTTTAATTTCTTTACTTCTACTTCCTTAATAAGTCTAAGAATTTCCTATATTTTAAAGACGAACTTCCCTTTAATAGCTATACGCTTCCCTTTCTTACGTTCCTTACGTACCTATAATAGCTCTCTATACTTAGTATTCTCCTTCTATAAAAGAGCGTTCTCTAAAGTAGTCCTTTTAAAAGCTATACCTAATCGCTTAATATACTACTTTATAGGAGTCTTAGGAGTAGAGGGACGAATGATCTTATTAACTAGTAACGTCGCTTCTTATAGCTCTATACCCTCTAGTAGTAAACTATTAAGTAGGGAGCGGTCTAGGTCTTTCGGCATTATAATAGGAGGCAGAGTAGTAGGAGGAGTTAAGGTAGGTATCTAGAGGGTTAAGAGGATAGTAATCGGACTAAGAGGGTAAATACCTAATACCCGAAATGATAATTTAATATTTCAAGATATAAAGGCTTTAGCCTAGGCCGTAATATAGGCCTTAGTCTACTTAACCTATAGTACTTAGCAGATATCTAAGTAGAAGAGTTTCTTAATCTTAGCTAATAACACCTACTTTAGAGGACTAAATAAGCTAACGTTAAGAGACTATAATAGATATAACGTATATAGTAGTAGGTAAATAAGGTTAATATTCTTATTAAGGCAAAAGGCAATAAACCTTAATATAAGGTGTAATCCGTATCTGTCGAGGAGTAATAGCCTTTATTTCCTATTGTTTTAGTATGTTTAAAGCTTAAATAAGGTAGTTAATTACTTATAAGTATAATTATCAGACATCTACCCGCTATTAGACGTTAAGAATCTCTACTTCTTAGGCACAGAAGCCGGTATCTACATAGTATTTATATACTTCGCCTTAAAGATAAGAAGTAGGGGTAAAGTAACTCCTAAGGCTCTAATATACTTAATAGCTATTATCTACTCTTGTCTTCTGCTTATCTTCTTAAACACCGTAGTATCCCCTCTTCTTATAAATACTTTCGAGGGTAAAGTAGTACTAAGGGCAAAGCCGGTCTTATTAACGTTAAAAATCGCATTAGAAGAGTAGGTACTCTTAAGGAAAAGGTTAGTAAGGGCATTGAAATAGGTGTTTACGACCGGGTAGTTAACTCCTTTAAAGCGGTTTATATCTAGGGCTTAAGAGTAGACCGTCTTTAGTTTAGGATATTGTTTTTAGAACTTATTAATCTACCTCTTACTAATAGGAGGATAGGATATTAGAGTTAAGCTTAGATAGAAGTAGGAAAGCCGGATTTCTTTAGTAAGATCTCTTATTAACAGAAGGGTAATAGGGCAACCCGACTTTAATAGTTAAGTAATCGTCTTTAGGAGAGTCTTCTCTTCGGTAGTTAAGAGTATCTTTTGTAATTTATGTAACTAAGAGTAGGAAGTTTAAGTAGAAAGCCGTTTTAAAAGGGTTATAACTAGGATATTAAACCTATAAGCATACTTTCGAATTAAGGTATATCTACTATTCTAGTAGGCTACTAGGGTAGTAGTAAGGTCTTCTTTAGAATAGGTAGGCATAATAAAGAGAAAAGAAAGAGAGTTATATGAAATTTCGATAATAATGTAGAACTAGTATATAGTAGTATTCCGCTTCTAGTACTATTCCGCTTCTAGTATAATAACGTTAGCCTAAAAGGCTATATCTAGAGGAAGTATAAAACCATTATAAAAGAATAGTATATATAAGTTATTACATTTATTAGGAGTTTATTACAGGTTATATAGGACCTAGAATAAGTAAATTACCCTAATATAAGTAGTCTAGTAATCTTAGGAATACTAATTTATATAAATAGGTTATAATACATATTTAAGACCTATAGCTAAGAGTGTAATTACACATGTTAAGAGCATAGTAGTATGTAAAAGCATTATAAAAAGCATAATTACGAAAACCTATATAGAAGAGGCTAGCCTACTAAAGATACTAATTATAGTTAGTTATAGCTTAAGAATTAAATATACTAGGAGTTATTTAAGATAGGAATATAGTATAAGATATTTCCTATTTAGGTAGTACTACGTTCTAGCTAAATAGCAACTATAGATGCTATTACTAAGGCTAATAAGTAGATAGATAGGTTATTTATAAGTATAGATAAGGCATAAGAAGAAGCCTATACTAAATGCAACTAATATAAGCTAAATCTATAGTTAGAGTATACTAGCTAGGAACGTTATTTAGATAGTAATTACTACTAATAGATTACAGAATTTATTAAAGCTAAGCTAAATACAAATAAGGTATAGGAATTTTTAGGAGAAGATAAGAGACGATTTAATCCTAACTATAAGAAAGCATTATCCTATATATATAAGGGTACTGTTTTATTAATCTGCTATTTGTTTTAGTTTAGTTAGATTAAGATTATAGGGTAATATACATTACATTACATTAACTAATAGGAGAATAGGGTACTAAATAATAATAAGCTATTTTATAGTAAACAGAAGATTAAGATAGTCTATAAATATACTAACGTTTTTATATAGATATTAAGGTACATTTAGTAGACGGTAGAGATGTTAGAGTAGCCTATATACCCATTAACAACTAGATAGTAGTAAGTATTAGCATAATTATAGTATATATCATCTAGACGAGTATTAAGTAGTAATAAGTAAGAGGATATTATCTAGGCTAGTTTAGAATTTTAGGTCGTAATATTTAATTACGATTTAAGGGATAAAGAGTATAAGAATACTATATTAAGCGGTTTAGTAGTATTAGGAACATATAGGAAGAAGAATAGATAGGTTAGGGGTTTATTAACTATTATATAGGCCGGTCTACCTTTATACCCAATCTAGTATAACGTCATTGTACTAGAAGTCGGACAGTACCGGAAGTCGGACAGTCCCGCGCGCTAGTTTCGCGTTACTTCTCGATTTTTTCGCGACATCTGTCTATTATAACCTACTATGCCTACCTACTCTGAAGATACGCTTCTTACGGCCCTAACGGCTTACCGTAACGGCGAATACACCTCAATCCGAAAGTGTGCTTATGTGAGGAAACACCAGTCACGTGACGGGAACCACAGCCTTCCTGCACGTGACCCGCATGCGGAACGCATGCGAATCCCACGGGATCCCCAGACTTGGCACATAGTGCCTCAGGAGGCTCTCTTCTGCTCCTGCTCCTACTTAGACTCCTTAGGCAATCGTTGATAATCTACCTAAGAGATACTGTTCAGAACCCCTACCTACTACATCCTCACAGTCGATTGCCTCATTGCCTTCGGGAAGGTAGCAGTTCGAACTTCCAAATATCTCGGTCGAAAATGGCACCAGGAACCAGAAGAGCTGGCCGCGATCAGATCGCACCAGTATCTCATGGGAATAGCATGGGAGCCTCACCTACTGCCCAGGACCAGGAGAACCCTGAGTTCGTGATGGAGCAAGATGAAGGTGCAGAGGATACAGCTGAATCGTCTGATCAGGCTGCGCAAGGTGTAAACACACCACAGGCGCATGCCGAGGGACAACCGCAAAGCGGGACCAGCTCATCCCAAGGACAGGCCGCTTTCAGCAGGCTAAGCCTTGAGGATCCGGCTGAGAAACAGCTGCGAATCGCACGCGATACCCTGAACCGACTTTACGAAGCGGATCTCATGGGCATGACAGCGCAACAGCTCTCAGAGCATTCGCTGAAGCAGGAGACGTACCAACGTATTATTGACTCTCACGAGAGCCGTATGTTCAAACGTAAGAGGATGAGCTTTAGCTCGATATCCGCATCAGATTCACATGCGAACCGCTCGCGACCCAACAAGTTAGAGCAACTCCTCAAGGCTAAATGCCCAGAACTGTCTTCTGCTTCTCAAACGGCCTTTGACACCTGGCGGCAACTTGTAAACAACAAGTTCATGATGATTACTGGCGTGGATCACGACTGTACTCAACGCAGCCGATGGGCACTATCAGGTATCAAGTCAGACCTTAGCACACTCGTGAAC
>Ga0265797_10002914_pt1 | contig 28135 bp, 20 predicted proteins | sample P2T30metagenome_FD_192433 | JGI IMG/M metagenome (GOLD analysis project Ga0265797, IMG submission 192433) | Plant litter microbial communities from East Loma Ridge, Irvine, California - P2 T30 | ecosystem: Environmental > Terrestrial > Plant litter > Unclassified | place: USA: California...
CCAGTTTTCACTGACCTATGGTCGTATGTGCTTACCATTCATGGCCAAACTGATATTAATCTTTGATCAAAAGTTGCGAGCGTACCCATGTCGATGGCGATCAACCGGAGAAGTAGTCCGAAAGGAACCCAGAGCGACGTCCCATGTCTGGCAACGGATATGGTCTTGTTGTCATTCGACAAAGATACGGACCATAGATTCCAATTACTGAGCGCGGTGGGGTCTATCAAAATCTGGAAGGATTTCAGTTTCAGTATTTCCGCCTAAGAGCCGACCCAAACTGAGGTGTATCTACACCAACGAAACAGCGATTGGATTAGCAACAAGTGTTTCCAATGGAGCATGCGCGAACATGATGGATGACCCCCGTATTCCATTCATCCCAGTCGCTGATGCGAGTCTTCCCTTCTCCGCCGTTCAAGATCGTGTGATGTGTCCAGTGTGCGAATGAGTCCAATCTTGGTTGGTGAAATAACTATAATAATGGTCCAAATGTACTGCCACGTGTAAGCCAAGTGAGTCGGGCTCTGTAAGGTTCAAGATGAGTAACATTGAAGTATGCAGAAGGAATGAGAAAAGAGAATAGACAGAAAGGCAAGGAACAGGATAAGAAGTAGAGGAAAGAAGATGCAGAGAAAAAAAACGAAGAAGAATACCATAACTCATACCCGTGGGCGGTTAAAAGAGACTGTGCAGTCGCGATTGCCCCCTGTTTTCCAAACACCTCGCTTGAAAGCAGCACCAGTCGTAACAATAATCATTCCCTCCCTTGGCCGGCCCAGATTAAAGACCGAAAAGTCCCACCTCTCCGCTATACTTCGTTATGATAGTGGTCGAGGATCTGTAATAAACCCGTCAATTGCCTGCCGCAGACAGAAAACAGCAATAGCTAGCTGCAACGCGTGCATCACCCGCATCAGCTGCTCATGTAGACGTGTATCATCTGGTTTTTGGTGGCGGTCTTCTCGCAACCCACCACGACGCATTTCTTGAGCGGGAGCGGAGTGTTGGGGTCCACGGCTCTGCCCTTGCCCTTTTTGCTAGTAGCTTGTGTGCGGGTGCGAGTGGCACATTCGCCGCAGTAAGCCTGGGAATTGAGTAAGCTTGGCCGTTCGATACGGAAAGGGGGTCGACACAGGGACCGCTTACGTGACCACAACCCTTGACAACCCAGACTTGTGCCTTCGTTTCGTCTTCACTGACTGCCAGCTCATCTCCACAGTTTGGACACACCACCTCCTCGTCTTCCTCCGGACTGCGGGTGAACCCCTTTTCAGCTGGAGGCGGTGGCTCGTACTTTGGCGTGGCGGGTCTTGCGGGTCCATTCAAGCCCAGATCAAAAGCTACCGCGCCGAAATCCATGCGAACATCCAGAATCTGCGGAGGAACTCGGATAGTTCTGCCGCCACGTACTATCTGCCGTCGCTCAAGTCGCTGTTCCTGTTCACCCCGTCTTTCGTCATCCCGCATGCGCGCGTTTCGCCTCTCAAGAAACTCCCTTTGCCGGCGCAACTGATCCGCATTATCCCTAGTTAGGCGTTGATGGGCGCGAGCACGTGCAGCTGGATCATCCATGTCAGCAGCGCCGAGTCCCGGAAATCGGTCGAAAATGCCAGGTGAGGCGCCTCGTGCGCGCATGGCCTGGGCTAGATGAGCAATGCCGAAAACAGGGCGTTCACGCGTACCGACGCCACTGCCGGCCATGGCTGGGCGGTCACTGTTGATGCCTGGCAAGGTTCGTGTACTGGTGTGTATGACATCGTCGTCGTCGTCGTCCGCCGTGAGGTCTATCGTGGCTGAACCAGCGTTGTTTGCGGTCTCGCTAGGCCTAGGTAATGCAGGCGTGGAGCGCCCGGAAGGCTGGCGTGAAATCGAGCGATAGCCTAGAACTTGTAGTTCATCGTTCCCTGCTGCTGGGGGATGTTGCCGCATGTAGCCAGGTCTCAAGCCGGATGTCGTCGGTCTCGGTCTACTGTGCGTGCCTGCTGTGAAATGCGGGTAATCATTTGACGTGTCTGGTATGAACAGCGAGTCGTCGTCTTGCGCTGTCGATTGCCCAAGTGAATGACTGCTCCGTGTGTAGTGTTGACTTTGCCGTGTTGTGTGGTCCTCCTCATCTGAGTGCTCGAGATTGATTATGTTCCTGTCGAATCGTGGTGGCCGCTGATTGCGTGAAGATGGTCCTGGAACTTCTGCGAATCCTCCATCTGATACATATGGCAAAGGTCTGCGCATGTGCGCTGGACTGTGGTCGTTTCTGTCACCTGTAAGGTCTATTGTATTCTGCTCATGGTGCGTCCTTTCCATGTTGCTCCCGTTTTGTGATGACATGACCGGCGCCCTGAAATCATAGCCGTCTCTTGGGTAGTGTCGCTGTGCTGGCTGCTGGTGCCAGGGAGACTCCATCCTCCTCCGTTGTGACGGGTGTTCGTGGTTGTGGTAGTGGTTGTAGTTGAAGTCGGCGTGTGGCGCTTGTGAAGTGCTAGGGAGGTCAAAGAACTGTGATGAAGCGGCGGGATCTGCGGTAGGATTGTAACGCTGAAGGAAGAAGGGTGAGTAAGTGAACGACCAGGTGGGTTATACGTGGGTGGCAGCGCTGTGGTGGATCACATACCTTCAGGCTCGGGTTCGTGCTCGTGCGCTGGTGGTCAAAGTCCATGGCTTGCTGATGTGCCGGAAGTGTGCTTTCAAATGCCACTGCAGTTCCAGCTGCTGTGTGCTCGGAGGCAGTGGTGTAGAGCGAGCATGAATCGAACCCAAGGTTATGTTTCAAAGGCTCAAAGGCCTTGGTCGGAGTTTAGGAGTGACAGTGAAGATGACGTTGTAGCTTTCGCGGAGCGAGTTACCTTACCTAAGCCAAAATTGAGCGGTGATGGTATTATGTGGTAACAATAAAGACAATGAGACCGCGTCACGGGACCGCAGCAGCCAAACGCGATATGTATCATTCACATGTATGCAACACCTGACTTTGATTTCACCGAAAGCCGGGTCAGCTGTGCCAGCCAATTAAGTGACATATAAACAATTGAACACCTGCAAATTGACCATTCTGTGTTATTTCACACGCTTCGCTCCGGTCACAAATTCCTTCCCGCCGCTTGCTTTCCTACTGTACATACGACTTTTCCGTCAACGCCTAGAACGCCGCCATTGTGCGTATATTGCCACTGAGAGGCCCTAAGCAAGCACGCTGACAGCACCCTCGTTGGTCAGCGCCACCAAACTCTTCGCCTTTGCTCCCCACTGCACGTCCACCGCCTTGACGGCTCTCCGCAGAGGCTCCGACCATGACTTGCTCTTCTTTTCGTACTGGTTAACGACCACGCCTCCAGGACCGCAAGCCGCGAGAAATTGGCCCGTGTAGTCCCATGTCAGACCAGTGACAGCAGTGCCAGCGTCCAATGTTACGAGCTGGTTGAGCTTGCGAAGGTCCCAGACGATAGCGCTTGTCTGGTTCTGGTGTGCAGATGCAAGCCACGTGCCGTTCTCGGAGAATGACACAGCTGAGATGGGAGCTGCGGACGCCGCGGGGAATGTGTGAGCGAGTTGTGAGGTCTTGACGTCGTAGAGCTTGATGCTGCCATCCACAGCACCGGCAGCGAGAAGGTGACCGTCAGGGTGGAATGTGATGGTGGTAAGTTCTGGGGTTTGAATTAGCAATGTACTGAGGTAGACGAGTGTTTCTAAACTCACCTGAGTCCGCGTAGATTTGTGTGATCACTGCCGAGGAATGGAGGTCGTAAAGAACGTAGCTCTTGTCGACACCCACCGAGGCAGCAATGTCGCCGCACGGGTGGACAGCAATAGCGGTGGCAGCGCCGGCGTGCTGATGGAACTTGGCCTGAGCAGAGCCCTCAACAGCCACAACGACTGAGCCGCTGGATGTAGCGACTACGATCTTGTCATTGGCCCATGCGCCATCAAGAACTGCACCCGCGCCCAGATTGCTCCTCGTTGTGAAAGCACTGTTCTTCAAGTCGTACACGCCGACCGCACCATCCGAGTCTCCACAGAGGAAGAAGTCGCCTGTAGAGTCCACAGCGAGAGACTTGGCTCCAGTGAATTGTGAGTCGATGTCGGTCTTGATTTCATATGAAGCGACGGCATCACCAGTAGCCCAATCCTCGGGGACTGGTCGCTTGCGACGAGTGGCAGACAGCCTTTGCTGGGTCTCGTCGATCCTCTCCAGAACAGCAGCAGACAAGCCCTGGCCATCAACCTGCATCGCATCTCCGTTTGAAGCTCCATTGCTTGCACTGACAGTCACGCGCGATAGCGCGTCGCGAGCTTCGTCCCTCTCCTTCTGCAAACGCGCGATCACCCGCTGGGCAGAATCGTTATAGTACAGCGCCGAGCTCAGCTCCTGTCTGGTCTCCGCAAGCTGCTGCTTAAGTTGATATGTCTCCAGAATGATCGCATCCCATTCGTTTTGGAAGGTGGAAAGGAGGGCGGGAATCGATGTGAGGGTCGGCGGTCGAGGCTTGACGGAGCGCGGTTGCTTCAGGTCGAGCAGGTCGTCGACAGCGAGTTCTTCGCCATTGACGGGGTCGGTGCCATTCTCCGAGATGTAAGCCTCTATCAAGCGCCTTTCGAAGACATTGCCTATACCTACTGTAAGTTGAATGCGCCAATGTGAGATTAATGGCTGCGACTAACCGGACTTGCGAGATGCGACGGGCTGTTGAGGCGCCTCTCCAGAGACTGAGGATTGATGGTCAGTATTGAACGCGATTTCGAATGGATGTAAAAACTCACTTGCGCACTGCATATTCAACTTGTCAGTGATTGTCTCCAACTGGTCCTTTGCGATGATTTCCAACGGGTACTTTGCGCGCGCGTGAAAGCATCGAAAGCGAGGCGTCGGCAGACCTTCCGAAATTATTTGCATTGACTTCAACTACAACCAATAAGACAACAAAAGCTTGAGATGACATGGCATATAGGTATGAATTGTCAATATTATTTCAAATGTATTCTATTACTGCTACGCTCTTGGACTCTGGCTTTTCACTATTCCATGTTGCACACTGTGTCTCCTTCCAGTTGTGTTTTCTTCTTCCAGGTGACTACGAGCGAAGGCGTGGCAGATAGTGATAGGCCCAGGATTCGTTGGGCTCATCAACTGTATCTCTCCATGTCGGTATCCGGTCACTAGGTCATGCGTTGTGAATGCAAGGTACCTGACAATCGCTCGAATGGATTTGATCGCAGCTGGATACAGGTAGGTGATCTCATGAGGACAGTATCAATTCCAAGCCTTGGGAACACCCAAAGCCGCTGGTCAGATGGTGGGGTGTCAACGAGAGCGTGAGTCGTCCAAGGGAAACACCTATTTGTGTAGAGTACACATAGAGTGTCGATTGAGACTCCGCGGCCGATGAGATGTCTTCTGTCCTGGTAGATAGCATCACACGTCGTCAGGCACGACAACACTCCGAAACTCCAGTCTCCACGTGATGCCAATGTGACGGGGGCCCGACCATCGGGCCTTCCACCGGTGATTTGTCGCAATGACTCCGTTGAGAGGCTTTCCCAGCTTCGGCACTCGCTCCACCCACTGCGGTGAGACGTCTAGACGTTTCGATCATGACCTTGAGAATACTGTGCAGCTGAACATAACCAAAAAAAATGCCACCAATGAAGGAACAGCCGAGGATGGTCGTATGTATTGGGATTCATAGGATTCCGTCCGTCTAGCAGAAGAAAACGATGGTCCAATCCGTCATAGCCCGAACGATAATCGCCTGGCATGTCCAACACGACATCCGCCGATCGAAGAAGGTCAAAGCTCGGTGGGGGGCAGTCGAGTGACGACAGTGGGGCTCCAACAACAGAGCGCAGTATTTTCCTCTCCTCTGTACCTACAGTATCTTTATTACTCTGTCTCCCACTCTACAATCCTAGATTGCTTCATCCATCCATCTTACCAACACACCCTTTGATACCCCAAAACAACTCCATCACAAACAACATCACAATGGCCCAGTCCGTCCTCTCCCGCAAGACCGGTGTCATCGTCGGCGACGATGTCCGCGCTCTCTTCAAGTACGCCCAGGAGAAGAAGTTCGCCATCCCCGCCATCAACGTGACCAGCTCGTCCACTGTCGTCGCCTCGCTCGAGGCTGCCCGTGACGCCAAGTCGCCCATCATCCTCCAGCTCTCCAACGGCGGTGCCGCTTACTTCGCCGGTAAGGGTGTGCCCAACAAGAACCAGGAGGCTTCCATCGCTGGTGCCGTTGCCGCCGCCCACTACATCCGTGGCGTTGCCCCCGCCTACGGCATCCCCGTTATCCTTCACACCGACCACTGCGCCAAGAAGCTCCTCCCCTGGTACGATGGCATGATGGACGCCGACGAGGCCTACTTCAAGGTCCACGGCGAGCCCCTCTTCTCCTCCCACATGATTGACCTTTCCGAGGAGGAGGTTGACTACAACATCCAGACCACCGCCGCCTACCTCAAGCGTGCCGCGCCCATGAAGCAGTGGGTCGAGATGGAGATCGGTATCACCGGTGGCGAGGAGGACGGCGTCGACAACGAGTCCGTCGACAACAACTCCCTCTACACCCAGCCCGAGGACATCCACAACATCTACAAGGCCCTCAACGCCATCTCCCCCTACTTCTCCATCGCCGCTGGCTTCGGCAACGTTCACGGTGTCTACAAGCCCGGCAACGTCAAGCTCCGCCCCGAGCTCCTCCTCAAGCACCAGCAGTACGTCCAGGAGAAGGAGGGCCTCAAGGACGAGAAGCCCGTCGCTCTCGTCTTCCACGGTGGCTCCGGCTCCTCCAAGCAGGAGTTCCTCGACGCCATCTCCTACGGTGTCGTCAAGGTCAACGTCGACACTGACATGCAGTACGCCTACACCGAGGGTATCCGTGACTACATGATCAGCAAGAAGGACTACCTGTCCAGCCAGGTCGGCAACCCCGATGGTGCTGACAAGCCCAACAAGAAGTATGTATCCTTGTCGCGTTGCATTGCAAATCACCTCGAACCCAAAGAACTCTCACTAACATTCCTTTCCAACCAGGTTCTACGACCCCCGTGTTTGGGTCCGTGAGGGCGAGAAGACCATGACCAAGCGTGTCGCCGAGGCTCTCGCCGACTTCAACTGCGTCAACCAGCTCTCTTAGATTCGCTTCAGCCAACTAAGAAAGTCATAATACATCTCTTGTTCTGGTTTTTGCGCAGGTGTTGATGAAAGCATCTTGGGGAACGGAAAAACGAAAAAGATTTTTTTGATGATGAGAATGCGGAATCCCTGGAACCAGATGAAATTCCGGGTTACTTTGGTGATAATTTTTTTAGCATTCAAGATATGAGTATGAGCAATGAACACAGCTGTACATACAATTATTGCTTCCCTTGACATTTGTTACTATATGGGTGAATCTCTTATCTGTTCGGTGGGTGTGTGAGGTTTGGTGACCTGTTGGCTCTCGGCGGGCGTAAGGAAATACGTCCATGTCTCCGTGGATTGGAAGGGTGAGTGAGCTGGAAAAGCAGACACGCGCCACCTCAGTCTGAGCAACAAGATGTCATGTGAGTGAACCTACATGTACTTACCTGTGCGCATACACATAAGTACCATGTACTCCACTGCATCACGTAGCTATAAGTAAATTACATGTCCCGCCACACTAACTCACTTCCTTCACTTCAACCCCTCCGCAAGCCCCTCCAAAAACACCGCCAACCCATGCGCGCCCGGATCCGGGACCTCCTCGAACCCACTGCCACCCACATAAACCGTCCTCCCCAAACTGGCTTTCATACCCTTGGTTTTCGCCGCCCCTTCCTTCGCCGCAGCCGCGGCCTTCCCAACCTCTCCGCTACGACCCAGCTCTTCGACGAAAGGCGCCAGCGCGTCGACCAAAGTCCTATCACCAGGCTTAGCAGGCGTATAGCGCGCCAGACTCTCGCTGGCGGAGCGCAGGGCCTGGGACCAGGTTTGGGGGGTTGCTGATTCGGGGTTGGAAGTTTTGTTCTGGGATCGTAAGCCGAAGGCTAGGGCGTTGAGGAAGATGGCGTAGAGGGCGCCGCTCGTGCCGTCCATGTCTGTTTCTACTGTGGACGTGATGCTGTCGAGGTAGAGGGCGGCGTCGCTTTGGTTCGAGTCGAGGGATTTGAGGATCCCTTCGGCGCCGCGCTTCAGGCCGATGCCGCAGTCGCCGTCGCCGACGACGGTGTCGTAGCGGGTTACGTCGGGTTCGGCGGCGATGAGGCGTTCGAGGGCATGCTGGAGGGCTTTGGTTGTTTTGGATGGGTCGATGGTTAGGTTTGCAGGTTTGTTGGTGGCGTCTTTGCTGGTGGCGGTGGTGCTTGTTTGGGTGGGTGGGTTGGACCAAGTTGAGGATTTGATGGGAGCGGTCCAGCCGGTTGCTTCTGCTGGGGCGTCGAGGAGTTCGAGCATTCTTGGGTCGGAGAGTTTGAGGAGGGAGATGGAGAAGCCGAGGCCGTTGAGCGAGGTCATGTAGGTTCCAGAGAGGATGCGGACGGGCTTGATGCTGTAGCTTTGCTCGAGTTGGTTGACGACTTCGGCGGTGATGCCTCCCATCTCGAGTGGGCTGACTCCTCCGAGGTTGTTGACGAGGAGTACGGTGTCATCGCTCTTGCTGACCTCTAGGAAAGCGCGGTCTTTGTCGGATGGATCAAGCATGTAGCGGAGCATGGTCTTGACCGTGCCAGGTAGCTCACTGGTCGTACGCTCTGAACCGGGTTCGTTGTGAATGCCTGGATGCTACTGTTAGTGGCATGCAATCGACGATAGCTCAACATCAACACACCCATGCCGACTTCGATCTCATTGTCTTTCAACTCGTCCTCTCCACCGGGAGCACGTCCAGGAACGTGAACGTGCGAAAGAGAGCTTCCAATCGAGACAACATTGTCCGCGACCGCTTTCGCCACTGTGTGGACTTCCTGCAAGCTGGCTCCAGATGCAGCGAGCGCGCCGGCAATCTTTTGCACCAGTACAGTGCCTGCAATGCCACGACGGCCAACTTTTCCACCCCTCTCTCGACCAACACCGCAATCATCTGCTACAACGACTTGGTGGGCCTCAATCCCCGCAGCTCTCGCCTTTTCAACTGCCATGCCGAAGTTGAGCACATCACCAGTATAGTTCATGACCACGACCAACACGCCTTTGCTCTTCTCGACCCTCTGCAGGATGCATCGTCGGATCTGTTCAGCGCTGGGAGACGCGAAGATTGTTCCTGCTACGGCGCCAGATAGTAATCCTGGTCCGACGAATGCTGCGAAGGATGGTTCGTGGCCGGCTCCACCGCCTGATACGAGAGAGACTTGTGGTTTCGCAGCATCGGGCCGAAGGTATACGACTTTGTTCTCGGCGTCTAGGGCGGTCGTAGGGTTGGTTTGGGTCACAGCCTGCAGAGCAGACTGGATCAGATGTGTGGGATCATTGATGAAGTGTTTGGCTGTGGAAAGACATATGTTGTTTAGCTGTGCATTGGTCTCATTCGTAGGGAGAATGAAAGCGAGCTCATACCTGACATTTCTACCTTGATGGGAGCTTGTCTGTAGAGCTATCCGGTGGGGCTTGTTCCGCTGCAAGTGAAGTGCTTTGAAAAAGTTGGGAAAGTAGCAAGACGACAACTCGATGTTGGGCACCTGGCTATACTTATGCGTGCAGTAGTTTCATCTGAGACCACGAAACACATGTCGCCTTGGAGCATGAGGCCCACTACTTGCCCCGTTCATCCATCGTCCTTGGCCATGTCTCCAATGTGAGAAGAGGGGTTGGGCGGGGTTGTCGCGCCGTGCGGGTCTCCTGTGTAGGGTTAAGTCTACTAGACACCATGCTCACAGTGGAAGCAACATATGTAGTGAACTTTAAACGTTGGCATCATTGGATCTTCCATGTTGTTAGCTTCTCGTGGTCTGGGAGGACTTGAAGCTGTCGAATGGACTGAAGTCAAGTGGCGCTTGCGGCTGCGCCTGCAGTTGCCGTTGCGTTGCTTGCGGCTACGGTTGCGATTGCCCCTACAGAGCTACAGTATAGCACACGTACTACACTGTCGCGCTGTATGCCTGAGAGGTTACAATAGAAAGAGCATGGTGACCAGATTACGGAGTCTTCTGGAACCTAAAGGCTTCATACCTCTAGTGCTATGCTGTCAAAGATATACAGATAACCCTAACCCTATTAGCCTCGATGTTGGATGTCATGCAGATATTTGAATCGATCGCAATTCACACGCATCGTATTACGACCGACTTAGATGTATCGATTAATGGATATACACATGTAGATATGCGTATGAGTCTGGGATTTTACATACATGACGACACGTACGATTTGCTACAGTAGGTGTTTGTCCATCGTTGTTCTCGACCAAATCTCTCTTTCCTTGAATTGATCACCAGGGCATGCAGTAGGGTATGCCATACCCCAGTGGCAAGTACTAAGAGCATTGCCTCTTTCGTTACCATCATATTGCTAGCACGCATTGATACCTGTTAAAGAGAGAAACGATGAGAGAAACAAAACAGATCAGTCCCAAAGAACAGGAGCAGCTGCATAGTAGTACCTACTGTAGTAGCAAACTCGAGTTCTCACGAAGGCCTTATGAAGTGGTCGACTGCATCCTTTCGAATGGGCTGTTCTGATAGCTCACCACTCACGAGCAATGCATCTGGACATGTGAAAATGCACGAAGGAGGCCCAGTCTGATGTTGTGACTGTAATTCCAAAAATCACAAGATGTTTGTTGCCTTCAAGGTCGGTCACAAACGATTGGAGGAGCCACCTGCAGACCGGCGTTGGACTATGATGTCACGTGTTGACTTAGGTAAGGTCTCCAACGACGACTCGACTGGAATCTTTCGCCTTCCACGCTCTTAACAAACGCCACATCACAGCTCACACACCCCGAAACCAGTACTCACTCCTCGTCATCTCCAAGATATCAGTCCGTTCAACACCGTATAAATACTACAACTACTCCAACGCATACGGCCTAAACACCGCAAAGATGGCGGCCATTCCGGTGAAGGTGAAGCACCAGGGCAAGATCTACGACATCGAGATCGATCCCTCCTCGACTGGCGAAGAGCTCCAACTACAGCTTTACTCTCTCACCAATGTCGAGCCCGATAACCAAAAGATCATGGCTGGCAAGATGATCAAGGCGGACACACAACTTTCTACCATCAAGTTCCGCCCCAACCAAATGATCAACATGTTAGGCAAGCCTTCGGCCGAGGTGGTCATGGAAGCGCCCAAAGAGAGGACAAAGTTCGTGGAGGACATGACCGAGGCGGAAATGGCGAAGCGGGATGGCGCCATGCCAGCAGGTCTGAACAACACCGGAAACACCTGTTATGCCAATGCCACCCTGCAAACGCTGCGCATGATCCCCGAGTTGCAGGAACAGCTGCAGACATACAAGCCGAGTGCACCAGCTGGACCTTCCGCGTCGTCCTTGTTCAGCGCCGATCAACTCGCCAACGTCGGGCTCGGTGGACTCGGCGGCGCGAACGACCTTACTGGTTCCCTGAGAGATGTCTACAAGATGATGGGCGAGACTCAGGGTGCCGTACAGCCGCTCATGTTCTTGACTGCGCTCCGTCAGCAATATCCTCAATTCGCCGAGAAGTCCAAGACCGGCCACGGATATGCACAGCAGGATGCAGAGGAGATGTGGTCGCAGTTGATCTCGACACTCGATCAGTCTCTCAAACTTGACACGAAGGACGCATCGGACGAGGGCTTCAACACCTGGGTGGAGAAGTACATGGGAGGTCGTTTCGATACTGTCACCAAGAGCGAGGAAGCACCCGACGAGGAGCCTGTACACGGCACAGATGGCTTCCGAGACTTGAAGTGCAACATCAGCGCCGAGACCAACCATCTCCGCGAGGGTCTTTCGATCGGGCTTAATGAGCAGTTCGAGAAGCGCTCCGAGACCCTTGGTCGCGACGCCATCTACACCAAGACTTCTCGGATTTCCCGCTTGCCCAAATACTTGCCCATCCACTTCATGCGCTTCTTGTGGCGCCGTGACACCGGCAAGAAGGCCAAGATTTTGCGAAAGGTCTCTTTCCAGCACGAGATCGACCTGCTGGAGTACTGCACCGATGAGCTTCGCGCGAAGCTTATACCTGTGCGCGACCGCGTTCGGGAGGTGAGGAAGGAAATTGAGGATGTTGAGCGTCAGAAGAAGAGGCAGAAGCGCAGACGCCAGGACATCGAGGATGAGGCTACTGGTTCAAGCAAAATCTCGAAAGACGAGCCTTTCCAGAAGCGCGCCCAGAAGGAGAAGGAGCGTGAGACCAAGGCTACTGGTCCAGCTGGCGAAGGCGAGCTTGCTGCTGAGAAGAAGGGCGAGGACACTGCCATGGGAGGTACCGAGGAGGTCTTCAAGACGGATGCCGAGATCGAGCAGGAGCGTGCTGAGTCGATTCGCAACGCTAAGAAGGACCTGCTCGCCGCCGTCCACCCTGAGATGGCCAAGGACAGCAGTGCCAACCAGACTGGCCTCTACGAGCTCCGTGGTCTCGTCACTCATCAAGGTTCCTCTGCCGACTCCGGTCACTACACCGCATACGTCAAGAAGACCGCTCTGCCGGGCCAGGAAGAAGATGGCAAGTGGTGGTGGTTCAACGACGACAAGGTCCAGGAGGTTGACAGTGAGAAAATTGAGACCCTCTCTGGTGGCGGTGAGAGCCATTCTGCTCTGATCTTGCTGTACCGCGCTGTTGAGCTGCCCAAGATCGAGGAGACACAGGAATGAGTATTTGAGACTGTAAGGTAGCTTAGGCTCGCGCCTCAGGTTCGGAGAAGGGAACTGCATTGCGCTCAGGTCGCACGAGAAAAACGATAGAGATATGCCAATGTCATCGTGCTGATTTTCAATACGTGTATCGTACCTATGATACATCAAGATATGCGACGCTGGTCAGTTTACATAATTAGGTCCCAGCGCAGCCCGAACCTCTTCAACCTCACATCACTCGGCCCAAATTCCCACCTCCTCTCCTCCGCCACACCCGATCACACATCTTTTCATCTCGAGACAAACGTCTCACACCCACAGTGCCATCAGCGCACGCACATGTCGCTCGCCCGGATCTGATCGAGTTCCTACCGCCAACATGTTTTACAGCCACGAAGGTATTTGCTGCACACGCACAGGGCACACGTGATAGCGTCCACTAACGCGTTGCACAGTCCTGACCTCGCGCAAGTACGGTGTCGCGACCGTCTGGTAATCATCTCATCTCATCCTTTGCGATCTCTTCCATCTCAATTGCTGAACGCTCACTTCTCAGGCTCGTCGCCACCCTCGGCTCAAAGTCAGATCTGAAGAAAGTCTCGCGCAAAGCCATCCTCGACGTGGACGTGATCAAGACATGCGACACCATCATCGAGCCGGCAGCACCGATGGCGCTTCGCCTGTCTGGAAATCTCCTGTACGCACCTCCAGTGACCAGGGCAGGCTGAAGCCGCAAATTCAAAAGCAGATAGACTGACCTACATCCAGGTACGGCGTTACCCGTGTCTATGCGCAGCAATGCGGCTACGTCTTAAGCGACGCGGAGGCAGCGAGGAACTCGATGCTTGCCATGTTCAAAGCACTGAAAAGCGATGGCCTGGATGCTGTGGGCGGACACAAGGGACGGTAAGAGATGAAAGACTGAGCAAGACACCCAACAAGTGGAGCTAATGATACAACCAGCTCTGACCAGCTCATGCTCGAAGACGACCCGAATTTCTTGCCGGAGCTTGACCTGCTACAAGTGGACCTGGAGATTTCTGGAATGGCCACAGGCCTCGACTCAATGCAGGATTCGTCTCAAATCGCCCCTGAGAGCTCCCAGCACGGTCACGGTCTCGTTCAGGACTTTGGTGGTGCTCTGATGATGCCACCTTCAGCAAGTTCATTTTCGGGCGGACCTGTCGGCGGAGCAAGGCCATTCTCCGACCGTGGCGATTCAGGTGCTGGAGTTCGAGTTGGTGGCGGCCTCTTCCAACAGGACGAAGCGCATGGCATGCTCGAAGACGATCTCGGCATGCAGATCGATGCCGATGGCAACTTCGTAGTCGACGAAGACATGCCGACTGAGCCGGTTCGCCAGCCTCGCGCGCCTTCTGGACCAGTGGACCGTACAGATGTACTCAGCGAGTCGGCGAGCGCACGTGTTAGAGCCGAGCACGCGGGTGGCCAGCAAGTGTCCGATTTTGTAAGTGTGTTCATCTTCACTCCCAACCGCAAGCGCTAACATCTAGCAGTTCATGCAGCCAAATGACGATGGCTTTGTTGCAGTCCAAGACGATGGACACATGGCCGAACAAAACGAAGCGGACTTGATGCCCGGGGAGCTAGAAGGTCAAGAACAGTACGTCGTCGCATCGGAGACAGCATCAGCCGACCAACGTCGCACCTATCGTACCGGCCCAAAGGTGATCCCACTTGACGAAGACATCGAGCTCCATAACCGCGATATCTCGGCGTGGAACCAGCAATACAAGCAAAATATGAGCGAGGCACTGGTACACAAGCGTGCAAACCGTCTCGTCACCTTGGCGAAGAAGAATGCAGAGCATTGGATCCTCGGCGCAGGCAGTAGTGGCCTTCTGCAAGCAGACCGCGGCCCACTCAACATTTTCACTGGAATCGAACTGCTGGAAGCAATGACCGGCCTCGATCTCACCGTCGGAGGCAAGAAGCGTGCCAGAGACGAGGACCCAGCTTCGGATGACGGTCGTCGTGTACGCTCTCGCGGTGATCCTTCTTCCGACGAGATCGGTCGTGGTTTCGGTTTGCAGGATGATGGTTTCATGCCGATGATGGACGACGATACCGTCGAACAGGGCAGAGAGCAACCAACCCCGCTAGATGACCGCCAGTTGTCAAGCATGTTCCCATGGAACCAAAGCACCGGATCTCGTCGTCCGACAGCTCTCTTCAGCGCCGGCAGAACATCCGCCATTGGCACACTTCCACTACCCGCTCTCAGCCGTCGTGGCAGCCGTTTGCTCACCGCTTCACCACTTCTTGGCCGCGGTCTGCCAGCCACCAACGACGACGACTATGACTTGAACCTCCCAGGCTCTAACGCAGGCATGGACTTGACTGCTGAAGACGAGTTCGAGCTCTTCGGCCCAGCCGCCCAAGTCGACACCCAGACCGCAGCAGAGTCACAGTGGGTTCGCGCAGCCCTTGACGGAGAAAGCACCAATTTTCTCGAGTTCGTCAAGGCTGGCATCGACGAGCTGGACCAAGAGCGTGATGCTGCGCCACCTGGCGACGAGGAAGACGAGAATGTGTTTGGTTGCATCGACTTCGACCAGCTGCTGCCGCCGCTCAACAACTCCCGAGTCGTCGCTGCTCAGGGCCTGTTGCATGTACTGGCATTGGTGACAAAGAACACGTTGATCGCCCAGCAAGACGATGCATTTGGACCGATTGGCTTGAAGGCCATCGAGGTCTGATCGCACTACACATGCATGGGCTGTCGTTTGCTAATATTCTTTACGTTTTCATTTCGGTGTTGGCGTATGGGATTGCGCGAGGATTTGGCTTAGGTCCTCACTGTGTGCGCGTGCGCATGCGCTTGTGTTTCTGCGAGGATACTCCGTTGCTTCGAGACTATGATGGATTAATCGCGACATTGCATCATTACCTTACCTTCTAATAACGAACATGAAAACGCAACTTACACCACGGTCAACTACTTACAGACTTGGCCATAGCGTACCGTTATGTAGTGCTGACATGAAATCACACATGACTCGAATCTTGACTTGCCGCGAGATTCGTGAGGTGAGAGTGATAGTATAGCTGATAGTTGTGGCTGTGCAATAATAAGGATGAGAACTGTGGCATGTTTTTTTGCACCGCATCATCCTTGACGCGGTGATCAAGTGTTCTGCGCGGCGAAGTGCATGCATTAGTGCATGTAGCCGTCTCCGGTCGTCACTGACTTGGCTCCTTCTGAAGTGAATCGTGACTTCTTCGTGTGTCTTGGTTTCGTAGCAAAGACAGCCATATAGTAGAACCACTGTACATGTACATAACTTACTATCTATGTACCTTAGGTAAGTTACTAAGTTGGTCTTCTGTCGTTGGACTAAACACGGATCGCAAATTTAGTTTACACTAAAGAGCTCAGCCTTGCCAGCCCGCCGCCGACCCAGCCACTCGTGAACGCGTCCTCGGTCGGCGTTTGAGGTCCGCCAATGCTTGGGCATCTATGGATTGCGTTGCTCACTTCTGGGCGTCTAGTTGACTTCTTTACTTCGCATCTGTAAGGTTCGGTCCATATTCACTTGACTGAACGAAGACGCAATTAGGATTACCGATCTTTCCAAATTTGGACACTCGAACTGGAATTTGCGACCACGGCATCTCGGAAACATCTGCTGTGTTGGACCTGGATCGGACGGCATATCGACCCTTGGCAAGGCTGAGGTGTTTGATCTGGTCAAGAGAGAGCCGGTAGCGCGTGGATTTGCAACAGTTTGGACTCGCTCAGGTACACACGAATTCCCAATAGAGGAAACATCATTTCGACACAAGCATGTCGGACTCAGGCGGTGGCATGTCGGCGCTCTCATCGTGGGACAGCTGCATGTCAAGAGCATACTGGTGAGTGATGGCATGCGACGAGTACACTCTGCACCACGCAACCAAGCTGACCTTCATTCGCAGCAAATGGCCCGTAATCGTAGGCATCATCCTGGGGAGCATCCTTGCCCTCTCCATAATCTGGTGTGTGCTTAAGTGCATGTGTCAAGGTATAGCGGACTGCTGCTGCGGTTGCTGTTCCTCGCGAGACAACAGGCACGCCTACCAACAGCCTCCTCCGCCACCTGCTCAATACCCAATGCAAAACCAATACTACGGACCACAGCAGCCTATGTATTCAGCAGCTCCCATGTACGCGCCTTCACCCATGTATGCGCCACCGCAAATGTCAGGCGGAGCAGGATACCGAGGAGCACCAACAAGTCATTATGAACCCCAATCGCCAGTATACAACAACAACAAATCCCCAAACTTCAACGAAGACGCCCTGCCCGCTTTCCCTACCCATACTAGCGAATGTAACGACGTGGAGATGGGTCACCTTCAAAGCCCTCAAGCCGCCCAGCAGCAAGGTCTGCTCTCATCCCACAACAACCCCAACGTCGATTACTATCACGGCCAACCACAGTCTCCTATAAACGGCGACATGGGCGCCATGAACGCCGCGCCAGCTCACAACTACGACTCCCACCGTCAATTCGCGCCGCAATCCCTCTACAGCCAACAAGACGCGGCTCCAACTCCAGGTCCCAACCGTGTCATGAGCATGAGATCAACGCAGTACGAGCCGAGTCTGTATCCGCCCAGCTATCACACGCAGGCGCCGGGCAACAACACCGGCCCACAATTCGCTGTCGGAGGCACTACTTCGCCTCCGCCTCCGCCTCCATTCGCGGGACACACGATTGGGAGGAAACCTGTGCAAGGGACTTGGAGGGACATTTAGAGTTGGGCATTGATGGTGAGGAATTTTCACAACATGTCGCGTTCAAAGCGCGTTTTTCTTGGAGTTTTGGGTTGGGTAATCATGGAAAGCTACCTCATGGGTATACGACTTTTACGAGGGTATATATATGAATTCATTGATGGATCATTCACGATACTTGATTGCCTTGGTGACATGCATCCCGTTCCATTGACGACGGCAGATGTCGGCTGCCTGAGGCGCATCGACAACTTTGAGACGACATTCGAGGAAGGAGCGTTCAAGACCTAAATCTAACATCACCTCATGAACTATCCACCAGCAAACAGGAAACTCAACGGAGACCTTACATAATCTGTTCATGGGACTGGCTTTCTCCGATACTCATCGGAAGGGAAACGTCTCAATGGCTCTGGCTAGCGTGTCTCGCATGTACCGAGAGCTTTTCCTCGCGCGCGACCTCGTACCGGAGCTCAACTGGAGACACGGTCGACTGAGATCGCATAGTCTGCTAGTGACAGCTTCTAGATCGAGAATCCGAGAGCCTATCTCGCAGCATCCCCCGGTCCAGCACACGAGCAACTTGCAAGCCAGATGCTGGCCTGGCCCTACCATGCAATTTTTCTCTCATGCACCAAAGATAACAATGACGTTTCTGAAGAAATGCTCGGATGCTCTCCGTCATTTTTCTGCGCTACGGCACTTCTGCTGTTACTTTAGGGGCGAGCGTTGACACGACGGCACCGCTACGCACAGATGACATCTGCGATCCGGCGTCTCCCATGTGAATGCGCCGAGAAAGCGCCATGTTGGTCGCCCATCCCCGTGGGCATGCAATGGCATGCAATGGGGAGGACAACAATGCTGGTGAGCACAAAGAAGATTGTGGTGCAGCCGGTGATGTTGTGTCTGCGGGAGAAGACTGGGAACAATGAATCGGTGCTGATATGTGTAGGACGACAGGTCAGGTGCAGCAGGCCATGAGGAATTTGAAGGTTCCATGTCTTTACCCATCCGCAGATGCTGCCGCCCCGCGTAAATAAATGCTAACGCCATGTGCGGAGCGCCGGAGCCTTGGAGCTAACCACAAGCTCAACAACCACCAGTCCGCCTGCTTCGTCTCTATTCTTCATAGCTATTCTCCTCTTCCTCCTCAAACTTCCTCTCTCTCTCTCTCCATCCTGGCCGTCACTATTCGCCGCTCTCGCTCCCTCCCTCCGCTCGCTTCGCGATCCTCTTCTCCCGCCCCATCACCGGATCCGACAGAGCTTCTCTTCCTGCAGGATCTCCGCCGCAAGAAGACCAATAGCTTCTTCTCCCGTGACCGTACCTCGCCTGTCACCGTAGTCCTCGGCGTCCTTCTAGCCGCCGTACTCCTTCTGCAATACCTGCTGCCGCATCTTCCCATCCCATACCAGGACCTTTTCTTCCGCACATATCCCACGCCCACACCGGCGTCGTGCCCTCCAGCGCCTACCTACAACCCATTCGTACAGGATTTGTACTGTCGCATTCCGACTCACAACCCAGGGACTATCTACAACCGATCGCCGCGCAGCATGTCTCTCGCCCAAGCCGCCGAGCGCGTCGCCGCTGAGTTCGAGTACAAGAAGGATGATGTCAACCGCGCTGTGAAGGAGTTCATCCGCCAGATGGACGAGGGTCTGGAGAAGCAAGGACAGACCATGAGCCAGATTCCCACCTATGTTACCGCTGTGCCCAACGGTACCGAAAAGGGTCTTTACATGGCTGTCGACTTGGGTGGCACCAACTTCCGTGTCTGCTCCATTCAACTGCACGGCAACAGCACTTTCAGCCTCACACAGAGCAAGGTAGCCATTCCTCAACAGCTCATGGTTGCGAAGACTTCCCGCGAGCTTTTTGCATTTTTGGCCAAGCAGATTGAGCTCTTCTTGAAGGAGCACCACGGCGACCACTACCACTCGCATATCGAGCGTAGACAGGCTGCCTTTGGCCCTCCCAAGGACGAGGAAGTCTTCAGCCTGGGCTTCACATTCAGTTTCCCCGTGCAGCAATATGGCATCAACAAGGGAACTCTCATTCGCTGGACCAAGGGCTTTGACATCCAGGACACCATTGGCAAGGACGTCTGCGCTCTGCTGCAGAAGGAGATTGACAACCTGAACCTTCCGGTCCGCGTTGCTGCCTTGGTCAATGACACTGTCGGCACTCTCATGGCTCGCTCATACACCAGCCCTGGCAAGACCGGCACTCTGCTCGGTGCCATTTTCGGCACTGGCACCAACGGTGCCTACGTCGAGAAGCTCGACAAGATCACCAAGCTCAAGAGCATGGGCGCGGATGCCGGCGATGTGGACAACAGCACTGGCGAGATGATCGTCAACACTGAGTGGGGTAGCTTCGACAACCACCTTTCCGTCCTCCCCACTACGCCTTACGATCGCTCTCTCGACGCCGAGTCCAACAACCCTGGTGTGCAGATGTTTGAGAAGCGTATCTCTGGTATGTTCCTTGGCGAAATCCTGCGTCGTGCTATAATGAGCCTTGTGGAGGACCCGAATGTCCCTCTTTTCAGCGACGAGGACAGCAGCAAGAACGATGTCCGCAGCACCACCAACTTCGCTCCCAACTCGCCTCTTCGCAACCAGTGGGGTCTTGATACCAGCTTCCTCTCCATTGCCAGCGGTGACCACTCGGCTGGCCTCAAGGTTACTCGCCAGACTCTCGACCACGACTACGGTGTCTCTGCCGCCAGCTCCGAGGACGCTGAAGCCGTTCGCCTCATCGCTTCCGCTATTGGTAAACGTGCTGCTAGACTTTCGGCCATCGCCATCGCTGCCATTGTCATTGGCACCAACAAGCTCGAGCACCCCAAGGACATTGCCACCACCGAGAACACCACCGTCAACGAGGACGAGATTGTCGATGTCGGTGTTGACGGCAGCTTGGTCGAGTTCTACCCTAACTTTGAGGAGTACATTCGCGAGGCACTCAGGGAAGTTCCCGAGATTGGTGTCTGGGGCGAGAAAAGGATCCGTATCGGTATTGCAAAGGACGGCAGCGGTGTCGGCGCGGCGCTTATCGCGCTGGTGGCCGACAAGGCTATGAAGGGTGAGTGTTCTTCGCGTGAGCCGTGTTTTGAGAATGACCAGACTAACCAAACAACAGGTGAGAGCTCTTTCACTCGTCCCGCTGGTTTCGCCGGCCTCGTCAACAGCTTCATTAGCTACATCAACCGTGGCGTCAGGCACATGTAAGGGGGTCACAACACGATGAGCATGATTTGCGAATTCTCACTTTCTACTTGCACATGAACTTTGGATATTTGTGCAAGAAAACGCAAAGGGGAAAAAAGGGCTTCATGGAGTTGGCGATCTTCCAAATCCGCTGGGGTTTTTTTTGGTATGGATTTTGTTCGTTATCAGCAAGGCGATTGTTGACGGGATCTTCCTTTTTTTCTTCTTGTATAGTCTCGGGGTCTGTACATAGGTGTACCACGGGAATCCGGTCAACGTTCTATATTCGAGATTTTTCTTATCGACTGTCACATCGATCAGTAAATGTGTTGGCAGTGCGTACGCGTGTTCAATAGCGCAAGCGAGAACAAGCAGCTACACGCTCAGCTGTAAAGCATGTAGTTGTCGCTGCCTGCGAAAGCCACGCGTTCTGGTGTGTATGTCGCAGGCGGCAAGATTCTATTGTGATGTATATATTGCGACTGAATTTTCCTCAAGCAGCAGGTAATACTTCAGCATCTGACAATTGTCTCAATCGATAGACCAAACCCTTGGAAAATCGGCGATCAGCAATAAACTACAACGTTGTCGACATGGTCGCCCAAATCATCCTCTTCTCCCAGCCGCGAAGCGGAAGTAAAACTTCCCTCATCAACGATGTTGTTTACACTTTCTCCGGAAGTGACTGACATCGTTCCAGGCCACCTTCTCGAGCGCATGCTCACAAAGGATCAGGCCGATGTCCAAGTCCTCTCTCATCCTTTCTCCGCCAGCCGTGGCAAACAAGTCCCCTGGCTGTTGAGGGATGACTACGCCGAGGGCATGAAAGAAGACGAATCGCGTGAATACGAGCAACAGATCCAGAAAGAAGTTGGGATCTGGGAGAAGGCGCTTAATGACGCTCAAGCTGTGAGTTTTGTCTTCACATCTTTCAGATTCACGCCTTCAGACGCCAACCACCATAAGCAGAGACTAACTAAACATCAACGCACAACAGAACAAACACCCCCTCTTCATCCACTCCCACCCTTTCTTCCCCGTTTCCCCCTCCGCCATCCTCTCCCACCTCAACGCCGTTTCCTCCGCCTCCTCCTCCCCATCCAACCTCCCTGACTCGAACTACACCCTCGTCCCAACTCCCCTCCTCCTGCACCCCGGCACAATCCCGCTGATCTCAATCCGCACCCCTCGCCTCGCAGTCCCCTCTGCCATGCGAGTCCTAGCCCGCATGAACCTCCCACACGGCGGCAGCCGGCCCTTCCTCCTCGAAACAACCTGCAACATCTGGAACGTCCTGCTGTACAAGTTCTACACTTCTCACGGAATCCAGCCCGTGGTCGTCGATGCGGAGGACTTCATGGCGAGCGAGGGATTTGTGAGGAAAGTCTGTGTGAGACTCGGGTTGGATCCCGAGAAGGCTGTTTTCCGTTGGGATGCTGTTACTGGGGAGCAGAGGGAGGAGGAGATTCATCCGATGCTTTATGCTAGTCAAAATACTCTTTTTGAGTCGCAGGGGGTGGTTGTTGAGAAGGCGAGTGGCGAGGGGGATCAGGTGGTGGAGGAGAGGGCGTGGGAGGAGGAGTTTGGGGATGATGTGGGGTTGGTTAGGGAGACGGTTCAGCTGGCTGAGCCGTTTTATCAGTGGCTTTATGAGAGGAGATGGAAGGGGGATGAATGAGTGAGTAAAGTGATTTCCGGTCTCTCGGGGGACATAGGATCTTGGACGTATTCGGGCGCTGCTGGTAGCCCTCTATTCCAAATGATTTGTCCCAGGAGAGTCAGTGCAGATGCGATATGAACGGCTTCCTCATCGCTGGCATTCCCAAAAGTCTGCCTTCAAAGTTTCGTCAGTCTGAATCACACCACCGCCGCAAACCTATGATTACAACCACCGCTACTGCTGCTGCTGCTTCGCCTTCGCCGCCTCCTCCTCCATCTGCTTCAATTCACCCTCCCTAACACCCTGCGAAAACTCCCGTACAAACTTCTCCGCGTACCAGGCCGGGAAGTAGCTGAAAATCGTCATAAGATAGTCATGCCCCCAATAAGCAGGCACGTCTCTTACGCCTGTGCCAGCATAGCCCAGACTGGATCGTGCCATCTGGCGAGCCGTCGGTTGCGTCAGACTAGCAGAAAGGCCTGTCGCCTCGAGCCTGGGCGTCGCCGTCGGCCCAACGACGATCGCGTGGCAGTCGATGTCGTGGCCCTCGTCCTCGAGCTCCACCGCCAGCGAACGCGACCAGGAGACGTTGTAAGCTTTGGTGCCGCTGTAGACCGCGAGGTAGGGCGAGGGAATGTTGGCGGCGCCGCTGCTGATGTTTATGATCAGCGCAGGCTGGTTTTCGACCAAGTTCGGCAGAAGCTGGCGCGTAAGTTGCGTGGGGAAGCGCAGGTTGATGTCGATCCAGCCGTCGATGGTCTCGGTGTCCTGCTCAGAGAACTTTGTGAATGTCGGAAGGGGACCGGCCATGCCGCCGACGTTGTTAATCAGGACTTTCAGGTTGAGTTCTTGGAACTCGGATACTGCGGCTTTAATCTTCTCGCTGTCGCCAGCGTCTTTGACCGCGTCGAGGATGAGGATTTTGAATTTCCGGTTCGGGAACTGCGTTTGCAGCGTGGCGCTGACGCCTTCGAGTTTGGAGGCGTTGCGGCCGTGCAAGATCACGTTGAAACCCTGCGATGCGAGCTCTTGGGCGAAGCCAAAGCCGATGCCGTCTGAGGCGCCGGTCACCAGTGCCCAGTGTGAGCCTAGACCTTCCTTGTACTTATTCAAGTTGTACGGGCGGAGGAAATGGTAGTAGGTGAAGCTGGCGAGACTGTAGAGTTTGTACGAGGCCCAAAGGCCGCCTACGGCTGCCAGTGGTTTGACATATTGAGGTGGAATGCGCACGTTGCTTGTGAGGCGTTGGAGGTCTGGGAGCTTTAGAGACTGGAGCTTGTCCATCATAGAAGGCGTTTCTCTCTGTATTTGGATGGGAGAGATGGCTGTGCTTTGGAGTGTCTAGACTTCGGTGTTGAGGATGTGGGGCGGAGATGCGTTTGATAAATACCCTGGATGGTGTACTCTATCTCAAATCGAGCTTGTCCCTTTTGTGCAACTGGTTACCGCTGCTTACAAAGGGGAGAGGATCGAAGGATTGCATAGGACTCAGCTGAGGTCTGTTGTGTCTGATCTGATTGGTGCAAAGCTCATGCTTTTGTTGGAGCTCGGACGAGACTTTGCGGCTGAATGAAAGGTAAAATGGTGAACGAGATCTGAAAAATCAAGCTCAGCATAAGCTTCAACTGTTGATAGCAAGCTTATCAAAGTGGTTAGACACTTCTTGATAGCGTTGGCATCGCCCAAGCAGTCTTGGGTTAAGATGTTCCTGGCGTCTTCCACGAAGAATTATGCATGTGGTATAAATGCAGAGAGCCTCGCAATCGCGAACTCGGTCTGAGAATGTTGCTTGTTCTCGCAAGATCCATAAACGTACATGTGTTGAGCTATGTATGCAAATCGACGGCAAAAGGCAAAGGACCGGTTATACAATCTATTCTCTCGGGAGACAAATATGAACGACGATGGTCGCGTTCGTCCTGGTCAGATCGTCCTCTGAGAGCTAGCACGTTACGGACGGCGGGCACAAGCGACAATATCGACCTTTGATTCCTGCAGTCGTCCATCATCCAGTTTCAAACATCGAGTGCAGCGGTAAGGTATGGCGCGATGTGACCAGTGCACAATGAACCGCGTGTGTACAGTGCGAGCATCGTACGTATTGATTGCTTCCGTGCGGCGCGCACATTCTTGTGGCACGCTCGGTGTCCCGAAATGTCGTCCTTTGATTGACCCTTTGGCATCCGCAATCGCTGGGTGTCTGCAGCGGCATCGTAAGTCACTCCATGCGCTGGAATTATCAAGTAGAAGACTTCTGTCGGCTAGGCCACATCCATTCCTTGAATGTGTCGTAGCTCGCGCTCACCGATTCCTTCGCCTGCGCTTCAGCTCTTTCCAATTTAGTGCTGGGTGCGAACTTTGCCTTTGCCTTGACGCAGATTCTGGCATCGAGCGTCTCGATCGTAGCTTCGTACTCATGACCTCCCATTGGCTCCGTGGGGACAATGTGCTTAGGGTCCTCTTCGATGGGTGCCGAGGGCGCGATGCGAATCACGTAGAAATCGTTCGCATATGTTGGCTTGACATAGCTCAAACTCAGCTGCGCCGGCTCGTCCAGAGGATCAGCAGGAATTGGCATCTTCGCATGACTGCCAGTTCCAGGGAGGCGTTGAGGAATAGCTGCCGCGTAGGCAGAGGCCGGAGTCGATGCAAGAGACTCGGCGAGTGCGAACTTCTCAGCCAATGTTGTCGCGATCACACCGCCGTGTGAAACACCAGGCCAGCCACTCAAAGATCCTCCAAACCAGACGATAGCGACCATCATATGCTCTCCACGATCCCAGAATACGCGCTCGACTCCTAAACCTTTAGCTCCCTCGAGTGAGGCAAGCAGACCTTTCTTCCCCTCGGCCTCTGTTGAGCCCTCCTCTACTGGTCGTGGCACCACTTCCACCCATCCACCCTCAACACCCCGAAGTTGCTTCGTTACACCCAGACACTTTCCTCTTAGCACTTTCACTTTAAACTCGTCGTCAATCCTCTTCGTAAGATCAGCCATGAGAATTTTGTCCTCGCGAGACCCGGGATCAGGCATTTTAGGCGGAGCGATGGAGTGGAATGCAAAGCTCCCCAACAGAGCTCCACCAAGAGCCGCCGTAGATATCCATGCTATGCGACGGTGTCTTCTAAGAAAACCTTTCGGGGGAGTCGTCGATCCGGTAGACTTCGACTGGGCTCCATTGGTGGTGGTCGATTCGCTGCGACGTAGGATTTGATAGCGAAGAGATAGCTGTGGGCGAACTGCTCGAGACGGTAATGCACGAACGACACTCATTGTTGCTGTGTCTTTGCAGATAGGCTGTCGACAACCGACCAGGATACTTTGGCATCTGGCTCGTGATCGGAGCTTGACCGTGCCAAGCAACTAAGCAACACGCTAGGCTTCCGCGCTCGCTGTTGTTTTTACCTTTTCCCTTCCAACACCTCCCACAAACTGCAACATGGAGTCTCTCGACAACACAAAGTGGGACGTGGTGATTGCTGGTACGGGGCTACCGCAATCACTTCTTGCATTGTAAGCTTGGCTGCATACCGCAACCCACCAGCGCATCCTCGGCTAACTGACATAAGCTTGCCCTGAAAGGTCCCTCTCTCGCTCTGGCAAGAGTGTATTGCACCTCGATCGCAACGAATATTATGGAGGCAATGAAGCTGCTTTGAGTCTGTCTGAAGCAGAGACATGGGCCGAGAAACATTCACCAACCGAGTCGCAAGCCCAGAGCGCGACTTTCACCCATGCTACAGTAGAGAGGGAGAATACTGGTGAGGATGGTGTAAAGCTATCTCAACCGCGCGCATACTCTCTCGCACTAGCACCGCATATCATACATGCGCAGTCGAATCTGTTGGCTGTCTTGGTCTCCTCCCGACTGCACAATCAGCTCGACTTCCAGGCGGTCGGATCATGGTTCATACTTGAGACTCTAGCGGAAGCCGTCGCCTCTTCAACAAAGTTGTCTCGCGTACCTAGCAGCCGCGAGGATGTGTTCAAGGACACTTCTTTCGATCTGCGGGCCAAACGATCGGTCATGAAGTTCCTGCGCTTCGTGCAAACCTTCGAGGAGCAGAATGAGGTCTGGGACGGTGATGCCGAAAAGCCATTCCCAGACTTCTTGGAGGAGAAGTTCGGCCTTCCGCCATCTTCTCATGGAGCGTTGCTTGCCCTCACTCTTGGGTCGGAGCCACCGCAACAGATCACCACTGCCGCCGCATTGCCTAAGATAGCGCGTCACTTCCGGAGCATCGGCGTCTTTGGACCTGGTTTCGGTGCCGTCTTGCCCAAATGGGGAGGGCTTGCAGAGATCGCACAAGTAGCCTGCCGTGCAGGTGCTGTCGGTGGCGGTGTCTATGTTCTGAAAAAGGGCATTAGGTCGACATCGACGACCGAGGATGGCAAAGTTCAGCTTGTCCTATCTGACGACGAAAAGATCTCCACTTCGTGGTTGATTGGTTGTTCAGACGATTTCCCTTCTGGGTTTTCTCAAGCTGTCACTAGTGGATTGACAAGAAGCATTTCGATTGTCACTCCAGCGCTGGCAGAGCTGTTTCCACCTACGTCCGAAGGCGGTGTAACACCCGCTGGCGCGGTGGTAGCAATTCCTTCCAGCGTTTCGGATGAACCTCCAGTCCACATCATCGCACACTCGCACGAGTCGGGCGAATGTCCATCATCACAAAGTAAGTTCTCACAGTACCTCAACCGTTCCTGCCCACATTCCATGATGATTATACGAAAAAACTTATCTACATTGCCTGATCTACATTGATTACAAATTTTCTAATATCCCTGATACGATCTTCACACCTGCCACTTGTCGAATGCATCTGCTATAATGGACAACAACTAACATGGCAACAGGTGTTCTGTACGCCAGCGTCGCTCTGCCTGCGGAAGAGGGCAAACTGCTTCTCGCCGCTGCTATCAACAGTCTTCTTGAAGGGCTTCAGGACTCTTCGGCCCGCGTGCTTTGGTCATTGCAGTATCACCAGAATTGCCTCAAAGCGCCTGGTACCTCTGGGGTGAACACGATCATCCTGCCGAATGTTCCAGCTGATCTTGGACTGCCGGACTCTGTCCTGCACAGTGTCAAAGCTGCCTGGCAGCAGATTGTCGGCGAGGCCGAAGGGTTTATGGTGTTTGAGGCGCGGGAGGGAGAAGATGAAGATTAGCTGTGCTGTCTAGGTCACGAGATTACGATTCTATAGGCGCGTCGATATGAACAGATCGCTTGCAACAATATGCCCTGGTTCTATGCACTCCTATCTTTGGGTCTTTGAAATACCTTGCGGTAAACGACCCCTGATTCACTTGCTTGTCATGAACTACAACCTACTGACCCTGCTAGTAACATGGGTACCACAAATAAGTACATGACCGAGTACGAATGGGTGCCGCCCTTTTGCAATGTGGGGGCACGTCTTGAGACTCGACAGCCTGGCCTGGGAGATAAAGCAAACATCACTCCTCCACCTCGCTTTCATACACTCTCTGCCACTTTGCTCACTATCACACCTACCAAAACCTTCGCCAAGAACAAAACCACCATCGTCGATAACGCTACCAGCCGCCATGTCGCCCTTCCAAAACAGCCACCAGCCAACGCATGCAGGTCAGCCTGCAGGCGCCTTCAACTCCGCCCCGGACGAAGAACCAATCGCATCGTCTTTCGACGCCGAAGGAGACTCGTCCTTCGACTGGGGAATCTGGATGAATCAGCCGATCGAGTCCCTACTACCCGAAATTGCTGCTCAGAGCATCCCAGACTTCGCA
>Ga0265797_10002915_pt1 | contig 28126 bp, 14 predicted proteins | sample P2T30metagenome_FD_192433 | JGI IMG/M metagenome (GOLD analysis project Ga0265797, IMG submission 192433) | Plant litter microbial communities from East Loma Ridge, Irvine, California - P2 T30 | ecosystem: Environmental > Terrestrial > Plant litter > Unclassified | place: USA: California...
CGATGAAGCAAAACTTCGAGTGTCGATTCCTGACCGATTGACGTGGAAAGATTTACTAGTGGCAAATATTCAGCATCCCCCGGCTCTTATATATCTTGCGCACCCTCATCAGTGACGGCAGAACCGGCTCTACAAGCAGCACAAAGCCCCGGTCTCCGTTGTTTCGTATGCTGCGCTGAGATCATTGGCTTACTAAAGATTGGTGCGCACGGTAGGTAGGAAAATGCTCGCTGTCCTGTGTGCTGGTTACTGCTATTGCCAGGTCATTCGTTGCATAGAGGCATCACTCCAGAGTTGTCAACAATCCCAGGGCCCGAGGGCTGGCCAGATTGTCCGGCGGATCATAACTGGCGCTTTTTGCGTATCAACATCGATGATTCTGTGTAAAGCTACGTCGGAGAGGTGATAACAAAGGAAAAAAGCAATACGGGAGAGAACGGGAAATGAAGTAAGTAGGCAAAACCAACCAGCGTACTAATAATCCCGGCACATAATGCTAATCACCAACACACATTCACTTCCATCCCGTACAAAACAAAAAGCCCAAGAAAAATTTCCTGGCATCAGCGCATTCGAACCCATTTTAAAACATTCTTTGTGTCTTTATACCAGCATCGGTAGCTTGTCGATTGCGAATAATACCCAGCTACTGAAATACTATCACCTCCTCTAGTAAGCACTCTCTCGAAATAATCCAACCCTGCGTGATCAACCGCTCTAACACTCTATAAAAGTTCTAACAGTCGAATCGAAGATGATGTCTACGGAAAGCAGTTTTCCGCTTAACGTGGATTCTCTCAAGCAAGGCGACGGAGAAACGTCTGTTGTCCGCTAGTTAATCAGTCGTCTTAAAAGATAAGGTTCGACACGGCGTATCTAGACCTTACCGAACTATTGAATGATCGTTCAGGGACAGAGAGAGGTCTGGCAGGCAGGCAGGCATTAAGCTTGTCATGATCAATCGGAGTCGTTGATCGTCTCTGGCACGTTCATCTTTCTTGTAAATCGCGGGTACAGGCGGAACAAATGTGAGAAAAGTGACGCCACATATATCAGGGGGGTTTGAAGAGTGTGATTTTTTCTGCGACTCTTCTTCTTGGAAGTATGAGCAAGTCTTGGTCTTTTCGGGTCAAGGTAGAAGGACCAGGGGAAGATTCTGCGTCGAGCGATGATGGCTTTTACTAAGTAATGGACACAGCTTGAACACACACAGACACACACACGCACACACACACAGAGAGAGAGAGAGAGATGACGCTGCAAAAGACAAGGTCCCAATCCAAGCGAACCAAAGCGCGAGAATTTACCTATACATATGCCATGCCAATAACCCCAACCAGCCAAAAGAGCCAACTCATCGATCCGCCAACAAAGGTCCTTGCTGTCTCATGAATCTGCTGTGTTGTGAAGAGGGAGGTAGGTACTGTACAAGGGCACTACATGACGAGGCGAGGCGAAACGAAACGAAACGAAACATTGCAACACTTAACCAACGTGTCAAACGCCCCGGTGCCCGTAGTACTAGCACATGTACCTTCGACGCCAACGAAGAAGAAGAAGAAGAAGAAGAAGAAGAAAAAGACCCCGCCACAAAAAAAAACAAGCGTCACGAGGCGCCCAAAACTCGCACGGCGCAACCTTCTTAGAGCTTCCGTTTCATTGCACCTACACAGCTATACAAGTACAGTACAATACTCCCAAGCACATGCCACGCACGCCGCTTGAACGGTCCCAGCAGCTGTGTTACACCCGAGGAAGTCTAGGAGCCGACCGTGGTTGGTTGGTGCCGCGTGGCGAGACAAAACCACAGAAAGAAAAGTCGGTCCGGCTCGAGGGTTTGGGCGGGCGAACGAAGGGTGTGTCCGGGCTACCTACGTGGAAGTGACATTATGACTCTGGCACTGCTGTGTCGTCACTTTGCAACACTGAGGAGAAGGAGGAAGGAGATGCAGAGAAAGGGGGGGAAACAGGATTTGGAATGCCCTTCTAGAATCGAACTGACAGCGTTAAGAATAGGTACAAAGTCTGTCGGTCAGTTTTCAGTCACTCTGTCGACGGTCAAACGCTCACTTGCGCGCAGTTGCCAAGCTCATGCTCATGCTCGTTCAGTACCGCCTCTGGGGAGCATCGTACTGCCTGAGGATTCCGACGATGGGCTCCGGCGTCTTCCCTGGGTGTTCGCCCATGCGCATTTTGTCGGGGAGGTAGGCCTTGTCCTGGACGACGTTCGCCCTCTTCAGCTGCTGGAACAAACCCGACATGTAGCGCCTGTCCGGGCACTCGCGGTGGTGCTCGTAGGCCGACATCCAATCGTCATAAGCCTGCCTCCACTCCTGCGTGATCTCCGCCTGTCGGTTCGGGTGGATGCGGTCTTCGTCGGCGAGCTCGGCGGCTCTCTTTGCCGCGTCGCAAGCGCATTGGAGATCTACTAGGCGGATGAGACAATCGTCGTCTTTGTAGCAGAAGTCTGTGATGCGGCCGCCGTAACAACCGCCCTGTGCGATTAGGTCCCGGCGGCATCGTGCTTGCGTAGAGAAGGCGCCTTTACATTCGTAGAAACTGACGCGCACGGCGTCGTTGTTTTGGTCAGGTTGCGCGAGGCCGCGCTTGACCCTGCGCTCCCAATCTGGGTGGTCGTTTTTTACTGGAAGCCAGAATTCCATATTGTAATGGATGCACATGTCGGAGTCGAAGAAGCTTGGATTTCGGTACCTGATGCTTGGAGGCCGATGATTTCTTGGAATTCCGTCGGGGTGTGAAAGATGTAGAGGCTGTACATGTTCGAAGTTGAAGAATATATATGCGGATGTTGTACAAGGAGTTGCATTAACTCGATCGTGTTGATAGTACATGAGTGTCATGAAGGAAGAGTAGGCTTGCGCTGATGCTGATATTCGCCGACAGCAGTATTTCGTGGCAGTATCATACGCCTTGGCAAGTCGTGTGATGAGTTGCCATAGTCGTGTCGATTCACTGCAATTCAGTGTATTGCCAAAGCCAACGTAAAGCCAACAGTAGACAGACATATTGGCTGATGCAACAAGATCATGAGGAGCAGTTTGCCATGAGATATGTAGTCTGTCAAGAGTGTCACATATCTCACTAGCTTGCTTGCTTCGTCAGATTGGATTGTTAGCGTCGGATCGGATCAGCTCGATTTCATGTTGTATGAACCGATGACTGTCCTTTTCTGACTCTTTGCAACTGATTTGTTGACGGACATCAAGACTGATGATACCGTCAATGGCTGACTCTTTCCATGCTCGCCTGATCGAACATCGACACGTCTTTGCGTTGGCGATGACCTGTGTCGCTTTGAAAGTGTACGATTCGCGGCCAACAAGAGGCATCGGAGAAAGCAACTCGTGCAGCGAGAGTCGGCGGACTAGTGACGGATAGGGAATTGCTTTTTGCTCCTCACCCGCATTCTGCGTGCGCAAGGCTTGATCGCGGACCGCACCGGCATCGTGAAGTCCAACCACTTTTTCTGCACAATGCCAGTCGTAAATGAGGCGATGAAGTAGAGGATAACAGCCGCTGGCACGCTTTGGAGGCCATAAGCGAAGAGGCAAGCTATTCCCATGAAGAATTTCTGGGAAGAAGAGTAGCGTCGCAGCAAGTTGCGCAAGGACAATGGGCCAGCGATCGGTTTGGGGTGGGCCAGAATGTTGCCAATCATCGCCATGGCGGTCAGTGTGGGCAGCACCATCATCGGATCGACAGCTGTGAGATCTGTACACCACAAGAAACCCTCTGTTTGCAAAGAGGGGTCGAAGTAGGGTGCATTGGTGTTGACGAGTTCAGATGGCAGAGGTTGGGGATCTGAGTGTACATTGCCAGCCAAAGCTTCAAGGTCAATACTGCTGTTGGCGCCATTCCCTTGGAGAGACTCTAAGCGTTCCTGGCGGAGTCGCTCTATCTTGTCCACAAATGCGTCCACGCTGGCGTCGAGCGCATTGACACCGGCAGGGAAATATTCAGGCGCGACGAACCTCCCCAGCATGGTGAACGGGCTGAGGATCACAGACAGAAGACCTTCTCGTGCGCCACAAAGCATCCTTACAGCTTCGGAGGTTGCTGCTAAAGACAAGATTTGCAAGGGAGATGTCCACGCTATTACTCCGGCACCGAACTTGGATCCGAGTCGATGCGCCGTTGAGTTTGTCGCCCACGTTGGGTACAGTTTCGCGCGCGTCCACGGGACCGGTATCAATTTTGCCAAAAGGGTGCCTGCACCTGTAGGGTTACTTTCCACTTCATGGCGCACGCTGGCGGCAATAAGAGGGTTTAGGTCGGTCCGAACTTGCTGGCGTTGGCGGGCGGGTTTGGTAGAGAAATAGTAGGCAAAGACGCCGCGGACGAGGATTGCAGCAGTCGGAATGGCAGCATACCATGGAATGCCAATGGCGTGAAGGCCTTTGAGAAGGGCGAATGGAGGGCCTGTGAGAGTGTCTGCCAGGGCATTTTTGGAAGACGGCGAGGCTGAGAAGGACCGAGAGGATTGCTGGGAGAGGAGGCGCAGATGAGACGGAAGAGAGAGGAATCGCGCACGCGTGTTGGCATGCGCCGCCCTTGATGCCAACATGGCAGGTCGAGTGTGACGGGTGCAAGGTCGAAGTAGATGGTATGTTTAGCTAAGTCTAGCAGTGGAAGTGAAACACAGGCGGAGGTGCCTGACTGACGGATCTGCCCGCATTGAAGCTCCACCAGAGCTCGCATGTGACAGACAGGCACATGCCGACCAACGTTAAAGCAAACGATATACTTGTCGTCTGTACAGGGTATCCACCACCACGCCACGCCACGTTCCACCACGTGGATATACATCCATTGTCCCTCGAACGTCAATGATGCTGGCCTACAATATGCTGGCGGTGCTGCTCGCAACGCTGGTCGCGGCCGGACTCACTCCATACACCTGGCGCCTGGTGGGACGGGCATGCGGGGCTCAGATCAAGAGCAAGACTGCACAGAGACGAGGTCTGCTGCTGGAACGGGCCGTTGGCGAGGAAAAGACACAGCAAGACACCGGTACACCCTCGTCTGATGAAGAGTGGGAAAAGGTCCCCGGGAGCTCTCCGCCAATACAACCAGACCCGTCCTTCCACGGCGTCGTGGGCTTCTTCCATCCCTTCTGCAACGCTGGCGGCGGCGGCGAGCGTGTTTTGTTCGCTGCCATCCTGGCCACCCAGCAGCGCTATCCCAACTCGCTATGCGTAGTCTACACCGGCGACCACGACGCGAGCAAGGAGCAGATCATAGCCAACGTCCGTAACCGCTTCAACATCCATCTCAACTCCGCCCGCGTCTGCTTCCTCTATCTCAGTACCCGCGAATATGTCTTGCCCAGCAAATGGCCGCACTTCACTCTGCTCGGCCAGTCTCTTGCCTCTGTCCTCGTAGCCTGGGACGCTTTTACCCTTCTCGCGCCCGACATCTTCATCGACACCATGGGCTACGCTTTCACTCTGGCCACCTGCAAGTGGCTCTTCCCTGCCGTTCCGACTGGCGCCTACGTCCATTACCCCACCATCTCCACCGACATGCTTAACAGCCTTCATGACGATGTGTCAAGCGCCCGCGGCGCAAATGCTGGCAAGGGTGCCGGTCTCCGTGGCAAGGTAAAGCAGTTCTATTGGGAGTTGTTTGCCAAGCTCTACAGCTGGGTCGGCGGAAACGTCGACGTGGTCATGACGAACAGCAGCTGGACCCAAAACCACGTATCTCAGCTATGGGGCAAGTCGCGCAGCAACCGGGGTAAACAGCATGCAATCAGCGTAGTCTACCCACCCTGTGCAGTCGGTGAACTGCAACAGAAGATCCCAGTCGACGAAGCAAGCGAAAAGAGCCGCACCCGCAACCTACTCTACATCGCGCAATTCCGACCCGAGAAATGCCACCAGATGATCATCGATGCCTTCCGCGCCTTCCTCAAATCTTACAAGCACCTCTCCGAGCTCGAGCCAAAGCCGAAATTGATCCTCGTAGGCTCTGTCCGCGACGACTCGGACGAGAAGCGTGTCTACAAGCTCCGTCTGCAAGCGCAAGAAATCAAAGAGAACGTCGAATTCGTCGTCAACGCCAAGTGGCCGCAGATTCTGGATTTCCTGAAAACAAGCTCCGTCGGCGTGAACGGAATGTGGAACGAGCACTTTGGCATCGGCGTAGTCGAGTATCAAGCCGCAGGTCTGATCTCTGTGGTCAACGATTCTGGTGGCCCGAAAGTAGACATCGTCGTCCCGATTGACGGCAAGCCAACTGGTATGTTCCCATTTTATCCTCTTGTAAAGAACACGGCCTTGCTAACTGCTTCTTCCCAGGTTTCCACGCTTCCACCGAGGAACAATTCGCAAAAGGCTTCGCCAAAGCCCTAGAGCTCTCGCCCGACGAGGCCCTCGCGATGCGCCTCCGCGCACGCAAGAGCGCAGAGCGATTCTCCGAAGAAGTCTTCAGCGAGCGCTGGTTGGCGCAGCTCGAAGTCCTCGTCTCTTTAGACAAGACCAGCCGCAGCGGTCAGGACAAGTGAGTATGCATTTGAAAGTTGGTTTGTTTCAAAAAAAAAAAAAAGCATAGGAGGATCTCTACTATCGGTTCGGTGCATTCGCAACCTTTGTTGTAACCTCCAGGGTGGGAATAGATTAGCATAAGTCGAGACATGCATGCATGGATTGGTACCATGAATGTACAATCCAACGCACATCAAAATTATGAATAACGACATCGAAGTGCGGATCTGCCGGTCCTCTTCTACCCAGGTGGTAGTTGCAGGAACTCTCACTGCTTGGTTTTCCTTCATTTTGCCAGTGCGTTGATTCTCCCTGACACGCTTGTGGTCCTCGTCGCTGTCGTCCCAATTGTTCCCATCAAGGACGCGAAGTGTCTGATTGACGAATGGCGCGTCACGCGTTGTTCTACAAGCCATGTATAGAGCTAGGGAGAGGGTATAAGAGGCAACAGCCTCAGTAAATGTGGCGACAGACGCATATCGCCTAGCCAGCTTCAATGAGTAACACAACTTGCAGGGTAGGACGAACTTCTCTGTCTGGTGTGATAAAAACGTGCTCGTACTTGATCAGCTGTTATAAAGATTCAATCTAGTCGAGGTAGCCATGAGGCGGAAAGTAAGTTGTGAAACAATAATCTTTCTTGCTATCACTATCGAACAAATTAGGTAGACAACCAGAACCTCGCTCAACACCCTCGATTTCTCATGCCCTCGCAGCCAACCACCCCGTAGTCAACCTCCCCTTCTCTCCCATCGCACTCCTCCAATCGATGTCCACCTGAGCGAGAGCCTTAGGACCAGCAGAAGCAGAAGCAGAAGTGGTACCGTCAGGTATCTCCTCCCGATCCTCAACAACAAACATAACCTGCTGCACGTCCCGCGGCCTCAACACAACGGACTTGCCTTTACCACCACCACGAACCTCGCCGCCTCCCCCTTCCTCGCCGCCATGCACATCCTCTTCCCCATCCTCCAAACCCCCAATCCCACCCCTCCAAGTAACCCCAGCCCCAGCCTTCAACAAACACCTCTCAACCACAATCCCCTCCCCGCCCACATTCTCCAACTGCGCTTCCAACACCCATTTCTTCTTCTTCTGCTTCCCCGCCGCCACCAGATACGCAGCATTAGCAGCAGAAATAGAACCACGCCCACATCCTCCCCTCTCAACAACAACCCCAATCTTACTTCTCACTGCCAAAACAGGCTGCGCCACAAACTGGTACAGTTTCCGAAACGTCCTCGCGCGGCTCGCGACCGCCACGCCGCTGGCGTCGAGCGAGGTTTCGGTGTAGTGGACTGTGACGGCGAGGACGTGCGGGCCGGGTTCTTTGAGGGAGTGGGAGAGGAGGGTTTGGGTTGTGGTGGTTGGGGGGAAGGGGGAGGGGGAGTTGTTGGTTGATGGGTTTGGGTTTTCAGGTTTTGGGTTTGGGTTTGAGGATTCGGTCAATTCGAGCGGGAAGCCGGTGGTGTTGCTGGGGGTTTGGAGGTCTGCTGTTACTCGGACGGCGGTGATGGTTGGGTTGTTGTTGTTGTTGTTGCCGGTTTCGCCATCTGGACCCTTTTCGAGGTCGTTGTTGACGCAGAGAGTGCATGAGAACGTTTCCCCGACATATGCTGCGCCGAAGGAGGCGGGCAGGGTTAGGAGAGGCGTCAGAGGTGATGACCTCGATGCTGGGTCTGTGGAAGGGTGGGCTAGTGTTGCTTCGGGTGAGATGTTGAGGGACGGAGGGCCGAAAGTGGTGGCCGGCAGGGGGGTTTGGGTTGCGAGGGATGGGCGTGAGAGGCGGAGGACTTTGAGGGAGAGGGAGTGTGGTGTCGATGATTGAGTATTGGATTGGGCCATCTTGTAGGTGTGTCTTCCCCGAATTGGCAATGTCTTTCTTGTACTCCGATGTTCGGTTTGATATTCTATATCATTCGCCGTGTGGAAGCTGGCTTGATGGCAATGGCTATATTAGAGGGCTGCAATAGCTTCCCACGGTATTTGATACTTATCAGATGTCAATTGCAAGGATGAAGTGTAGAGGAAGGAGTGTGAACATCCAACGAAGCGCGTGCAGGCGTTAAAACCATCCCCGCGAACGAGCGCGTAGTTACAAGAATATCTTGACGGCGAGGTTGATTTTGGGGCATGGTACCTTTGCTGTATACATGTACTTCTATAAACTAAAGGATACATGTAGCATTCCGGGCTTGTTGATCAATAGTTCGGATGGATCCTCATGTATGTAGTAGTTCATGAATGCCAGAAGCCCGTGTGTCCCAAGTACGCACATTATTCATCGTCAAACGATGTGTCCATTATATGACATATGTACAGGTTCCTCTTGATATACAAATCCTCCGCATCTGTCATTCAATACATGTATTTTACAATCCTCCTCGTCAACCAAAGTGTCGAGTAGAGTTTATATCCTTCCAACACCCACCTTTTCCGCATTTTACAATCATGTGGTCTTCTTTTGGCGTCCCACTTTATAGCCCCAACCACGAAGGACTCTCGCAACCTTGGGCGTCAAAGCTGCGGTAAGCGGCACTCTCAGGAAAATCAGAACGGTCTTGTGGATGCCGTATGCGATTGCCAGCTCCGTCCAGATGCCTTTGATGATGAGTTAGCAGATTTCCCCAACGTTTACCTACAATGATAGACCTACTGGCAACAGCCGGACGCTGCTCGGCCTGTTCATCTGCCTTTTCGACGGCATCGCTGGCCTCTTTGGCTGCCTCCTTGCCCTTGCGCCAGTTCCCGATAATCGGCTCTACCATCTCCCACAGCGGCGCGGTGACGGATTTGACTCTGGACAGGATCGCATGCTCTATCTGTCCGATTCTTTCAGGCCCGGCCAGGCGTACTGCAAGGAAGCAGAAGGGAAAGTCCAGGACACTCAGGGAGAGGTATACGCCCAACGCGACCCAACCATATTCTCTTGACAACTTTTGGAGCCGCGCTTTGATCCCTGTAGGTTCAGGACTGCCGAGATGTGGTGTAGGATTGGGGCGAGGGCTGTTCTTCGATGAGTTGGAGCGGAAGTTGCGGAAGGGTCGCAAGAGAAGGTCGCGGTATGTTGTTTGCCATGATCGTAGGGGTTTTGATTTGGCGGTTCGGGCGGTGAAGTAGGATCGTGAGAAGGCGTTTGTCTTGATGGTTGTAGGTGTCTGCTTGGTGAGAGTCCGCCTTGATGCTGCCTGGAAGATGGAGTCTTGAACCGGCTTCTGGCGCAACAATTGGGCGGTACGCGGAGAGACAAACATGATAGATAAATGCAAGAATAAGATCTCGCCTGTGTACCTAGGTGATAGGAATGTCGCCGCTTGTATCGATGGCCCTACCTGGATGTGGATATGTTTATTGCCGTACTCGCTACATACTTCGGAGACAGCAGGAGCAGGACTTGGACGCGGATCTAGATCCGTGGCATGCCTGAGGCAGCAACAATCCTCGACGACATGCTCGCGGGCATGCTTTCCTTTGCAGTCTGTCGCGAGATTATCGTCAAGAGAGAAAACGACGGTGAGAGTCCGCAACGAACGAATGTTTCGACTTCACAACACAACGTGGGCTGTACAGGTTAGGTAACAACCGCAACCTCCCAAGACCTGTCAACCCCTCTCCCAAACACCACGAATATCCGGCTTCCGACAACAGGGCTGCACCTTGGCATCACTCGCAGGTTGCAGGTCGCAGGTCGGAAGCAGTGGCAGTCACGAGGCTAGTTGCAGGAGCATGAGAATCCACAATGGTGGGTGTCTGTACCGTCCAAAAAGTGATTTATCTTTACTTTTAGGCTAGAAGGCCGAAAAAACCCAAGCCACTAGTGGGAAATCAACCGCTCAGAGGGTTCAAGATCGGTATCTTTGGGTTTCGCACAAAGCCGATTGGCTCTCTCGTCTGTCACCCCGGGCCTCGACTCCGCGAAACCCATCTTCTCACACACGCCAACGGCTCTCATTTACACGGCGGGCGGGAGAGGGACGGAGGGGAGGAGAGGGGCATGAAGAGCTCACTGCGGGATGATGCCAAATCATTCGAGGATAGGAACGCCAGTCAACCCGTGTCAGACGACTTTTAGACTCTTGGCCCAAGTCAGAAAGCAAGTAGGCGAGCTTCGCGAGCTCTGGCACCTGGCGGGTCGACCACTGCCCTGGGTTCTATCATGTAGGTAGGGCCCACTGCCCATCGCAAGCCTGTGACTCTGGACCACACTTGTGAGGCGACGCGAGATGAGGTGTTGTCGCAGTCCACCAATAGTGCCTCAGCCGTAACGCCCTCAACCAAGAGTCGCAGGAAGGAAGGATCAATTAGTGTAACCTCGTTCTTGCGAGCACCTCTTGCGCTTTTGCCAGCTGGTAGCATACGGGATGGAGGCGAGTTAACGCAATAATACATACATGCATGCTGGAAAGCCACGGTCGTCCCATGTGCCGGTAGATCACACTGACACGCACGGAGCATGCCGGTTGTCGGTCGATTGAGCACTGGGACCTCGATGCTTGCATGTATGATGTGGTCAACCGGCAACGCCGCTTCGCCGCATCATATGTGGTGTTCACGACAACGTACGAACTTTCAAAGGGGACAGGCGCTGGCGAATGGCCGTGACACCGAATCTCCAACTTTGGAGGACACATGTGCACGCAACATGCGACAGTGATGCTGCAAGCGAAGCTCCATGAAGCGAGATTCAGAGTGGTGTATTGGCAATGGCCATATTCTATGGAGGTGTGGCCTATCGAACTTGTATATCGGGCACTTCGGCTCAAAGTAGGAGGTAAAACGGGCATACGAATGCCTATAACAACTACCGAGGAAGTAACGCTCGGGCTTTTCACGAGTAACCAAGACGGAGGATCTCGACAAAGCACGAGTCGTTGTTGCGATCAAACTCACGGAGTAGGGCCAAGAGGCAAAGGAGGCCACAGGCCAGCGGTGACGCCCTGGAGGGGCAAAGTCAAACGGCCATGTGGCTCGGGACGGAGCTGAGTTTGTCTAGAGGCAACCTTGTCTTCACCCTTGTCGCAGACAATGGCTCCAGGCGTGGTTCGGCCGGTGCGCCTCGCCTGCCCCTACATCCGGACGCGAGGACGGCAGAGCAAAGGCAGACTGCTCAGGCGAGGCTGCAACGATGCAGACATGAAGACTGTCTTGGTGTTTGAATGCCGGTTGTGCAAGCGCGTACTGCCCTCGGGGAAAGGAGCCGTGAGTGAGTGCGCGGTAAGCCCTTAGCGATTGCAGGACTTCACTTACAAGGCTACACGGTTCAGCCAGTTTGCTGCATCTGCCGGAAAGGTGTACCCACCTGCGACGATTGTTCCTACGACGAGCAGCACAGGCTTGCGCCACCGGTGGATCCCAAGCTTCATCGCCGCAGGTTGGCCATGTCGCCCGTCAAATAACTAGTACTGTACATAGCAAGTACTGTGATGCGCTGCACACACTGCGCTGCGCTGTCGCTCCTAGTACTAGGCGAGGGTCGGTAGGTTTAACTTTACCACCACCACCGCCTGGCCTGCAACACAAAAGCTTCCCGGCGTGCCTTGGCGGTGTCGCGGGCCATGCGGTGGATACGTGAAGTGATTGCAGCAGCATCTGCGAAAGCTTGCTAGTCACGCCGCCAGCGTGGTGATGATATATACTAAGGCAAGTCGGCTCTGGATGCACGGGGGCAAGCAGGCATCGCATCATTTACACGCCCAACAATCGACCACAATCCCTTCCATTTCCCATCTCCTGCCACTCGGGGAACCCAGCGCCAGCGCAGGCCAGGCCATCTTCACATCCCGTGCCTTCTACCTTCAAACACCACCACTACTACTAAATCGACCATGTCTATCCTCTCCATTCCTGCTCCCGCCTATCCAAATCCTCCTTCCCGAGCCTCATCGTCTCCGGAACGCCAGCTCCTTCGTCTATCAATCTCATCCACGTCCTCCACCATGGGTGCCGTCAACAACAACAACTACAACCCGGCCACTAACGACGGCATTGGCGAGTTGACCTACCAGCGCGCCATCGACATCGCCCGCAACACCGAGGGAGATCTCGACCCCAACGTCACTGCCTACCTCGAGGAGGCTGTCACGGAGATCTCCAACAACCTCAACTCTCACCCCGATTCCTACGTCCTGAGCAAGGACGAATTTGCCGTCTTCAACTACTTCCGCCATCGCTTCCAAGGCGACCTCGCAGAACGTGCCGTAGATCGTTACTGGAGAAGTGCGCACGCATCTGACCAGCAGCCTGAGCATGGTCGCAGTTAAACCTGGCAAACGTCACAGTGAGCTCACACATCAACCTGTCCATCCGCTGTTTCAAGCGTATCAGCTCATTGTAGCACAAAGCTAATGCAGTCGTGGCAGGAAAACAAAAACCTTGTTGTTGTGTGGTCTTGACCCATTGCCATTATTAGAGCGACGTTTGCTGCACATCAATCACAGGGGAAAGTCACGCACTAGACTAAGGTACATGCGCTGAAGGCGCCAGCTCCAAAACGCCACAGCTACTCGAGTCAGCCCTTGAGCAGAACACCGTTGCCTCGACGGCGAGACCGAGGTTTTCCTGCAGGGCTTCCTGGCGAAGACAGCCGGGACGACTGCATAACCGCCTTGCCAAAACATCAATACTTCCTCGAAATGGGCGTGCTATGCGCGAAGCCGCAGCCGGACTGCTGGCACCCATCTGTCCGGTGGGGCACTGTGAGCTGGCTTGTGACAGCCGCACGCATGGACCTGCGCCAATCGAGATTGCAGCTGACCGCCGCGTCTAATCGCTGAATTGTTCTCGCGAAAAGACTGGCAAACAAGGCAATGTATGCGGCTTCGGCTATGTAGCTCTGACGACCCGCGTCTACTTGGATGTGGCAGAGAGGGCTACCCCGGCGTCATCCTTTGGCACTCCACGCATTGTGGGCACTCTTGGAAGCCAAGGCGCTGGGGTGATCCTTTGCAGACGTTACTTTCCGGTTCGTTTAGACCATGTGGAAAGTGCAACGACCTCGACTGCAAGGCAACACAACGTCTTCGATGGGTGCGAAGATGCACTTGCTTGGTCTCGCACTCGCCGCGGACAAGACCACGGTTGCGAGCTGTTTCGTCGCCGAGCTACAGGCATGTCTATGCCTTTTTATTGGTATTTTAGCAGAACTCAAATAGAGATCGCCAAATCGATATTCCCAGGAACATGTTTGTTTGATGACACTTTAACCGATTATACAGAGCAAAGGAGAGTAACACCCAACGTCACGATCGACGGGAAATAATCAGCCATAAAATTGGACGAGATAAAGCAGCATCCTGCTGCTGTTACTGCCCAACGTCAATTGATGTGTCAACGTCAAGTTCCGGGACGTTTGAGGCACAGGCTTTAGCAACGTATCGCGGATATAACAGCACATCAACCCCGTCCTGTGGCTTCGATGGCTTCAATACCGAGGCGTCTTTTCCCTTGCTAATTAGTAAGATATTGGGAAGAGACGCTTTCCGCTTGCTAATCTCAGCCACTACTGCTGGCTGCCGGATTGCCGAGAGTCGAACGATGCGCTACCTACCATGCGATGCGATGCAATGCGGATAGCGGACGGGTCAAATCATGGCTGATGGCTGGCGGCCGGAGATCGACTCACGCGCTCCCATATCGCTGCGGTCCGGGTCCCCGACGTCCCTTCCTACACAACCGCCCTACGCGCCGCCGCCCGTGACCTATTACCACCCGCCCCGACTCCACTGGAGGCCTAGATGGCGAGTGGACACTGAAGTAGTGAACGTTCTGTCTGGCCCTGGTTCAACAACGACTGCAAAAGGCATGGCCAGCGGCAAAAATCGACTGCCGGCGACCGAGGATGATGTCGGCGAGTGGAGCCCCCCAATCTAATGCCAGGAAAGAGAGCCGCCCCCGACAAAGCCGTTCGGCCAAAGATCGCAAAGCCGGTCACGTCCCGCATCAACGCGTTCAAGGGCAGCATATTGGAACCTGAAACTTGACAACCCTTGAACAACGACGACAACAACATCAATAACATCAGACGTCCCTCCGACGCAGACAATCGGAGCAGCGCCAAGGCATGCCGTCCAAGTAGACAGCTGCGACAAACTTTCGCCCTAACAACTCAGGACGCAGCTAGCGTTTTTCCAACCTTGGGTAAAGTTACAGAGTTCACAGTTGACTTTCTGGGCTGGCTTCCTCTTGCCGCTTCTGGCCTCCAATTCGACGATGATGACGACCTGTCAGATGTGAGTAGTCAGCAGCAGCACCACCAGTGCCCACAAGCTGCTGCACCCGCAGGCAAGCTGTCGAGAGAAGTGGAGACGACTACGAGTGATTCTCGGCTTCTTCCTTGGGCCAAACTTCTGTCACGAGCGCGGCACGATATACTTTGCGCTTTGCGACCTCTAGCTCTAAACCCTCCTCCTACTCGTGCCCTTCCATCTCTTCTTCTTCTCTGATATAGCCTTTCCACACGTTTCAGGGCGCTCTGGAAAACTGGGGCTCTTGCGCTCTTCGAGGCATACCTCCGAGTAAAGGCTGCTTGCACGACTCACGCAGGGCTGGCGGTAAAGTAGGTTTCTCGCTACATGTTCTGGTTTATTATTACCGTCGTCATTATCACGCGTTGCGTGTTTGTGCGTGCGTGTCAATCTTGTGCACTGCTTTAGGTTCGCGCGTGGCGCGGAACTCGGATCTCGCTTGATGTCTGTTGCTGTATTATTGTGGGTTGGGTCTTGTTTAGCTTGCTGCACGCTACACTTTTGAGGCTTGTAATCTGCGGCGCAGCTTTTGTTATCCTTGTTCTCGTTCCACCACTACTGTCTATGTACAAGTATCTATCTTTGATTTGCACAATTCTGCCTGCTGCTTGGCTTTTGATAGAATGTCATCGACGAGATCTGTTTGGCTCGTTAGGCGACTGGCTGATTGATTGACTAACTTATTACTGTGGCTGACTGGCTGACTGATGATCTGATAGAGTTTCCTCAAGTTTGACTCGAACACTTTGCTACATACCTATACTTTCCAGTCAATTGTCAAACGCATGTCTACGCCTACAAGACTACTACAAGAAGCAAGACATCCGAGATCTATCTTGGGTGACATGAAGTCTAGCGTGAGTCCTGCGGCTCCTGCCTAATAACCAACGCATCCAACCGGGCAAGTACAGCCCTCGGTGATCCTCTCTCATCGCATGTTCCAAAACTCAGCTTCAAACAACGTCTCCATCGTCCACGAGTCCGACCAACTCCGTGGAGACTACTCTGGAGACGCAGTTTACCATATGACATCCCCCTCAAACGTCAAAACCACTTACCCAACAGCAAACCAAAAACAGGAAAGCCCAACCCCGATGACGCGATCGCAATCGATATCCACACCTTCTTCTCTTCTTCTTCCGTTTCGTCCGCGCTTCCGCTAAAAAAGAACGTTTGTCGAGTAATGGGCTTAGAGTTTCTCAATAATAAATCCTTTCTGTTCCGCTGTGCTGTCCACCAACATCAACAGTAATTCCGCCCTATTGCCCTCTCCCCAAGCGAAAATCGTTATCAATCGAACCCGCGATCATCGTGATTACTAAGTTGTGTGTAAGTTTACTAGTACTACTGCCATACATAGTGCTGTTGTGTTCAATTATTGGGAAGACTCCACCCTACCTACTATGTACTCCTGGCCAATATCCGCACTATTCCCCTACCCCTTGTGCGCACAAATTAGGGCTCCGGCTATGCGGCTTGCAGGTGTTTCGTCAGCTGCTGATCTGATTACAGTAGTGTGGCATGTTCTTGTTGTTGTTGCTGTCCTCCGGACGGCTGATACTGTGAAGTGACGTCGGGGAGGGCGAGAATATACCTTTTCTTACTGAATAATGTGTGAGGGCGAGAATGGGCCGTGAAGGAAACAAGCCGTGGTTCGTGAGAGAAGGACTGAGAGGGGTGTCATGTTATCACGGAGAAAAGTGAGGTCGGACATCGCTATCTGACTCCTCTCCTGCTGTGTCGACCCTGTTCTGAACGAACGGCTGACGAGTGGAGAATAGATAGGTAGCTGAGCCCGACTGGGCAGCGCGTGCGCCGCGGACTGGCCTTCGTTGCTCGGTGATTGTTCAAGAAATGTATTCACTAGTTTCTCCCGAGCGAATCTCGGGTGCAGTGAAACAGATTGAACTAGTTGAATGACAAGGGAACCGTTTGAGTGATGGTAACAGTACAGTGCTCAATCCCAAGAGAAACCAGAAAACACCGGGCTCAACAACGCACACACGCGCAAGGTAACAATTTTTCTTTCTCGTCAAGCCGTCAGATTAACACATCTTGCCTTGCCTTGCCTTGCCATCGCCTTGAAATAACAAGACCTTATCATCATCTCGTCTGCGGTGGCCGGCCTCTCTTCGCGGGCACACTATCGACCTCGTCATCGCTGCTTTCATCGTCTAAGCCATCCGCCAAGCTAATGTTATTGGCAGTTGCATGCTCGCCCGTAGAGAATCGGACGTTCTTACCCTTCGAGCTGCTAGGAGGGATGGAGGAAGCGCCGGGAGAAGCGTCATCTAGCATTTGCAGCGCCTGTAGCTTTGCTCTGCGGTTCTCCTCTTCCATGGCGCTTTGCCTCTGCGCTTTTTGCTTCTGCTTCTGGGCAGCAGCTACGGCAGCAGCGCTCGGCGAATTGCTACTTTGCGGTTTGTTCGCACTGGTCCAACTTGGCTGTCCCATGGGGGCGCCAACAGGGGTTGCGTGCCCGGAACTTTGCGTCGAAGCCGCGACAGCGTCCTCGTCTCCGAATTCCGCAGAGTTCGCGTCGACATCGTCGTCTTCTTCGTGTGGAGAAGAAGCGGTGGCGGGGCGCATGCTGGGCCTCTTGCCAGTAAGCGGTCTAGCTTGGCCCGAGGGAGCCGGTTCTAGGCCGTTGCTCTCGGCGGCGGCTGTAGCGCCAGACTTGCGGACTCCAGATCGTTTGTTGTTGTTGTCCCATTGGCGATCTCTGAAATCGTCGGGCAGATAGTCTGGGAGATCTTCATCGCCGTTGTGTCGGTCCTTGAGATAGGTCGGAATGGAACGTCGCTTGCTGGCGTTTGGTTCGGGATCGAACATTTCGTCTTCCTCCTCCAGATCTGAACCGATGTCGACCTCCTCGTATTCAACGTGATTTGAAGCGGCTTTGCGTCCTGGCCTCTTCGCAGCTGCAGTATTGGGAAACTTCAGCTTTTTCTCCATAGATCGATAACCGTAATTGTCGTCCTTCTCAACGGGGATGAGGGCTTTCTTCGTTTTGCTAGTGACAAGGTGCCCATCCTCTTTCCTCTGCCTATATAGTTCCCTGGAGTGTTCTTTGGGGTCTTTCTTAGGGGCAATATCGCTTGTGAGAAGGTCCGTGGTCGTTCCGTTGGGTGGTGCCATGGAAGCCGCAGTCTTTGAAGGCGCGTTACTGCCAACTGAATGTCCCGCGACATTGCCTCCTACAGCAGCCAGTGCTGCTTGCGCCAGCTCAGCGGCTTGGGTTGCCTTCGCTGCCAGGATATGGCCAAGTCGATCGCCGGGAACCGAAAATTTGACGATGCGCTTCTTGCCCTTGAGGGCTGCCTGCATCATGATAAATCTGCCCTCAGCCTTCGCCTTCTCGAGCGCTTTGCGTTCTTTCTCTTTCCCGAATTGACGCTGCATCTCATTCTTTGGAGGAGCAGGCGCGGTGTCGGCCAGATCCACGCTTCTGAAGCCCGCTGCGGATAGACGAGGTTTCTTCCCTTTCTTGCCCTTCGACATAGCAATGTCTTCGTGGTCGTCGTCGTCACTGGCTCGTTTGCGCTTGTTGAAGTCGCTTGTCGACGCATCCTCACCCTGGTTCATCGGCTCGACACTACCCGGACGGTATGGATCAGGGTAAATGGTGTGGCCGTTTTCATCGATGTGGCCGTACATGTGCGCAGGTGGTGGGATGTAGCCTGCTGTGGAAACGGGAGAGTAGCCCTCAGGAACCTCAGGGACCGGCGCACTGACGGGCGCACCAGCCAGCATCGCAGCAGGAGACGGAACGGAAACGTTCGCCTGTTGTAAGCGGCGGGCGAAGTAAGCGTCAGAATCGTCCATCTCGTTCTCTTTGGCGTTTCCACCGAGGGCCGGGTCAAGAGGCGTGCCATCCGCCGGCGAGTATTCATAGCCAACGCGGCTCTCGTCGATGAAATCTTGTTGCTCGGCATCGGCATCGGCATCGTCCTCGATGTCGGCACCGTTCTCCTTGGCCTTTTGTGCATCTGCTTTCGCACGGCTCAGACGCTTCGATTGAGATCTCGGCAGCGCCTCGTCATCCTTCAGCCAGTTGAGATTGCTAACACTGAAGTCCACAAGAGCTTCCACACTTCGAACGTCAGCCACTTTCTTCGTGTCATGGCCAAGCAGAGTGCCTTTCGGCTCGTAGGATTGCATTTTGCCTTCGCGTTTGCAAGCACCTGCGAAGCAGATTCCCAGACAATGGGGACACTTCCAGTCCGGATCCTCCATGATCTCGAGTGGCATCTTGTCCCATCCTCTAAAGAGAGACCCGTAGCACCAGCCCCGGTCGCACGTCGTGCAGAACGCCATTTTCCATGTAGCGTGGCGATGACAGCATACGTGACATGGCAGATTGTTCTTGAGCCATGCCTTGCCTCTTTTCTTCTTGATCTTTTTGACCATGCCGTCGTCACCTACGACGATTTCTCCGTCGTCATCCTCGGCATCGGATTTCGGCTCTTCGACTGGTTTGTGCATGTCCTTGAACGGTCGACGCTTGAGCTGGTCTTTGCAAACCTCTGCGAGCGTCTTCTTACGCTGTTTTCTGCGCTCGTCTATGAGTGGTAGTGGCGATTTGTCCGTCACCTGGCCACCATCCAAGGAAATGATGAGTTTGCGCCAAGTCTCGTACTTGGAAGCCAACTCTTTCCAACGGAATTGCTCAACCCATTTGAGGCCGCTGATGCACCAGCATGATCTACCCATCGCGAAACAGTCCAGGCAGACGTCGTACGGGTCACCCTCGGCCTCATCTGCATGGTGACCCAACATGTCCTTGCAGCAGTCGCAAGATAAGAATCTGTTGAATATGTTGCCTCGGCAGTAGGCACATGTCACGTTCGAGTCGAATGGAAGGTACTCTATGTTCTTGGGCGCAGGCTCATTTGGATTGAACATTTCTGACAACAGAATTTCGCGGTATAGCCCGAAGAGCTGTTTGAAGTCCTTCTGCAGTTGCCTGACCTTGGTCTTGTACATTAGATGATGGCCGGCTTCTGGCGCCATACGGGAGGCTTGCTGCTGCGCGACACCCAGGAGACTTGCATATTTTTGCAATGTGTAGTAAACGATGGCTTTGTTCTTGTACTGCTCGTCCCGACAGACAATTCGACTGCGCGGCAAAGCTTCGTCAAGCGCCATTCTGAGCGTTTCCACGGTCGTGCGATTCCAAGCTACTTTCATTGTTCTTGTGCCACGGTTCCAAACCTGATGAGGCGCAAGTGGCGGAATGAGGATGAAGTCACCGGGGCGTTGCTCGACAACGTAGACACTGAACGGAGCCTTTTTCCATGCAACCACTTGCGCGAAATGGTCCTCCACTTCGATGTCGTGGCCCAGCACACTAAGCCAGTATTCCGAGACCAGGTGGCGGTCACTCGTTTCGGTCATGAACCAGATGGAGCTACCAGGCTTTTCAGGCTTGCCGTCTTCGTCGAAGGTGCCGCTTGCTTCTACCATGATGTTTTGACCCAAGCTGGCGCACATCTCGCGATGCGAGGGTGTATAGGTTCCTTCGTGACCAATGTAGCACATCAGGTTCTCCGCGCGCATGTCTGGTGGCAGTGAGCTCATCAAGTCGCCAGCGGGTGCCAGGCCTTTGCCAGGTTTCCGTCCGTCTTGGACCGAACCAGGTCCACCAATCTCACCCGTGCTTTCATTCAGATATGCAAGTACGCCTGGTGTGTGCTCCTTAAGCTTATCCCACCATACGCTGGGACAGTCGATGTCCTTCAAATACACCCTTTGCTTGTTCTTCTCTTTGTATGCGCCCGGCTTTTCGAAGAACTGATTGGTGAGAAGACCCATGTTGTTCAAGTAATGGCCAAGCGTCAAGGGCAGATGTTCTTTGCCTGACAAATTCCGGGAGTTCTCGACCTTTTCGCCGCAGTTGTCGCGTAGCCACCTAGGAGTGAATGTCCACGGGTCCAGTCGGTCCTCAAATCCGTCAATTACAAGAGGCTTTCCTCCGATGATGACATGAAGGCGGACTAGCTTTTCGAAGGCAGCTAAGCCCTGCTGATCAATCATGTCGCATGAGATGCGGTCGACGTAGGAAAAGTTCTGGTTGCTTTCAACCAATGCTTTGATGTCGAAGTCTGGCGCAATGGGCTCGAAGGCCGCGCGCGGCCGCGATGCTGGCATGTCGGGCGATCGAGTATTGATATAGCGCGAGGTATGCCATTCCAGTAGGGTTACGCGATACAAGGTCCGTCAACACGACATGAGTGAAGTGAAGGCCGGATGTCAAACAGCTCCAATTGCTGGCGCGCGCGACGGCGTTGAAGATGTCGCAGTCGCAAGTGAAAAGGGCGCCACGTAGCCCTTCGCGGCGCGTGTGATCTTGAGCGCGAGCTGTCGTCGCATTCGCGTGGTGAAGTGAGGTAGCAATCCGTTGGTGGGTGTCGCGGTCAATCAATCAGTCGCGAAGCTTCCAGCTTGAAGGAAGACGCGGAGGCGGAGACCGAGGCCGAGGCAGGCGCACACGCCACCACTCTTCAATCCTCAGTCCCTTCTTTACGAACCCTCACATCAACCTATACCAATCCACCACAACCCAGGTGAGCACCGACACTCGCAACCTCAAGCTTCTTTGTCTCTTCGTTCGCACTGGTCACACTCCCTAGTAGGTCCCTTGCTCTCCGCTCAATTAGTCGGTCACGTGTTAAGGTAGGTCAGGCATTTTTCTCCTTCCATTCCACATTCGCCGCCATGACCTCGCTCCTCGCGAGACGCTACATTGCGTGTCACGGCACTACGAGTCCTTCAACTTTCTCTCGGACCGCACAGCAACTGCAGCTCCAGTACGCACGAAGATGGAAGATCACCACCACCAGCCCCAAGGAACTACCCGCATCCGCATCTCTCCAGAAGGTACACCTTGCAAGCCGCGTAATCACCAGGTCGAAGGTCACGGTGCCCACGGCAAAGACGAAGTCGAAGCTCGGTTCTGCTTCTCAGCCAGATCAACCACTGGTACCCGCACCTTACACGCCACCGACCACTGGTCTTCTTTCTCTTCTCCCCAGCTCCTGGGTCCCATACGCTGAGCTTGTACGCCTCGACAAGCCAGTCGGTACAAATTACCTTTTTTTCCCTTGCATGTTCAGCACGATTCTTGCTGCTCCACTCACCAACCCGATAACGCCAATCTCGACCGTGGTCGGAACATGTCTCCTCTTCTATTCCGGCGCCATCATCATGCGTGGTGCAGGTTGCACTGTGAATGACCTTTGGGACCGCAACCTAGATCCACACGTTGCGCGAACCCGACTACGCCCTATTGCCCGGGGCGCGATCACGCCCTACCAGGCAATACCGTTCTTGGGTGCGCAGCTATTCGCCGGACTGGCCATACTATTACAGTTCCCATGGCAGTGCTTCTTCTACGCCACACCTTCCCTGCTCTTTGTTACCGTATACCCGCTGGCGAAGCGTGTAACGAACTATCCTCAGTTCGTGCTTGGACTTACTTTCTCATGGGGAGCCATGATGGGATTCCCTGCTTTGGGCATTGATTTACTTTCGAACACACCAGCATTGATATCTGCCGCTTGCTTGTACGGCAGCTGTGTGGCATGGACTCTTGTTTACGACATGATCTACGCCTACCAAGACATCAAGGATGACGTCAAAGCCGGGATCAAATCCATCGCTCTGGCACAGCAGCACAATGCAAAGACGTTCTTGTCAGTCATCGCGGGTGTGCAGGTGGCGTTGCTTGCGGGTTCAGGGATGGCCATCGGCGCAGGTCCGCTCTTCTACGGCGGCGTTTGCGGCGGCGCTGCGGCAACCTTGGGGTATATGATCAAGAGGGTGGATCTGTCGAGTGTAGCTGATTGCTGGGCATGGTTCAAGAAAGGTGCCTGGTTCACTGGAGGCGCTATTTCACTCGGTCTCGCTGGAGAGTATATTGCACATGCAACGGGATTGTACAAAGAAGCTGAAAACGCTAGCGAGATCCAAACCTGATCTCGGACGTCTGGCCGCCTGAAATTCAGTCGAAGCGATGCTTATTCCGCGGCCCATACCAGACATCGGTGCACAGAGTCCTCTTTCTCGCTCTCTCGAGGGACAGGCAAATCGGGACAGGCTACAAATAGCGACCACCAAGTGTGTCCCATTATATTTGTCTCCCAAGAGGCCCTCTCTTGCGCCGATTCTGGTATCCGCCACTTGGCTTATCTGACTTCGGCTACCCGATTTTGCTGGTTGAGATGTCGACATAATGGCGAGGACAGCGAATCTTATGCAAGCCGCTACAACCGAAGTGTGATGCGTCGTGTCACAACTACTGTGGATCTGGTGGCATCACCGCTGGTCGCTCGGTATACCGCTTGCAAGCCCACGTCAGGATCCGTGTGCCTCCCGCTTTTGTATAACTTGTAATACAGCTGAAAGAAGATTCTACAGTCCTACCAGCAAATTCCATTTTGGCACGACTTACGGCTTTATGAGATGTGTGAGCTGACATTTTCAGAACGCTCGAGGATGCACACGCGGCGTGCTGGCGACAAGCCAATAGCGACGCCCCGGTATTCCCAAATAGGCAATCCGCCGGTATCGTGAGATCCTTGCACGGTGAGTCGTTTGTGACCCGATTATTATCGAATACTTGCCGAATACTTGCATCAGTTGACGTTCACATGCTGTGCCGGCTCTTGCTACAAAAAGTCGACTCTGCTCGCTGGTTTTTCCTTCACTCACTCAATTCATCAAACGCCGGTCTGCACCACCAGCAGCAACACGCATCGACACTGCATTGGTTTTTGCCACCACATCACGTTTTGTCACTATTCACTCATTATTCGCCTCAACATCAACGTCTTCCAAGCTTTTCTGGTCACAGCAATAAGCAATTGACTGGGCCAGCCTTACGAGGCAGTATCGAGCATTGACGATATGCATTTGAACTCGAGCACTCCGACGCTCATCGAGCAACTCCCAAACCTGGCATCGACGATGGTCTCATCTCGCCCACAAAAGAACACATGAGACATTTGAACAACAATCGATGAAGGAAGCATGTGTGAGAAGAATTGATTTCATTGAACGTTCGTTGCTAATCTATGCTGTATTCCTATTGGATGTAATGTTCCTCCAAGGCCGTAAGTTTTCATGAAGAAACGGGTAATCGACTAAAAAAAAAAGGGTGCTCCAAAACAACATCGACACCAGGCCGATGCTGAAACTGGAACCGATCCGGACTGAATCCCTCTCAACAACACTCTAGTCCTCAGACTTGTGCAGGCTGCCGGTGACATAGTTCTCCTCCAGGGAGTCAATGGTCTTCATGTCCTCCTCCGACAAGTCGAAGTCGAACGAGTCGAAGTTCGACTGGATGCGGGATGCCGTCATGGACTTGGGCAAGACGACGTTACCGCGCGACGCACTCCAGTTGATGAGGATCTGGGCGGGTGTCTTTCCGAGGCGCTCAGCAATCTCACCGATGCGAGGGTCGCTCAGCTTGTTGCCGCGAGCGAGAGGTGAGTATGCCTCGATCTTGATGTTGTGCTTCTCACACAGGGCAACGAGGTCCTTACGCTGGCCGAAGGGGTGAACTTCGATCTGGTTGACGCAAGGGACGACTGTGGAGTGCTGCAAAAGGTGTTCAAGGTGTGAGGCGCCGAAGTTGGACACACCGATCGACTTGACGATTCCAAGCTTCTGAGCGGTTTCGAGGGCACGCCATGAGTCGAGGCGCTTCTGCTCACAGTCGGCCGGCGAGTGCAAGAGGTAAAGGTCGAAGTAGCTGAGGTCGAACTTCTTGAGGGAGTCGACGAGGGCGTTGAAAGCTGACTCGTAGCCGTGGTCGGCATCCCAGAGCTTGGTGGTGATGAAGATCTCCTCGCGAGGTGTGCCGGTACGGGCGCACCAGGCTTTGACTGCGCGACCGCAAGCCTCCTCGTTCATGTAACGGGCGGCGGAGTCGATGTGTCGGTAGCCAGCGTCGAGCGCGGCGGTGATGGCGTCCTCGGTTTCCTGGCCGTTGGGTGCCTTGTACACACCAAGGGCAATCTGAGGAATCTCGTGGCCGTCGTTCAGATCGATGGTGCGCTTGCGCTGGGGCATCTTGCGACCGCCGACACCCTGGAGAGGTGATGAACTGTCACAACGCTCCAAGTCGAGGTCCTTCTGGTTGTTGAGGTCCACTTGGGACTCGACGGGGGAGATTGCGATGGGTGCCATGATGGGTATGTGTGTGGGTGGTTTGCAACTTGATCGAGTTGGTTGAAGGCCGTTTGAACTTGGGGAAAGTTGATTGAAGAGTATGGGGTAATGGGGATGGTTGTGGAGGTGGATATCTTGTGGGACGAAAGATATCTGTGGACCTGGACATCTGCGTGATACTTATACGCTATCACGTCCACCAGAAAGGAGAGGCAGGCCGCCATTCCGCCTGCCTGCCTGCCTGATCGTTGCCAGCTGTGCACAACAACCGACAGGCCAGTGGGTCGCACATACGGAGACGTAGAGGCTGCATGTTGAGTCGACAGCCGCGCTTCGGTTCTCGTAGTCTCCAGTGTTTGCTCCAGTGTTTTCGTTATCGATCGGACTAACCTCGCAGGTCCATATTTCCTCACTGCGCCGTTGGCTTAGCGCCCATCGATGCTGGGGCAATGTGCCTCATCCCCATGGGCAAGTGGCAACGATTGATGAACACCTGTGCATCGTCTGGGGCGCGATGCGAGATGAACGATCGTGTAGTCCCGAGTCCGCGCTCCATTTTGGATCCTATATACTGAAGTTGGTTTTACGTTCTGGCTTGTAGAGATACAATCGTTAGGGCTGTTGGAACACAGCCAAGAGCTGCCGCAGAGCCTCTCACATGTCAGCCGTGTTAGCGAGGAGAAGGGAAGCATGGGTGACGTCGAAACTCGGAGCCGTATCCGGATCCATGTCTGCAATGCAACATCGCGTCACTCAGGAGATGAGTTGGCCTCGGCAGCAACCAATAACAGCGGCGAGGATAGAGAGCAAGCCTCGCGCGCCTCTGCAGGTGCCTGACATGAATGATGAGCACTAAGGCGCGGGATCGGCCAAACGAACCGCAACAACGCTGCTGTATCAAGACCTCATTTGACGAACAGCCGTCCTGCGCTCGGCTTCCGTTCGTGCCCGACAATGTTCGACTCGATCAGGCTGATCATTACACTCAACCACAGCACTTCCGTGGGATGGGGTGGAGGCTAAGCTCAACTTCTCTTTCCTGTCAACCTTGCGGTGATGGCGGCAGTCGAAGTCGCTCACGCTTGCCACAGTGAGCCAACCGACGGTGGAACGGAAGACAACCTTCCATGATGATCCAGCGTCATAGCCATCTACGTCAGCCAACATTATTGAAGCCGGCGGTGAGCATTGCTTGTCTGCAAGGTAAGCGAAGACTCTATAGTTATTCCCTGTGGCTTCACATGCCGAGACTATGTCTGCATGTTGTCTGTCCTCTCGTGAAGCTCCCGGCTACATGTGTGCATGTTTGCCTGGAGAGGATGGAGAAACCCCACTCCATCCCCAATCTGCGAGTAAGGTGTCCACTTCATCCACGTGATACTATATTCACTTGCACCACCTTAACGCAACGCTATATACATAGCGTATATAGTAAGTAATACTCCATCGACGATTACGATAAGGACCGATTGTTATTGCGTCGCCCACCTTCGTCTCTCACGTACATGTAGGTATGCAGTAGTGAGAACGCACCGCATAGCATCGCTCAGTTGCCCGGCTCGCCTGTCTGGAAGCACATCTCCGTCAACAGAATATATTAGCAACACTCCGCATTTGCTTGTGACAATAACATTCATACCATTATGACTACATGAAAACCGGACTGCTCGAAGCTGCTGTTCCACCTACGCATGCGAGACAACCCGGCCATCCGTGGCATGCGATTTGAATCCACCCAAGTCCACCTCCACACTCGATTCGACCCACACCTTGGTCCCTCAACGTTTGTGGAGTCGATGTTCCTCTCTCCTGCGAATGCGATTCTTGTTCCAGCACACAGGGAGAGTCCAAAAGACAGTCCGAAGCCACAAGTACATGCACATGTACAAACCAGCAGATCAAAAAGTCGTCCAAGACAAGAGTATCTCACAGCTGAAAATCAACAGATGCAACATCGATATCGAGTGTGTCTCATTATCGTGCGATCTCACCTTCAAACAGGCCAAGCAGAGCGGAGACGGAGACGGCCATACAGGCCAACATGCCAATTCTCCAAGCCAGCGTACCCACACCAAAGCTCACATGGACATCTCACAACTACTCCGTCTGCTCTCGCCGACGACGAAAACCGGTAACATACCTAGGTAGGCAGTCGACAGCAAGTCTATCCACCCCACAAGACAAGACAGCGAGCCCACAGCTCACCATGGACATGGACATGTCACACTACTACCCCGGCTGCCCTCGCGGACGACGAAAACCGGTACAGTATGTAACATGAGATACGGCAAGTGCACTACTCTACTCCACTCCATACACTCTTCGGCGTTCTCCAGACATGAGACCCACAGATCCAAAATGCCATGTTCGCCGACAGGAATAATAATAATGGGGTCGCTTTTTCGGTTCTCGTCGACCTTGTTGCTACATGCCTACCTACTGTTCGACGTTAGACTCAGAAATCACTCGAACAACAATCGCCGCGGACCGGCGAGTTCTTCGTTTTTTCCCAATCCTACAGGTATCAACACAGCATTGATCCTTGAACCTTGCACTCTCTTTCTTTGATGCATACGCTCACAATCGTTTCATCATCATCAACAACACCAAAAACACAGGTCAATGTGCAACGTTCATCTATCATCGGATACGCTATAGTATTGTCCTCGTTTGTAAGTAGTAGGTAGAGTACCTGACTGTAGTTCAAAACTCGACCCGAGTACGCGAAACGCCCGGCTACTAGATGGATAGATAGATAGGCAACACACAAGCAGAAACTGCCGTCTACAAGGATACAGGCCGTACGCCATACCAGGGGTGGAATCCTTCTCTCGGAGGCATGCGGGAAGGCGACGAGTCAAGTTTACAGACGAGGGCGAAAAGGTCCGATCGTACAATGGGTAACACCGGGACGCTCTCTAGAGTAGGTAGGTATGTAGGCACTGGCTGCCGATATACCTGGTCATCATCGTCAATTGCAATCACAAATCATATAATACCTTACTCCCATAGTTACGAACACCCGCAGAACGCCCAACGCTATCCTCATGACCATTCGTTTCCCCAAATTGAATTGTTCGAGTGTCGCGAGCAAACATCAGTCACAATCATCAAAAACTATCATTGATAAAATGGATTCATATTTTTTGATCGGCAACCGACGAACGGAATCTAAGGGCATACTCGTACTGCCCTCAGACT
>Ga0265797_10002916_pt1 | contig 28120 bp, 22 predicted proteins | sample P2T30metagenome_FD_192433 | JGI IMG/M metagenome (GOLD analysis project Ga0265797, IMG submission 192433) | Plant litter microbial communities from East Loma Ridge, Irvine, California - P2 T30 | ecosystem: Environmental > Terrestrial > Plant litter > Unclassified | place: USA: California...
AGCATGGTCCAGCTATACCCACATACGATTCGACCCAACGGGCCGAACAGGTACTGGAAACTCAACTGCGGTACTGCGTTGACAGTGTCCTCTCTGCGGAAACATCTAAGCGATGCAAGCTTCACCACGCCCAAAAAGACCAGAAAATTTCGTCCGATTGAGCTGTATATTCGCTGTCAGCTTGGACTGCTGTCTTACGAAGGCCTCTCACTTCGCGAGCACCAACATCTTGCGACTCAGCGAGCAGTGCCAATTGGCACTGAAATTACGCCACACTCACGCGAAGCACTCACAGAGCTACTGGAAAAGGCCGACAACGAGGCCACCTTCGAACGCTTTTCTGAACTACCAACCGAGCTTCGACAGATGGTTTTCTCCCACTACTTCAACTCCCTCGTTGTCCGAGAGACGACTTACAAGCATCAGCCACCAATCACCCTCGTCTCGCGCATCCTTCGCGAAGAGTCGCTGCCTCTCTTTTACGAGCGCTGCAATTTCACGATCCGCGCAGACAGCGATACGAGAACTATTCCTTGGAAAATTGCTCCAGATACCCATGCGGCACGATTCACACAGAGCACTGCCTGTGAAGATTTCGCCCGTATCAGGTCGCTCAGGCTGGAATTTCGCAATCCACAGGCCCATATCCAACTTGATCTCAGCAACAAAGGCAATCCAGTGGTCTCTGTCGAGATCTATTGTCACGAGCGCAGTCAAAGTAGTCAAGCTAATCGAGTCAGACACGAACGGTTCTCGTCGGAAGTCCGCGCGCTTGCCATGAGCATTTCAGCACGCGAGGGACCTCTAAAGCTTCGGGTGAGCGACATAGAAGAAATGTGTGAGGTGGTACGAAAACTTTCTACTTCCAGAATTTCGTTCGATTGAAGGTGGTGGTGATGGAGACGTGAGATCATCGACATGAGATCTCTTGCTGGTTGCTACAGCAGAATCGAGCATCCCAAGGCGTTACTCGCCGTTAAACGAACACTTAATGGGGCGGCCACTGTAGGGTTTGCAGTTCGTGAAAGATCACAGATGGTTTGGAGTGAATGGCATGGAAGAAATGAGCAAGGTGTTGCAAAGAATCCTCGTGCCGACAGCTTCTCAAGATGCGTACACACGACTCGCGAGAGATAAATATGGTAAATCTGGCCGCGGCGGATCGGGAAGTCTTGCACAAGCGCTACATGGGAAAGTCATGGATCTGAAGGAACTGCCTGGACCCTGAGCGCCTTGGATATGCGCGACGTGTTGCTGCTCATAGCTTCCAGTCTTGAGGGTATTTCATTGAAACATTTTCCTTCACCTTGTTGCCCTCTGAAAGTCGCAATCAGTCTTGCTCGAGTGAGTAGTGATTACCAGTGGGGATAAACGTCAGTTGTGCTTTCAGTCACATGCTCGCGGGTGCCCCTCCAATGGCATCTGTTTGCTTGTGACACCGGTGAGAGCAGTCTTTCATGCCATGCTCTCCCCATACTCCCTTCCCTCGCTCATTTGGCAACACATCTCCAAACTACCTCGCACTTGCCACCACGGACCATCATCCCGGCCATTCTGCAGGTACCACGAAGCGAAGTGATCAGAAAATAAAAACACAAGCACCAGTCCGGCCATCCGAGCGCCAGCTCCCTCCTTGGACACAGACCTATAATCCCAACACTCTCAGTAAACTGCTTCTCATACCTCATCCATACTGCCGAGATGGTTCAAATTACCCACCACTACCGGTTCGGGTGTTCCGAAGATAACGCCAGACACTTCTATTGGAAGCTTGATGACGGCTCTCGCTACGATAGTGCAACCTTGCTTCAAATGTTGAAAGAGAGGAAGTTCCCAATCAAGAACATCACACCACGGGAACGAGTCAAAGAGCTTTACACCCGCTCTCAACGCGGACTCGTGTCTTACGAAATGCTGAAGCTGGCTGAACTCAAGTCTCTCGTTGGCCAGCGTGGCCTCGCCGCTCCTGCAGGCAAGTGGGACGGCCCATGGTCTTTCAGGACCATACTGGAGCGTGCTGACGATAATGTCACCTTCAATCGCTTCACCTACCTTCCACCGGAGCTCCGCTTGCAGATCTATGCTCATCACTTCAACTCCTTCGATGAAAGAGATGCCAACATCATATATCAACCACCAATCACTGCAGTGAGCAAAAGCGTTCGCGAAGACTCCCTGCCTGTCTTCCACAGTTGCTGCGTCCCCAAGGCCGACATCTCCGTGTTCCCGACAGCCCTACATCACTCTGTCCGAACAAATCGCTTGCTGGAGCGCACCTCACCCGAGCAGTTCGGCTGGATACGTAAGATAGAAGTCAACTTACAGGTGGCGCGCCACTGCATCAGTCTTCTCATCGACATCTGTAACAAGTGTACCCCTGTCAAGGTGATTTATTATCCGGACCGTCCAGAGTTCCTCACTCCTCTTACTCAGGAGTGTCTGGACTGCCTGACTTCGGACCTGAATGCGTTGGTTCGGGTCATGGGAGCGCGCGAGGGAAATTCTAAGCTTCATGCAAGCGACCTCACACATTTGCACGAGAAAGTGGACAGCATCCTCGCGCAGCAAGCTACGCGAGCATGAGCTCATCGTACCTCAATGGACACATGGCTCGCATCATCTCGGCCGCCGTCTGCGGTTTCGAGGTTGGGAGCTACACCAACAGCGTTGTGAAGTGTAAACTCACGAATGCAGGAAATGGAATAGAAATATGGGTCTAGCGACGGTGCAGCCTGCAGCAACGGAAGCGACCAACTATTGGTTGGTTGAGTAAATCACAATGTTTGGCTGGTCCCAATTGGCTAGTGCTTAGTGATTGGTTGGTCTATAATGTTTATACCAGCAATTGAAACTCACTTACCGGGTGGTCATTGACTACTGGAGGAAGTGGAAGGTTCTTGAGATGCATGCATGGCAGGGACACCGAAAGGCACAGGTCATAAGTATTACAGAACAGTTTTGAGTTGATGCTTGTAACTCTATGAGAAAGAAAGGGACAATACTCTTGGCCCGCTCACCACCTGAGTCTCAATCTTACTTGCACAGCACAAAGGTTTGTGCTATCAATTAATAGCATGCTGTGCTCTCATATCATCAGCCGAGAAGATCACCGCGCGCGAATAATCCAGCGTGGCGGCAGTGCCTTCTTGTGCTTGAACGCTCCCTCCTGAAGGGCTTTGCACGACGCATCCAAGTCCGTCATGGCCGTGAAGTTGCGGATGATGTCGTTACTCATGGCTTGCAAATTGCCGTTAAGAGGTCCAGCTCCACCCACCCCCCATATTCCGGTAGTTCTTTCGAGCTGGGTTTTCAAGTTCTCGTACGCCTGGTAGAGGCTCTTGTTCGCGGTCTCGAGCTCCGCAATCTTGGTTCGAGCCATGTTGAGATACAATTTCATCCCTTCGATGCGCATGACTTGGTTGACCTGGAGGACTGCAGGCAACCTGGTTTTGCTGGTGTAGATGGTGACTGGCAGCGGAAGGGGCGGGGTGAGGCCATAAGGATCGGCTGCAAAGACTGGCTGAAGAACTCTCTCGAGGATATCCGCGCGGAGCTCAGCTGGCAATCTCGTGAGGTGTGGGACTTGCTCCTCAGAAGTCTCCTCGGTGATAGTCGGGGCGGCTTGCACATTGTTTGCCCAGTCGGTGTTTGCTTGAATAGTCGTCGAGTCGGCACTCGGTTGGTTCTTGGCCACGAGCGACATGACCAGTCCCTCGAGGAAAGCGACTCTTTCTTGCAGCTGACTGATCGCTTGTTCATCCGCCATTTTGGGAGGGTGTGTAAGATTGCGTGATGGATAGTTGTTCTGCTGGCTCAACCGACTGTGGCACAAATGGTTTTTGGGGTGGGCGGCAGAGTGGCGAGTGACCTGGAGATATTGGCTGGAATTTTTCGCAGTTTTGGTGTGGTTGCAAGATGGGAGAGCGAAAATCGGTCAAGCTAGCTTGTCAGTGAAGGTGGCAGACACTATTGGTATTGAAAGTGGGGCAACGAAAGACACATTGCGCAGTCGACCCAATCGACATTACATAATATCAAGTGAACGGAACTCCTTGGGATACATCGCTAGTTCCTTCGCGAGATATCCATTCCCGAGAGACTAGACTTCACTTACTCACGCAAGGCAGACTCTGACTCGCGCACTCCATTTTGTGATAAAGCTGCGCTTGCTGTACCCTTCCATCAATCGTCATGCAAATCGTGGCTTCATTCTACCGCGCTCACTTAAGAGCCTCCCTAATAGCACTCTTAAACGGAATAACCTGCACCTGCTCAAAAAGTCAGCAAAACATCCCCTCTACAACCCTCCACTATACCCTCCTTCATTCTCTCATTCCACGCGCTACCCGTTCCAAAATGTATCTCGCTCATCCTCCCTCCAAATCCAAAACAGCGAGCACTCACCTTCTCCTTATCCCACACATCAGCAGTGTAGTAAACATCCTTCTTCACCCTCTCCAGCACCTCCTCCTCCGTATCCGCCACACACATCAACACGCTGCCCTTCATCTTCGGCGCAACGCCTTCTTTGATCGGCTCCTCGAGCATCGCGCCGCCGAGGACGATCAGGCCGGACTCGACGTCGGGGCCGGTGTGCTTGAGGTGGTCACTGGGCAAGTCAGTCAGCGTCTTGCGCTATAGCCATCGAGGAGTGTAGAGGATTTGTTTGGGGAGGTTAGGACGTACGCGCGCACAGAGTTCCTCTCGGCGAGTTTGCCGGTGTAGTCGGGGAGGATGACGAGCCATTCTTGCTTGGGGGCCATTGTGCGGGCTGTGGTTGTGAATGCGCGGGTGGTGAGGAAGGGTCTTAGAGGTGATGTGGTCCGGAGGATGGACATGTGTATTGGAGCGTTTTGCAGGTCGAGGTTGTGGAGCCTTTGGGGGATTTAGTTCATGTTGCAATTGCGATGTCGGCAATTGAAATGGTTTCGGAGGGGGAAGCTGGGAGCTTTGGGCGGGGAATTGTGACGCCGATGGATTTGGGTGATGAGATGGAGGTACTTGTACATGTACATGGCAACACGCATATCGGCTGTAGTGATAGCGGGGTTTTAGACAGGAAATGATGTATAGATAGAGTACGGCTAAGCATCTGTTTGTTTCTTCCTTCATAGTCAAGCTCTAATTTACTATCTCTATCATTCGGAACTTTATCAAGTGTATGCAGAGTATCCATCTCTTTGACCACTTTAAAACAGTCTACAACTTCGCCTTAGGCTTCTCTTGCGCAAGCATAGCCTCGCCTACATTCCTCCTCTGAATCTTGCCCGTCGCCGTCTTAGGCATCAAATCTGTGAAGAACACCTTCTTTGGCACCTTGAACTTGGCCACCTTCTCGCGCATGTACGCCTTCATCTCCTCGACTGTCAGCTTGCTACCCTCTTTGAGCACAAGCGCCACACCGACATCCTGTCCGTAAAGCTCATCTGCCATTGCGAACGAGACCGCTTCCGAAACAGCAGGGTGCTGCGCGAGCACATTGTCAAGCTCGATGGGAGAAATCTTCTCACCACCCTTGTTGATGAGCTCCTTGATGCGGCCAGTGATGATCACGTAGCCATCGGAGTCTTGCTTGCCCTGGTCGCCGGTGCGGAAGAAGCCATCCTTCGTGAACGACTCTTTGTTGGCCTTGTCGTTGTTGAGGTATCCTTTGGTCACGTTCTCGCCTCTGATGCAGATCTCGGCTTCCTTGCCGAGCGCCACCTCGTTGCCTTCTCCGTCGAGGATCTTGACTTCGACGCCTTGGCCGATACCTACGGATCCAGGCTGGCGCTTTCCTGGCGGAAGAGGGTTGGAAGTCATCTGATGAGATGCTTCGGTCATGGCATAAGCTTCCAGCACGGGTGCGCCGAATGCATCTTCCAGGTCTTGGAAGACCTTGGGCGAGAGCGGAGAACTACATGATCTGATGAAGCGGATGTTGGGGACAGGGTTTGGCTTGGGCGATCGCAACAGGATCTGGTGGATCGTGGGCACTGCAGTATACCAGTTCGCCTTGTGGGTAGTGAAGTGCTGCCAGAAGTTGCTGGCAGAGAATGCGCCGGGCACGACTACTGAGCCACCGGAAGCCAATGGACCAAGGAAACCAGCCAGAAGGCCGTGAACATGGAACAATGGCATGACGAGCATGGTCCGGTCGGCAGCTGTGAGCTTGTACGTGGTCTGAATGTTCTTCATCGTCCTGGTCAGATTGCGATGCGTCAAAGGCACAGCCTTCGGTCGGCCTGTTGTTCCCGAAGTGTGCAACACCAGCGCAGTGTCATCTGGTTGTGGAACCTCCACCTTCTTGTTGCCCTGGCCTGCCAGCTTTCCATGCTCCTTGATATCCAACACCACCTCATTGGTCTGAGGGTCCAGATAGCACTCGGCCACCGCGGCGTTGTACTTCCTCGCAGCCTGTACGGCTAGTCCTTCAGCCTGGCCTTGCGGCACCAGGACCAGAGCCGACGACAGGTCATCGATGTAGAATTCGAACTCGGACTGCTTATAGGCTGGGTTCAGCGGTGCGGCGATCGCGCGCTGCCAGGAAGCTGCGAGGAATGCGACGATGAACGGATAGCTGTTGGGCAGGGCTATCGAAACGGCGGCTTGAGGTGAGACACCGAGGCTGGCGAGCTTCTGCTGGAAGACCTGGACGTCATTGCGCAGTTTTGTGTAAGAGATGGTCAGGGTGGGAGGCCCAGGCACGATGATGGCCGTGGAGGCTCCCTGTTGGATGGTGTTCTCAAGAGTGCTCATGGTGAGCGGTTATGTGGTATGTTATAAGAAGTCGGTAGGGACAGATGGTAGACGATAGTAGTACGGTCGAGAAAGAAGACGAGAGTATAGAGTACCTACCTACGCCCGGCGCGTATCTACGACTGTAGCCTTTCTTTTGCCGGCAGTCTTGACCCTGATTGCTCGCCTGGGGGGCGAAGACGGACCAAGGTGACGGGCTCGTCCGGGTTCGGCATGTGAGAGATTTGATTTTGATTGAGGCTGAGCGAGCGATGGTATCATCGCTGCTGCAGGCACGTGAGATAAGATAAGATGCGCTTGTAGCGGCGGGCAGCGGGTAGATCGCAACTGCAAGAGAGAATCCTCCGCGTGCTTGCAACGGTAGCCGAGGTGGAGTCTGCTTCCTCCCGTCCGTGATCTTTGTCCTTTGATATCGACAACATACTTTCTCTTTTGCCCGCCGTTTGCTCGGAAGGCATACACATCGAACGATAAAGCCTGTAGGAGTGCGTTGGCTTACATATAACTACCATCTCCAATCAGTTTTCCAGCATGACATACAAATCTTCGCCTTGTCGCCACCTTTGTTGGCTTCATCCCAATGGCCATTCCAAGCATCATGTACTTTGATCCGTTCCTAGATGACCTTCAGATAGGCAAATCAATCTTTGGCTCCCGATTCAATGAATTAACCCGCCCTTTGTATCTCAAAGCGATCTCTAAGCCAACGCGTGACAACCATCGACGTATCTCGATCAAACTACCCATCCTCACTTGCCCACCACCATACTATATAGCCCATAGCCATAGCGACAGGCCAATGAGAAAAAAGCAACACCACCACTCATCACCATGTCTCCACCACCAAACCCTCCAACCCAACTCCGGCACATCAAACAAGGCCACCCATCAGACCGCTACTGGCGCCTCCCCAACTACGCCCTCTCCAACCAAGTCTCCGAAATCCGCCACCACCTCAAAGCCCACAACTACCCACACACCCTCCCCTCCTCAGCCTTCCCCTCCCTCCTCCAAAACCTCGCCCGCTCCCTCCCGGGCTACGAGAAATGCAAAACCGCCGAGCTCCGCCTCTTCGCCCTCCAGCGCCGCCTCACCACCATAGTCGACATCCCGAATGCGACTCGCCAGGACCTAGCAAAAGCCCTCCGCCTCGCCGACCAAACGCCTCAATTCCACCGCTTCCTCGAACTACCCCCTGAGCTCCGCACCGCAATCTACACCTTCTACTGCGCCGATTTCGCAGACGAGCCACTCACTCTCCCTACATACCCTCCCTTAGCACGCGTTAACAGACAGCTCCGCGAGGAAGTCCTGCCCGTGTTCTACAGCGAGTGCACGTTCGCCGTGGGCCTGACGACCGGTGCTCACAGCGACTTGCAGCTCGCCTCCGCCGCGGGAGCAGTGGGAGGAATCCCGCACGTTCTGCGCATGCAGCGCGAGACGACGCTGTTTTTCAAATCGCTGAGTGCTGAGCATTTGGGTCATGTGAGGAAATTGGAAGTTGGTTTCGAGTCAAGGCATTTGGGGATGAGCGTTGAGACGTTTAAGTTGAGGGTTGGGGTGCCGAGGCGTGGGAGGGAGGGGATGGCGAGGGTGGTTGTGCATAAGGCGTGGGAGGATCGTGATGATTGTGGGATGTTGCATCCTTGGTGTGAGCGGGAAGTTGGGGCGGAGCAGTTGAGGGTGTTGGAGGAGAGGGTGAAGGGATTTGTGGAAAGGATTCAGAAGCGTGGGGAGGGCGAGAACCATTTGCTGGTTGCGGATGTGTATCGCTTGCGATCTATGCTGGAGGGTTTCTTTGAGGAGCAGTGCAGCTCCCAGAGGTGAGTCGATTGCCTTGATACTGGACGTTCGCAGAACAAGCAGCAGCATACCTTATTGGGCACATCTTACATCTCACAATCGACAGCTTTGTGGTCGATTTAGGTAGAAGTAGGTTCTTGAATAGGCTTACATATCATATATTGAGCATCCCATCATTCCCTTTCCGGTAATCATTGCTCCCCAGCTCAAGACCATTCCTCCCTCCAATGGTGGCAAAAGAATCGCAGAATCCAAAAGCAAGCACGCAGCAGGGTATAATTGTTCGTTTTTCAAAGAACACGAGTGCCGCCTTTTTCGCTGCCGAAAAAAATCCCGATTGCCAATAAGGAAAACTAATGATCATCATTTCCCGTCTCTTACATAGGCTTTTTGTTTCCCCAAAAAGCGCTAGAGCTGAACAAGTTTGTTGTGCTGTATTCCAACTTTTTTCCAGCTAGCTAAGCGACGACCGCGGCGAAGACATACTCCTGCGCTTGCCGCTCGATCCCCATCGTGAGTTGCCGGGCCTGGTCAGTCCCAGCGACTCCTAGTAGCCTGGCTTTGGCGGGATGAACTTCGCGCGCGTCACGGCCATGAGCTCTTCGACGAAGGTGTCTTCCTGCTTGGCGGTGGAGACGGCGGTTTGGAGGCCCATGCCTCCGGTTGCGCCAAACTCGCGGTTGTTGCTCTCAGACGATTCGACTCGTCCTTCGTTTTGGATTGTCATTTCGCTGTTCACCATGATGCCGCCCCAGAAGTTGTCGCGGCGGCCGTTGTCTGCTTCCGACTCGGCGTCGTGGATTTGCGCTGAGTGGACGGCAATCGGCTCGACCTTATCGACGAGGCCGTTTTCCGAAGAAGTGTCGGTGTCGGTGTAGCTCGATTTGCGCTCCTTGTAGATCGCTGCTTCGCCTGGGGAGGAGTCCAGACGCTTGAGCTTGTTGCCCAAGCTAGACTTCAATTTCGAGCTCTGCTGAGCCTTGGGAATCTTACGCCCAAAGAGTGGGCCGAACTCGGCGTGGATGTCGCGAGCCAGATTCTGGTGATCGGGCGATCCGGCGTAGCAGCGTTGGCGGATGCTGAAGAAGGACATGGGCACGCGCGAGACGGAGTCGAATGCGTCGATGGCCACGTGCATGTCTGCCATGACGACGAAGGAATAGATCACCGTGGGCATCGCCTGGCCGCCGGTGACGGTTGAGTAGTGCGCATTGTGAGCCTTCGCCAGGAAATGCGATTGGCCGAACCATTCGCTGGGCAGGTTGCGGTCAAGAGCTTGGATGGCGGAAATGACTGTCGAAGCAAATGTCTTCTCGCGGATCGACTGTGGTGTTCGGTCTTCTGAGACGGCCAGTCGCTTCTCCATTTGACGAATGCAAGCATGCGGTCGCAGGCCATCCATGGCGGCCAGGACATCGTGCTGCCATGGTTGAGGGGGGTTCTTAAGCAGTTGGACATCGGGCAGCTGGTTTTGAGCATATTTGTTGACAACGATATCGAATCCACCGTGTGCCTTGGCGATAGGTGCGAAGAGACCGAGCCAGGTGCCAGACTTGTCAAGCTTCTCGAGGTTTTGAACATAGCGCTGGAGTTCAACGCAATGCGACTCGAGTACAGTCACAGGTACCTGAAGAGATGTTGCGATCGTACGCGCAACATTAGACACAGCTGCGAATCTGAAGCCAGCGTTGAGCAGACGGTCGACCTCCTCGGTGTCTACTTGACGAACAACGAACAGAATCTGACCTTTGCCAAATACGAGCTTGCGGAGGCTTGTGCCGAGCTCAATGTCCTCCTGCTTGCTCGCGGGTCGTGCGTTGCGCATCATTGGGTGTGTATCAGGCAATGTTGCGGTTTCGATGATTCTGTCGTAGAGGACTCCCAATTTTTCCAATGGAACGTGCAGGCTGGATGCCAAGTTCGCTGCAGCAACACAGAAGCGTTCGCGGAAGACGACGGAATAGTCGGTGTAGGTAGATGGGTCGTAGATTGTGCTGGAAGCAGGACTCTCAGGGCGGGATCCTAGGTCGCTGTGTTCGCGCTGGGCAATCAGGTGGCTCTTCATCTTGGGCACGAGATCGCTCACACCTGCCCAGTTGTATGTGACTCTGAACATCCAGTGCATCACGGAGTGTGCCGTATTAAAGTCGTCCGTAAAGCCGGTCGAGTTATATCTGTCCGTGATCTCACGAGCCGGAAGGGTGCCATCGGTGTTGACAAGAATCCTGCCTTCAGAATCGAAGACGGCACACGTGAGGACAACCTTCGATGCTCGCTTCTTGTTGCTGGATGCTTTGTGTCGAGTGATAAAAAGATATGTGAGGAAGATCAAAGCTGCAGCGCCGCATAGTATTCCAGCAATCAAGACCTGCACGTCACGGTTTCGACCAGCGGCGGTGTAATGTTGGAAGATATACCGGCAGCCAACGGATGCAGTGAAGTGCATCGCGGAGACACCTGCTGCCAGGAAGGCAGCGCAGAAGAGTCTCTTCCACCATGAGTTGATCCATGCCTCGCGCCAAGTGTAGAAAAGGACCAGGACCAGTAGGCAGTCACCTTCGGCAATGATGAAAGCTGCAGCTAGGAATTTCGGATTATATTGAAGCTTGTAGTTGGATGTGCCAAGGTTGCCGATGTAGTGCATGCCCACAATAGACAGACCAGCAATGATACCCGTCACGGATAAGGCAAGCCAGTGATGGATAGGCTTCGAAGTTCGATACTCGGCCGCCGCGAATGCTGCTGTAAGTCCTATCACAGGCAGGAATACGGAAAGCGTTGTGAATCCTGGGGCGTAGGCAAGTTGCAATGAATCACGTCCATCGCCAAGGGTGATAGCGCGATTGCTATCTTAGAGTCAGGACTGTAGCAGTGGAAAAGGTTTGATGGCAGACGTACCCGATGAAGTGCATGCACCAGATGCCAACTACGCCCATTGCAGTAGCGCATATTATGTTTTCGAGCCTGAGAAATGTCAGTGGGCGAACGTAAGCCCGAGTCGGTCACACTTACCAACTCCTCCAACTACCGAGTGCAGTACCACGACGGTGAAGCAATTCGATAGTGAGCAGGCATCCGCTGAAACTCGCAAAGTATGACCCAACAACAATGGCAGGGTTGAAGAAGCTCGGGACAACATCACCCGGCTGAAGATTACTATAGGACATCCTGGTAGTTTCCAATGGTCGTAGCAAGAAGACAATGCGACAACGGTTCCCAGGTGGCGAACGCCAACGAGCAAATGCAGCCTCCCAAGGTCCGAGGCGAATCCAATTATTCAAGAAATACCGCGAGCGCTAGAGCGTTGCGAGAAAATTATCCAAAGGCGGTGACCCTGTCAAAGGGACGCCGCGTGCAGCAATGAAGCGCGCGTGAGAGAGATGGAAACAAGTGAGCCACTTATGCGCGGCGGACTGAAGTGAGGAGGTAAGCAGCGGTTGTGTCCAGCTGAGGGAGTGATGTCCAGGTTACCAATGAAATAGATTGCAGCACTGGGGTTGCTCGCCAGGTAGTAACACAAAGCAGGGCCGGCGTCCAAGCTTACTTCCAGTTGAGGGTGATTGACCAGTCCGAGGATGGAAACCGGCGGATTATTGCATGGTGGTTATCGCTGTGTATGATGCAAGGGAATGGCTGCCAACACCCGATGCGAGGTGAAGCGTAGAGCCGCAGACTGCTGACGCGGTGCAGGGTGATGATGCAGAGCGGTGCCTGGGGTGAGAGAGTGATCGAGTTGGTCGTCGTCTTCGTGTCGTCGTGAGGCCGCGAGGGCGCTGAAGTCAGCGGTAGAGGGCAGTATATGAGGAAGGATCCGCAACGGGCATCCTCTCAGACGCGCACAGGACGGGTAGCGGTAGATCGCTTGGAGGCGGCGATTCCCATGTCGGAGGGGCGAAACGCATAGGCGGGCGCAAACGAGAGGGACGTGGACGTTGGACTCGATGGAGCACCCGGGGGCCTGGAATGCGTGGCGTTTTCTTGGTGTCGTTTGACTGCGGATGGGGGATGCCTACCGCAGCTTCCCGTGCTTGGCCGTGTAGCCGTGGTGGAAGTGTGGAAGTGATCACTTACCTGCAAGCTTGTGCTCCTGTCCGTCCTAGTTGACACGGCGCGAGGGAGGTCGCGACATGAGGCAGCGGCGCATCTCTAAGCCGTGTGGACATGATGATTGTCACTGTTATCGTAGGGCATTGCCCTTTTACGGTGGGTATAACGCAGACCGTCTATCACCCAATTGAACTGTAGCCAAGCAGGACGAATGGACGACGATAATGCGTGCATCATGGTGCATAGTGTGCCCTCTCTCCGTCAGCCAGCCGACGCAAGGGAGTGCACCAACTCACCAACCAGCAGCGCTGCCGTCAGCCTGAAAATCAGGTGCTAAGTATATTCTCGGCAAGCCTCTGATGCGCTGGACCCCGCCGATCGCCTCGCCCTTGTGTGACGCTCGTTTGCTCGTCTAGGGCCAGCTCAACTCTCTCTCTCTCGAACGCAGCATATGTACAACGCGCGACACAACAGAACACAATGTCCTAGGCTGAGATGTTTGATGGTCGCAGAGGCGTTCCTGCAGCCGGACGATCAACGAATGCATCCACTGCCGGCAACCTGTGCTCGTGTTTGCAGGCTGTAGACAAGATGCCCTTGCAAACGAGCCTCGGATTATGCAGGTCTGGTCCGTCTCGCCTGGTGGGCTCATTTGCGAGAGGCGGCATTGGCGGGTTGGCGCTGGCGGTGGATGTCGACGACGGCATCTTGCATACGGACCGAGCGTCCTGTTGCGAGGCGCTAAGACAAATCGCAAGCATCTCGGTCACAAATCCTCGCGCTCGTCCCTGGCGGTGCTGCCATCCGGAAGAGGGGCCTGCAGCAGATCAATCTAACCTTCCCTCAGAGTGAGACATGTCGAGACGAGCATTGGTGACGACGTTTTGTGTCTCTACCGTCTGCACTGCACGTCTGCAACATCTGAAGATTCTGAGACGTTGCCACCCACGCCTTTTGCAGAACCGAGTGGGCGGAGCCATCGTGTCCACTCCGCTCTGATCTGGGGCGGCGTTCTGTCGCAATGGATCCTACCGAAATATCCCCTGACTCGATGCGACAGCCAACTCGAGCCGGCCATTAGACTTCAGCGAGAATCTGGTTCTCGGTCCCGTCAACACGGGAGAGCTGAAGACAACAGGGGTCTCATCATAACTAAACCTGTGAACCTTCCAATTCATGCAAATTGACTCGAGCCGTTCATCTAAAACACGCGAACAGAAGAACCATGCCCTCAAGGCCCTATTTCTCTAATCAGCCTGGCGAAAAGAAGGAGCGTAGCGTCGCATCGCAAGCGGTCGTCCATTTGCCAGCCGCCTCTGGCCTGGTCTCTGCTCCTTTGCCGAGACCCGCGGGCGCACGAGCAAATAATCTGCAATATACGGTGCGGATTGCCCATCTTTTGCTTGTGCAAGCGCTAGCTAGAGAGCGCATTTCCTTACTCAAGGCATAGCGGCGCGCTTGGTCCGCGAATCTATCGGAGGCTGCCTGCCGTCTTGCGGATCTGGTGGGGGCGTTCCCAACCCTACGGCCTCTTCTTCACTTTGGGACGCGACGGGGCGTTTTCCGTCACAACACCCTGAGGAGATTCATACGGAGGTTTTGTGTTGCGGACGTAAGCTTTCAGCTGTCACGACTTCCTTTTTTTCCCTTTTTGTCAGAAGAAGCTAAAATTCGGTCAGACATCTTGATTAAGCTCAGGGCCCGTCATTTCCACGTTTTCTTCACGTGGGCGGGCGCCGTGTTTCTGCTGAAACCTTATGTTGACACGGTTATGCTGGTGATCGCTATGTCTCAGCCTGTGCACAAAGCGAAATATCTTTTTATTATACACAAATGCGTGGACAAATGATATACCGATGACCCTAACTGTTGAATTAGTGACTACACGAGCTAGGAGGTACAGTACTTTCGCACTGTGTCAGTGACCGACAGCCTCTGCAATACTCCGGGTTATTTGCGAGCCCTATCTAACAAACAAAAGTCTATTCGCACATTCAACTTTCTCCCATTCAATCGCCCTCACTCGCATTGGCAGCCACGGTCAGGTCGACTTGACCACTTGAAGACGTTCCTCCGAAGCCTCTCAAATCCCACAAAAGCATGTCATCGGCGTCGGGCTCTGCGCTAGCCGTTTTTGATAATTGCAAGACCTCTGAGTCGTGGTCAAGATTAGAGCCGCGGCGCCAACATTGACTAATCTCTCGGTGGGTGCCGGAGCTGTGTCCATCTGCTGCCCCGTCTTCACATCCTGGCTTGCCACATGGATCGCCCTCTTCGTGAAGCTCGGTGCCTGTGGTGCCGTGTTCCAACATGCCAAAATCAGGACCGACACGCGATGGATGTTCCGGATTCCAACGGCTGGGTAAGCGATCAGTGGGTGCCTCGGTCCAAGGCGAAGAACAGATGTCGCCGGTGTCGCAGACTGACAGGTTGCAAATACTCCCGTCGTCGGCGTCACTAGCCGCACCAAGGAGATCTTCGAAATCGCTTTCATCACAAGTTGTGTCAGAACCATAGTCTGTGTCGATCTCATCAAGCATAACTTCCGCATCTCCGAGGCCATCAGCTCCAAGGGTGGATTCGAAGAGGTCACGCAGCGGGCGCGACTGTTTTGCAGTCCTTGTGTTGATCAGCCCTGATGCCATCGCTGCCCAGAGGTCCACAGACAGACACACCTGAACTTTATTCATGTCTAGACTGCTTGCTGGAGCAAAAGGCTCCCTGCCCTCGTGCGGATATCGATGGGATAGTTGCCATGACTTCACTTTGAGTCCAGATTCAGTGGAGCTGTGTGCAGAGACGTTTGCGATCGCGTGACTGATGGTTGGGAGAAACACGGCTCGTTCGGACAATGACTTGTGGTAGTCTGGCAACCAGAGTGCAGGTGCAATAAGGGGCAGACAGTCGAAATCTTCGTTGCTGGTTATGGTGTGCGCTTTGGGATTTCCGCTCGGTGCTTTAGACATGGCATGCCTCAATCCCGTCTCGATTGAGGTCATGATGGTCTGAGTGGTCACACGGTGGGTCACTTGTTGCTTCTGCTCTGTGCCGGAATGCTGCTCTCGTTCTTGTCTCGTCTCTTGTGATGGCGGTGGTGTCAAGTAGGCGTTGCTGAACTCAGCGGTAGGGGCGTTGCTAACCTGTTTTCGCAACTTTCCGAAGCGCAGTGTTGAACTTTGCCTGTGGTCAGAATCGACAATCATTGCATCATCGCTCGGGCATACTGGGTCGTCAACAGCATCCATACTACCGAACAGACTTTCTTCATCGAATGTCGGATCTTCGTTTCCGGAGTCGACGTGACCTTTTTTGCAATAAGCAGGCTTGAGGACTTTTGCAGTGGGCAAGTTCCTCAAGAGCATCTTCACGTGGACGGCCTCCACTTTGATAACACGGACTCCAGGTGGTGGCTTGATGTCGTGATAAGGAAGTTCCGGTGCCAGCTTGTGAAGCCTCGCCTTCTCTGGTGGGACCTTTTGTTGGCTGTAGTCCAGGCAGATTATCCACGATGCCGCTTGAGAACTGTCCGGGCGGGTCTCGATCGAAGTCACATGAAGGCCAAGGATCCCCCAGATCTAATAGGACGTCAGTATACTCCAAGAATTGTTAAATTTTGTTTCCTGCCTTGAGCTGCTTCAGCTGTGCTGCTATATGTTGTGCAAAGGTATCATCGTCATGCGTCAGGTCCGATGCGACGTCCAGATCGAGTATGAGCTGGTAGCCATGGCTTTTGACTACCCACGGCTTGAAATGACCGTCTCCGTGGAAATGTTTCGCAGTCAGTTCGCGAGCATGTGTCACACTGTCAGATTTGTCCTTCCCGGACGTAGCAATCTTGACCTCGCTCGAAAGCCGAAGGTCTAAGTCCAGATCAGCCAGTCGCAGCTCCAGCGTCCCCAATTCATACACGCCGTTATCGCCCATGTTGAATGCGCGGGCAGCATCGGTATTGCAAGAGTATCATGGCCTGTGAAGAGGAGTCACCGTGGTCGGTGTTCCAATGAGAGTGAAGAGGTGGAATTGGAACGAGGTGAAATCGGAAGAGCTGGCTGGTCTGAGCGTCGCTTGGTCGGACCTTCCCCGTGGGACCCCGAACGAGCTTCAGGCTCAAATGCCTGGTAATGCCATTGTTACCAAACCTGCGGAAACACATATTCACCTCGTTTATTGCTTACCTTCGCTTCGCGTTCAAGCATTATACGCCTCTACACAATGGCCACGCGAACCCCAAAATTGCGATTCTTCGCACGCGCAAAGCCCAGTCAAGCAATTTCGGGATGCGCGCCTGCACGCCGCCAATTTGCAACATCGGCAACGCGCTCTACAGATGGCGTTTTCCGCGCCTTGACTGAGAATAGAGTACGCACGCCATGGATCGAAGCTCTCACAAAAAAGCAGCAGGAGGGCAAAGACCCATCGAGGGCGTCTGGGATTCCCGAAACGCCTTCTGATCGTGACTTGTCGCCTCGATCCATGTCCGATAGTTATCACAGTGTTGTATGCAGCAGACGAAATCATTTTCCAAGGTGGGCCAGCTAACATGTCACAATAGATTCTACCACTTGCTCAAGACCCATGGCTGCTTGACACATATCTCAACTCGTCCGGACATATCCGCTTCGGCACATTGCTGATGGACCTGGATGCTCTATCTGGTGTTGTAGCATACAAGCACACTGGCGATGGTGTGACTACTGTAACCGCAGCTTGCGATCGTATCACAATCCAGCATCCTCTGACCGAAATCTGTGATTTGGAGCTCAGTGGGCGAGTGACCTACGCCACTGGACGTAGCAGCATGGAAATCACCTTACAGGTTGCGAAGGCTCCCCAGGAGGGCAAGAAGGCTGCGCCCGAAGACGTGATGATGACTTGCCAGTTCACCATGGTCTCTCTGGATCCTGGAACCAAGAAGCCAGTCAATCTTCCGCCAATCAAAGTCGAAAATGAAGATGAGCAGCGGATCTACAACGAGGGAGAGCAGAACAGCAAGCACAGGAAAGACCTCTCAAAGCGCTCTCTACTCAAGCAGACACCCAACGACGAGGAGAGCGATCTGATTCACGCCCTGTGGCAACGGCAATTGCAGTACCACGACCCTAATGATCCTCTTCGCAAACCAGCGAACGTCCAATTTATGGATAAGACACAAGTGAGCACTGCTAGCATTATGCAGCCGCAGTACCGTAACAGGTATGTTTACCCTGGAGACATCGGTTCTTGTTCCTATTGCTTACATCCATGACTTAGACACCACTTCATGATCTTCGGTGGATTCTTGCTCAAGCAGACTTTCGAGCTTGCCTTCTGCTGCGCTGCATCCTTTGCTCACAGCCGCCCTACCTTCGTCTCGCTCGATCCCTCGACATTCCAAAATCCTGTACCAGTCGGAAGCGTCCTGTATCTCACCGCGACAGTCGTGTACACCGATCCACCTCTCGTCTCGGGCCAGTCTGACGAGGATCTTAGCTCTGCGCAATCCGGAAGGACTCGCGTACAGGTCCGCGTCGACAGTAAGGTCCGCGATGTCGAGCACGGCGAGACAAAGCCGACCGGACAATTCAACTACACATTTACTGTTGACAAGGATGTCAAGGTGATGCCGCGGAGCTACACGGAGTTCATGATGTACACCGATGCTCGCCGAAGAGCGAGGAGAGTATTGGAGACCGTGAAGGAAGGCAAGGCGGATGGTGGCGGAAAGGAACGTATTACAGAGTAGATGTGTATTGGTGGCGATGTGAGGAGGGAATGTCGTGTACATATGCTATAATACACAAGTGCCAGCTTTCGCGAATACTTCACCGGGTTGTTCCGCGAGCGCTTTCTTCGCGAATGGTAGAGCCGGCCAATTACGGTGCTGTGGATATGTATGCTGCGACTGATACGACTGTCACTTCTCCTGTCGTACGACTTTCTTTTACGATTTCCTCCGATCGAGCAAAAAACCCCGAAGTCTGATATTGAACTCAATGGATGAGTGGTTGACATGTTCAGCTTGCAGAGCAGGAACCGCGCCAACAACATTTCTGGACGATAGCCGACAGAGAACAGCCCATGAAGCTGGGTGATGATAGCACAGTTCTTTCTGATTCTTACAAGATCAACAGTATACCATAAAATTGATGAAGGAACGCAATATCGGGATATTTAACGTGCAGGAGCTGTTCCACGTTGGGGTTGTTAGGGTTAGAGCTCAAATCATTTTCGAAAGTTCAAATCCAAGTCCAAACCTTCGAGCCTTCCATTCGAGACCAAGAACATCGTCACGGCTGATACTAAGGACAAAACAAAATGGCCAAGTCGAAGAATATGAAAGGCAAGCATACCGGCAAAGGGCCGCTGCGTAAAACACCATACGAGAAACCAGACCCTTCAAAGTCAAAGGATGAAAAACACCGCCCGGCGAAAAAGGAAGTGAAGAAACCACAACGGCCGACCATACCATTTATTCCTGAAGAGGACCGCGTACTCTTAGTCGGCGAAGGAGACTTCTCGTTTGCAAAATCCATAGTCGAGCATCACGGCTGTTGCGACGTCACGGCGACCTGCTATGACGGCCAGGCAGAGCTCTACGAGAAGTACAAGCCGCAAGCTGAAGAGCACATCAACTACCTCGAGGAAGAAGGCCAGACAGTGCTGTACAACGTCGATGCGACGAAGATCGGCGACAATAAAGCACTCAGCAAGGCTGGACTCTTCAACCACATCCTCTTCAACTTCCCCCACGTGGGTGGCAAAAGCACAGATGTCAACCGCCAGGTGCGCTTCAACCAAGAACTGCTCGTGAAGTTCTTTGCCAGTGCAAAGAAACTTCTCGCTCTCGACGGCACTATTGTTGTGACGCTTTTCGAGGGCGAGCCTTATACTCTGTGGAATATCCGCGACCTGGCTCGACACAGTGAACTCGAGGTTCAGCGAAGCTTCCAATTCCAGGCGAGCGCGTACCCTGGGTACAGCCACGTCAGGACACTGGGTAACATTGAAGGTGGCGGCGGCTGGAAGGGCGAGGACAGGGAGTCCAGGAGTTACATCTTCCAGAAGCAGAAGGAGTACAAGGGAAGTAAGTCTCCTTTTGCGGCTAGGGTGGCTGCCGAGCAGAAGAGGAAGAAGGCAGAGGAGACAGACAGCAGCGACGAAGACTGAGACCGGCGAGCACCAAGTCGACCGGAACTAAGAATTGTCGCCATGTACCGACAGGAAATGCGAGCACAGCAATTCGCCCCCCAATCTGTTGCATTGTTCAAGCTACTGCAGGCGGAGCGCCATCCGAGCACAATCGGGAACAATGTGTACGACGCTGACACAATGCATCCCATGATTGCCCTCTGGCGTACTGGGAAATCATTGGTTGAGCATTGTAGCACCACTCCACCGCCTCAGAGCGCCGTGGCCTGAGAAGATTACGGATCTGCAAAGCCAGTCGCCAAACTATACCACACCAGAGTCGTGCCACGCAATAGTGCGAGGGACTACGACTCGATCAACAGAGGAATGCTCAGGAGGCACTTATGAGACTCAGTCAACATGCTTTCGTTCTATCCGATTTCTACTTCGACTGCAATCTATCTTAAAGAGTGTATCTAAAGGCAGGATGTCTGTATCCAAGCTCGTTCTCTCTCGACCCTTGCAACCTGCTATCCCTCTTTCCGCTCGCTCTTGCAGCATTCTCCCATCTGATGTACGCAAGGTTAATCAGTGTCAAGCAAAGGCTAAGTCCTATGGCGCCAATGTTGATGGCATGGCCGGTAGTATAAAGCGGTGCATCCTCGCTGAGATAAGACCACGTCGCAGGAAACGCGCCACAATTGCCGATTGCCACGATGAACCCCAACCCGGTAGCCTTAACATAATGCGGTGCGAGGTTGTTACTCAGCCAAGCGAGAATGAGCGGCGAGCAGGGGAAGATGCCAGCTGCAACGAAGAACGTGCCGCCATAGCGCACGCCAGGTGTTTTGGCCGCGAGCTGCATGATGTAGCCGATCGCGGCAAGGGAGAGACCGGCTGCGATGAGCGGACCGCGCATTTTGATGCGGTCGCTGATCCACGATGCCATCAGCACTACGAGGAATGCGAGGAAGTTGGGCGGTACGGTGAATAGCTGAGCTGTGACACGCTTGTATCCGAGGCCAGCGATGATGGACGGGAGGAAGAGCGAGAAGGAGTAGATTGGGACCAGGATGAGGAAGAAGTTGATGCTCATCAAGATGGTGTTGATGTTCAGGATGGCCATGCGGACCTGCGGATTGTCAGTAATTATCTCCATAGCTTTATGCTTTGGTATAATTAACTTACAGCGGCCCAGCTGAACTTCTCGTCATCAATCTTATCGGTCTGCGCGGCACCTTGCAAGTCTGCACGCAGGACGTGGACGATGTACCACTGCTCCTCTTCGCTGAGGAATTTGGCTTTGCCGGGAGTGTCTGGAAGGAAGAAGAAGGCAACAATGGCGACCACAATTGTCAGGGAACCTTCCACGAAGAAGATCCATGGCCATCTGTTGTATCCGCCGAATCTGATCTCGGCCAGACCGGTGGCCAGTAGACCACCAAATGCACCACTGAGAGGAGCGGCGCAATAAAAGACCTGCAATAAAGTCAATTCGCTGTTCTGCTTGCTTTAACCTTGCATCACTTACTCCGAGCCTAAACATGAGCTGATGCCTCTTGTAGAACATGCTGAGGTACAGGATGATGCCTCCGAACATGCCGCCCTCGCAGGCACCCAAAAGCAGGCGGCACGCGATCAGACCTCCGTAGCTCTTGACTGCGCCCATGCATGTTCCTACAATACCCCAGGCCAAAGCGAGCATGGGCAGGTATTTACCACCGCCCACTACCTTGAGAAGCCAGTTGGATGGGATGTCGATGAGGACATAGAGGATGTAGAACACGGTGAGAGAGATATTGTACTTGTTGCCAGTGAGTTTCAAGTCGTCGATGAGGCCGTCAATTTTGGCATTGCCGATCTAGTCGCGGTCAGATACTCGTCGCAAGACATTTGATGGCCCGAGTAAGCTGCGACTTACGTTGCTTCGGTCTATGAAGGCCAACAGCCATAGTGCAAAGATCCATGGCAGGATTCTGCGATCAAGATGTCGCACAATCTTCTTCTCAAGTACCGGGTCTTCCACGTGTGTGTAGCCGGTGCCTGATGTGTCTTTCTCGTCGATCTCCTCAGCATGCTCGAACTTCTCTTCGTGGAGCTCCATGGCGACAGGTAAGGTAATTGTTAGATGCACAAGTCGAGCACGAGAAAGTGTGATCAGCAGACAGCCAGATGCGAGAGCTGTGAACTTCTTTTGTACAGGTGCAGATCGGTCTCACCACCAGCCTTGCTCTTGCCGAGGGGCATTACCGTCACAACGTCTGCAGACTCAGTGCCTGCACATTGCGCGACCCTAGCACAGTACTCCACAGCAAAGTATCTCTGACACCTCGTCACGAGATGTAGCCACTGACATCGTGCGAAGACGAGCGGAAACAGTGCTAGATCGGCATGATAGCACCCAGGGAGGCCAAGCCGGCACCGTAGCTTGTTCGGTGGTCAAGCATGAGCGGCTGAAACTACTTGTGAGCCTATAGGGCTTGTACACCCCGCGGGTCTGACTCCTTCCCGTGAGGGGGAGGTGGTCGGGATCGGTGTGTCTTTGGTCCGGAAGTCCATGGCGTACGTGGAACTGGACGTATGTGTGACACCTCGATAAGCGTGGACAAGACGAGACATTTAGCAAGATGTCCTGGACTGGTTATAGGCCGGAGAGCATCGTGACATGGAGACTGAGCGTTCACTTCGAGAATCACTGACATGGTTGACAAGCATCTGCCAAGTTCTGGGGCGTGGGGGTGGGTATGCTTCGGCGTTGAGACATGGAGCCGGAGAATACCACAGATGTACCGATGGTGGAGGTAGTGGTGCTCGTTGGTGCACAGCGTCGCACCGTCGCAAGGCTGATACTGAACAATGTCATGTCAAGACCGGACCGTACTGTTGCTTCCAGGTGTATCCCATAAAAGGACCGCTGTTTGTGGAGGACTGTGCGATGCTTGAGCGAGTGCTCCAGTCTATTGAGCAGGGGAAAAAGCTGTGTTTGACGAACAGCACTTGACTACTCTTTTTCTCCATGCGACCCGTACTGCCATTACAGAAGTGTTACATGACAGCAAAAAATGCAAAAAGATGGAGAGGTAGGTGATCGAAACCTAGACCTTCCGCAAGCTGCTAGATGCAAAGCGGACGCTCTACCACTGAGCTACATCTGGTGGAATTGTTAGTCATTGCAGGGTGATTGGTGGAATTCGGTGCTGCTTACCCCCTAATTGATGACGACATCTTTGCAACACACCTTGTATAGCTCAAGCATAGACCTGGAAATGAATGTGCAGCCGAGGAGCGACCTGAATATAAGACGACACGGTCTCTGAAGATGGAGAAAATACCTCGCATGTATTTACGCAGATCAAACACGACGTATCCTAGATCACTTTCCCGGTTGTTTGTCCTAGTGACGCCGACCATCTAGTCTTCTCACACACAGCATCTTTCGAGATCTGAAGAGTATCTTTCAATGAGCTGGAGAATATTCACAAATGGCAGCTGTGCAAGCAAGTTCGAGCAGTAGTAACAGCCATCGATTGCGTCAGTCATTCCTAACGGCAATGCAATATCCACTGCTACTGAGAAGATTCGCGAACCAGTGATGGCGGATGGTGTGGAGTTCTGTAAATAATATTCAATGACGCCGATATTGTCGCCTTCCAGAGACCTTTGCGAATATGTATCATCTCGTTTCAAAGAACCCTGATAGTACGGCTATGTATTCCAAAAAAAACCCCTGTAGGATCTGTGAACCGAGTATCTAACGTGGAGTTATATTACAAATATTGCGCAGCAAGCGACCCCGTTCGGACGAGCGAGCCTGCTCGGATGTTCGAACAATGAACGAAAATTGAAGGCAGTTACCACACTTCCATCACTTGATCTAGAACTTGCCATGTCTTCCGCAGTCAGACGTAGGAGATATGATCCAATAGAGACTTTGTAGAAAACAGCGGTCCAGGCTCTATCCTCGAGATAGTCATCATCACGCCTGCCCGGGCTGTCGCTTTCGTAGACCTGGGCCTCATCTTCGTGGTAGTCCTGGTCGTCCTGATCGTCCCAGTGATCCTCTCTCTGATGCTCCTCCCGCAAGCGATCCGATACCACCGCCTAACCGGAATGACCAGATAGACTGGGAATCTTGGGAATTTTGGGTAGGGTCGGTAAGCTGGGTAGACTGGGCAGGCTGGGAAGTTAAAGAATGTTTCCAGCGATGTCTCCAAGGGTAGAAACAACCCCTGCGGCGGTAGAGGCTGCGTTCACACCAGCGCTTGCGGCAGCGGCAGCGCCTTCGGGTGTAATGCCCGCATTATCTGCTGCTCCGGCAGCAGCAGAAAGAACATTCGCGCCGGAAGCGGCTACTTTTGCACCAGCGGCAATGTCGCCGAAAGAAGGAGTAGGCAATCCGCCTGTGACGTCGTCCAGTCCGCCTACTGCTTCGCCCAATCCACTTGCTGCTCCTTTCAATCCACCTGTAATTCTGCCCCATCCGTCTGCGTTTCCGCTCGCACCAGCAGATGCACCACCCGATGCACCTCCAGATACATCGCCAGAAGCACCACCTGATGCACCACCCGATGCACCACTCGATGCACTGCCAGATGCGCCTCCGGATGCACCACCCGATGCACCACTCGATGCACTGCCAGATGCGCCTCCGGATGCGCCTACAGATGCACCACCCGATACACCACCTGATGCGCCGCCTGATGCACCACCAGCGGAAGGGTAGTCACGTGGGACCACGATGGGAGCCGCGGTGGCGACTGCCAGGAGGAAGAAGAAAGGAGCGACGATCCTCATGATAAAAGAGTGTGTAGATAAACGAGTGTGTGGTTGGGATCGCTTGAGGAACACCGGTAAGGACCAAGAAGATGGGCGTTGCTGAAAAATAGTACCGTGGTAAGCGAGGCAAGGAGGTCCTCTTATACCTGCGAGCATCCACTCATCCGAGTGGCATCTTCAACGGGTACCATCAAGCGGCTTGCACCTTTCGAGAGTGGTAACGATGTGGCGTTCCAGCCCTTCTGCAGGCTGTGTGAAGATCCAACGGACTATTATGATCGACATCCACATGATTTACTTTCTCAGGTCTGCAGCTTTCATGAAGCAACGTTGGACCTCTCACTGAAACGCTCGAGAGGCATAACGGTCCACTAGGGTGAACTACGTACCTGAGGATTTTTGAGAGGACATATCGTGAGCCTACAGAAACCGAGGCGTAGCGAGCGAATTCCGCGGCATGGATGAACACGTAACTCGATTTTTTTGACTTGAGAGGGCAGTTCGATACATCAGCGTCTGAAGAATCCAAGAGTCCTCTGTGTACCCATCGAGTTGAGTTGCGACAGCGTAGAGAGATAAAGTTATGTTGTATTGTTTCAAAGCCCGAGGTGTAGCGAGTACTAATCACAAGCTGATGTCGACAACTTGGTTTTGATCAGACAAGCTTCCTCTCGGTCCACATATAGCGAGGCTGGTAGATACAGAGTGGTCTAGATGTGAAGGCGTAGTGCAGATCCTGTAAGCATGAAGAGTGAAATTTTGATAAGCCATGAGTCAAGATCTCAAAGGTCTGGACAGATGAAACGAAGAGGAGCGATGGTGAAACGCAAGATCGTCGTGCTGCATTCTTAAGCCTGCATGGAGACCGAGGTATTGTGCATACCAGGCGAGTCGTTCCGCTGATTTAGACTAGATCTCGTGATGTCCAGATGGCTGTGAGGTGCAAAGAACGCCAGATGAGAGGAATGTTGTGCGGATCCTCCTCCAAGTTGGAAATCTGCGGAGGTGAAGTCTGCGGAGTTCAAGTCTGCGAACAGCTGAGTGCACCTGCCAAGAGAAATCAGGAGAGCACGCCGTTGTGAGTTGGGGGCCTGCTGTTGGACCATGTCGGATATCCAACCTTAATGTGCATAATGCCTTACGCCAGGTAACGGTTCCGTCCTTTTGGCATATTGGCCGAGGCATTCGACAGACGACCACCACCGAAAATCGTGATTGATTGTAGCGAATCATCCTGCACGTGACGCACATGCCAATGGAACTCCTTGTGAGCCTGGATGTCGAGAAATATCGCGGAGGCTGAACTTCCTGCCCGCCCTGAACACGATCCTATTGACTCAAGGAAATTCCCGTTTCTCGGAGCGTGAGAGACCAACTTCGTGATCAACTTAGACTATCATCTCACGGGCTACATCACGGAGACCAAGCGTGAGAACACTCAAAATGCCTATCAGTGCGGCGCTTGACTCGCATTTTCCGAGGCTGAATCGATCGCCAGCCAGGAGCAGACGCCCCGGATGTATCGCGCAATGCAAGCCGGGCCTTATACAGGTAGATCCCAAGGGAGTTTCTTATAGCGAGCAACTCGGTAGCGTTGCGACGACCGCCTTACGTCATCTATCTTTCCTGCTCCTCCTTCGGCTACGCCTTGGCAGTAAGGACCAAGACGACATCTTCAACCCAACATCTTCTTTAATGCAAGGAATCTCGGAATGCACTAACGCCTCGCCAGGGTTCAGGGGTGTGTACAGTAAGATGGTCTTGATTGTTCGTTGTTGCCGGTTCCTTCCATGACCCATCAAAATTGAACGTGCATGAGAAGGGCCCTTTAGGCGGTGGACCGCAGCAAAACGCGCGAAGGATGCCATCTGTCGTTGAAAAGGTATAGTCTAGCCCACCCTGGTCCCACTACACGGCTCATCGGCTGCGTTTCCCGACCATCACTCGAAGCGCAGAGTCGCTGGTGTTGAAGATGGAGAAAACTAACACCTTGCGGTCGAATTCGCTTTACCTTGCTCAACAACTTGCAAATCGTATTAGCGTTTACATTGCCACTATAACGCCCCACGAGTGTTTTGCCTCTATGGCCAGTTCGAGAGCCACCTGAACATGCCGATCCAACATATCCTCAAAAACAAGACCCCCAATGCAAAGACAATCACCCACCCGTCCACTGCTGGTGCCTTGGATCTACGATTTCTTGCTCCAGGTTCTCTCAGCTTGCCTTGACATATTCTTCCGAGAGGTGTATCCGCGAAGCACATGGAGAATTCCCAAGCGCGAGGCGGTGATCGTCGTCGCAGCTCCTCACGCCAATCAATTTGTCGACTCTGTTCTGCTTATGCGCATATCAAAACAACATGCAGGACGTCGCATCTCTTTCTTGATCGCGGAGAAATCCATGAAAGCTCCGTACATTGGCGCTCTGGCCGCCCGTATGGGTGCTTTGCCAGTCGCACGCGCTATGGACAACGTTCGGCCAGGACAGGGCCAAATTTTCCTCGCCGACCCGGATGGTGACGCTACCCTCATACATGGCCGCGATGTTGATTTCACCACACTTTCGGCCGGAACTCTCATCATTCTACCGACGACTGGAAAGGAGAGCTCCGAGCAGCAGAGCATCGCTGAAGTCATTGGACCCAGAGAGTTGCGGCTGAAAGCACCTTTCAAGGCTTCGCAAGCTGGTGAGCGTCTTCATGAACAACTGCTGGCCGGTGTCTCCTACAAGCTTGCGCCTCATGTCGATCAGAGCGAGATGTACGACTCAGTCTTTTGCAGCTTGTCCGACGGTGGCTGCATCGGCATCTTCCCTGAAAGAGGCAGCCATGATCGGCCTAGCATGCTCCCACTGAAAGCTGGTGTAGCAATTATCGCCTTAAACGCGCTGTCACGTGACCCAGACTGCAACCTCACCATTCTGTCATGCGGCTTGAGCTACTTCAATCCGAACAAATTCCGTTCGCGAGCAGTTGTTGAGTTTGGCGATCCTGTCAAAGTCCGTCCCGAGCAAGTGGCAGCTTTCAAGCAGGGGAAAGATGCTAAGCGTGATGCTGTAGGATCATTGCTGCAGACAATCCAAGACGCTTTAGCCGCAGTCACGCAGCAAGCACCTGATCACGAAACTCTTGCATTAGTGCAAGCTACTCGTAGGCTCTATCGGCCTCTACGAATGAAGTTGCCTTTACCCGTTGTGGTAGAGATGAACAGAAAACTCATGGCTGGCTACACTCAGTATCAGGATGAGCCCCAGGTGTTACAATTGAAGCAAGCCGTGCTTGACTACAACCGGAAACTCTTGGTCTTGGGAATCAGAGACCACCAGGTTGAATCGGGCAACGCAAAGCAGAAGCCGCGATGGCTTGCAGCATTGACACTTATCTATCGCCTTGGTCAACTACTGACGCTGGGACTAGGAACTCTACCATCCCTTGCGCTGTTCTGGCCAATTTTCATCACTACAAAGGTGATCTCTGTACGGAAACAGCGCGCCGCGCTTGCTGCTTCTGTCGTGAAGCTGCAAGGCCGCGATGTTGTGAGTACTTGTAAGATCTTGGTGGCTATGGGTTTAGCCCCGATGCTATACTTCTGGTATACCTTTGTCACGACTCTTTGGCTTCTTCATTGCCGACGCAACGGCTACTACGCA
>Ga0265797_10002917_pt1 | contig 28116 bp, 15 predicted proteins | sample P2T30metagenome_FD_192433 | JGI IMG/M metagenome (GOLD analysis project Ga0265797, IMG submission 192433) | Plant litter microbial communities from East Loma Ridge, Irvine, California - P2 T30 | ecosystem: Environmental > Terrestrial > Plant litter > Unclassified | place: USA: California...
ATTTGCACTGATTATCAACCATATCACGACCATTTCCAACATTACACTTCCCTCTTCAACATATTCCATAACACCAGATTTGCAACAAAATGGCTTCATCTTCGTTCGACGTCGAAGCCGTGCGCTCGCAGTTCCCTGCACTCGCACACGACCAAGTATACTTTGACAACGTAAGCAAAACCAAATAAAACACCACAAACATGTAAAAACCAAAACTCACAATCTCCCCAGGCAGGCGGTTCCCAAGTCCTCAAAACCGTCATCGACTCCGTCTCAAACTACCTCTCCTCCAACAACGTCCAGCTCGGCGCCTCCTACAAAATCGCCCGCGAATCCACCCGCCTCTTCGAAGCAGGCTCCGCCGCCGTAGCCAAATACATCAACGCCTCCTGCTCAGAAGTCGTCCTGGGCCCGTCGACTACCCAGCTCTTCCGCAACCTCAGCCTGAGTCTCTACGACCACATCACGCCGGACTCGGAAATCATCGTCAGCAAGCTCGACCACGAAGCTAACATCGCCAGCTGGGTCCAACTGGCCGAATGGCGTGGCGCGAGACTGGTCTGGTGGGACTCGCCTGATAGGCAGAACCCGCACCTCGACACTGAGATTCTCAAGGGCTTGCTGAGCGAGAAGACGAAACTCGTCACTTGCACGCACACGTCTAACATCCTCGGCACGATCAGCGACATCAAAGCCATCGCCGCCACCGTGCACAGCGTCCCCGGCGCTCTACTCTGCGTCGACGCCGTAGCCTACGCCCCTCACCGCGCCATCGACGTGCAAGACCTCGGCGTCGACTTCTACTCTTTCTCCTGGTACAAGCTATACGGCCCGCACATCGCCTCGCTGTACGCTTCCAACTCCGCGCAGAAATCTCTCCGCTCGCTGGGCCACTTCTTCAAATCAACCGAAGGTCTAGAAAACAAACTCGGAATGGCAGCAGCGAACTACGAACTCACCGCCTCAATCCCCGACGTCTGCGCGTACCTGCAAAAGACACCCTGGGACCAAATCGCCGCCCACGAAGAGAAATTGCAAGGAATTCTGATCGATTACCTCAATTCGAAGCCTGAGGTCTACAAGATCTACGGCGAGCCTGTTGCGGATAAGAGCAAGCGTGTGCCTGTGATTAGTTTCACTGTGAAAGGACGGAAGAGTAAGGATGTTGTTGATGCGATTGAGGCGAAGAGCAATTTCGCTTGTAGGTGGGGGGCTTTTTACTCGAATAGGTTGGCTGAGGATGTGCTTGATTTGGACCCGGTTGATGGGGTTGTGAGGGTGAGTTTGTTGCATTATAATACTGAGGAAGAGATTGGGGGGTATGTGGAGGTGCTTGATGAGGTTGTTTCGCAGTAGTTTGGGGTTATGAATGTGATTATACCCAATATTCCACCTGCTTATGCGAGCCACCAGATCTAAACATTTGCATTTCACATCCACGTCATCCCCGAATGGTATTTGCCATCGTTCGTCCCATCATTTCTTACCATATAGGTGCTTTCGGGATCAATGCCTACACATTATATCTCACTTGCTATATCTCAAATTTGATCATACAGGCTGTATGGCCAATCCTTCACGCCAAAACAGAGGGGGAAAAAATGCGGCAGCGATGGCGTATCCAGCACTAAGCACTTTGAACAAATAGACAAATGTGTGCACGCAGCAAAGATGAAAGTCATCGGCTCAGCCAAGGTAAGGTACGCACAAGCAATTGTCATCCTTCTCAGCGAGAACAGCCATACATTCCTTTCACGACATCGCTTGAATATCACAGCTCAACATCTGGCAAGAAACAAAATTTTAAGGAGAAGAAGTACACTGTTCTACAAAAAAATGCAAAAGGCACTTTGCAGAATAACTTCGTTCAAGCGAACCCCAAAATCTCATTCGCGCGCTCCATCACCTTCTTCTGACCCGCGCTGAGCCTGATAGCATTACTGTTCCACTTCTTCAATCCGAAAGCCCTCATCCCATCCTCCGCATCCACTCTCTCCACATCCTCCACACCCGGGCGATTAACATGCTTGCTCTCGCCAATTCCACCGCCAAAGTCCGGACTGGGCGTACCCTCAAGGAAAGCAGCACGCTGGCGTGCCAGGTACTCTGCGTTGCCGACGCTCAGCGGGCACGAGGGGATGTACAGAACGCTGGAGTCGGTTTTGCCGGCGTGCACGGAGTCGACTGCGTGGATGCTGTCGCAGTGCCAGCTGACGTAGTCACCGGGCTTCACGCGCGGCATGTGCACCATGGTGTTCGGCAGGTCGAGGTGCGGGTGCAGCGCGTGGCGGAGCTCTTGGCCGTGGCCGGGCGTGGCGCCTTGCAGCCAGGAGTTCTGCGGCGAGAGGTCTAGGGCCCAGTTTGAGGCGTCGAGGTAGGAGTCTGGGAAGGGCTCGGCGGAGTCTTGGGGGATGTTTATGGCATTCTTCGGGGAGAAGAAAGGGCGGAGTAGAAAGTATGCTGTTGCGCGGGAGAGGAGCGGGTTGACGAGGAGAGTACCTTCGAAGGGACCGGTGTTGCTCATTGCGAGCCAGCCCTGGAACATCCTGAACATGCTGCACGCGCCGACGCCTTGGTAGAGGTCTGAGGATACGGGGAGCCGGCTGCTTGACTCCCATGGGTCGTAGGCTTCCCAGTTGCCTTTCCAGACCTCGTCGTAGACGCGCCCTTTGCCGTAGCCATCTGGCTCCCATCGCTCGCACGATCCGCCGTCGACATGGGGTCCGAGAGCGAAGCGTGCGTCTCCCGGCAAGCGCATGCGGAGTCTGTCGGCGTAGATGGTAGGGTGGCTGCCTGAGACGAGCGCGTTAGGGTCCTTTGACTGCCAGAACTCCATGAGGAAGCGCTGCGCTTTGATCAAGTTCGGATGCGAGCGGGCTTTGATCTGGGCGGGCGACCAGTATAGCTCGAAGACCTGAGGGTTCTCTGGCGGGAATGCTTTGGTCTGAGGGTTGCTCGCGATGTACTCGCGAAGCTCCTGCTTGAGATCCAAGACTTGCTGCTCCGGCACGACGTTGCGAATGACTGCGACGCCGCGCTTCTTGTGCTCGGCGCGGAACTCTGGGCTCGCGGCGTCGATGTCTTTGAAATCTATCTCCGGGATGACTTTTGATTTCTGCTCGCGGATCAGAGGGATTTCCTCGCGCAGAGAGGCGAGGAGGCGGTTCCAGGATGCGTGTAGGGCTTCTTCGTGGCCGGCTACGAGGTTCTGTTTGATGCTGGCGAAGCGAGGGTCAAGTTTGTTGAATTGCATGCCCGAGAGGGAGGCGAAGGCATCGGAAATGTCACCTTCGCGTTTCGATTGTGTTGCTGTTGCGGCGTTGCGGATGGTCTTCTTGGACGGTGTTGCGCTGCGCACGCGGCGGCAGCCGGCTCCCCAGGTTGGTAGCATCTTCTTGATGAGGATGATCTGGGTTTGTTTGTTTCAATCAATAGTCGCAGTCTTATTGTCTAGCACGAATGGTCCTTGATATTGCTGGCAATGAGCTAGCAGAGTGGGTCTCCCTGATGGTGTTGATTGATGTGTTGTCTGATGACAGGATATGTGCTTGAGACAGAGATCGATTGCCAACTTATGTATTACAGAGAGCTTACATGGCGTCGTAACTACTCCGACGTAGTCTCAGAGCTCCACCTTTGCTACCCCGACAATGATTGGTATAGAGGGCCTGCAAGAGCGGCAAGGTTGTCGGCCTCGCAGTCCAAATTGGGACTTGCCGCTCAATGATGTCGGCATTTGGCGGCATCACTTCGAACCCCGACTTTCTTCACAATCACGTGATGATGTGAACATGTTCGCATCGACGGACCGAGGACTCCACTCACCGCCCAGCCATCTCGAATGTGATGCCCCTCCTCCACGGCAGAAATGGTCCCAAGCCCCACTACCTCCGCAGCTTTCGCTCTCGCCTATACTCAAAGGCCCTCCTAAGCCTCCTTCTGCCAGCTTGTGATGCGGATGATAGGTCTTGCGGCGGCGTGAGCAAGCGCATTGGCACTTGCATGGGGTGATTTACGAGATGGGCAGGCGAGTCGCCCCGTCTGAGGCGCCTCGTTTTTCCGTGTCGTGTTCGTTCTAGCCTGGTGTTCAGCCGGGAAGGTAAGGTATATACGCTGTGTTTCCCACGTCTCGTTTTCCTGTGCCTTTGGTTTTGTACAGAATATTTGAAGGCTGAATTCTAGTCTTATTCGCCGTCATGTCACAAGTCAGCTTGCGCAAGGACTTCCTCTGGGGCTTTGCTACCGCAAGGTGAGTCGGAAGGATACGATTGATGTGATGCTAAGCTGGGCTGACCGCAATACAGCTACCAGATCGAAGGTGCTGCCAAGGAGGATGGTCGTGGTGAATCCATCTGGGATACATTCTGCCGGATCCCTGGCAAGATCGCGGACGGTTCGAGCGGCGATGTTGCTTGCGACTCCTACCATGTTTACAAGGAAGACGTAGCTCTCTTGAAGTCTCTCGGAGCCAAGGCATACCGCTTCAGTGTTTCCTGGTCGCGTGTCATTCCGCTCGGTGGCCGTGACGATCCTGTCAACGACAAGGGCCTGCAATACTACGTCGATCTGGTCGATGAGTTGCTGGCCAATGGCATCCAGCCTATGGTCACATTGTTCCACTGGGATCTGCCACAGGGACTGCACGACAGGTACGGAGGCCTGCTGAACAAGGAGGAGTACGTCAAGGACTTTGTCAGCTACAGCAAGCTCATGTTCAAGACCTTGGGATCGAAGGTCAAGTTCTGGATCACATACAACGAGCCTTGGTGCAGCTCAGTCTTGGGCTACAGCATCGGCCAGTTCGCACCTGGACACACCAGCGACAGGAACAAGAGCAAGGTCGGTGACAGCAGCACAGAGCCGTGGCAAGTTGGTCACAACATCCTCATCGCCCATGGTGCGGCGGTCAAGGCGTACAGAGACGAGTTAAAAGAGAAGGACGGTGGTGAGATTGGCATAACCCTGAACGGAGATTGGGTCGAGCCTTGGGATCCTGAGGAGCCCAAGGATGTTGAGGCCTGCGAGCGCAAACTGGAGTTTGCCATCTCGTGGTTTGCCGACCCAGTCTACTTCGGAGAATACCCAGCAAGCATGCGAAAGCAATTGGGCGACAGGCTACCTCAGTTCACCGAGGAGGAGAAGGCACTGGTGAAGGGCTCAAACGACTTCTACGGAATGTATGCTTTGCTCAACCTGAATCTTGCTACCGTTGACAGACTAACACTTTCAGGAACCACTACTGTGCCAACTACATCAAGCACATCCCTACCGAAGCTGACCCCAAAGACTTCACTGGCAACCTAGAGCTCCTCCTCGAGGACAAGAACGGCACACCCATTGGTCCCGAGACACAATCGCCCTGGCTTCGTCCTCACGCCATTGGCTTCCGCAAGCTCATGAAGTGGATCTCAGACCGCTATGGCCGCCCGATCATCTACGTTACAGAAAACGGCACAAGCTTGAAGGGCGAGAATGACAAGACCAAGGATGAGATTCTGGAAGACGACTTCCGCGTGAAATACTTCCAAGACTATGTTAACGCGATGGCTGAAGCGTACACCCATGACAACGTGGACGTCCGTGGCTACATGGCTTGGAGTCTCTTGGAGTAAGTTCCTTTGCCACGAGCATTCCACCCAACCACTACATTTGAGTGACAGTCACTAACACCTTGGGCAGCAACTTTGAATGGGCTGAGGGATATGAGACGCGCTTCGGTGTCACCTTTGTTGACTACGAGGGCGGCCAGAAGCGTTACCCGAAGAAGAGCGCGAAAGAGATCGGTAACATCTTCGACCGTCTGATTGAGAAGTGAACCGTGTGAACCTTTAAGCTCAGCGTTCCTTGAAACGCGTTAGAGCCTCAGTTTGAGAAGTGGATTGTACTTGTCGGCTTAACAATAAGCTCTACGGTTCATGAAACGGTGCAGTCTGGCAAGGAAACCGTGGGATTAATAAGCTCAGCGAGTATTGAAACACGTTCTACCAACAGTCTGGAAACCGCACCGGGCGAGCTTGATAACTTCGGCCATGTTGTTAGCTATTGAAATCACATCATTAAGTTTCACGGCCACATGCTTCTGACTTTGCGCGGCTGAGACTCCTTAATCGCAGTTAAAATCGTAAGCGACTCATGACACACACCGCAAGAGAATGCATCTCGCATGCGCTTCTATCGCGAAGATCTTGTCGCGTTAATATCGCAATCGAGACATCGCAAGATCCATCGAATATGCATAAAGTTGACATATATTGTTTGCCTCGGTTCCCTGGTTTCCACCCATAGGCTGAATGGAAGCCCGCCAAGGCACGTAGGGCCAGTCGTTTCAGATTTCCCGAGCTCTCTTACCGAGTTTGAGCCCAGTTTCTCGAAATAGGTGTGTCATCAAGGAAACTTTGGGAGAGCTGTTATCAAGGTTGGCGAAGCAGTTTCATGTCATCAAACGTACCACAGCACTAATGGAAAAGCAACACGTTCATACATCAAATGACACATCTGCCCTAATCCGGCAGACAATTTAGCCTTTCACGTTTCCCTTCAGAACCCAGATTTCCGGTCGTGCAGATCTGGACGGTGAACATGTGTTCACCGACTCATCATCAGCGGGCATGACTCTTGCATATGCCAGATCTGGGTGCGCCGGCCAGTTGGCCACATGTGCATGATCGACCGCAACCTGGAGGGCGATCATCTTGTATGGCGCATTTTGTTGGCAATAGTCCAGTCCACCGGGCTGTGAAAGATAAGGAGAATGAAATTACAAACGCTGGTACCGATGCTTGTGATCGACAAATGCGAATCCGGAGAACAAGCCACATTAGGATTTCCTGCCATGTGGGCGGCAGGAGGAGGAGCAGGGAAGATGCTGTCGGGTCATGTGGACAGCCATCTCCGACTTTGTGCAGTACTGTACGTGCGGATTCTGGGATGCACAATACATCTCGCAGAAGTCTAGGGCTGTATTTGTGCTGTACATACAAGAGATGCACACTACATCTCGTAGCTGCGTAGTCTGTGGTCAGGCCACATATGCACGGTGTGAGTATATGCAATCCGCGGAAGATCACAAAGCGCGGAAGATCACAACGCGCCGAAGGATTTATGTGAAAATCGTTGCGCGAAATAACGGGTAAACCATATCGCACTGGAAAGGCATTACATATAAATGTACAATGTACATGAGTTGCGCGAATTATCAGAAGAGAATTTACTGAAGTGCATTTGCAGTCCAGTGTACGGTAGGAAGTTTCTTCAAACCATACCGTGACAAATGTTCGATTGTTGAGCTGCGGATACCTCAAGTATTTATGATATGGCAGCTTAGCAATGCGTACAAATTACCGTAACAAGACGTCAACAGTCCGAAGAATCCGAAAGTATGGCGAACATGGCCGCGTTTTAGTCGGAGAGCTCGTCTGTGCATTATTAACTTCTATGTCTGTAATCCTGCGCTCTTCCCACGGTGCGCCCGTCTTCGTGGCATTAGGTTCATGGTATAAGGTTCACGGCACGGTAGATTGATTGGGGCAAGAAAATGCTGCTGGCCAGTTCGGTCGTACAGAGTGGCGCACGTCTTCGCCTACACACTTCGATCACACTGCCACACCTGCGTGTCGGCAATCTCGTCGGCATCATCCAGAACGCCACATTAGGGCTATCAAGCAATGACACCTTGGCAGCTCCATATCAGGCGCCGCATGGTCATATCCCGTCTCAAAAGTTGGACGCATTGAACGCTGTTGGAAACTTGACACTCGTGAGACGCGTTGTGTACAGCACCCCTCCTAGGAGATGCTGGTGTCAAGATCCGCACGATCTACGTACAGGTACTTCGTGGAGGCCACGACACTTGCAAACGTTATGGAAACAATCCCGCACTCTTGACTAGCACTGAGATTAGTCGAGAACAGTCATTACATATCGACTCTTGAATCATGCGCACACGAGAGTTCAGTCTAGGCTGGGGAAAGGGTTTATGCTTTGTATGCAGAATGGTCTGGCGCTTTACTATAATGGCGTTACTCGAAGCCGTCGAAGTAAGGCGCCCGATATGTTCAGCACGCCACTACTACTGGCAGTCATCTGGCCCCAAGGATAAAAGGCTTTACCAGGCCTTGAAGTCTGCCACCCGCTCCCACGCGGTGTCATGCCGGCAAAGCTGTTACGTTTACAGCAAGTTTCAAATCGCTTGTGACTTTTTCTTCTGAGATTGCGGTGTTTACGTACACACCGTAACACAGGAAGATGCATGTGTCTTCGCTGCAAGTACACATTGTGGTGACGATGCCGCCTCCGCGGTTGTTGCAAGGAACGTCATCATGAGATAGCAGTTCCCTCGATCGACCTGACACAGAGTGACAGGAGAGCGAAACGCCTGGTGTGGTAGATGGAGGAATATCGGTACGTGAAGAAGCAACGTGGCACCCCTGCATGCCCACCGGCCCTGCTTGCCCTCCTACAAGGAATCCACCCAATTTAGAACAAAATGAAGGTCCTTCGAGAAGCCCGGACATCCCTGTTCTCGGCAGGCGCAAGCGATTTACCAACCGCAAAGAGGCTGGGTGTCTCAGGCTTCCATGTTCCTTCGCGCGTGCTCGATCCAACCTGTGACACCATTGCGAGGCCCCACCAGATGTAACGAGGTGACGGTTGCTAGAGAGGCCTGTTGGAACAACAATAAAGGGGTTCGTTCGGGCGCTTTCGGTGAGTTTGGGGTCACTGAAGCCGAGCTGTACTGGCGCTGATTGTGCAGAGATACGAATGAGAGCTATCAGGTACCGCTACACGGAGCGACATAATGGATAAGGTGATATGCCCGGGGAAACGGACATCCTGCGCGGACATACTAACTTTCCTGAGCGGACATCATGCTGAGGCAGACATCCTGAGCGGCTGCAGCGAAGCTTGTTGGCTGGGGGCTAAGATGATGATAATCTCGAGAGCATGTCGAGTCTAATATAAAGCCGGTAAATCTCCGCTTATACTCCGATTATAGCCTTCCAGGTACGTAGTAGTACGTAGTAGTACAGCGCTGACGACGAACGTGTAAAAGCGGTCGGACAACATCCCACTTGGCGCCCACGAGCCATACCGGCGTGGGGGTTGCGGTGTATCGTCACCTCACTCATGTCGTCTGGACTGTGATGTGTCGATTGCTAGCGTACTGGCTTTGTCCTGGCCAAGGCAGACAGGCGAAGAGGTGAAGTCCAGCCACGCTTCACGCCTGCAAGAGCACGTCTCGGACGTCGGCAACTGTGCGGGCCAAACCCAATGCCAATCTTGGGCATCTATCCACTGTACCGCAACGTTCTCAGGGCAGTCTCCACAGGTGCTGGCCAAGCACGAGCCCATGCGTCGCAAACATGGAGGTGCACGTGGAATAAATTGGCCTACTCGGACTCCTCTGACGAACGCCAGGAGACGATCTGGTGGTATACCACATATGACTGGTAGCCTGCCAGACCTCACCGCGGCGGCGCGCCGACTCGGGTGCTTTGGCCGCTGTCTGCTTTTCTAGCGGCGCGCCAGGCGCTGCGTTGAGTTTGAGAGCAAGGTTTGGGAACGCGCCGCGAAGGTTGGAGCCTTGGACAGAAGATAGGGTTCTCTGAGGAAGGCGGTAGGAGCTGAGTTTGCTGGCTATATGCCGGCTCCACGACGTGTTTGAGCTCTCTGCACGGCGGAAAAGCTCCTGGCGGTCAGAAGGCTTCACTACGGCCATCCTCCGTCCAGGCACGCTCGAGTGGAGCATGACCTTGATCGTCATCATCTGATGTGGGCCGTCGGCGAGTGCTGCCGTAACGGCTTGCGCAGGGCCCCTTTCTTCACGCATGGCGGGAGCCAGAGCTCTGCACAGCATGTTTGCAGCCTGACAACCTAGCAGGATTAGGCAAGGCTGATGCCAACCGCATTCGCACACTGGTGGGCGGTCAATCATCGTGGGTTCGTGAGGCTGCCCGACGAACACTTGGGCCTACCGGCCGAGCGCACGATGTTCTCGATGCACCGCGTACTACGCTTGCCTGCTGCGGCTGGTATGATGACAATCGAGTCGATCAGGCGCCGGGTCTTCTTCACCGTTGATATGAGTGCCCCGTCTCTGCGCGTTCCGGCACCCGTGAGGCCATTATTATCATCACCTAGCACCCCATCGTGTTTCATCCACTGTCCATTCGTCACTACTAAACTGCTAGCGGTATCCTGATGCCGCACGCCACGTTTCTGCACTGACTATTTATCTTCCCTGATTCTAACTAGAATAGACTAGACGTCTATCCACGTGCCCTCCCAGGTGCTCTAACGACATATAGTCGCTTCCTCCCCTGCCATTCCTCCGGGTTGCGATATTAATTGCATCCAACAGCCGAAGCTCGCGCAAAACAGTAGCGGCGATCATCCTGCGACTTGAGCTATCCTCGGTGTTATCATAGCTCGCCTGCTGCCAATACCCATTCTCTACTTACAGAGAGCTCGACGCTCTGGACACTCACCGACACAACACGACACAACAACACAGTCGTCGTCCATGACTTGTGTTCTAGCTTCTCCCTGGAATCCCTTGAGCACAAACGTCTCATGGTCTTCAATGAATCAAAATCTGCCGGACTCTTCTTACTCCGGCCTGGAGCGGACACAATCGCATGGCTACGCCTCTTCTGGCTCTGAGCAGCCCAAGAAGTCTGGCTCAGCCACGAAGAAACGCGCCTCCAGAGCCGGAACCCGAAGCGTTAGCACGCTCTCTGCCGCACAGCTAGAACGCAAGCGAGCGAATGATCGCGAAGCTCAGCGGGCGATTCGCCAACGAACGAAAGACCACATCGATGGACTCGAGAGCACGATTTCAGAGCTTCGTCGATCACAAGAGACAAGCGACAAAATATCATTAGCCACACGACAGCGCAACCGGGAGCTAGAGGAGGAGAACTCGTATTTGCGTCTGAGACTGAGCGAGGCAGGTCTTGCAGCTGATCTCCCACCACAAAGTACGTTATTGCAAGGTCACGACGAAAAGGAGCGCAACGCTAACCAATCTTACAGTTTCACGCCCCCAAGATTCTAGTCTTACCGTGACTCAAAATTCATCGCCTGGCCCAAATGCAGCAGGCGCGAGCATACAACGTCCGGCGTCGACATCGACGTCACGAAGCTTCTCAGGCACGCATCCTGGTCCATCTGGTTCCTGGCAGACACAGCACGCACCGCGAGGTAGCTATGTGGGTTTGACCAACCTTCCACTCGCTGTTCCTGGAACCGCGACCTCGCAGCCACAGGCTGGACTCACAACTTGGAGATCTCACGAAAGCACACAAAGTGTCCCTTCTGTTCCCCACGATGTCCATACTCCTGCACGCAACGCGTCCAGCTTGCCTTACAACGGACCTTTGAACCCTGACAGACAACACTGGCCATCAACGACGCCTCAGTACCAGTACACAGTCACCGAGCAACAGCCGCATGCACAGTATCAGACTCACCCACAAGCTCCGGCTCAACAGCACTCGCCATACAGTCAAGCGCCCGTACACACATACCCAGCAGTACAACATGCCCAGCAGCAACAGCAGCAACCGGCGTACCACCCACCGCAAATGCCGCCCCAGTCGGAATTCCAGAACCTGTCTGTTTCTAGCAGCACATCACCATACACTGTGCCTGCACCGGTGAGCCAAGGCTTCGTGCCCCAGCAACAATACCACATTGCACCGATGCAGCCCACAGAGTACTCGCAGTCTCAGTCACACCTGCCAGCACAGCCTTTGCCGCCTCCATCGTACCATCAGACTTCTACCGAGCAAGCATACCCGCCGCCTCCGCCTCCTCAACAACAGCAGGCACAGCAACAACAATCGTCAGTGCACTACCGGGACGATTCGGGCAGGGCTTATCCTGTAGGCCATTACCCGCCTTCTTAGGAGATCAAAGAGGGTTGTACACGAGTATACAACAAGAAGAGGTGACTCTGAGCGGCAGAGCACCGGCTGGTTGGCATATAGCCATGGATTCCAGCAGTAATAATGTCACTTGAGTGACCAAATCATCCCTAGACACGATACACGTCTCACGGCAGTTCTTCGAATGATCACCACAGGCGCGAGCAACCCCCTCACTCGCATCCGGACGTTCCGCTGTACAGCCTCAGATTCATTGCGGCGACGAATGATGCCGAATGCGATTGTGCAGCAAGCGGCGATCCGGCGACAACGCGAAACCCTAATCCGGTCAGTCCGGAATGGGTGGGGGTAGTAATCCCACTATTCGTCCAGCCTGCAATTTTCATCAGAACAACCGCTCGAATGATGACCTTAGCGCAGAGCAAGGTCTACTGGGTGTGATCTACTAAGGGTGAAGCAAGATTTACACAAAGAATCACGCCCTCAACTCCGACAAAGCTATCTGCCGGAAACCCTCGACACACCAGATCTAGATTTCCCGGATATGGTACATCCAGAGCTGGACGCCGTGGGGGTTCCACGGGGGTATTGCGGGTACAGCTGTTGTGTTGTTCAAACAAATGCATACACCGCATAGATGATGAATGGGGGCATATGAGCAGCGACTTGTTTCTTTTCTTTTCTGTCTTTCAAATGCATACGATGGAGTCAATTACATTGGGACGGTCGCCGTAGGAATCAAATCCTTATCACGAGTAATAGCATTGTACAATAGCTACTTGGTTCTTTCATCATTCTCTTTGACGACGTATATTAATCACACAACGTTACCCTGACACGTCCTGCGCTAATCTATCATCCTCCTCGGGCACGCCGCAGATGACTCCGGAACATCTCCCAGGATCATGACATGGCTGTGTCCGTCTCCCGTGGCAGATCTTCACACGCGGTTACGTTCTCGAAGAAGTCTAACGAGTGGCTCCCGCAAGACTGCTAAGCAAGTCCCTTCCTCGTCTCGAGTATCGACCCCAAGGGGTATCAGATCGTTCAATGGTGATACCACATGAATCGATTGCATCCCGTCTCCCACGTCCCACGGAGACACCTCTTACGGGAAAACCTGCTAAACTTGGCTTTTCTCTTTCCAGACGTTCTAGAAAATGACGAATGCGGCTGGAAAACGAAATTACATCCTAGCGCAGCTGTCACCTGTAGTGTCGCGTGCGCTGCTAAGAATGGCGAGCCGTCGGATTTACACAGGTCTTCACGGCTCGTGAATCATGAGTGAGCTCGATCCAGGCGGATCGAATCTCTAGTCCTTCTCTAGACTATACTTAGCCTCCGCGGTCTTCGGCATTAGACTCCGTAGGGCTGGATGAGGGTTGGAGAATTGAGCTCGCGTGGTAGTGGCGTTGCGTGGGGTCATGGCAGTGTTGCGGCAGCCTAAAGTGAAAAACAAATACTTCATCTATCATTCTGTTGAGCGAGAAGCTGAGACAGCTTTGGTATGTCTGCGGGCGAACTGTGCAGACGACGGGTGCGGTTGGACTGCGGTATGACGAGAGGGTGTCGGGTTTTGCTTGAACCTTGTTGCTTTTACAAGTTTCTGTTTTGCATGCAGCATAGGGCTTCGTTTTGCGCCGCAACCGCTGTTTGCGACAGAGTACTTGGAAGGAAACCGGAAAGGGCCACAAGACATGGAGCGCCTTGCAGGGTACACTTTCCACCTTGGGCAGTTCCCTTCAGGCTTACAAACTTTGGAACCACACCGACATTCTGATAGACGATCCTCGTGACACGATACTTGTGCTCAAGTTTGTGTACGTACGTACTCTCAATGGTAACTAAGGTCATCCATTCTCTATAGTTGATAGTACTAGCGTACTGGCTTTTATGGTTGATGGGCGCTGTGAGCAGTATCTCAATGGCTATTATCTTCATGAATGTGCATATACTCTAAGGTATTTGCGTGTGGGACTAGCAGCAAAGCTCCAAGTCTTCCGATCGGGAGTCACCGGACGCTATGAACGTATTTGCCAGGGTCACTTGAATGATATGACCACTTCACCGTCCTCGATCTTGTGGCGTATATCTCGCTGGTCTGCATGAGCGGTCTGCAATGCCAGCTCTAGCTTCAGCGCATATTTATCAGCGGTCTGGACCTGCACCCAAGGATCCTTCAAGCCATCCACTGCCTTCGGTGCCCCAAGGACAAGGTTCTTGTTGCCAACAATGGCTTCGACTGCTTCGCTGACCGCTTTCACCCTGCCGTCGTCGACTCCAACTCTGATGCCCGCCACGCCCAAGGCACCGCTGGGATGTTCAGTCGCTTCTTTCGAAATCGGTACCCTCTTTCCTCTTTCCGTGACGTCGTGACACCAAAACGGCACAACACCTCGCTCAATGCCTGTCGGGAAAGTAACCTTCCATTGGAGTTCTACCCCATCTGGCCTCTTCCTGCCACCGGCCACTGGATCCGCATATCTCACTTTCGAGTTCTTGTTCTCGAGATGAGAGTTGATCTTCTTTACATCTGGTTGCTCTTCCGTTGTATTGGTCAAAGCCCAGTCGACAATGCCGTACGGTTTGTCCCACCAATGTCCTTCGCGGTTTTTAGGGTCATCGTCGATGAAGGCTATCAGTTCGAGGTAGGATCCATCTGCGAAGAGGATAAGGCGGTTCTCGGTGCGGTTGTCGGTGTGACGACCGCCTGGAGAGAGCGTAAAGGCGGAGGTCAGCCAGTCTGGCGGAGATGTGATTAGGGCGTATGGTAGCAGGAGAACCACATGGTCAATCTGTGGTTGGCTTGACATTGTGGCAGATCCGTACAAGCTGATGTGCTTGAAAGGTGAGTCTTCTTTTGTGGTATCGATTACATGTTGTATCGATTATTGATTGCTAAGGACGAGTGGTGCTGTCGTGATTATCACGCAACCTAATCGTTCGAAGCTCGAGTGGGGCATCGGAGCTGTTCTACATAAATGGAATATTAATGCCGAGACTACATGTATCGTCGACCAATGGAGCCATGGCGCAATAGTCGTTTGGATACAATTCGTACCCAGTCGAGTGCGAGATACCGATGACTAGATGGGTTGCATGTCTTCTAGATATAACTCTACAATGTGACTGGAGAGATACATACAAGTGTGTGAGCAATCTGTATCTCAGCTGACAAAAACACCCAAATATCAAATATCCTGCGATACTAGTACGAGGTCACATCAGCAGTACATTACATTCGATTGTCACAGACACATATAGTCTCCAAAGACACTAAAAACCTTCAGAGATACACAACACAATGAATTCGTAATTAAATGTCTACAGAAGGTGAGTAGGAATGAGGTTAGTAGGGTTAGTGGGACATAAACCTTCATCGGCATTTGAGATCGCGGACCGATAGTTCGTCCGAGCCGAGACCGCTGCGCTCAAGTTTGTGTACGGACTCTCAATGGTAAACAGTGCAGTAAGAGTATCATATCCCTGGGGCAGATGGTACTAGCACAACAGATTCGGGTGTAGAAGCGACTTGAATGGTACATCAACGGCCAGAATGCTTCAAGATGATCATACAGCCTGTGGTAAACGTGAAGAGTTAATGTCTGCAAAGCCATGTTGGTACTGGTACTCGAGTCGTACACAGACTTGAGCGTAAGTACTGCGACATCTCTGCCGCTCTTTACACTCTTACAAGGCATTCAATCTGCGTTTACAAATGTATTCAATGAGGTATACACTCCAACATCAGAGAACGCGTCAGGACAGTCTCTATAACCATCGAGACGAACGCTACGTACCATTGTACAAAAGAGATGGCGAGGAAGGCATCGTGTCCTTGAGTACCAGTACTTCCTGCCATCATACGCCTGTTGGCCATAGGAAGTCTCTATTCCCCCCACATCCCGTGGATCTTGTATTGTTGTAGGGCTTGCGCCACTAATCTCGACGACAATACCATTCCCTCAAGTCTAAAGTGCGGTCAGCTTTCGATCCAGCGGTGTCGCCGGAAAGTACCCTCCACCACGCCTAGACTTAAACCAGTTCAAGGCTACGGAAGAAGATCTTTGCACCTATCTATTCATCCGCCTGATGACGCTAACATCGCTTGGGCATGGCACAGATGAAGAATCCTTGTCGACCCCCGCAACTCCACTGGCAAAGATGCGGAGATTCCACAGTTGACGTTCCTCCACTTCGGCAAGAGACGGCAATGCCTTTGTGCAATGGGTATCATTGGGAGATTGACGATGTGATGCCCTAGTTAAGCCCACTACTGTAAGCTTGACCTCTGTCATCGGCGTGCAACAGGGACATACCAGCCACGGGTAAAGCTGCTTGTGGCGGGGCATCTCCTCGAACATGCGGATATGTTATGGTGGTATAATAATTGGACCCGGTCCTCGTCTTTGTCGAAAGCACCTCAAGCGGATAGCTCTGTCCATTGGTAAGTCGTCATGAGGATCTCTTCGAGTCTCGTGCTTGCCTCAGCCTGCACCACTGCTCTTGCGCAGCAGTGGCCAATTCATGACAATGGGCTCAACGATGTGGTCGAATGGGACCATTACAGCTTGATAGGTTAGTTTGGAGCGCTGCGTTCGTTGTGATATACTATGAAGCTTCGCTAACTTGATCCCTACGCTCTATATAGTCAATGGTGAACGTCTCTTCCTCTGGTCGGGTGAAGTCCACTACTGGCGACTACCTGTACCGGAACTCTGGATCGATATCCTTCAAAAGATCAAGGTAGGACAGCGAGATCATGGCCAACGCAGGGGAACCGATTGCTGACCATATCGTGCAGGCTGGAGGCTTCAACACGTTCTCAGTGTATGGCAATTGGGTACGTCTGAGATGAATAGTTTTCTTGAATATATGCTGATATTGTGTACAGTATGTCTCAATCTTGCAGTAGCTGCTTGCACTCTGCGCATGAAATCTCGTTGGCAATTTCATCTCTCGACAGCCATGACTGAGGGCAGTAGCGTGGAGTGCTACGGGGAGATCTATCAATCCCTGATGGCATCTCGGCGGCAGGCAACCGTTCTAAGTTGCTTGCATCAGATGGTATCAGTAGAGAGGCAGAGAACGAGACATGGAGAGACGCACCTTTTCTCGTTGGACATCTTCTAACACAGATTCTGCATGTAGGGGATGGCACTCGCCTAAGGATGGCGTTCTGGATTTTGAGACCGGAGCCCACGACTTCGAAAGGCTTTTCGAGATTGCTAAAGACATCGGCCTATACGTAATCTTCCGTCCTGGTCCCTATGTCAACGCCGAAGCCAACGCAGGTGGATTCCCTGGATGGCTAACTACAGGCGAGTACGGTACGCTCCGCAACAACGACTCGAGATACACCGCAGCATGGGAACCATACATGGAGAAGATGTCCGAAGTCGTCCTTCCTCACACCGTTACCAACGGAGGCAACGTTATCCTCTACCAAATCGAGAACGAATACGGCAACCAGTGGACCAACGTAACCGCAAAGACCCCCAACGCCACAGGCATCGACTACATGGAACTCCTCGAGAACTCCGTCCGCTCCTCCTCAATTCAGGTCCCCTTGTTTCACAACAACCCGAACCTCCGCACGAAATCCTGGTCGAAAGACTACGACACTGTCGGCGCGGGTGGCAACACCGACATCTACACCGTCGACAACTACCCATCCTGCTGGTCCTGCAACCTGGCCGAATGCACCAGCACCAACGGCTTCCCGCCCGACTTCACCGTCTTCGACTACTACACCCACTTCCAGGAGACTGCGCCTACCCAGCCCAGTATCCTCGCCGAGTTCCAGGGCGGCAGCTACAACCCGTGGAACGGCCCTGCAGGCGGCTGCGTCAACAACACAGGACCCAACTGGGTAAATGTGTTCTACCGCAACAACCTGAGCAACAAGGTCACAGGCGTGAATTTGTACATGGTCTTCGGCGGCACCACATGGGGAGGATTCCCAATGCCGACAGTCGTACGTCAACCCCAAATCCACAACCCCCGAGAGATTAAAAACTGACCCCAAGACACCAAACTAATATCTGAACTACTATCTAACCCTCTCGCTCCAAACAGGGCACAAGCTACGACTACAGCGCCCCCATCTCCGAACCACGAACCATCGGCGCCAAATTCTCCGAAACCAAACTCTTCGGCTTCTTCCTGCGCGCCGCCAAAGACCTGACCAAAATCGAAAAAGGCGGCAACGGCACGACAAACTACACGGGAAACCCTTCCGTCTTCGCCCAGGAGCTCTACAACGTCGACAACCACGCCCGCTTCTACGTCGCCAAGCACACCAACACCACGCTGACCAGCCTCGAGACGTTCAAGCTGCGCGTCGAGACTTCTGTTGGGGATTTGACGATTCCGCAGTACGCGCCGCATATTGCGATTGATGGCAGGCAGGCGAAGGTGCTTGTTGCGGATTTCAATGCGGGGCCGCAGAAGATTGTGTACTCGACGGCGGAGGTGTTGGCTGTTAGTGTGCAGGATGGAAAGCCTTTGGTTGCGCTTTGGGTGCCTACCGGAGAGACGGGCGAGTTCTTCCTTAAGGGTGTCAAGAAGGGTAAGATTGCGGTCTGCGATGGCTGTAAGAACGTGGAGTTCCACAAGGCTAAGGGAGGGTTGATTGTCAGCTTCTTGCAGAATGAGGGCCGTACTGTGCTGACGTTCGACAATGGGGTTAGAGTTGTGCTCATGGATAGGAGCACGGCTTATACAGCGTGGCAGCCGGAGCTCAGCAGCGATCCGCACTCACCATTGGACCAGAGCGTTCTTGTTACTGGACCGTACCTTGTTCGCTCAGTAGAGGAGAAGGGAAAGACTCTTGCTCTCACTGGCGACTGGTCCAGCGAGACTGATCTCGAAGTCTACGCTCCAAAACGCTACTCCAAACTCACCTTCAACGGACAGGAGATCAAAACTAAGAAGACCAAATACGGCAGTCTCCGCGGCACACTCCAAGCTTCTGAAGTCACAGTCGAAAGCATCACCAGCATCTTGCCTACGCTGGAGTGGAAAGTCTCCGATGCTCTCCCAGAACGCTCGCTCGACTACGACGACTCTGGAGCAGCGTGGGTAGCAGCCGACAAGAACTCGACCCTCAACCCGAGACAGCCCGCTACCTTCCCAGTTCTCTACGCCGACGAATATGGCTTCCACGCCCAGAACATCCTTTGGAGAGGCCACTTCACCGTCGACAATGCAACAGGCGCAGCACCCTCAGGCGTCTTCCTAGATGTCATCGGCGGCACATCGCACGGCTGGAGCGCCTACCTAAACGGCGCCTTCCTAGGCTCTAGCTTCGGCAACGTCTCGCTCGCGCAGTCAAACAGCACGCTAGCCTTCAAAAACGCTACGAAAGCCGGCGAGAACGTCCTCTTCGTGATCCAGGATAACATGGGCCACGACCAGACCACCGGCGCCCTGAACCCACGCGGCATCCTCAACGCGACTCTCCTCGGCGGCAACGGCGACAGCACCTTCACATCGTGGAAGGTAGCAGGCAAAGCCGGAGGCCAGGAGAACATCGACCCCATCCGCGGCGCCTACAACGAAGGCGGCCTGACAGCAGAACGTCTCGGCTGGCACTTGCCCGGTTTCGACGACAGCGAATGGGCAGCGGGCAGTCCTGGCGAAGGCTTCGCAGAAGCCGGCGCGAAATTCTACAGGAGCGTGTTCGCGCTGGATGTCCCGCGAGGCTTCGACGTGAGTCTGGCGTTTGAGCTGGCGCCGGGCGTGGAGCGGAGCGCGTTGAGGGCGCAGCTATACGTGAATGGTTATATGTTTGGTGAGTTTTGCAGTTTTGCCCCTCCTTCCCCTTATTTCCCCGTGGGCTTGCATAATCGCAGGGTGTTTCGGAATATGTGGGTGTGGTTCGCTGACCTTATCTTCTTTTCCCGGCAGGCAAGTTCCTCCCGTACGTCGGAAACCAGGTCGAGTTCCCGGTGCCGCCAGGTATCTTGAACTACAGCGGCGAGAACACCGTCGGACTGTCAATCTGGAACCAAGACGAAGCGGAGGCTAGCGTGAGCGTGGGCTTGAAGGTTCTTGGAGTGTATGCCAGTACGGTCGATACGGCTGGTCTGGCTACGGAGTATCTCCGCCCCACGTGGGAAGAGTCGAGGCTGCAATATGCTTGAACAATGGAGATGCGAAGCTTCGTGCAATAGGGAGCGAGCTCCGGAAGATCGTCCAGGAGTATACGCATAGGCTATAGTATGTAACAGATGTAGCCGATGTGGTGTTCGTCCGAGTCGCCTCGATGGTACCGAGAAGAAGTTTGGAGCTGTCGTTTCCGGGTAGGAGCATCAAACACTACTGTGGAGAGACGCTCGTGTAATCTTGCCCGTATTGTAAATCCTACCAGTACAGTATCTCAATAGCAAAGCCTTCCAGTCCAATTCCCATACGTGATGGTATTGGCATACAGTAAGTAGAGAGATCACAAAAATTCGCGCAAACTTTCGACCCAAGAATCCCAGCGACCTTCGCATTTCCCCCAAAAGGACGCAATCCCGTTCGCCTTAACGTGCTGCCATGCATCTCCCCTGCATACCTAGGTGGGCAAGCATCGGGACTCGGGAGGGATTGCGAAGCGTGGCGTAGGCGTGGCGCGCGTGGAGGAGCTATAGACGCGAAAGCAACCGTGAGCAGGAACCGACCGGGTCTGTCATCTTTTCCAACGGCGCGCACGCGCAGCACGTAAATTGAATGACATAGGCAAAGTAATCTGTTGTATTCGCGACCACACAGCTAGTCCCATCTTGGGTCTTGCGGTACGCAGGCGACGAAAACTAGTAATTAAGCACAGAACAGGGAAGCGATAAATAGAAATATCGAGGCAATATCCCCTGCCAGTCTGCTGTCGCAAAACTCAAAGTGTACACGCGAACAGCATCGGAGAGTAGCAGTTTTCATTGCGCGTGGTATTTATTGGCACTTTTGGTGAAACGGTTTGCCGATAAGGCTACATGTATTTTATCTGGGGGAGGACAAGAATTGATTGCTTTGCAGGTAGAGGACAAAGATTGATTGCTCTGCAGGTAACTGTACGCGGACGTAGGTCCATTGTGACAGTAGGCGAATGTATGCAATATACAAAGAGCTCCGTCCTCCGTGTAGACCTTCCGGGGTGGAAAAAGGGGAAAGAGTCATGGGAGCTGTGTATTGCGTACGAGGGTGGTCTGTTTCTGATTGAGAGCTCGTATATGTGGTCATGGATGGTGATTCGTGAGGGCTATGCGCGCATCGTGGGAGTGGAGTTTCTTCGCGAGAATGGCATCGAATTGAAAATGGAGACGTGGGCCGCGAGAATGGGTTACCTGTGGTTCTGTGCCGTGGCTCGTAATAAGACGGGCGGTAATGGGATGCAGACTATTGTGCCTCCTGAGTGGGCGTATGTAGATCATCGTCGATGAGGTTGCTGTACCAGGCCTTCGCTTCTGTGTTGCGCAAGATGAAATGCCACGAGGCGTGGGACTTTTCCGCTGTCATTACTTACATGTTACATGCAATGCCGTGAATCGTGTTCTCCGCCCAGCACGCCGGGACGCACTATAGCACTATACAGATGACGAGAAAATATAGTGCGTTGGCGACATAGCCTGTGCACGACATGGAAACCCCAGCTGTGGGAGAGGCGGCGTTGGCAAGCCACGGGCCGGGGTAGGAGCGCTTAAGTTTGGTGGTGAAACAACAAGGGTAATCGATGGGCGAATCATCGATGAGAGGTACCTGTTCAGCTGCAGTAGCCGCCAATCTCGACCGCAAATTGAGACAACCTTTGCGACGAGGGGATGGCCTGGCTGGTTGAGATGAGCAGCGCTGTGTGAGGGCGAGTGGACAAGACGAAGAGAGAGAGCATGTCTATGAGAGTTCGTGTTTGTTTGTCAAGACGCTGAATAACGCAATTGAGATCTTCTGACTTCCCGCATGCCAGAGGAAGCGCCGATAGCAAGACAATCACCCCCTGGCATGACGCCCATGTGCGTGTAGTAGAGTGCAAGACTGTGCAACACAGCAGCAGGCGCATGCAGCATCTTCCGCTCTGGACTTCACCTTGTTCCAGATCTAAAGGCACAACGTCCACGGCCAAGACATCGACTCCACCGCAATCTCGAGCCTGCCCGTCCGTGCTGGGTAGCAGCAGCGCGGCCTCTCATCAACTCCACGCACGGCCACCGACAAGCCTCCTAGACTCTCCTTCACTAGTCGAGCCGTTGCCTGTCGTCTCAGCGTCCTTCGCACTCCTCGACGCCATCGACGCCCTCACCACCTACTACCACCTACCTCCTCCCCACCGTCCTTCGACGACTCACGCACACGTTCATTCACCACCCATAGATATATCACCACTAGGCTCGCCTCGCCACCCTTCTCACGAGCCCGTCACTGTAATATCCTGCTGCTGCGCGGCTCACAACACACCCTGACGACATCGCAATCACCACACTCGTTCACCTCACTTCGGGACTGAGACACCGTGTCGCACTTTCCCTCACTCAGGCAACGTGCCAGCTTCAACCACAGTTGTCGTGCCGGTTCACGACAACATTCTTCATTAGACCCGTACATTCACTGGTTTAGTGCGCCCTATCTACAACTGTAGACACCGCCGACGCGTCTTCGCATCACCAACTTCACCAGGCTTTCGAGTCTACCTCCTGCTGCAACAACCTCTCAGCAGTTTGTCACACTTCCACATCGCCAGAATGCTTTCATCAATTGCATTGCCGCTGCTTGCGGCCCTACCATACGCCATGGCTGCGGCGCCAGTCAGGACACCCGCCCAAATCGCCAACGACCCCATCGCCGCCGAGGCCAACGCCAAGGTCATGAGATATACTGCTTGGACTTGGGTCGCCATTGTCTCCGCCATGTTGATCTACAGATGGGGACTCGTCCTCCTTCGCCACGTGCGCAGACTCGCCAACCTCAACCACGGCACTTCCAGCGACAGCAAGCAGAGGTACTTCAGCACCCCTAACGATGGCTACGCAAAGGTCAAGCGTGACATTATCACCGCACCTCTCTGGAAGAAGCGCCACAACCGCGAGTTCAAGCTTTCTGCTGCTGCAAACATGGGTACCCTTCCTGGTCGTCTCCAAACAATGTTCCTCCTCGGTTACCTCGGCATGCAGATTGCTTTCTGCGTCTGGACTATTGAATGGAGCAACCCGGAGCTTTGGTACGATGATGCCCGTAACAGAACTGGTGTTCTTTCCGTGATGAACATGATTCCCTTATTCCTGCTTGCTGGTCGCAACAACCCTCTCATCTACCTGCTTGGCATCAGCTTCGACACCTACAACCTTATCCACCGCTGGCTCGGCCGCATGGTCGTGATGGAGGGTGTCATTCACACTGCCTTCTGGATGGGTGGCAAGACCTACGAGAAGGGCTGGGCCGTCGGCTCCACCATCATCGGCAAGTCTCTTTCAACCAGCCCATTCATTCAGACTGGTATGATCGGCACTGGAGCGTTCATCCTCCTCATGCTTCTCTCGCCCTCTGTCGTCCGTCACGCCTTCTACGAGACCTTCCTCGGTATTCACATCCTTCTCGCCGCTACTTCTGTTGTTGGTGTTTGGATGCACTGCGAGGGCATGCGCGAGCAGGGCTTCGTCATGGCCGCCACTGTTGTCTGGATCGTTGAGCGCAGTCTGCGTCTTATCACTCTCCTTCGCCGCAACGTTGGTAACGGTGGCACCAAGGCTGAAGTCGAGGCTCTCCCCGGTGATGCCGTCAGAGTCACTCTTCGCATTGCCAAGCCCTGGAAGTTCACTCCTGGTCAGCACGTCTACATGTACATGCCTACCATCGGCCTTCTCACCAGCCACCCTTTCTCTCTCGCTTGGAGTGACGAAGAGGATGAGTGGAACAGCGAGAAGGCTCTTCCCGTCTCCCGCCAAGACGCTTTCGGCTCTCGTCGCACCAACATGTCTCTCATCATCCGCCGCCGTACCGGTTTCACCGACACCCTTTTCAAGAAGGCTGAGATGTCTCCTGGTGGCAAGTTCACCACTTCTGCGTTTGTTGAGGGTCCTTATGGCTCGCAGAGCTTTGCATCATACGGTACCGTCATGCTCTTCGCTGCCGGTGTCGGTATCACTCACCAGGTTCCTCACGTTCGTGACCTCGTCGCTGGTTACGCCAACGGCACCCACGCCACTCGCAAGGTCACCCTTGTCTGGATCATTCAGTCTCCCGAGCACCTCGAATGGATCCGTCCCTGGATGACCCAGATCCTCGGCATGGAGAAGCGTCGCGACATCCTCCGCATTCTTCTCTTCGTCACCCGCCCTCGCAGCACCAAGGAGATCCACTCTCCCAGCTCAAGCGTACAAATGTTCCCTGGTAAGCCCGACTGCGGTGCCCTTATCCAGAAGGAGCAGGAGAAGCAGGTCGGCGCTATGGCCATCAGTGTCTGCGGTACCGGCGGCTTGGCCGACGACGTCCGCAAGTCCGTCCGTGACAGGTGCACAGACACGGAGATTGATATCTTCGAGGAAGCCTTCTCCTGGTAGAGAAAGCACGGGGCTGCTGCTATCACCCCCTACGAAACCAAACCGAGGATCCTCGTGCTTCTCTTTTTCCTTATCCAAATCTGAGCACAATGTGACGGGCGAAACGATCTTGCGTCTTTTATCGCGACGGTGCTTGCGTCTCGCTTCCGGGTGAAGAGAAAACAAAGAAACGAAACCTTCCAAGAGGAGGAGTCGGAGGAGTGACCAGTTTTGCCTCGCCTGTAACAGCAGTGTGGGCGTAAGCGGCGACTGGTGTGTTTCTCACTCTCTTACCCTCACTCCCTCCCTGGATGGAGCGCGACATTTTCCTCTCTTCTTTTTTTCTTTATCATATCTATCTCGTCGCAGCTCGCAGGACATGTCCTGTCCTGCGCGCGGCTCTTTTTCGTTCTCGTCGTTATTACACAGTCACTCCTTTATTACCCAGGTGCGATGAGATGCGGGAGGTCATGTATAGAGTAGCTTATCGATCGATGCGACTGGCTTGCCTTCTGTTAGTCAGGAGGGAAATATCAACAGTTTTTATGACATGGTACTTGTTATTTCTTTTTTGTGTGCTTGGTTTTGGACTTTCGAGTGTTTGGATGATGGTTCGCAATGAACTCAAATCCGTGTGTCACGCTCACTGGCACATGATCTGATGTGCTCACGAAGAGTACGAGCATGTGATAAAACAAGAGTGAAGTGTCCAGAGTTGTGCGCCCATGAGGTCGACCGGTGAATGCTGCCCGTCACGTGCTAGCGTGAAGCGCCCCACCTCTTGCTTGTTGCTTGTTGCCCTTCGGCGCTTGCACTCTCGCTGCCCTTCGACATTCACGCGACACCAATTCACATGCAGTAAACATTGAATTGAATAGTTCCCTCGGCCTGTTCAACAACATCACCACGACTCAGCCTACGCATCAGACATTGCGACATGCTCTTCACCACATCAAAGTGAAAGTAAAGTTACACTCTAGGCCCGGGTTGGCCCTCGACTCGACTTCATACTACTACTCTACTGATACCTTCACTGAGACGTGTCTGAGTACTCTTACCGGCTGTAGACCGCCCAATCAACGTAAGTTGCTCTGCTCAGCTAACGCAAGCATGTTGACATGGGACTGCAACATCCAACATGTGCAACCTGTTGCACGCCATCCGGTGGCGTTTATTCAACATCCACTTTCACTCTTGACATCGCATCAACTAAACTCATTGGAATCCAGGTCTACGGGCAAAAACCAATTTCCCCCATACTGTGTGATCATTCACCCACGCGGCAACATGCAGACGTCAACAAATCAACAAATCAACAATGGCGCCATCGGCATCAAGCCAGAACCCGACATGGAGAAGTACAAGGACTACCGTGCTTATATGGACCGCAAGTATGAAGAAAGCAAGGCCACAGACAAGTACAGAGCGAAATATCAAGCTCTAAAGGACGCCAAAATCGCTCGGGAGAAGGCTGAGAGTGAGAGCGAGAAAGTGAAGCCTCCGAAGACGGAGCCCTCGACTGCAGAACAGACACTAGCATCCACCCCTGAGATGAACGTGCCACCGATGGACACTCAATCTGATAATGAGGATCCTATCTCCGCCTGGAAGCCTCGTCAGCACCGCCGCGATCCCTCTGGCAGCGAGACACAAAACAAAGACATGCCAACGATCCCGAGCAGGAGACCTTCACTGTCAGCCACCAGCGACATACCTGCGGCCAATGCAGCAAGCCCAGGACCTTCTCCGAGACGTGTCACGCTGGGCGATGTTCCCAAAAACAAGGGCGGTTTCTCAAGAGCGGTCGAGCCTAAGCCAAAGAGCCGACGATCGAGCGCTAGCAGCGCGAGCGAGTCTCTTCCTGAGAGAAAGAAGCGCCCTGCTGAGTCTGCGCTGCACGACAATCGGAGAGCTAGCGGCTCGAAGCATGCCAGGAGATCGTCATCTGCAGCATCTCCACAATCGCCTAAGATAGAGGAGGCCAGACCTACGGGTGCCAACAGACAACCTCCCGCGTGGTACAAGGCTCTCTCCAAACCAAATGGTTCGCGCGGTCGTGACGACAACGCTAGCGAGACCTCTCTGCTACGCCTGAAAGACGCCATCAAGAAGACGAAGATGCCGAAAAGCGCTCCGCTATACAACGACATTCTTGACGGGCTGCACAGACTCACCTTCCTTGGTGTGAATGGCAAGCTCATTCGCAAGACGCGCATGCTGGACAACAACGATGGCCTGCCACAGCTCTTCGACAAGGAATTCTCCGGCGGCATCAATTGGCCATGGTACATCAAAGCTGACGCCGAAGAGCTTTACAACAAATGGTACGCCGAGATCTTCGAAACCGACTTGTATCGCGGCTTAATACGTGGCGGTAAAGGGACAGGCAACTCCGCCGACAGATTGGCGAAAGAAGAAGGCGGCAAATTCAGACTCATGAACCCCAGACAGCACGGAAACGGCCTCCTCATCAACGGTTCGTGGTACCCCTCCCAACTAGCAATCCTGCGCGATGGTGGCCACGGTGCTTCCCAAGGCGGAATCACCGCCCAACCCGAGCAGGGCGCCTTCTCCGTCATCATGGCAGGCGGCGTGGACCCCAAAGGAAAACCATACCCCAACGTAGACCACGGAGACGAAGTCCTCTACTGCGGAACAGACAACACGAACGCCGAAATCAACGCTCCATCGCCCGACACAAAAGCCATGCTCGTGAACCACGCGGAAGGGAAACCAGTACGCCTCTTCCGCTCTTCCAACCTGAACAATAAGTACGCGCCAGAACTAGGTTTCCGGTACGATGGTTTGTATGCTGTGGAAGACTACGAGAAGATGGATCCGCCCGGCGAGAAGCGGAACCGTCATCGTTTTAAGCTTGTTCGCTGTTCGGAGCAGGATCCCATTCGTAGTGAGGGGCCTGCTAAGAGGCCGACTGTGCAGGAGGTTGATGAGTATGAGAAAGATAAGAAGAATCGCGGTCGTTAGGCTGGAGTTGCGAGAGGATGAGAACTGCGTGATACTGTGCATGCTTCAAGGATGGGCTTCAACGCTGCTGTGATCTCTTTCGGCGAGATGGAGTAGTTGAGGTAGCGGACGGGTCGGATGCGACAGCGTGAGACGGAGTGATGAGACATGCAGGCACGGAATTGAAGAATATCAGTGTGGACTGAATGAACGAAAGAACGAATAGAATTATAATTTCGTGTTATACCCTTATGTTGGCAAATTATTTGGAAGCGCTTGTCAGTGCGCCTTTTGTTGTCGGTTTTGCGGTCTGTTACTTGCCTCTCTCGAGTTGACGCTGTCGCGCGTAGGACACGCAGGCAGTAGTGACCAGTGAATTTCTACTCAAAAGAGAAAAAGACGCTATCTTAAAGGCATATACGCTACACTACTAAACAAACAGTGGCAGAAAGAGAGCAAGAATGTCGCTAAGTACGTGTACATCTTCAAGATCTTCTACGGATTAAGGGACGACGACGACGACGACGACAAGAGAGAACATGTCCCGGTCAAGAATTGGCCAGACGGCCGTAAGGTCTTTGCTCGTACTCTGCAGCCTAACAGATCAACCCTTCTGGTTTCAGCATGACTGCTGAACCCAAGTACTGCCTTCATGCTGTTATGGACTGCCTCGATAGGCATGTTGGTATGGCCATCTACGCTTTACCATTCGAAAACTCCTTCATATATGCCATTTTGTTTAGTTGCATCCT
>Ga0265797_10002918_pt1 | contig 28111 bp, 28 predicted proteins | sample P2T30metagenome_FD_192433 | JGI IMG/M metagenome (GOLD analysis project Ga0265797, IMG submission 192433) | Plant litter microbial communities from East Loma Ridge, Irvine, California - P2 T30 | ecosystem: Environmental > Terrestrial > Plant litter > Unclassified | place: USA: California...
TCGTCATCCTCTTCCTCAGCCTCTTTCTTTGCGTTTTCCGTTTGACTTTGAAGGGTCAGAACGGATGTGGCGGTCATAGGGACCGTTCCCACGAGAGCCAGGAGGCCGAACACCATTTTTTCAGTCTTTTGATACAAAGATGGTACGTTGGGATACTTTCAAGGTTGTGTTTAGATACAAAGTGTTACATGTGCTAACTGGTGAGGTAGCACATGCGGTGCGTCGGAAACCCTACATCACGACGAGACAAAAAGCAATAGATCACAATCGCACTTCATGCATCTCGCGTAAAAGCCCATGACGAAAGTCAAGGCGATCAAGATGTGGCTGCATGAGCAGAGTTACAAAGCCAATCAAGCAGTAGTGCGCGGCTAACTTCCGGTATCCGCTCCACTTAGTTCCAGATGATCGACAGATCAATAGTGAATGCCGGGGCCAATGACGAACAACAAGCCTCATATGGCTGATCCTTGAAACTCGTGAGTTATGAGACCACTTTGGGAAAGAGGCTATAACCTTATTGGGGATTTGTAGTCGAAGCTACAGCATTAGCCGGTTGCTTTAATCATCTCCTGCATTAGAGCTATGAGCAAGCCCGAATCGCAGGCAATGGCATAGCCAATTCAGCACTCATGCGCGCGAAGATCACCTCGCCGACCCGTCGATCGATGATGTACCTGCGGCTGATAGATGCGGGAGCTTCGGACATGTCCGTCCAGCACCTCCGATCGAGAAGTTTATCAACCGAGACTTGCTCGCATAACCCATCGGAATCTACTCCTTCAAACCCTCCCTACCAACACTCTGAGTTCTGGCGTGGTCAGCACAACTCCCGCATCGCAGGAAAGCGAAGATACCGCATTTGACTATACCTCCACCGCACCCCCAACTCACACCACCGCAAACACCGGACTCCGAAACCGCACCAGAATCTGAATTCAAGATGGCGGACGCGACGAAGAAGTACGCCAGTCACATCCGCAACACCTCTTGTCATGCCATATCTAACATGTCCACAGCCTCACCGACACCGCCAACAATGCCACCGGCGGCCGCGACGGCGGACCTGGTGACACCCTTGGCAAACTAGGCAGCGCCACCAGCGCTGTAGCACCGAAGAACAAGAACAAGAAGAAGAAAGGTGGCAATAGCAACAACGAAGAGGATGATGAAGAGACCACCGAGGGTTTCGGCCTCGATAATGGATCGGATGTGAAGGGTAGCTTGAAGGTGCATATCAAGCTGGACCTAGAAGCGGATATCAAGGTCTACGCGAGGATCAGGGGAGACATCGCGATTGGTATTTTGTAAGATAGAGTGGCCCCAAATTCGAATAGGATATTGTGTGTCAAGTTCTGGGTCGTGACAGTTAGGCATTGATCTTTTTTCGAATCCTTTTCGCAAGTAATTCGACATGTTCGTTGTTTTATGTCATGTGTATAAGCTATTGGAAAGGTGAAATAAGTAAATTCGTGATGCTGAGTTGCTGGAGGGCGTACTCTCTAGATGTGATATGGATGCCCCGGTCTACTTGACCTTTCCTGCCTCGGCTAGAAGCGCTGGACCCTGAACGTCAGGCTGCATACCAAAAATATGCTGAGAGTCATCCACAATGTCGCCAAACGATGCGCCGGCCGCTACCCCACGCCTTTCCAGAGTTCCAACAGTCGCTACATCGATTATTCTGCTCACGGCGCGACTTCCACAAGCTCTCGAGGGTTCCGCGACGCGTACAAGTGCGGAAAGGATATGGGAAGAAAGGCAACATGGCGGGGTATGAAGACTGGTCGCAACAGCAATTGATTGCGAGAATACAAGAACTAGAGAAGCGAGTCGGAGGGAATATCCAAGGCGCGACTGAAGAGAAGTCCCCGGTGCCTACGAACGAACCGACATCACCACCTCCAGACTCGCCAAGGTCCTTAGCCTTTCGCAGAGCCAACAAGCCGCCACCCAAAGCCTTCGATGCCTCGAAATACGCCACACGGTTGATCGCACTGAAGTTTGCATATTTGGGGCAGAAATACAATGGGTTTGAACACCACAAAAATAACACCACACCACTGCCTACAATCGAAGAAGAGGTCTGGAAGGCGCTGGTCAAGACACGGTTGATAAATCCCATACCTACGGACGGTGATGCAAGAAGATTTGAGAGGATCGATAGAAAGACCTTTGCGAGATGGGATAGGGAAGGCGCGGACGTAAACTGGGATGGCTGCGAATACTCAAAGTGCGGACGGACAGATCGGGGTGTTAGTGCCTTTGGGCAGGTCATCGGTGTGAGAGTTAGGAGTAACAAGCGCAAACCTGTAGAAGAGGTGGAAGGAGAGAAGGAAGTGGACAACGAAGAATCATTGCCTTCTTCAAACGATACCCAGACCACCCCATCAAAGCCCTTCAACGATCTCACCGACGAACTACCATACATCCAGCTTCTAAACCGCGTCCTTCCTCCCGACATTCGCGTTTACGCGTGGTGCCCGAATCCACCAAAAGACTTCAGCGCACGCTTCTCCTGTAAAGAACGACGGTACAAGTACTTCTTCACCAACCCTTGCTTCGCACCCGTACCCGGCTCCTCTGGTCTGTACAAACCCAGCGCATACGGTGCCACCACAGCAGATGACCAAGAAACGATGCGCGAAGGCTGGCTCGACATCGACGCCATGCGAAAAGGATGCAAAGAGCTAATCGGTCTCCATGACTTCCGCAACTTCTGCAAAATCGATGCGAGCAAACAGCTAACGAACTTCCAACGGCGAATCTACCATGCTGACATCGAGGAAGTATCTCCGCTATCTCTCCCAGGCTTCCTATCACACCCCGCTCTTTCCGCTCCATCACTGTCAAAGAACGGAGAGCAACCAAAACTGTACTCTTTCACCCTCCATGGCTCCGCATTCCTCTGGCACCAAGTCCGATCCCTAGTCTCGATCCTCTTCCTCATCGGCCAAGGTCTCGAATCGCCCTCGCTAGTCCCCCAACTCCTCGACATCACCGCCAACCCCACACGACCCAAATACGAAATGGCATCCGACGCCCCACTCGTCCTATGGGACTGCATCTTCCCACACGCCTCCGAAGTGCAAACGTCCGAAGAACGTGAACGAGGCTACGAAGACCGTCTAGAATGGGTATACATCGGCGACGAAGGCGGCAGCGAGCCTAAAGCCAGAGGAACAGGCAAAGGCGGGGGTCCCAGCACGATCGGCCGCGGGAAATGGGGTCGCGGCGGCGTGATCGACGATGTCTGGGAGATGTGGAGGGGGAACAAAGTCGATGAGACGCTTTCGGCGCTTTTGCTGGACAAGATTGCGGGTTTGGGACAGTCGACGCTGGATGCTGAGGTGCCGGTTGAGCGGCAGAGTATTGGGATAGCGAGGGGCGGACCGCGGTTGTTTGATGGAGGGGATATTGGGAAGGCGAAGGGGAATTATACGCCGTTGCTGCAGAGGGAGAGGCAGGAGTCTGTCGAGGTGGTCAATGAACGGTATAGAGTGAGGAGGGGCATTGATGCTCGCGTTAAAACGACGGACGATGACGGGGATGAATAGATTACTGAAGGCGTGAGATAGAATCGAGTTTACTCGTTCGACACGACATTACAGTCGAAACATGCCAGGTCGAGCAAAAGAGAAACTTTATTGGGTATCATGATTTGTTGCTGCATCTTCCAATCTTTGGCCACGGTGATCCATCCTTCAATCCCCCTTCGCCTTTTTTCACCTTAACCCCAATATCCCAAAGTCCACCATCCCCCATCTAATCCCCAGTATTCAGCTCCAAATCAATCTGCACGCCGTTGCTTATAGCATAATCCTCACACGTCAGATTATCATGAAACGGCCTCTCCCCCTGCCTCTTGAGCATAATCTCATGTACCGGTCTGCCAATCTTCGCCGCCACCATAGCCTTCAACAGCTTGATGGGGTCGCTAGGCAGACATGGGACTTGTGTTTTTGTGCCCAGACGATCATTGATAGTGACGAGGATCATGTGCTCAGAAGGTGCCGCAGGAGCGGCTGTGGGTTTCTTCTCCTTGGGTTTGCTGTCGCGGTCGCGGTCGCTGTCTCGTGGTTTGCGGTCGCGAGAGCGGGAACGGCGGCGGCGGTCGCGGCTTCCGTCTCTTCTGCGCTCGCGGGAGTTGTCTCGTGGACGGCGGTCGCGTTCTCTAGAGCCATCGCGTCGGCGTTCGCGATCGCGGTCTGAGTCTCTTGGTCGTCGCTCTCGGTCGCGATCGTCGCGTCGTCGGTCTGGGTCGCGGCGGTCGCGGTCGCCTTTGTATTTGAGGCCGCTGAAGGTTTTGGGCTTGCGCGGACCGGGAGATCTTCGTGGGGAGCGCGAGCGGGAGCGCTCTGTTTTTGAAGACTCCATGGTTGTCGATGTGTATATGAGATCTGTGTTGTGTTGGTAGAGAGGGAAGAGCAAGTGTAGGTAAGGCAGCTTCGTGGAAAACGTGAGCTCGGCATTACGCTTATCGATAAGGAAGCTAGCAGAGCGCGTCATCCCGTCCCGCGACGCTTCCTTCACCCCCACATTCCGCCCTCTGTACTTGTCCTTGTCTAGCGATGCCTTCTTCAATTCGAATATGATGTTGAAGATTATTGACCGCTTCAACTCTCCACCGGCGCAGACACTGCAAGTCCTACAGCCCACATCGTCGACCATCACATACACCGTTTCGACGCGTTCTGTACCGAAGACGCTTCCCGCCTTGGTAGCATACTATGCAGGGATACTGACGAGAGTACTACTGGGTATAACTAGCGGCCTGCTGTTATGGATGAAATGGCGCGTCACACAAGCTCAGTCTCTGGATCTGTCGCTGGGTGTATTGGGCCATGAGACAGAAAGGCAACTAGTAAAGCTGGCGGAAGCTTGCCAATGGCGGTACCTGGTACCCAGTACATTGCTCATACTCTTCCTAGTCTTCCGCCGAAACTATACAGGTACATCCTTCGCCGTCTTCTCGGCCTCCCCTAAGCCCAAGCTAATACAGATCATAGAAGAATCACTCACCGTACTCCGGGGCCTCGGTGTCCAGACCTCGACCACTTCCTCTACGTATCTCCAGACACCTACTACGCGCTTCATACCGACTACAAGTATACAGGACGTCTTCATACACGAGGCTTTCAAGGGATTTGAAGTTAGGTTCTTCCTTATGATCGTAGTGGAAGGAGAAGGAGAGGTGGTGGTCGTCTTTCCGAGACTGCTACCGAGACGAGCGACACTGGAGACTGTTTGGCGGGGCGTCAGGGGTGGGTTATGGGAAGATAGCGTCAGAGCGCCGACAGAGAAAACAGGGCCATGAAGAAAGCGGAGGACATCGTAAAAATCACATGTCGTTAAGCGTTTGCGTTACGTGTCGTAATGGTTGAATGACCAGAACACTATCTACGTCCCAAATAACGCCTGACGAGAAGTCTAAGTGAGCATTCTGAAAGTCATCGTGATGATGCAGTCGTACCTTCAAATTCGCTGCGTTACGACTTCATACACACGGCTCCTCCATGTCTTCTGAACTCAGAGCAGGAACCGCGTCCAATTTCTTCCATACTGGTATCAATCTCCTACTGGTGTCCAAATCCCAAATACGCCATGAATCCAACCTAATACCCTTATCCCAAGTTCCGCTCAATATCTGTACCTGGTAGAATAATCCTTCGGACTAACCACCAAACCCCTCCCCTTCTTCGCACCCCGATAAACCGTCTCAATAATATCAATAAACTCCTGCTTATCCTCCAACACCCAATTCAGCTTATTATTGTTTCCCGTTCCAAAATCGCACATCATGTGTTTATTGCGGAAGAAGAACATGACAGTACACGGGTCGTAGAGCTCGTACATGGCTTTGAAATCGGGGACTTCGTCGAGGTCGCAGAGGTAGATGGCGCAGAAGTTCTTGACCCGGTCGGCGATCTTGTAGAGAACTTCGTCTTGTTGCATGCAGTCGGGGTCCGAGTCGCGGCCGAAGCGGATGAGGACCAGGCGGTCCTCTTCACTGAGGATCGCTTGGTCGACGTGCCAGCCTGTGCGGAGGTGGGGAAGGACTACGGAGCCCATGGTGGGTGGATACGCGTGTGGCTGAAGTTGGGGTTGTAGGTGTGCGACCGTGGAGGATGGGTGGTCGAGGTGGCCGGCAGCGAAGGCGGGGTTGTTAGACTCGATGCGCTGATGTAGTATGTGCTTTGCGCGATCGTGCGATAAAAATGTGTAGCGCGTTGGAACGTCCGTATAATTATGTTTGCGCGATTCTTCAAGGTATGGGAGGGTTGAAAGAAAGTTAGTCGCGCCAGGCAGCTATCGCCCGTGATCTAGAAAGTTCCCGAGGGTCGCCCCACTGTCGCGTTCCTCCAACCGACCGCAGCGCGTATGCCTCCTGTACCCAAATCCCGTCATCACTTCATCAATACGTCCGATCACCGACGCATTTCACACTGCTTACTCCAACTGCATAAGCGTATTGTGATGAGCAATGAAGCTAATCATCGCAATGAAAACGCTGTCGCAGTCATAGCGTCACACATCTTGCATCAGATGCGCAGAAGTTGACGTAGCACGTCTGCCACAGCAATGTACTTCTGCTAATACTATCTCTACAGTTTCCAGGCTCATGGCCGTGAGTGAGCATTCCGATTAAGATAACATATTGTTCACTATCCAAAGTCCAGCCTCGGAGGACTGACAGGGCACTTGGAGGCCATGCTGATGGTTGCCTCTCGGCTGGTACCTATCGACCATCACCGGATATCTGAACTTCTAGCACCTTGAAATCATCGTACTGTCCAGCATTCGCAAAACTTGTACGTATGAAAATATCAGCGCGGGCAGCACGTACTAGAGCTTCCAACTCTGCGTACGTACGATGCCGTCCTCCGAACGTGCTCATAACGAGGAGCTCAGACATGGAAGTGCTCATGCTGACATTTTCCCTCGGTTTGACTGAATCGACAATGAGAAGCAGATCTCCTGTCTCAAGAACATCCAAGACATTTGATAGGATACTCATGCACTGCGCGTCGCTCCAGTCATGCAGAACTTGCTTCAGCAAGAACACACGCCTTTCTTCCCATCCAGCACTCAAGGCATCATACTGCTGGAACATGTCATGCGCCACGTACCGAATGCGAGCGCGCAGATGCATCGGGCACTGAGCCTTACCTTGTTCGACCACGCTCGCGTAGTCACATACTAGGAACTGTTGCCCCGGAAGTCGTTCAGCCAAAAACATCGATGTGTAGCCAGCGCCTCCGGCCACGTCAACAATTAGTGAGAAGTTCGCTAATTGCTGGATCGGATAGGCTGCTTCGAAGAAGCGTAAGCTGGCAGACGCGACTTCTTCCATGGCTCGCTGGAACCTCGCTCCAATGACGATATCTTGTGTGGCACAATATTTGTAGAAATCCATATCGGTGTGGTAGTATTCGTTGAAGGCGGTATGGCCGGGCGATGGTAGTTGATAATGGGATTTCTGCAGAGTTTTCGGCAGCGTGAAGCAACTTTTGAAGCTCTCGTTGAGTCTAAAAGTATCATGAAATGAGTAACTATCACAGGCTCAAGACCGGGTAGAGAACTTACAACGATGACATGAGGTCGTTGAACGATGGCTTTAGCAAAGTCATCGACCTAGCGGAATGGCTCCACTGCGACGGGCCTCGATTCTTGAAAACACCGTGGTTGCTCAAGAGGTTCAAGACGGTCCCTTCAACATCGAACATTAATAAACAGCTTTTCCACTCCTCAATAGTTAGGAGTCCTACCGAGGACAGCTTCGTCAACCTTCATTCCCTCCGCAAGGTCTGACAAGGTTACATGTCCACCGTCATCTGGAAAACCGTGAACCAAATCGAGATCAAGACATATCTTCAATGCCACAGAAGCAGTGTACTATAAACGTTAATCTGGTTTCTACACCTTCTTGACCCAGCTCCAAGCCTTTTTGGGCGCACTTACCCCTCGCGCAAGGTTCTTCACTGACTGCGCTGGATCAGATGTAGTAGCGACGAATTCTTCGGCTATCGTAGTCAACTCCTTCTGAGTTGCGAAAGACGTCGCGTTGTCCATCTCGCCTTGCCTTAACGCGTCCAAGCCCGCGCCCAGGCGCTGGACGAGACCAGAGAGGACGTCGAGATTCCAGGCAGCCATTGAAAGAGGGAGAGAGTTTAGATGAGCTCATCCGAGTATGCAGCAAGAATGCAGACAGCGGGAACCGGCGTCATATAACGCCAGAGGCTACCCGGGTAAGCTCTCAATCATTGGTGCTCATCGTCTGGCATGACGCCAGCTTATTGGTCTTGTTGTATTCAAGGATCAATCCTTTGAATTGCGGGGTCTCTAGGATGCGAAGGCTAGGGTGTCTCAAGCTGTCTCCCAGATATACGCGCACTACCACTGACAATGGATGCAGCATAAATTTCATCGATCATATGGTTACATGCTCCCATGCCCAGAAGTCATCAGATTTGTTACTCAGGTGCATCGTCTTCAACTATCATCATGACTCTGCTAAATACTATCATACACGCAAGTCTCATGCGTTCATACCGCTACGATGATGGCTGGCTCTCTGTAGGCGCATACCCTTCTTGCGGGTTCCACTTCTGCTTCATGTCATCTTTCGGCTGATCTAACTTTTCATCAAACCCGCCTTCTTCGAGATCCGGCGGCTGCTGATGGGCGTCCACTTGCTGCTGGGTACCCTGCTGGTCTACACCTTCGATTTTCTCCCGACCAACGTGGCCTTTGTTGTACTCAATTTCCCCCGCGGGTTCGCCAGGAGTTTCGCCAAATCGGTTTGGGTCAGGCTGCTTGTTTTCGGGTATACCCAAACCGTCGTTCTGAACCACTTTGTGGCCTTCATAGTAGTCAGGCATGATGACTTACCGGCCTAAATGTTAGCATCCGAACCACGTATAGAAGTTAGATACTGTGAGTGGCACACTCACCTTTTGAGAGAGATTGGGTTGATTCAAGAAGTTGCTGGAATTAGGAGTAGGGTTAAGATTTGCCTTGGTAAGTAGTGATCTGTGTAGAAGATTCAAACCTTCGCGGTCGTGGTTCTCCTTTAAATAGTTCGGTGCTCTCTTAAACCAATCCAGTTGCTTGACCGGTCTATAGTCTCATTTTCGTCCTACATATCTTGCCCCGCCTTTCAAACCGGTCAATCCTCCAAATCCGGCGCATCACAGCCCCCGCCGGATTTGGATTATTGATCCGTAGCCGACCAGCCGCTGTGCAGCGATTGGAACCCGGTTGTACGCGTCCGGTTTCTTCGCTTCGATCACCAGAAAACGTCTCTACGTGCGGGTGTTCCCACATATGTCTGCCTGCAGGTCGGCGATCACGATCTGTCTAATGTGCTCACTCATGCATATCTTGACAAATGACACTGCATATCATCCCACGCGGTTGAAGGCGAATCTCGTTACCTTTATCCTTGACACAGAGGAATAACTACGTCAGTATGCTCGATAGATAGTTGCTATTGAGGGAATGACACCAAACTAGAACATGTAGATGTTATGTTGTATTGTTTCTCCACAGTTCTATAATATGGACAGTCATAGATGACGGTGTTCAAAGCAAGTCTCAAAATATTAACAGGGACAGGATTCTATATGCGTTCCAATCACTGTAGCAACGCTTCCAAGATCAGGTCGCCGGGGCGGAACACTTCACCTGCTCTAGCCTGAACTCGTGTCCGATGTAGCGCTAACGAAAACAACTTGTACCGCCGCGAATCTTGGACGTTGATCAGTTACGTATCTCCCAATTATCGACCGAATTGGGGAATAGACACTTACGCCGCGGTAGCCATGAAAGTTTCGATTGCGCGAGCCCTTGTGCAAAATGCGATTACAGCCGTGAAAAGCGCAGAGAAGACGAGTACGAGTAGCAATCGGAGTACCATGCGCGAGACTGCATACAGCATGATCATGGTGATTGCTGGAAATATCGTTGCAAGGCAACTCCGAAAAATGGTGATGAAGATGTGGATGCGCTTCTCGCTGTATGGCACTAGTTCAGTTTCCGGGTCGGGTGTCTGCACGACTTCAGCTAACGGTACTTTATACTTGCATCTCATTTCGCAAACAAACCTTTACACGCCAGCAAAAGCATTTGTGCAAACATGGTAATAATGACGCTCTCGTCCACTTCGTGAACTGGTCAGGCTCCTCTTCAGGCCGCTGAAGCGCCATTAGGTCGCATTCTCTTTCAACATCCCATGATTCGGCGTCTGTATCTCTGAGATAGTAGACCGCATGTTTCGGAATGTTGAGGATGTGTCGTATATTCTTGATAGCCCATGGTGTTGGCTGCGGCATGCATCGGAGTTTGTGATAGCGAATCACAGCTTCATCTGCATCCAATCAGCTACAATAGCTCTTGAACCCTCTTTGGGCTTCAGTACTGTACTGTCTCAATTTCTCGCGGATCTCAAGTACCTTCTTCCATTGAAAGTCATCCCCGCGCTGCAACGACTGCTGCAAAGCCTGCGCCGAGTGACGATAGGCTGTCCGATCGGCGTCGTGACTCTCCGCATCCTCCCGTGAAATGCATTCCAATTCCCTCTCGAGCTGCACGAGTTCAGCCTGCATGTACAATAGGTCTTGCGTGTTCAATACTCCGAACCTCCGGATGACTGGAATTCTAGTGTCAACGTCAAGAAAGCGGGCAACGGCATGATATCCAGCTGAGCCCTGCATACTGCAGACCAATTACCACAAAATTAGAATAGTGAAACGCTTCAGCGGGTGTTTGGGTCGATGGAGGCGACGTCTCTTCGAGCTTGGGGCAAGTGGTAAGTTTCTGAAGCATTTGTTTCGCGTCTAATCTGGCGCAACTCTTAGCTACCTTAAACCACTGTGTAAGCATCGCCTCATCTGCTGTCAACGTCCTCCTTCTGAGGTGCAGCATAGGGCAAATCGCCAGGCTTCCGCCAATATGCCTCTTGAGAACTTACACCTGTTCGTGCAGATCATAGCTCTGGTTGTCAATACTCGCATGGCAAGACCAACAACTCATGTACTTGCATACGCATAGTTGATGATTTACCGCTGGCAGCGAAGTAAGGCACCCTACCGCCTCATTCGATGACTTGGTCAGGACCACCATCGCTTCCAGGCAAGTCATTGAGGTCATCATGTACTCCCGCCCAGACCTCTTCATTTCGGACGCTGTTTCCGCAGGTTCGTGCGGATGCTACTAGGATCAGTGAAGCTAATGCAACCATGCCGCGGTATTAAAGACAACGCATGCATCTATACTATAGCGCGCACCGTAGAGGGGTTAATAAGGCAAGAATAGTAATATTAATTAATAAGAAGCTGTTAAGGGCCTATTATCTAAACTTTAGCTATTAAAGAGCTATTAAAGCTAACTTTCTATTATAAGATAAAAGTTATTAAATTAACTATTAGCTATTTTAAAAGTTATTATTAAGGTAGCTATTAGTAAGAGTAGGCTTGCGTAATACCTTTAAAGGTAATAGAGGTTACTTCTAACTTTTTTTATACTAAATTCTAGTAAAATATACTAAGAATTACTTATATAGAGAGGCCTTAATAAGTAAATATTCTCTAAATTTAGCTATAAGTATACTTAAAAAGTACAGCGTAGTAGTAATATATACTAAGATATAGCTACTTCTAATATCTTCTTTATTACTATTATTATTAGTATTTTTATTAGTAAACTAATAATTCTACAGCCTATAAACTAGTTCTAAAAAAGTAAGGTTTATTACTAGTATACTAAAGAATATATAACTAAAGGTTTTAGTACTTTAGACGTAGATAAGCTAAAGCTTAGAGCTTTAGCGCTACTACTTCTAAAGTAGTTAAGGCTTTTAAATCTTTTAGGCTAGCTAAGAAGCTATTCTAATACTAAAATACTTTATAAAAAAATTTTAATACTAATCTCTAAAAAAATTATAATATAATTATACGCGCTTATTAGCTTATAACTAATAAAGTAATATATTCTAAAGGTTTATATTTAGAATATATATACTAAAATTTTAGTAGAAGCGCGCTTTTTTTATTTTTTAAATTTCTATAACTTTTAAGACTTTAAAGATATATTAAAAACGCTAATAGTAACTTAAAGCTAATACTAAAAGCTGCGCTATTTAAATAACTCTTTTATAAGTCTCTAAGGTAATTATAAGTTAACTTAAAACTAATTTTATTACTAGTTATATTACGCTATCTTACTAATACTTAACTAAATTATTCTATTATTAATCTACTTTAATTACTTACTTCTAAATTATATTACTATTACTACTTATATAAGTTTTCTTAAGATTATTATAAAAGATAGTATTATAGTAAATCTTATAACTTTCTTTATTATTCTTATAACTACTACTATTATTTACGCTTTTAAAGTGTACTTTACTAATAATATAGTTTTTACTAGAACTATTAATAGCTATTACGTTATATACGTCTCTTATAAGTATTTAAAGTAAGTAGATTTTACTATTATTCTTTATTAGAACTTTATATTTAAAAATCTTATTAATAAAATAAAGTAGTTCTTTTATAAGCTAAATCTTAATATTATAGATTACTTAGTAGCTAAAGATTTATATATTACTAGAATTTTAGAGAAGTTTATTTTAGGTATACTAATAATTAAGTACTCTCTCTAAAGTAAAGATACTATTAATATCTACTTTACTATATATATAATTAAGATAGAGGTAAAGCTACGTCTAAGTAAAGTAATAAAAAGTTATATTTACTAGTAGTAGACTATATTAGAGAAGATTCTTAAGAAGAGTAATAAGAAATAAAATAAAAATAAAAAGGTATTTATAAGTTATCTTTAGTAAGTAGATACTATTACGTAGATAGTAGTAGTATTAGAGTTTTACTAAAGCTAGTAAAAGTATAAAAGATAGTTATTATATTATAGTTATTAGTAGATAAAGATAATATTATAGTTATAGTTAATAAAAGATAAATATAGTAAGTTCTATTAGTAGTTATAAAGGTTATCTAAAGATAACCTAAGAGTTAGTTCTTAGAGAGTAAGTAAGTAAAGTAGAATAGGTTAGCGTACTAGTACAATTAGAAGATTAATATAATAGTATAAGAGTATAATAGCACGTTTAGTAGAATAATATAATATTATAAAAGGTTAAGAAAGAAGTATAATTCTTAAATTAAATACTAGAGTCTTATATAAAGTTAAACATACTAAGCTATAAGAGCTTAGTGCCTAAGCTATATACTTAAGGTAACTCTATAGTCTTATAAGTTTTAGTAAGTCTTAGTAAGTTCTAGGAGCTAGAACGTAGTAAGGCTAAGTAGAATTTCTAAGAATCTCTTTATAGCTAATAGCGCTAATATATATAATATGCGTAGAACTGCGGGGTAGATTACGTATTTCTTAGCGCTCTCTTTGTTCTCGCGGGTTAGTTATTATTATACCTAACACGGCTGTTAGTCTTCTATAAAACCTAGTGCTTGTCTACTTCTCTCTCTATAACTGTAATAGTAGTATACCTATTACTATATATTATATTATTTCTAGTTATTTCTAGCTATAGTCTAAACTAGAAAGTTATATAAGTAAGTATAGAGTTAGTCTATACTATAGGCTAGTAATAATCTTATTACTATAGTAATATCTAAATTAATATTAAAATTATCTAGTAGCTCTAAAAGAGCTAGCTTAAAGTCTTTTAACGCTTTTTAATATCTTTTAATATCTTTTTACTATAAAGATAACTCTAAATTAGGCTTAAGGCACTAATTATTAGTATTAATATTCTTACTACTACTATTATAGTAAGTAGCTACTTACCTTTATTAGAATAGAAAGTACTACCTATTCTTTAATAAGCTTAAATTTTAACATTAATTACGCCTTTAATAGCTTTTACCTATAACACAATATTAGAGAGCTATTAGAGGTAGACAGCTATCTTAGAAATATTAGGTATTCTTATGCTATCCTACCTCTATTAACCCCCCTACAGTGCGCGTGACAGTAGCAATTGTTCTCGACACAGCCGCCTAGATAAGCACATTGGAGACATTGCGCATGTCCGGTAAAGCCTGATGGACTCTCATTGATGCAAATGCTAGTGAATGATGATCTATGTTCATCCTGCCATAAATTCGTAACTAACACCGCCCGTGAAAGGTCGTGGGTGAATATCCTAGCTGATGAGATAGATGATGGGGCTACAGTTTTAATGTTGCCAGACCACCATCATGTACGTCTTGGGCGTGTGGATATGTCGCTAAGGGATCCGGATAAACGTCACACGGTTCACTGGCGATTCTCAGCCTTCCCACGCGCCGTGTATCGATTGGATATGCGTAGCCTTTGAGGATCAATGAATGACTGGAGGAAATGGGGACGTGGATCTTATGACTCTGCTCATACCAGCCAAGTTGCGTCGCAATAACGAAGTTTGCGTCAAACGGCATCAAAGTGGCAAGCTCATCCGTGATCGATTACATTAACATCCTGCATGGTGCCGGACTGGGAGTGGGGATGGACCTATAGCTGGCCAGATTCGAGTTTCCCAGTCTTGCCTGCATCGTTCCCCCCGCGGGACGAGATGATAAGCTAGGCGGAATACTTCAAGGCTTGGGGATCTGCGCACGCGTCCGTGGTTCCGAAAGTCGATCTTCTCCAGAAAACACGGCACTGCGCCTTTATGAGTAGGGGCAATTCAGAAGCCTTTCTTTGCTAGTTTCGAAGGGAGCGAGCTTCGTGGGAGGTGACTTTGGTGAACGCGATAGTCAACCCACTTGCCGGCTGACAAGGTTTGCAAGTATCTCATGCTGTATGCCGGGACTGGTGTATGCGCGATTTAAACAGATAGATTTAGGCCGTGTTCTAGGCTATAAGCGCCCAACAGCATAGCCTTGTCATGTATCGACCACGGACCGTCTTGGGGAGAGCTGTAAGCGAAAGGGCTTTCTTCTCACAAGGCTGAGACTCAGCCTTGCGCCACCATCATGCAGGCAGATCATATACTAATCGTTCCCAAAGATCGTGATCGAGCTCGATCACACGGTATTCGGAAATGCAGACGATGTTACAGCGCATGCGCGGTAGGTGTGTAGGCGATCTCGGTCATTGGCGGTGCTGCTGATTTTGACTGGTCTCTTTTTCCTGGGACATGCAAGCCTGCTCTTATGATACATCTGAAGATTTGTTCATTACCCCGCTTTCTTGTTAATGTGGCTCCAGAAAAAGTAGCGGGCTTATGTGTGGGTTGATATATGCCACTAGCGTGCCTGCGGAGAGATAGGAGAGAGAGAGCGTGCGCAATAGCGGTCACCTCAGCGCCGCTCATCCTCACCCCTTAGCCACAAAGCCATTGAAGATACACATTCTTGCTTCATTTCAAGATATACCTGTGCAGACTCACGATGTCCCCTGCAAGGCTCATCTCGAATGAACTTTCCACAAGTCTAGATGGAGCAATGCATCCATGGAGACCTAAAGCTGCCTTCACAGGGAAGCACATGATCATACCAGCATCGAATGACCATGAGATGGAAAATGCCTCTGAAAAGTTCGTCGTAAAGTTGTCCGTCTGCGAGGTTCGGGAGATTGAAGCCGCCGCCCAGGAGTTCGCAGGTATGCTACCAGCACCCAATGATCGACTTGAGTAACGCATGCCACAGCATCTCGAAGGCCTGTAGCCGAAGTCTCGCCCGCTGTATTCCCACTTCCGGAAGTGGGACCAAAGCTTTTGCGCTTGAGGAAGGAACTGCATGAAGGCAGAGGGTTTTTCGTATTGAGGGGCCTCGAGCCTTCCAAATATGAGGGAAAACGCAACATTTTGATGTTCGCTGGTATCGCCAGTTACGTTGGAGATCGACGTGGTCTCCAATACAAGGGCGGGCCGGCCCTGAGTACATCTCACTGTGACAGCGTAGAGTTTTGGAGTTTGGCTGATGATGTATGCAGCTCATGTCATCGACTTGTCATCGAACCGGCAGCCTATGGCTACCGATCAGCTGGTACCGCAAGCCAACAAGAATGTAGCATTGGTAAGATACATCGGGAACCCTCTGATTGAGCTTCGTCTCGTACTAAATGAACATCAGCCGTTTCACAACGACAACTGCCATATTCTAGCACTCTACAGCCTGCACTCCGCGTGTAAAGGCGGTAGGTCGAAGCTGGCGTCTGTAAAAGCAGTGTACGATATACTGGTAGCCAGGCATCCCAAAGTTCTGGAGCTCTTGAAGACGGACTGGGAATGGGATTCGTAAGTTTTGTCTGTACATGATAGGAAATTCTACTGATCTGCGAAAAAGCTGCGACAAGAACTCCGAACCCTTTCGGCGACCTTTGCTCTTCGAAGAGGACGGAAAGATCATCCTGAACTATGCTCGGCGATATTTCCTGGGGTCTCCCGGTTACCCACGAAACCCAAGCCTAGCGGCCATATCAGATGAGCAGCTTCTGGCACTCAATGTGTTGGATCAAGTCGCATCCGAGGTGGCGCTAACTTTTCGCTTTGAGACTGGTGACGTTCAGTTTCTGAATAACCTCGGCATACTTCATGCGAGAGAATCTTTCGTCAATTCCGACTTGACCGGCTGTCGCAGGCATTTGTTGCGTATGTACTTGCACGACAGTGTCAATGGTTGGAGCGTGCCACCCGAGTTGCGCGGAATGATGGAGGAGTTATACAATCATGACCAGAAGAGTCAGAAGCTCCCATGGACGTTGTCTGCTCTACCATACGTTGCAAGTCCATAGAGAGAATCGTGCCAGACCATAATCTCTAAGACCAAGGTCGACATCAATGCGCTTCACGTACAATCAAGTCTTTTTCGAAATGAGAAGTAGCGCAGTCCAGTGAAGAGGCGTACCCACAGCCCCTTCGGTTGCATCCAACAGCTCGGTACCTATTTAGTCAGCATTTCTTTCACGAATGGCGGGTCGTTAGCCTTACGATTTTCCCCAATTAGGCGTAGCAGGTCTCGCAGATATGCTGTGGAATGTGCGTCAAGAGAGACCAACTGTAGGTTTTCGGACGAAATCCAGCCAGGCTGGAATGGTACCGTGCCTCCGCAAACAACCTCGAAATGCCACAGCAGATTTTTGGCAGATTGGCACCACTGTTCCAGCATAGTGGCCGTTGGGAAGTCAGGTATACTTGATGGATGCTGCCAAACATATCACGTCAGTCAGTGAATACGAGAATAGAACAGTCTCAACCTACAGCCTTTCGGTGCCGTTCCAGCTGACGAACTTGGTGTTGATACGAGAACTCGATAGTTTGCAAAAGGATGAAGATGGCCAAGAACGTCTCGAGCCACTGTCGACGCTTTTTCGAAAAGACTTTGCGTTTCAGCTCAGCAAGGGTTTTCTTCTTTTGTTTAGACAAGATGTCTCGCCAGATCTCGTCAAGCTGTGCATCTAACATTGGCGGTATCGGGGTGCGTCCGTAGTAAGGCGAGCTCGGGTCGTTCTCAAACGGTATACCGAGCGTTTCTGTGCCGATAATTCCGAAACTTTTTGAAATCAGTCTAGCTATGACTGCAATTCTTAGCGTTCCCTTGACGAGTGAGCTCTACTTAATAATTAGTGGACTGCGCTGAGTTTCATTGCCATGCATACCTCAGGTGCTTGCCTCATCGCTTCGTCAAATGTGATTCGGTGGAGGACATGTGCATTAATCTTGAGTACACTGACGAAGTAGGCAAGGTTGTTGTCGACAAGAGCCTCCAGCGCTTTTCTGGCGCCCACTGGAGATGATATAGCGAAAGGCGGAAACTTCACCTCCTTCGTTCCCGAAGGCGAAACATATTGTCGAGAGAGGATGTCAATATTGTTCCTTTGAAACCCGCGGCATTGGATATCTATGCAAGGGCCTCGCTGAATGATTTCCGTTTCGGGAAAAGCTCCTACAGGGAAAGACAGTCGAATTGTTTTGCTGACTTTGTTGTCCCAACGTCCAACTATGTGCACACCAGTGGGGAATCGTATGGAGCCTATACGATCTGTCAGTACGTTGCATCAGAACATTTGCTGGAGAAGATATTACCATTGCGATATACCAAAGCTTCCTTGAGCTGCACACGAACACAAGGCAGATCCCAGATCTTCTTAGGTGAGTCGGTTAACCGGTGCTTGAGGCAGGCATCGCATTCATCAGAATCCTGAGTGAATTCGCACTTGGAGATGTCAGCAAGCACTCTCAGAGTTTGTGAGGTAGCACACTGATCTTAAGTACCTCTTTTTTCCGCAGCTGGCAGAATATGCATGAGGACCTATCGCGCGTCTCTTTAACTTTTGCTTTCTTCTCCTCATTGTATTTACGCTTAGAGGTGGGTTTGAATGTTTGAACAGCATTCTGATCAGTTTCCGCAAGTGCAATTCCGCTTCCAGGTCCTAAGTTCACTGACATCTCCTGGGGTGCATTCACAGTACTGGAACTGCCGTGTGTGTACGTCATCTCTTGGGGCTGCAATAGATGGTCAGAAGCCTCAAACGACTGGCTGGTTATCGGGATTTGGTTGATGATTCTCGAGAAAGGATCACTGCTTGCGACCTGCCCGAAAGATGGGTGGCGAGAGGGAGGACTGGTCTGATCGGACGCAGTGGGTATATTGCGAATGGCAGCTTCCAATTGACGAGGAGATGGCCCTGTATTCATCCTCGGGTCTGCAATCATGTCCCAACTGCCCGTTCCAGTCGATACAGAATTAGGGAAAGATGTCGAGCCAATTAGGTCCCAGTCTGGGGTTAAAAAACTGTCATTGATGAACGGGGAGTCTGATGATGGATCTGATATCTGTGTAGAGTTGATGTCGAAAGGTAGAGGAACCTCATGAATGGTTGCGACGCCTTGATGCATTCTACTCGATCCTGTCGTCACACATTTCCATTAGCAAACACTTCATTGTGAATGCGAAACTGCGAAACAGCTTCGAATATGCTTACCTGCATGCATAGCATTACTACCATATGAAACGCTTCCGTACCACTCAGCTCCATGGCTCGGTAAGAAGTGGGCCGGCTGAGGATAACCCCCGCTCGAGTTATACGTTGGGTGCGGCCGGTAGTAGGAGGCCTCATTACCAGCGACATTCGCTTGATCTGCGAATGACTCAAATTGATTCGCATACAAACCAAAGGGTTGAGTTATCGGTACGGTTGCGAGGGGGTTCTGGCCTTGAATGAACGACTGTACAGGGTGAGGGTGCGCATGGGCCACAAGAGACGGCCCCCAGCCGGGAAATGCTGTATTGTGTGGTGCATTATCAGGGTCATATGAGTCGATACACAGTTCATCTCCCTGCACTACGTCTGGGGGGCATGGTGCATTTGCTTGGTTCGGTTCGCGAGGATTTTGATGGCTAGAGCGACGAAGAAGTGCTGGGTTGGCAGTCTGCGGTGTATCATTAGAAGGGTACATCGTCTCTGTAGTTGGAGAGTTACAGTGTCTGAGAAATGAAGCAGTTCGAGGAGAAATGCGCATTATACATGACTGAAAGCCGTGTGATTGTATCACTGACTCACCGACACGTGGTGGTAAGCAAACGGCGAAGTTGGATTATCGCCGGTTGAGCTTGGCAAATCCCCAAACCGGCGGGAGATGCGCTCGGGTTTTCTCCGGCAAATCACATGTTCGCGTGCATCCCGCTCTCTGCCAAATGGCTGGGTAACCCATTCGCGCGCAAATTCATCTGACCCGTGGACATCTTGACGCGCCATCGATGGTCAGTCTTTACCTACGTATCTTTATGGGAAGCAATAACTGTTCATTCATTTTCTCACTTCGCGCAAGGTTACCTGCCTAGCCGGGTCGTGGTGGCGCCGTCGACCGGTGATTCTTCGATTTCACCAACTCACACAACTCCAACATTAGGGCGATGACGTTAATGAGAAATTCCTGGAAATGCCATCGGTAGATTCCCGCATGATGCGCAAGTGGCTACCTGAGTGTGTGCAGGACGAGAAGCCACATTGCAGTCTGAAACGGGAGGCTCTTGGGTAGATACCCCACCTGGGCACGCTGTCATCAATCCCGCACGATCACCCAGCTCGTTCATTGTTGATTGTAGCAGAACGTCCCTTCAGTGAACTTTAGCTTGATACAGTAGTGTAAAGTATTTACTCATAGCGAGCACCCCTGATGACTGGCCCCAGCGGAGAATGTCCTTAGAGAACCACTTTTGAGACCGGCCATTTCCCAAGGATTACTTTTTCCCGCAACTGACTATTTTAGGATTAGCTATTTTCGAGACCGGCCAGTTTCAAGACCTCCCATGCTTACGGCCAGCGGCTATGTCAGGACAAGCTGTGCTTGAGACCGGTCATTCTCACTACTGACCAGCTGGCTATGCTCACGACCGGCCGTTCTTGCCACAGGCCAACTGGCGCCGGCCCACTGAAGACCAGGCCAACTCAGGGCCGGCCACGGTCCTAACTCGCCATACTCAAGGCCCGCCATGGCCAGGACTGGTCACATTCAAAACCGGCCACTCTCAAGGCCAGCCATTCTCGATACTATGCTCAGGCCCCGGCCGGTCTGACCAGAGGCCCGCTGGGGCAGACCCGGAATCAAGAGATTTAGACCAGCGCTGGTCAAGACCGGCCATTATCAAGACATGCCATAGCGCGTGGATGCAATGAGCCCACAAAACGACGAGAAGATGCGGAGCACTAGATTGTAGATATATATTCTGCGGGTGACCTTGAAGCTTATCCGGTATCCCTCCACTACAGCTAGATTCTGAGACTCCTTCGTCAGCTATCCTGTCACAATACATCCAGGCATACCGCAGTTTAATTGGATCTCTCAATACGATGTGCGTACCCTCCCCAGTGCTCTTAACGTTCTGCCCGAGAGTACTTGCACTAACTGATGGGTCATGTAGCACATCATCCCAAGATGTCATTCGGGCTTACGATGAACATTCCATCATTCTCCATACTCATGGAGTATGGAGACAAACTGTCTCTTGCACTGTTCTTTTCCACGGATCACTCGCAACTTCCTCCTGATGCCATTACCCCGTCACTCGTCGTCCGCGTCATCTTGAAGTGGCCTGGCTTGCTCATCGTCGAGACATCCACGCATGTCAAACCGAAGAAGAAGCCTTCTACCTCCGGTACGTACAGCCTGCGTCTTCATGTAACCTGCTAACATTACATGACAGACGACGAAGAAGAGCGCAAGCGACGCGAAGATCTGCGCAGGCGGGAGGCCCGAGAGAAAGAAGCAGAAGATGCCAGGAAGCGTGAAGAAGAAAGGCAGCGTCGTCGCCAGAACAACAATGGTATACGTTGGAACGATCCGTATGGGATTCCAACTGAGCCATGCCCAATGGGCAATGGACATCCCAGTGTCCCCATTCCATGGGACTTCCAGCTACCACTGCACATGTTCATGGCGCACTAGGCCATCTTCCATATGTAGTGTCGGCAAAGTTGTTGCGCATAATCTCAACTCAGTACCTTGGTATACAATAAGATCATTTTCCTGCAAAACATTGCTTGTAACTAATCCTTTGCCTTTCCGCTACAATTTTACGACTTATCTTTGGCCGTGAGTAGCCAGAAAAGAATGATGCTGTAAGAAAGCTGTACATAGCACAGGCTCCTTAGTCACCGTTAATGATCATCTTCACCCGTATCAGTACGCGTCTTGTGTTCATTGCGGACGTATAGAGATATCATGTTGGTAGTCTTATCGGTATTCCAATAACGTAACTCACGCTTGGTATGCAAGTACTGTAGCATTGTGAGAATAATCGGTGAGACCTGTCATCGTGATGAATGGAAACGAGTGGCTCAGTCACCAGTCAATTCTCGCCTCTACCTGAGGTTCTATTCATCACGCCAGAAGAGCGTTGTAATCACAGTGCGCATTATGGGCTCTGCTTCGGCATCGACTCCAGTCTTTCCTCAAGGGTCATCACAGCGCTCTCCTTAAACACTGAAGTTGCGCAAACTTCAGCACTGTTAATGAAGCTGTGCTTACACGACACCGATGTGGATTTTCGTATTTGTTACATGTGAAAAACCTGGATTCGTCGAACTATGCTCCAGCAGAGTGAACTACAAGGTATATCTGTAGAAAGGACTCTTGTCACCCATAAGCAACAACTCCTGCTCGGAGTATCTCGCACGGATAGCCTCCTCTCCGTGCTCAGCAATAAGCTCATCTCTCTTGCGGTTCTCCTTCGCATACGCCCACCTCAATACCAAAGTCATGAGAATAGCAGTGCAGCACATGGCCAAACTAGCCGAGAAACCAGTAGTGTACTTTGGTGCCTCGCGCGACAAGTAAACATTGCTGCCCATGATTCCTCCCATGTTTCCGACGGAAATAAGTAGAGCCATGCCGACGGCGCGTTTTGACGATGGTGCGAGGGAGTTGCCGATCCAAGAGACAAGACACGTGAAAGGGCAGTAGAGACCACCAGCGACGGGGAAAAGGAAACCGTAGGTTATGCCAGGGTATTTCGGCTTGGGAATGGCAAGCTGGGCAATGAAGCCACATACAGCGATCGAGTAGCCTGCAATGATGTATGGGGAGCGCTTGCGCGTCAAGTCGGAAGCCCAAGCGAAGATGAGGGTCAGAATAGCGGCGAATACGTAGATTGGGATCGTGAGAAGTTGAGCGTTGGCACTGGTATATCCGAGTCCTTGAATGACAGAGGGCACGGTCGCGGTGAATCTGTATGAAACTGTTAGAGATGAACCGGCAGCAAAGCTGGATATCTTCAGCTTACCCATAAACACCAACAGTGTTTCCCCAGAAAATCACGGTAGCAGCCCAGATCTTCCAGTCAGAAAGACCAGCAAGAATATGTTCTTTTCCAATCTTGTCGCTGTTGGTGGCTTGTCCCTGACCAGACCCGGAATCGTTGGACAACCGGGTAACAAGCAAGTCGCGCTCCGGTTGTGTCAGAAACTTCGCAGTCTCTGGGCTATCGGGGAGAATTTTCCAGATGATGAGCGCGAGCGCTACTGGAATCAGTCCCTCTATCAGGAAGATCCATTGCCATCCTGCGAGTCCAGAGCGTCCATCGAGTTGTTCGATACCGAAGGCGAGGAGACCACTGAAAGCACCAGCGAGGGAGGCGGCTACGTAGAAGACAGCCATACGGCGTTGGAGTTCGAAACGGCGGTACCAGAGAGTAAGCAAGAATGTTGCCGCGGGGAAGAAACCAGACTGTGAGCGTAAGCAAGTGTTTCTCAGTCAAGATCTAAATGCGGTAGACCTACTTCTGTTACACCCAAAAAGAACCTTCCCGCGAGCAGACCACCGTAACTGGACGTGAGTCCCATCAATGTCATGACGAGACCCCAGCAGAACATCAGGATCGCCATCCAATGACTTGGTCTCATCATCTTGAGCACGATGTTGCTGGGTACTTCGAGGATCGTGTACGGAACGAAGAATAGAGTAACGGCAGTGTTGTACTGACTACCATTCATCTTGAGGTCTTCCGTCATACCAGCAATCTTCGCGTTACCGACTACAACACGTTAGCAATTCGTTCCAATGTATCTCTCAGAAATGAATATGTCCAAACGTACTATTACTCCGATCGATAAACGCAACAAGATAGAGGAGCGAAAGCATGGGAACAAGTCTCATGTCAACCTTCCTCAAAACGCGCGCTGCCTCCTTCTCCTCCAGTTCGACATTTTGCGCTTCAAGCTCGCCAGTTCCGGAGGAGTTCGAGATCTTCTCCGCGACATTCTCAGCCCGCTGATGCTCAGTAGAGAGCTTGCCGTGATCGAATACTGTCGCCATCGTGTGGATATTGCACCGCGTCTGCTTCAATGCAAAGGCGGATGAGGAGGCTGGCAGGGCAATGCACGATTGCATCCCCATGGGCAACCCCTACCCTTTAAAGCATCTCGGTAGAATGCAAAGCCCGACATCATCCATCTCAACGGCATACCTTCTTCGGCAGCGTTACCCACTTACATGCATGCCTTGCTTCCAGTCAGCGCAATCGAGCCTCTCGTGCGGAGGCGGGTAGAAAGTATCTTGGCTTCTGGGGTAGCAAGCGGCGCTTTTGCGGGGTAGTCTGGAGGGATCATCATGCGCGGCGTCGGCACGTGCTGCACGATCTGCATGTCGCTGTGACGTATGGTTCGACCATCTGTCAACCGGCACAGCGTTTACTGGAGATGTGCAGGGGCGCATTTGCCGATCTCAGAAGCCGCGGTGTCGGTGTGGCCTGGTTGAAGGGCCGGTGGTGGTTTTCGATGCGAGGTGCGTGCTGGGCGGTTGTCGGATGGGTGCCGTCGGCGATAGACCGAGGAAAAAGAAAGTCCGGTCGGTGGCAGCACCGCTTGCATTGAGCTTCTTGAGCCTACACTTGATGACAGCATCGCCTTGCTACGAAAACGTAAGTCTTCTCATGTCTCTTTTGAGACCATATGAGTTAGGTTCGCGATAATTGTCTAACGTTTGGTGCCAGCCTTGGTGGTGCTGTTCTTATCAGAAGAGCCGTGGATGAATATAGGAAGTCTCGCCGAGGACCTGTTACCCGTAAACCTTCACAGCACAGACACCATTCCCCAGCCTCGCTCCACAGTTGCCGTCACTCTTGGTCTTCGACGAGGGAGTTCACAAGTCCATCGCGATTCCTGACGATGGATTGTTATACAATGCTTCGCGCCTAGTATTGAACTTCAGAATGTTGTATCCATTACAATGGACATGGTATATAATCTTGCGGACAAACTCCTATCCTGGCTATTGGCCATTCCCCAAATCGCCCAAACGCCGTCCCAATGCTCCTGAATCTCCGTCTCTATGTCCAGCAGCTCTCAAACCGAGCTGGGATACATCATAACCCGAAGACTCGCACCAAATGACTTTGGCGGGAGGTTGTTCTGGAAAGATGCGCGAACAACACCAGAGTTGCCTGTTCTTGAATCAATATCTTTTCTTTCGCAAGTCTGACAAGCTGTACGAACCATGTGTCCTGCGGATCTTTCCCCAGATCACACGAGGACCTTCTTCTTTGCTGCTGGCAACGCGGTAGACATATGCGACGCGCTTGCCGAGATACCACTGCGCGTCCTGCGTGCTGTCCACGCCTTCGAGCGCAAGAAGGCTCACGTTGGGGTTTGTGTTGCGTTTGCCGCGCTGGTAGCTGACATGGCGGGCTTTGACGTATACTGCACAAACTATTACTACGTGCACAGCGGTATGAAACTGCTATTACTTACGGCGGTGGCTCTTTTCTGAAGACATCGCGATTTTTACAATTGTTTGTTTATCGTCGGAAGGTGAGTTTTGGTCGATTGGTGTGCGCTCGGTAGACTGCTTACCTAACATATATGGGTCTTCGAAGTTCAAACGGCGTGTGGTAATAATGTAGGCACCTACTGTTGCGATCGACGGCTGACGGTTAGTTGCCTAATCTGGACTATCGTCACAGACAGCAACATTTAACCTCCCCGCTGAGTTCAGACTGCGGCAACCACAAATGTAACGACTTTGACAGCTTTGATGTCGCTAACAAATTGTGAATACCTTAAGTACGTTCGATTCCTTCCTGCCGCCTGTTGTCAGCTCGAGTCGTCACATCTTCCTGGCTTCATCATTTCACGGGTGTCAATATTCAGGAATGTACGTTTCTTGGTCGATATTAAAGCTATTCAAACAAGCAACTATTGGAACAAGAAACCAACGCAACTACTAGGCTAAAACGTGCGCCTAGTGTTCGACCATACAGCGGCCGAGGGGTATACAGCTTTCGTCAATCATCCGTGTTTATGCCCCTGGAGAACGCCAACGAGAAATGCATCTTCCAACCCACGAGAGGTCGTATACTTGCGAAAACCAACGCACAGCTATGCAAACACGAGAGAAAAAGCAATACAATAAACAAGAATGCCCACAGGCAAGGAATTTGATTCCGGCCGATCAATTTCGATTCGTGTGAAGGTGAGGAACGCCGAAACAATGCAGTATAAACAATTTTTTACGAGGAGGTAGGGCTTGGCTCTTCCTCATCTGACTCGTAGGTGAGGGTGGGCGCTTGCCATTCGACATTGAACTTCTGCTGATACTCGTGGCTGTTGATGATCTCTTCGAATTCAGCTTGACATTCGTCATCAAGTTCGATGATCTCCGCTCCTGGCATGTCGTCGAACATGGACGATGCGGAAGTTGCCATTTGTGCAGGAGTAGCGGCAAGAAGTGACACGTTGCCAGCTTCCGATAGAATGCTTGGTGATGGGTAGGTTGCCTCGCGGAGACGGGAAGGCTTAGCAGGTGTGTGCTTCATGAGTCTCTGGCGCTGGCGCTCAATCTCATCTCCAGGCTGCTGGCGGGTAGGGGTTGGGGGCGCTTCGGGCACATCAGACGCTTCATCCGTAGATCCGCCTGGCAGGGGAGCATGCGCAGGAACGGGGGCTGGTGGGGGTGGTTGGGTCCAGATAGGAGTAGCTTCAGCGTCAGCGCTCTCGCTGCCCATTGTAGAGTCTTCTTCATCAGAATCATCATCGGGGACGCTGAAAGAGCCCATGCCTGGGTTATGGGAGTGGGTGTTCTCCTTGGTTGCGCTTTTCAGGACCTCACGATCGTTCTCACGGATCTGTGCCGCGGTGTCGTGTCCTTGTAGTTCGCTAAAGATGTTACCGCCGGTGTTGTGTGAGATGGAGTTGCTGAACATGGGTGATGGGTCGATTGAGCGACGAGGGTGGAAGTCACGGAGTGAAGCGGACTGGCCATGGCTGTTGTAGAGCTTTGGGGAAGTGCGCGCGCCGTTGCTGGCGGCGAACTGCTCATCGATGGTAGGAACTTCGTCGTCGCCTGTGGTGAATTCGTGAGTCTTCTTGTGCTTCTTAGCGGTGTGCTCTTCTTCTTCAGCCACGATATCGAGATAGACAGCCCAGACTGGTACAACATCGTCATCGTCCAGATCACCAAGCGGGTCGCCGAAGCCAGTCTCCCAAGGCTTAGCTGAGGGGAAATTCGACAGCTCCTTGCACAGAACGTCCTTCTGGAGACGCGCACGCTTCTCGCTGAAAGCAGGATCGTTCTTCAATTCAGGAATGACCTGCTTGGCCCACTCCTCTGCCTTGTGCCTGTCCTTGCGGTCGACGCCCTTGAGCAGTAGTTTCAGCAGTGTGTTCATGGGCGCACGCCTCTTGTTCGGCGTCTTGACGCGCTCGCCAACAGGTGTAGGAGGTAGGGAGAGGGTCTCGGTGATTGTGTTCTGGGGTGGTAGAGGCTTCGTAGCGGTGGGCGACGCGACTTCGGGGGTTGGCGGGGGCTTGGGGGTCAAGGAGAAAAGTCGGGATTTGATAGCAGAGAATGACCTGCTGAAGATGTTGGATGGTGTTGCGACAGGGCGGTTGGGCGTTGCTGTGACATCCTCGAAGGTTCTCTTAGCAGACGGCTGTTGTGGTGAAGGTTCCATGGCGACGTCATTGTCTGAGAATGTTTCACTGTCATTGCTTGAGGGCTCAACGCGCCTGGTTTCTTTGGCAGAGCTCTCAATCTTGTGGAGGAGCGCAAGGGCTTCCTCGTTGCCATTCACAAACACACCATGTGCCGGAGATGACTCGCTGATTGCTACTAGTTCACTGTCGAATTCTGCGTAACTGACGTTAGCCGGAGTACCGTAGCTAATGTGTGGAATATTCTCTAGTCGCGTGATTTCCATGCGCAGACGCAGGTTCTCGTTCTCATAGAGGAACATCTGCTGATGTTTCTGCCACATCATCTCTACGAGATTCTGGATGCGAGCCTCCTGGTTTGTGACACGCTCGCGGAGATGATCAATCTCCCTCTCTTGGTGTTCGTACTTCTCCTTGCGGAGCTCGTTGTCGATTTCTTCCTCTGAAGGGGTGTAACTATGGGGAAGATGGTGCTTACTTTTTGTGAAGAAGGCGCCCATGCCATCTTCATTCTCGGCTTCTGTCTCGTCTTCGGCGCTCTCGATGGCCTTAGCCGCCGCCAGCTTTGCGGCCACTGCCTTTCGCTTCTCACTGGTGACTTTCTGGCGGGCTGTGCCGCGTCCTTGCTTGGCGGGCTTCGTCTGTTCCAGGCTGCGCTGCGGCGAAGCCTCTACGCCTGCCTCTTTCAGCGCCTGGCGACCGGCTCTGGTGAGCTTCT
>Ga0265797_10002919_pt1 | contig 28106 bp, 20 predicted proteins | sample P2T30metagenome_FD_192433 | JGI IMG/M metagenome (GOLD analysis project Ga0265797, IMG submission 192433) | Plant litter microbial communities from East Loma Ridge, Irvine, California - P2 T30 | ecosystem: Environmental > Terrestrial > Plant litter > Unclassified | place: USA: California...
GAGGAGTACGCACAAAACTTGACCGCTGCCGGCACTGTCACAAACGCCACAGCGACATACCAGATCCTCGAAGCGCAAGTCAACAACCTCTGGAAAGACAACGCCGGAGCAGCAGAGATCTTCTTCGTCACCTCACCTGCCACAGGACAAGTCGGCATCGACCTCTGGAACTTGATCGTCCTGGCCCGAGGCTACGTGCACATAATCTCGAACTCCTCGTGGGACCACCCTCTCATCGAACCTTCCTACTTCGGTCACCCATTCGACCTCGAAGTCCAACTCGCAGCCACCAAGCAATCGCGCGAACTGTTCCAGACAGAGTCTCTCGCCTCGCTCGTCAGCGCTGAGACATTCCCTGGTTTCGACGTTGTGCCGCAAAACGCCACCGATGATGTTTGGGAGCAGTGGGTCAAGGAGACTTTTACATCTGTTTGGCACTACATTGCTACGCTGGCCATGATGAAGGAAGAACTTGGAGGTGTTGTGGACAGCAGACTGAAGGTCTACGGCATCGAGAATGTGCGAGCGGTGGATGCTAGTGTGTTGCCAATTCAGCTGTCGGCGCACTTGAGCTCCTCGCTTTATGGCATTGCCGAGAAGGCAGCGAAGATGATTAAGGAGGATCAAAAGATCGATTGTTAAGTCGTGACGTCGTAGTGCGCTTTGGGTAGTGCTATTCCTGCAGTGCCTTTGAGTACCATAGCTCGCTGACGAATAGAAAAGTCTCTATATTTACACTGTACTATCCGCGCGCCAATGACTTGGTACTTATGCATGCAAAGATACCTTGTTTGCACATGTTTTCTGCCTTGACGCATATAGCCCTAAGTACTTATGCAGTCTTGCAACCTCCATCCAACAAGCGAGCCGAGCTGCATCTTCCGCTTGCATGCACCTCGCCTCAGCTTTCGCGGCTGAGTCCTTGGTCCTAGGCATCCGCAGCTGATAAAGAGTATAACCTCCCCAACCGCGACAGCCTTGCTTGCAGCTACGAGATTTGAGCTTCGAGTCGCAGCTTTGATAATTTGCTCGCCGTGGCGTCTGACCACATCGAGGCCCGGACAACTCGGTCGACATGGAGGATGCAAGACCACTAATGCATGGCGAAGCGCGCCAATCACCAGCCGCAATTCCATACAAAGTGTTGTCTGTTCAGCTGGACCAGGATGATTCTTTCGACGGCCTGCTTTCCGATTTTGGTTTGCGAGACGACTCACGCCGGCATCAAAGCAGAGAGTCAGCTCAACAGCGTTTCACATCTCTAGGCCACGACGATCACCTTGGAGGTGACCACGACACCCAAAATACGGCTTTCAGCATTGTGCCGGGGGCTAAACCTTCACAGTCGGTATGGTCCGAGTCTGTCGATACTTCGTCTGTCGCTGGCAACGAGCACCTCCGTCAAGCAGACCGGCATTCTCAAAAATCTATTGTTGACGAAACAAAGCTCCGACCGTCTGGGCTCTCGCGCCAGTACTGGAACCCTATCTGGCTGCGGAAATACACACTTGTCGCCATTTCCGGTTTGTTCGCAAGTCTTGCTGCTGCTTTGGTCGTTCTCTGGTTCCTCAACAAGCGGCAGAATGGGTTTACTACAATACTCGGTACCAATCACTACGCCTGGACTTACGGTCCCACCGCCATACTTGTCGTTGTACTGAGTCTCTGGCGACAAGTGGAGTACCATTGCAAAACGCTTCAACCATGGCGTGAGCTGAGCAAAGGCTTCGTAGAGGCTGAGCGCAGCATGCTTCTCGACTACCTGTCGCCTCTACAGATCACGAGCTTCTCCAGGGCAATCGGGTACCGACATATTCCCGTTGCTGCATCAATCGCAGGGTTTGCAGTACTGAAAGCTGTCGTACTTGTCTCTACTGGCCTGCTTGTTCTTACTCCAGTGAAAGTCACCGAGCCACAATCGATAACAATTACCGCAGCATTTGATAGCCAACCATTTTGGGATACGATACCTGGGGCGCCATATGCTTGGGACCGAAGTGGTCCAGATTCGAGAATGCTTTACAGCAACGTCTCAGCGCATCCAATCCCCTCCTACCTCAACACGTTCAGAGAAGGCGCAGTGCCTTCTGCAAACATGGCAGGAAGTACTGTCTTTCAGTCGATCGATCGTTTGGGTGGGACTGGCCTACTAAGCATCACTGTCGAAGTTGATGCTTTCGTACCAAACATGACGTGCGAGAATGCGCAAGCAGACTTGAGCATGCGTTCCCAGTACGCGAATCCGGCAGCCCAGCTGAAGAGTGCTACTTGTTCCGAGCCTGGAGGACACATGTTTGACAACTCCTATCTGCTGTCCTGCCCAGACTGTCCAGATGCGATATCTTACAACATCTGGAGGGTCAATTGCTCTCAAGGTCCTATTGCTGACAACAGTAGCACGCGCCCGTTGAGATATGTGGATGAGCACAGCCTGGATGACATGCGGTTCGCGATACTTGTGAGCAACCTGACATTGGAACAGCATAACATTTCTGGCAACATGTTGACTGCGGCCAAACCGCAAGCCACTGCGGCAGTGATCTGCAAAGCCGACTACACGATGTACAAATCTCTGGTTACGCGGAACCTGACAAGTGGCACGAACCGGGTTATCACGACAGAGCCCATGCCACATCTCAGCAACCTGACTGGTCTGATGCTCGGCGAGATCTTCTACTCAGCCCTCGCGAACTCGAAGTACTTGGCGGGTGACCTCATAGAACCTGAGTACATGCCTATAATGTCTTCGATAGCCCCGCGAGTGCCATTCTACAACATCATGCTACAATCCATGGCCGGTGAGCAATCAATTGACCGGTTGCTTTCGGCGGAAACTTTGTTGTCTTCTGCCGAGCAGACTCTGTCGGGTGTAGCTGCTCATATCATCCAGGAGTCTTTCTTGAGACCCAGCATGTCCCAACGCAATGGAACGGTACTGCGATCTGAAGAGCGCCTAGAAATCGGAGACGCTTCTTTGTGGGTCATGGTAGCAGGATTTGTCATCATGATCATACTCACATCTTCTGTCATGTACACAACATCCCAGAGTGTCGCTCCGCGGGATCCTGGACTCCTCTCGACAGACGCGATGGTTTTGGTCTCTGATCCGGACCTTCGCAAGCTTCTGGCGCCATGCAACGCCATGCGCACAGAAGAAGTCGCTGATACGCTTCGCGGCATCAAGTTTGGCACTTCAATCGGACACAACACTTTCCAGATCATGTCCGCCCTCGGCGGGTCAGGTGAAGTTTTCGGGAAGCCCAAGTCTAAGACCAAGCCATGGGTACCGCTTTCTGCAAAATCTTGGGCCGCATGTTCCACCCTGGTGATTCCGCTTGCTGCTATAGTCACAACCGAAGTCATATATCGAGTCTCCAAGGATGACGGCGGATTCCGGATCGACGTTGGGTCAGAAGACAGAGCCACCTTCGTTTCCCGTTACTTGTCGGCATTGATAGTATTACTCATCGCAACTTGCTACAACAATCTGGACTTCACGGTCTCATCTTTTGCGCCTTACAGCAGCCTACGTTGGGGACCGGTGCCTGCTAGCAGGAGCATAGATTCTCGAATCCTTGGAGCAATACCGCCAGTAGCGTTCTTCCGATCTGCGAACGGTAGACACATTGGTCCGTCACTCTCCAACATAGCCGGCATGATTGGGAGTGTCTTGACTATCGTTGCTTCAGGCTTGTGGGTGATCAACCGGAATCTCGCTGTTGAGCAGAACATTGCAGCCTCTTTAGCGAACGGATGGGACTACGAGTGGCATGACAGCTACAACTCTGGCGACGGTGGCGCGGGAATTGTACTCGACCAGCTGCAGCACGGCAGTGCGATTATGCCAGACACTATCTGGGATAATGTGGTGCTCCCCCATATTGAAGACATCAGATCGACTTCCGACAGCCCGATCGTACAGTCCAGAGGCAGTACGCTGATGCAGAATCATACGCTGCTTGTCAAAGGCTTACGTCCTCTGCTCAGCTGTGAAGCTGTAAAGGATGAGTACATCTCGATACTGCCAACTCGAGACTTGCAAGCATTAGCACCATTGCCACCCAACTGTCACTATGGCGGACCTAACGGCAGTAACAGCTACTACAATTTCACACGGGCCCTCTCTGATGGATACACCGGCTCAATTTACGACTTGCGTCTAGCACCGACGGGCAATCTTGACTTGTCTTATAATAAAGGACAACCAGACAATCCCGTTGGCTGCCCTTCGATCGGCGCTGCGCTCGTCAAGTCATACAAAAACGGCACCATACCCGACCAAGTTACTGTGCTTCTATGCTCGCAGCGGATACAACAACTCACCGTGAACGCAACCTACCACGGACCAAGCTTGCAACACCCGAAGATCAGTGCCGACCCAGCGCCAGTCGTGGTCGAACGCTCGGCTCAGAACCTTACTAATGGCACCATCGGATTCGACACCTTTCCATATCGCATCGAGTCGTACCTCGAAAACAACTTGACTTCGTACCCAGGAAGCCAACTCGGTTCGGTGGATATGTTCACTGTACATCTAGTCTACGGTCTCAACGGGACCGCACTGGACAACATGATCGGCAAGGCCAATCAGCAGAACTACATCCAAGCAGTTCAAGCCCTCTATGCCAAGTACATGAGCCTTGTGATCGACATGCGCTTCCGCGTTCCGGTCTCTGCAGAAACGAAAGCCGATCCTCAGCAAGATTCCGGTCCTGTGGAAGGCACCTCGTACAGTTTCTCTTCGAGACTGCACTTGAACATGGCGTCCAAGCTCACCATACAGATCATGCTGGGTGCCATGTTCGTATTGGGAGCGTGTACGTATCTGCTAACCGATCTACGCGGCACGCTGCCGAGAGAGCCGTACACCATCGCAAGTAAGATGGCTTTCCTCGCTGGATCAGATGTCTGCGACGGAGAACAATCGCATCTGCCGCCTGATGCTTTGTGGAAGTCCCAGAAGGAGCTCGATGAAGTACTAGATGGATGGTTGTTCAGCTTGGGGTGGTGGCAACGGTCTGGGAGTACTGCAAGCGAAAATGCAGAGGCTGCCGCAGAAAGTAGCCGCGGCAGCTCTGATAGGGAGAAGAAGCAGGGATCAAAGAGATTTGGTATCGATGTTGGAGTCCCTGAGCAACTGGGCTTTCGGGAAACGAAATGGTCGTCTCTGAGGCAAAGACTTGGGGCGGCGAAGAGAGTGAGGTCAACATCTCTTGAGTAGGTCGAGTCTAGCTCTCCTGTGATGTTATTTTGATGGCAGGATCACTCTTAATACTTGAACGAGCCATGCAGATGGGCATTTCAAACTCTCGTGCTGTTGTCGGAAGACTTGACGATCCCAATCGTGATGTCATCATCTTTGTGACGTTTTTGAGACAATCGGATCACACTCCGGCAGACATTCCATCAAAGACAGTCGGATGCTATGGCTCAAAAGCATTCAGTATATACAGTTCTTGTTTTATAATGTGGCAATACCTAGAATATATCGACATCGAGCCTCACAACTTCCAGCATGGCGATACCAGGGCGCATCTTCACCCACCCAACGTTGGGCAAATTGCAAGGCCTAACACGAGGCAACTTGATCCACTTTTACAACATCCCATATGGCAAAATCCCACAGCGTTTCGCAAGAGCCACAATCGTCCATGAGCTCCCTCAAACACTCGATGAAGCCGTCCATGATGGAACCGACACACCGCCCGCCAGCATTCAGCCTCTGGTCTCAGGCAAGATGGACTGCAATGGCAATCAGTTCCCAGAAGACCTCATGCAAGGCTACAAAGAAGAACAGTCCGAAGACTGCCTCAGACTCAACATCACCATGCCAGATTCCACAACTCCAACATCATCCCTGCCCATCCTCGTCTTCGTCCATGGTGGCGCTTTCTTCATTGGCTCCAGCACCCGCCCATACTACGACCCCACGACCTTGTGCGAAGCAGCCCTCCGGCACAAAACGCCACACATCTTCGTCTCGATCAACTACCGCCTAGGCGCCCTGGGCTTCTTCCACTCACGGGAAGCGGAAGATCTAATGCCTGCGAACAACGGCCTGCATGATCAGAGAGTCGCCTTCGAATGGATCCGCCGTTTCATCGGAGGTTTCGGCGGCGACGCCAAAAACATCACAGCCATGGGCCAGTCCGCCGGCGGCATGAGCTTGACGATCCACAACCTTTCTGGCGAGGAGAACGTTTGGAAACGTAGCATCCAGTTCAGCGGATCGCTGGTCACCATGCCTGTTAAATCTCCAGAAGAGCATGAGGAGAACTTCCTCGCGCAAGCTCAAAAGCTAGGCCTCAAACCCCAATCGAAGAACAGTTCGCAGCTTGCCCAAGAAATGATCAACCTCCCCGTCGAGAAGATTCGCGATCTAGGCTACGTGGGCCAGGCGTGTAGCCACAGCGAGCTCTTGCCCTATGATTCCGCTAGCATGGCCACGATGCTCGACCGACCACCACAGTCTCGCAACTTGCAGTCCCAGATCGTCTCCTCGACGACCTACGACGGCGGTATCTCTTACAACATGATGATCCAAAACCCCGACCTCAAAAACCACGCCCAAAAGTTCATTGCCATCGTCAACAACGCCAACCTCTCTCATCCACAACAACTCCTCGACTTATACGCCATCACGGCTTCTGACTCCGATGAGAGCGCCCTCCGCAAAATCTGCCAATTCGAATCCGACATCGGCTTCTTCGCAGGCTCTCTCTCTCAAGCCCGCGGTTTCCCAGGAAAAAGCTACCTCTTACTCTTCGATCTCGGAAACCCATTCGAGGGCTTCCTGCCAGCGCGAGAGTGCGCCACGCACACCTGGGATATCGTCGCTCTCCTGGGCTCGTGCGAGGATCGTCTCGACGATGCTTACAAGCGGGTCATCAGTGAGTTCCGGGAGAAGATCTTGAAGTATGTTGTGGCGGGCGAGGAACCGTGGCCAGCGTGGACGGAAGAAGCCGGTCAAGCGATGGTGGTCGGGAAGGAGGGGATGCGGGTTGTTGGGAGGGAGGAGTTGGTGGGCGGAGATACGAGGAGGGGCAAATTGCTGGCATTAGCTAAGGCGGAAGGCGGAAAAGAGGGAGCCGATTTGCTTTGGGATGGGGTGTGTAGGAACTTTTTGATGGGTGGCTGAGAGGAGTGGAGGGGAATGAGATTGAAGATGGGCAATCTGTGTGATGCTGGGACAAAGTGAGCCTCTTGTTCCTCCCGTAATGTATGATAACGACACCAAGGCCCTCCTAAGACAATTCTGGGCAGGCTTGAGACGAACACATGGAAGTCCTTTGCTCCATACCTCGTAAAGTTCGCATGTGCCTGGGCCTACCTCCTAATAATTTACCTTTGCATAATCGTGTAATTTGTGTGGAGAGCCCTGGTGTTCTTGAGGTGTGCTCAGCGGAGGGTTTACGGTGATCAGCGTGGTCGTTCGGGCTTTCAAAAGCATCCGTGAGACCCCATTCGAATGTCCCACTTTAAAAGTCGCGACCACCTGCGTGGACATTGTTTGTCGAATATGACAACCTTGTTTCGATTCACGATCACTTCGTTCTGATCGCGTAGGATCTGGACGGAATGTCTGTACACAATTCTGTGTCATCGACCTCACCGACCTCGAAAATTCGTGTTGATCAGATCATCAGTTCATTTCAACATTGTTTGCTGTGGCCCTAAAGGCCAGGGCTAGGGCTGTTGCGTGTCGGATGGATACTACTTTATCTGTTTCTGCCCGAACACAGATCCACTCCGTAGGACTCGCTCGTATCCCAGGTCAGGAATACGAATCAAGAGCCAAGATCACCTGGTTGGCCTGGAGAAATCAGTCTGATTGAGGTTTTTCTGCGAATTGTGAGTCATGTCACGGCATATGGGTGTCCGGTTAGTATGAGGTATACGGCATCGGGAAGACCGAGCTTGAACGACTCTTCACAGATTTGACGCGGTCGAACAAAGTCAAGCTCATAGTGTTGAGCCAATCCTAGGTTGTATTTGGGGCCAGTATTCTACTGCTTACTGTCTCTTCACTCGAACGATCGAGACTCAACAAGAGGTCGCGATGCCGTGGCTTCCAGCAGATGCACGAGCCCCGAATACCTTATCAAATGGTCGTGGTATTGTTGTGATGGGCTTCAGGCAGTGATATCGTACTGTCGCTGCTGACCAAGAAGTTTGATGGTGAAGATATGGCATGGTAACTGATCGATGTTGTGATACATGTCTGAGCCGTGATGAGAGAGAGCTGTATAGAGCAAGGGAGGGTGGACTTGGGAGTCGGGCAAAGGTGAAGTATTGAATGTTGTTTGCAAAATAGTCTCGGTGGGTGGCAACCAGTCGGAGGCGAGAGATGGATGTGGGAGCACAACAGCAAAACGCCACCCCGCCCTTGCAGCGCTGCCAGCTCGGCCAATCGCGGGGCTTCGACTCGCTTTACAGAGCACGAGATCGTCCGTCTCAGGCACCCAAGCATTGTTAGACTGTCTCTTGGTCTCCCTCCTCCACCAGCAGACACTCTCCCTCAGCCTGACTCCAACACCAGGACTGTCTCAATCAAGACTTCCATGTTGTCGCAAACATTCACCAACCGATTATGACCGGTCCAGCGAAAGACATGCGCTTCCCACCAGGAAGCCATAAACAACACCACCATCACGTGTAGCGCATAGCCTCTTCGTCTTGCGCCGCGCGCATACACACACCAACTCGCACACATGGTCTCTCGACATCCCGCACCCGTCTACGCAGACGCGCCACAGCCTCTTCAACCGCCATCAACACAGCGAGCATCTTCCGTCGCCTCTGGACGATCCGCAACTAGACGACACCGACATGCGCGCACCCATCATGGCAACCAGAACGGGTATGCGCCGCAGAATGAGTTTCCCGTCTTTTCACACACCGGCGATGTCGAGATTATACTCAGCAACGCGAGCGGACGACGCGAACATCGATACCTTTTGCACCGACTCATCCTAAGCCAGTGCTCTGGATTCTTCGAAGCTGGCACAAGAGCTGAGTGGAGTCGAGGAGGCGGATTGGATGACATGAGAGGCGCAAACGGACTGCCACCGATCGGAGAACAGAGCGTCGCAGGCAGTAGCAGCACACGGACGAGCAGCACCGAGCGCAGACCTTCTTTCGAGCCGCCTAGGAAACGCTGGAAATATACACTGGATTGGCAGGCTGCTGGCGACGACGACGTGCCTATGCTTGTGCAAGATACATCTGCACCCTCCATTTTCGGTGGACCAGATGGACCTCCAGCCGTGCGAAACAAACCTCCGACTTCGAATGAGGGCTTCTTTCGCAGCATGACCAATTTCTCGGCTTTGAACATAAATGATCGAGCGCAACAGAGCGTGCCTGCAGAGCCGGGCGACGAAGTGCTCAAGGATTACGACAACCTATTTCGCACCATGTATCAGTACCCGCCAGTCTTGGACAGTGTAAACATTGCGACGGCTTATACGGAATGCAAAGCCCTTTTGCATCTTGCCGATATGTACGATGCTTTGGAAATTGTTGGGACTCGTGTTGACCACCATCTTCTCCGTTTTGGTGCACGTCTCTTCAAGCAGATCGCAAAATACCCGCCCTCATACCTCAAACTCGGCTATCTGGCCCGCTCGCAAACGATTTTCGCTGAAGCGCTCATTCACGTTGTCGGCCAGTGGCCTCTGGCTCGACCACAGCTCAATAATCAAATTGACGCCGGAGTCATGGACCTAATAGAAGACAAACACGACGAATTAGAAGATATCAAGACTCGGATCGAAATGAAACTCTGGCGCATCACCCTCACCACCAGCCGTGGCGAACGCGTTACGCCTGCTAATGACTACCTCTCCTGGCTCGCCATGAGCCTCTTTCGGCAGTGGATCGCAGAGAACACAACTCCAGGTCCCAGCGGTATTTTAAAAGAACCCGCTCGCCCAAGTTCGAACAGCCGCAATGTTGCAAGCCGCAGCACAAGCCACGTCACTTCCCAGCGCCTCCCACCACCGCCTCCTAATCCTCCACCAAGCGGACCCTTCAACACAGGCAAAATATATCGCCTCATCGGCTCGAACTCATCCACATTGTACCTCCCTCATGACGAGTTGAAGCGCTTCTTAAAGACTTCTAGCGAGGCTAGTAACGGCACCCTTTACTCAAGGGATAATCTGAGGAGATTTGAAAGACGAGTGGAGGAAGTCAAGAACCTGGCGAGAGATGCTGTCAGACCGCTCATGCGAAACTTTCTGGAACTGGATTTGACTGCCTTTGGGCCCGCGGGACTGGGCTACTTGACTTGTACCAGGGTCGAGGACGCGGATTTCCCTTGGGATGATTGACGAGGAAGAAGGGAAAAAGACGACGAAATGATTTGTTAGCTGACAAGCAAGAGGCGTTCTTCGGACATTAGGCTGCGGGTTTTCTTGTTTTTGCATCGCATCTGGTTTCTGTTTTGGTTTGGAGTTTTTTTTTTATCTGCATATACCCCCGTTTCATTCCCTATTATATTTACTCTAAACCCACATCCAAGCGTTATGGATATACAACGAAATCATGAATCCCGATTACCCGAACTGCCTGCCACATCAATGAAACTCCCTGTTCGCCTCACCGCCAGACCAACTCCACCTCGGAATCTCTCCACACCAACTCCCTCCTCAAACAGCGCCCCTCACCCGTTCCTGCCACTCTCCCTCCCCCTCAACATCCCCATCCTTCTCAGCATACGACGGCGGCGCAACAGACACGGCATCCACATCACCTTCTTTGGTAGTAGTCGTGGCAAACGACGACCCCACTGCCCTCCTCGCCCTAACAACCAACACCCCACCCACCACAGCCAGCGCCGCAAACAACACTGCCGCGAGGACAGCGCTCCAAAACACCGTCTGCCGCAACTGACAATACGTCACGTACGGGTTGTTGTAAGACGTCGTGCCGGCTGTGCAGGGTAGGAGGGCGGCGGAGCGGGAGAGGTATGCTGTGCCGATGAGTAGGCCGGAGAAGAGCGTGGAGAGGAAGATCGACGAGAAGGGCAGAGATGAGGATCGTAGGGCGGTTTTGGATGATTTTAGGGAGAAGAGGGTGAGAATCGTGAAAGTGAAGGTGTAGACTGTGGCGAGGGCGGATGTTATGAGGGGGTAGGTTGAGAGGGAGCCGTCGGTGAAGGGATCGTTGGTCTGTTGGGTTGGTGTTAGTTTGGGGTTGAGGGAGAGGGTTGGGTTGGGTTGATTATGGGGGAGTGGCGTACGAGGCTGGTTGTGACTGTTGTGGTGAGGGTCAGGACGAAGGCTAGGAAGAAGAGGGTGGCGGAGATTTGACGGAGGAGTTGAGAGTGATTGGGGTCTGAGCGAGACATTGTGTTATTTGTTGGTGGGTTGGGTGGTGCAGGATTGAGTGTTTTGATGAGAGTATTGGAATCCTCGTGTGGCTGTGATGATTTGGGGGGGCTTTGGGGAGATGGGATGCAAATACTTATAGATCTTGCAGACGTTGCTTCAGATGATAGACATACATCGTGTGGTCTGCTATTACCTTTGTCTTTGTCGTCATGCAGGTCACTCCAAGACAGATGCTAGGCTCGAGGTAGGCGGAGTATATCTTGGCGAAGGATTTTAGTATGATGTTTAATGTCTGTATAGGCGATCAACCAGGTTTCCATCGCCGGACGGCTTTGATTGCAGATGGTTATGCAGATGAAGCCCATTTGGATCTGATGTTTTACAGACACAAGTTGAAGGCATCAACTCGTGGCAATGGAATTCCAATTGGGTGATGAATACGCTGTGCATGTTAGACCAATCCACGCAATATCCAACCTCACGGGCGGCTTCTTGGTCTTGCTTTTTTGTTCTTGCATGGAAGCAATTGCAGAGGCAGCCATGGTGATGCCAAGTGCATCCTTGCATCGATTGTGATCCAAAGCAGCATTTTCAAGGCGTATGGAGAAACACAAACCAGGCAGTGGGGTGGATGGAAGAGATCGTCCGCAGCAGGCGAAGGAGTAGCTCTGGCCAAGAGACGGCAAACATTCACCGTAGTCTGCTGGGTCTGTCGTACGGCGAGCGTTGGCCGTGTCACGTGTCGAAAGGTGAGGTCCGGGATTCGAACTACGGTGGGCTGCATGCTGCCAGTCTGCCATCTCACCATCTCAAGATAAGATAAGATAACCTGTCCTAACCCTTGTCTTATCCGTCATCTTATCCCCCAGGTTTCAGCAAAGCCGATGCGCGGCGCGCGGAAGCCCCTTGGACTTTTGCTCCACGTGTTGTCCCACCGACATTTCCCACGTCTGCGCCGTTATAACCACCCATTGAAGCTTCACCTTTGTTCACCGTTGCAGAATTTCTTCCTGAGCGCACGGCTTAGGGCATTCTCGCAACAGCAAAGATGGCTGCAACCAAGGGCCACCTGGCAAAGGACATCGACTTCATCAAGACCCCCGCCGCTCAGCCCTCCTCTTTCGACAAGCAGGACTGCGGTGTTCCCACCACCGAGGTGTGTCTCATTGAGTGACTCTGACGTGGACGTCACTTCTTGTATGGCATGACATACAGCAGACTAACATTATCTTCAGTTCCCGACCATCAACAATGCTCCTCTTCCCGCTGAGGGCCCTGGCTACGAGAGCTTCAACAACTATGTCTTGCTCAGCTTGTTCGCCATCCCCATGTTCCTGGGATGGAAAGTCGGTGGCGGCTGGAAGACCATGACATTCTTCGGCATTCTGCTCCTCTTCCCTATCTTGATCGTCATCTGGACCTGGACCTCTGGCTTCAGCCCTCGCGTTGACGACAAGGCCAAGCTCCCCAACCGCCCCATTGAATCCTACCTGACCTTCAAGACCGATGAGCTCAAGCGCAAGTACCACGGCCGCACCAAGGTGCCTCTTCAGGACTTCTCCGAGATGTACATCAACGGCGAGGTTGACGTCAACGGCGACATTCTCGATGTCTTGGAGTACCGCCACGACTGGGCTCACTTCCAGCTTACCTGGTCTTTCATGAAGTTCTTGCTCGGCACTTTCGCTCGTGATGTCCTTCTCCACACCCGTGAGCAGGACATGGAGCAGATCCGTCCCAACTACGACAGCGGTAACGACCACTACGCCTGGTTCCTCGGCCCTCGCATGATCTACACCAGCGGTGTTATCTCTGACCCTACCAAGGAGGAAACCCTCGAGGAGCTCCAGGACAACAAGATGGCCGTCGTCTGCGAGAAGCTCGACCTCAAGGAGGGCGAGACCATGCTCGATATCGGCTGTGGCTGGGGTACTCTTGCCAAATTCGCCAGTGTCAACTACGGCGCCAAGGTCACCGGTGTTACCATTGCCGAGCAGGGTGCTGCTTACGCTACTGACGCTCTCCGTACTGCTGGTATCACCTCCGAGCAGAGCAACATTCTGTGCATGGACTACCGCGACATCCCCAAGCAAAAGTTCAACAAGATCTCTCAACTCGAGATGGGCGAGCACGTCGGTGTCAAGAAGCTTACCACTTTCTTCCGCCAGTGCTACGACATGCTTGAGGATGACGGTGCGATGTACGTCCAGCTCTCCGGTCTCCGCCAAGCTTGGCAATACGAGGACTTCATCTGGGGTATTTACTTGAACAAGTACATCTTCCGCGGTGCCGATGCTTCTACTCCCCTGTGGAACTACGTCCGTTCGCTCGAGAGGGCTGGCTTTGAGGTTAAGAGGTATGATTTTCTGAGTTCCCAACATTCTTGGTGTGCATGAAAGATGCTAACACTTCTTCCGTAGCGTTGACACCGTCGGTGTGCACTACTCCGCTACTCTCTGGAGATGGTACCGTAACTGGCTCGGCAATGTCGATGCCATCAAGGCCAAGTACGGTCAGCGCTGGTTCAGGGTAAGTCTCCCATATCACCATCAGCACAAAGTTCTCTTGCTGACCACTTCATGTAGATCTGGGAACTCTTCCTCGCATGGTCCGTCATTGCTTCCCGCCAGGGCAGCGCCACCTGCTTCCAGATCATGGTCGTCAAGAACTTGAACTCCACCCACCGCATCAACGGCCACCGCACTCAATTCGGTCTCACCGGTGCTCTTGCCGCTGCCTTCAAGGCTGGCAAGGCTAGGTTGATGAAGTAAGTGCTGGTTTTACACGCGGGAGTGATTGAGTGAGGCTTTGGGCAAACGCACGCATGGGACGTGTCTCCGCTGCTCATCCCGATGCGCCGCTTGCGCGCAAAATCGCTTTGCGTTGATCGAGCGCACCGTTTGTGCTAGGTCAAAGTTCTGGAAGAGCGCTCGGACGTCGCATCGTCGGGGCCCGTACTGCACGTGAGCACGCCTTCCGAGAAAGCCACATTGTACGAGACACGAGACAAGCTCGCGCGATGCAACAATATCATAGAGTATATATACAAAAGCATGCATTCTGCAGGATCTTGAGAGTATCAGAAACGATACACTTTGTGACATGACAGTACATGCCGAATCGGACTCGCGAGACTGAGCAAGACAGCCGTGAGTCAACAATTAAAACTCGGGCCATCATTAACCAGGAACATATACTGAATCGAAATTTGGCGACATGGTCGCCCACGCGCGATTACCATCATTAACAATCTCCGCCGCGATCCTGTCGACGTGGTAAGAACAGGGTCCGAAACATAGTGGCTCTTAGCTTTTCGCCGCTCTTCGGGCGCTGGTCACAACTGACGTGAGTTTCTGTTGATTATGCCGTCCCACTACTTATCAGATCGGTCAGATGGAGGCAACAAAACATCTTGCACGAAATTACCCGTGAGAACATGGAGCGCTTTTTGTTGGTCTCATTCGTCATTTCCGCCGTGTGAGCAACTTCTTCAAGCTCCACTTCCGTGATCCTCTAGTTTTGGCGTGATGGTCCTGGGCATTTACAGTCTCTGGAACAATCTTGGGCTGTGCCTCCATGAGGTCAAGAACTTCCATGGCCAGTGATCTCCACGACTGCGCTTGGTGGCATTGACAGTTCCGAACGGGTTGGCTTCCGCAGCAATTGCGCTCGAGAACACAGCGATGAAGTACTTCGAAGGCAGTGTAATAGATTGTGCCGACACCTGCGTACGCCCGTTGTGCGCTGCATTCCTGTAGGTCCGGCGCACCGCGCGCTAATAGGACCAAAGTCCGAAGAGCTGCTGCCGTCATGTCGACGGTTTTCTCGGGAATCAGGTTTCCCGTGGCCACGACCACAAAATGCAACACAAGTGTCCACGAACACTCGACTCCAACATGGTATGCCGGATTCGCACCATGGCGGAGGAGTAGAGCAGCAACCGTAAGATTCGGCTCGACGGGCCAATCTCCTCGAATATCTCCCTCGGCAAATAATTGCGTCAATGCGTAATAGAGCAAACGCGAGGCCGCCTGCGCATCCTGAACTTGACCTTTCTCGATTGACTCCTGCACAAAAAGTACTGCGCCACAGTATGCAGCCACCATAAGTAGATTGCTGTCTGTCGGCGGTTGGGCCTTGAACATATGGGCTGACCAGTGGCGTTTGGGACGGCCGTCGTCTTGCTGAGCTCCTTCGAAATCGCGAATTTTGTACTCGATTTCATCGAAAACTGTGAGAAGTCTACTTCTGCTCTGCCCAGTCGAGCGTTCCGCCAGAATGTTAAAGTGAAATAACATCCGAGTAATTGTGCGCGGCGGTTCGGCATTGAAATTCCTTGTGCAAATTATACCAGCCATGATTGCAGTGTTAACGTCAAAGGAATCACCCAAATTCGCTTTAAGCAAGAGCAATGCTGCCTCATCTTCTTTCAAGTAGTCGAGCAATGTTCTGTGCAATAAAGTCACATTCACAGTGTCATGAAACCCTTCAGTAGCCTCAAGTAGTCCCTGACACCTGCTTGCGAGACGGTTTCGGAAATACCGCGTGGATTCGAAACTCGTCGAACTTGCAAGCGTGCAGGCTTCGGCATAGTTAGAAGCTTGCCGTGCTATGCTGACAACCACGTATGACAGACGGTCGTTGTGAGGTTGTAGTAGAGGTTCCGAATGCCACACGAGCGTGATGAAAAGACATCTAAAAGCTTCTTGCTTGTGATGTTGAGGTATTCGTTTCGTGAGTATGTGTTCAAACATTTTGTCCAGTTCTGGGGGTAGAAGCGTAACACGGTCACGAACTACCGCGAGATCCTCGTGGCTGCCGATGCCATCAAGCGCGATGCTCAGGATGAGCACCACCCATAGAAACACGCCCTGCGCGTTGTCGAGTATGAAGCCTGCGATCTCCCTGATACTGTCCGCCTCCACGCTCGAGACGTTCATGACGGCAGGATTTGACCACAACTTCTTGTTGACATATGCAGATATGTCAGGCTCAGTCAGCTTTTCCAGGCGTAGCGTCGGACATTGTTGGAAAGCGGTCTTGAAGGGAGTTTCGGGTCGACTGGAGAGAAGAAGTTTGACTCTCGGAGACCGCGTCAGATCCAGCATCAAATCTGCAAGCTGAGTCTTCCCAATACTGTCTCTGTCGTACTCGTCGAGCCCATCAATTATGAAGAAGAAGTTGTTTGACAGCTTTCCACTGGTCAGTATCTTTTGCACCGCAGCGGTCAGCATACCAAGAGTCGGCTCCGTGTCACTGAATTTGCGCTGCCAGTCGGGGAATGCAATGCGACACATGTGCTCTTCTGTCTTGAGCACCTGGTGCAGTAGTGTTCGATAGAGTCCGACAATGGAGCGTTGAAGTGGAGAGCCTGCGACCCAGAAATAGAACGATGCCACCACCAGTGGACTGGATCCTGTCCAAACATCCAGTAGCTCCTTTAGGCGCTTCTCTTGTGTGATATATTTCATCAGAGTCGATTTTCCAGAAGCCGGTTTACCATGTATCCAGAAAATGCCGTCACCCGATGAAAGCCATGTCGCAAACCCCGTCTCGTGATCGCTCTGAAAGATCCACCTGAACGTCTCTTTGTGAGCTCTTTGAACTTGCTCCCGCCGGTCGTCAATCTCCGCGAACGTCAGCCAGCCCATCAATGCATATCTCCATTTTCTTTCTGACTGATTTGGCTTCGCTGGTGCGTTCGTCCGGTTCGGCGGATAATTGTGTATGTCTGATTGCTCAAGTCAGTATTCTTCCAATCGAGAACATGGTGAAACATAGATCGTACATACTGTTGACATGGCTATAGACGTGGCCATTGTGTACCCTCGCGTTGTCTCTGGCGACTCCGTCCTGCCAGCGGTGTTCGGTTGAGCCGGCCTCGTGGGACATTCCGCCGTGATACTGCAGTCTGAGACCGGCCGCGTGTGGATACTGCTGGCTCTTGGTTGCGCTCACGACGGTCGATTGCGTGAGAACGCTTCACGCGACTCATCGTGAATTGTGCGATGATGTTCGGGCTCAAGACGAGGCTGAGTCTCGCTCGTTCTGCGTCCCGCTTTGTGGCGTTCGTCGTGCATGAACTGCCATCTCATCACGCGGGGTCCATCGTCTGCGCCTCAGTTCCGTTGCCTTCGGCGATTATACTCGAGGAACTTTCGCATTCCTGGCAGAGTATGTGAAAAGCTTATGGCGGATCTGCTTGATGCTTTGCTATCATCTGCTGTCACACCGGTTAGAGCACGCAATTTTTCTGATTGTCAGGCATTTGTCGTCTCGATTCAACTGATACATTTATTCGTTTGCCACATATCGGTACAGATCTGTAGATCAGCTAGATGTGGGAGATCGCCATTAGATAAAGATGGTTGCCGTGCTGCAGAGCCGCTTAACTTTTGAGGAAATACCGTCGCCCGACACATGATGGATGCAGGAAAAGGGACAGACTCAAAACAAATCGAAAGGCCAATAATGGTGCCAGACGACGAAGATGACGAGGCAGCTTCTGTCGTTGCAGGCTTAAGTAAGTGTCCCACGTTGTTGAATGACGGTTCCACCCAACACTGACCAAAGCCAGCCATACAAGAAGAGCCGGTCCTGCGACTAATCAAAGCGCAATTAGATCTTCTCAAATATCTCATCACCAAAGCGCAGACTGCGAACGACAGGCTTCTCATCGGGCATGCCACTGACGAGAGGCTGAGAACTGATGCCAAGATGCTCAGAGCAATTACCGATCTCATCGCCCAAATAGAAAGCAACGACTACATGTGCAAGCCAGAAGATCAAGAAGAGCTCCAGGATTGGATGCACAAGCTGACGTCGATGTACGCTGGAGGCTCAGAGACAGATGCGCGCATTGCGAGAGTGATTGCGGTTGAGAGATCGATGGGTTTGGGCGATGGGAGTGATGAGATTTGGGGAGCGTAGATGGCTATGACTCATTGTGTATCGTTGATGGCATCTTGCCAATATCATTGTTTTCTTGAAGGATTGTTGTTTGTATCAGGAGGAGCATGTCCTACCGACCAAGTAAAGAGGATGCAGAAATGCCAAGCACCTTCCCGATTGCGGACTTGATCTCACAAGTCCGCGCTCTCCTCCGTCTCTCTTCCTCTCTCCCCACTTCTGATTGGTGCGCAACATTCGACTCAGGATGCCTAGCAATATCGGTTGCGCATCGCCATCTGCGCATTCGATACGATCATTCTTGCCACAGATCCAATGGCATACGCTCAGCCGTGATGGTTTTTGCTTCCGGCCGTACTTTCGACCCTAACTCTGCGTGCACTGATACGTTTCTCGGCCGTATGTTCTTCGATGGTACTAATGGTCGTACAAGGACGATAGTCGCTGGCTCACCCACGATGCTGGACTTGTATGCCTTCGAGGCGATGTCCCAGTTGGTGTCACCGCACTTTCTCGCGGAGATGCCGTGTGGATGCGTCCGTTGACCAAAGGTATATATATATCCCAGCGAGCGAGAGCTTTCTAAGAAAACAACAACGGGCCTACTCTTCTTGGACAGCATCGACAATCGCCAGAACAAGATACAGATCGACACACCATCATGCTCCTCTCTCCCCAAGAGCTCGAACAATCGTCCATTCCTTTGCCGGAAGTCCTTGAGGTATTTAAGTTTCAATGGTCAATAGAGGTATCATACTGATCAACGCAGTTTGCCGTAGCCAACCCAGCGCCTCCAGCTGACTGGAACGATGTTGAAGCGTTCAGGATTGGGATGGCGTCGGCTGTAGCAGCTATCAATGCTTCCTTGCCGGCAGCAGACGATATCATTGAGACGGAGATTGCTGTCCCGATGCGTGACGGCTACCAGGCCATCGCCAGAGTACGCAAGCCAAAGTCTGTGTCGCCCGATGGATGCCCTTTGATTATTCTCGCTTTCGGCGGCGGCTGGATCGCCGGTGACAACAAGCAAATGGACGTCGAAGCTCAGGCACTCGTGCGTGCCTTCTCTGCTGTGGTGGTTAACATATCTTACCGCTTAGCTCCGAAGTACAAATTTCCGCAAAGCTGGGAGGATTCCTGGGATAACCTCGTCTGGCTCGCCGCGCACGCTTCTGAGTTGGGTGCTGATCCCAGCAAAGGCTTGATCATGGGCGGCACCAGCGCTGGTGCAGCCTTGACAGCAGTTTGCGCTCGCAAGGCTCAGGTCGAACTGCTAGCGTATCCGCTTACTGGACAATGGCTCAATGTTCCATCGATACTGAACGAGCATCAAATTCCGGAGAAGTGGAAGCACCTGTACGTCTCGAAGCAACAGAACGAGCATGCGCCGATTCTGCCCAGCTCGGCCCTCGATATTTTGCAGAAGCATACCGGCTGGGATATGGACTCGCCATGGCGATCCCCACTGAGATCAACACATCCACTGGCTGGTCTGCCGAAGACCTACATCCAGGTCGATGGGATGGACTGTCTAAGAGACGACGGCCTACTGTATGATGAGATGTTGAGAGAGGCCGGGGTAGAGACGAGGTGCGATCTGTATACTGGATGCCCGCATGCCCATGCGACTTTTGTGCCTGGCAAGGCTGCCGAGAAGGCGCAGATGGACCTGGTGAAGAATGTCGGGTGGATGCTTGGGCGAGAAGTGGAAGAGCGCACTGCTCGAGTGGTTTCGACGCTGCCATAGGAGTCTTGTTTTGCGCAACTACCATAAGCAGTATACGCATCTCCGGGTGGACCAACCATTGAGATACTATGGGGACTTCTCATTCAGTTCAATTGGAAGTTTTGCTAGTATCGTTGATCACAGACACAAAGTAGCCTCGCTTGCCATTGAGAGTCCGTACACAAACTTGAGCAACCGATTTAAGCAGCATGTATGCATAGTCTCCTCACTGCAACATTCTTAATGGAGTCAAAGTGAAGTACATTAGTCGCTGCTGCCTATTATGGAAAGTCTGCGCTGATGCACCATTCGGCGGCAGCGTTTGCTTTCGCGCGACTAGTCAACAACACCACCAACAACAACAACAACAACATCAAAACATCAACCATACAACCACCTTGATCACGGAGAGTCCCGAGTCGAACTAAAATACAGTTCCTCCACTGCCACGTCCTCCACAACACCGCGCTCTCAGCGGCTCTCTTTTTTCTGACAGCCATGGATCAGAGTGGCGACCAGCGCAGCAGGAGCATGACCAGCGAGAGCGCCGCGGCATCCGGATTCTCACAAGAGGTGAGTACTTCAATCATACGCTGTCCGCTGTTTCCTGTATTGACTAACAATTTGCAGTTCCTCAACATGCTAGAGCCGAGCTTCGCTCTTGTAAAGCGCCATGAACAAGATCAACAGCGTGTTGCCGCCGAGAACGAGCTCAGGCTACAACAGCAACTCGAACAAATGTGGCTGAGAATTGGTAGATTGGAGCACTATGCGCAGAAATCTGAAGCAGACAAGGCGGCACTCGAACAGCTGCTGCGAGGAGTTGTGCAAGAAAAGCTGACCCTCATGGACCGGGTTCAGAAGCTAGAGGACAATGAGGCTCACCTTCGTCGTCGTTTCACCCAGATCGAGAGCGTTCTCGATCACCAGGCTGCAGCAGGCAGCACCACATCGCCCGAGACGGAGACCGTTTCAGTCAGAAGCACGCCAGACGTCCCCGAGAGAGGGCAAGAAGTCGAGGGTACATCCGCTCTCGATACCGCGGAATTCGATTCTGTCAAGCTTCATCCAATGCTACCGAGCGTCTTATTCATCGTCGATCCCGAGAACAACAAGACGTCTGACGGTCTCGACTTTCCTCTCAAGCTAATCTCATCGCTCCGCTCAATCCTGAAAGACACCCTGTCCGCTGAGACGATCGACGCAACAAAACTTGCAAAAGTACGCAACATGACCGGTTCCATCAAGGGCAGATGCCTCTACCGCTACCTGAAAACACCCGATGACAGGAAGAGGTGCGTGTGGACCAAGGAACATGAGCAACAGTATGCGTGCAGGACTTGTGTGAACATGCAAAGGCTGTGTATGAGGATCACAGCAGGTCAGATCTTGGTGTTGCCACTGCATCCGCTGCTCAAAACCTTCGTCACCCTTCCAACCGAGCTCGAGTATTGGGCCGCAGCGAGAAGTATGTCGACCATGAAAGCACCTTCCAACGTCGACATCTGGTCTGTACCCGCTGGCCAGCACTGAGGATGCAATCAGTCTTTGAAGTTTGGATGCAGTTACGCATTTAGGTCTCTCAGTGGAAGGTCGCTGACAGTTGAGCTGGGAGTATGTGGCTGCACCGCAAAGGGAAACGAGCACAAACAGAGAGATGGAGAGCGTCCAGGCACATGAACGGTGTCATGGCAGCAGCTTGGATAGCGCTGAGCGGCTGCATTTGCAACCAAGATCAGGCCAAACAGGCAGTGTTCCGTATCCTGTAACAGGGAATAGCACAAAGAATCGTCTATACAAATTATGCATCTACAGGTACACGTAACAGAAAGGACCGCTAACAGTCGACAGCAAATCCCGAATCGGCCTGGCGGGTCCCGCAGCATACCCAAACTCGATCTGATCATCGAGCGTGCCGTTAGCACTGGGCGGCATATCGAGGAAAGTCTGTGTTCCGGCGATGGCTTTGCTCGTGAATTGGCGCTCGTTCGGCGAGAGCATCTGCCAGATCCACCAGACACGATCGATCATGGCGTGGTGGAGGTAGAATGCAGGATCGCCAGGGCTGGTGAATACATCGTTGCCGGGATCGCCACCGAGAGTGTAGTGGCCGCCGCCGTGGACACCGATCTGGAAGGTGGAGTCAGCATTGTCTGTTTGAGACTGGTATCAAGCTCAAGTCGGTACTTACATCGCCGCTACCGGGTACACCTTGCATGTTCATCTGGAAGTCGTAGACGCCCTTAGACTTGGTGATCAAAGACAACACCGACGAAGCGTTGGCATAGCGTTTGTTGACCTCATCGACCAAGTCTCGCTTGAGGCAACGCGGATTGTAGTCCAATGCGTTGCCGCTCGGTGGACCGGCAGAGATACCACCCGGTATGTCTAAAGCAAACGGACCCAGGTTGACAGACATCTTGGCGAAGGGACCGGATTGCACACATCCGCCACCATTGCCCGTCGGGAGGTAGACTGGCGGCAGACCTTGAGCAGCGCCGAGAATGATCTGTGTCTCGTTTGGGCCATATGCGTGAGCGCCGTTGCCGCTCATGGAGGTGTCGCTGCCATCGAAAATGGGGCTGGATAAGAGGCCAGTGTGAGCAGTCTTCGCCCAGTCCCAGTACGGTTGGTCGCCCTTGAAGCCGCACTCCTTTCGTAGCGCCTCTTCGTACAGCCAAGTGTAGTACCTATGCCATGAGAGGAAGTTGGCGGTGTAATGTATAGTCGTGGTCTGGTTGATGTGTGTGGCGACAAAGTCATCGAACCTCGTCTTAGCTCCAGACGCAACAGTTGCCGGAGTGAGTGCTGGCTTCTCTTGCAGGCATTGGACCGCTTTGACGTAGTCCTTTCGTTGGCTCTTGGAAAGACTGCCCCATTCCCGGCGTACACGAATGTTCTTGAGCGAACAGCTGCCACCCTTTGAAGATCGCTGTTGCTGAGCTTGAGAGACCTGTTCCTGAGTCTTGTCGTATGCTTGCTTTGCCAAGTCGGCAATGGCTGTGTCGTCAGACGTCGTTGGGGCGCCCGAAACGGTCAAACTGAGAAGTGCCGTTACGGTAGCGTGACTGAAACGCATGATGTGCAGATGTCGCAAAGTATCTCGGTTTGACAGAACTGTGGAACTCTGAAGATTGACGGAACAAGGGAAAAGGAAGATTGAAGATATGATCAGCAAAATACCAAAACTACTTTCCTGGCACGACGCGCTTGAAGTCGTAGTCCCGTCTGCACTTATCTCGGCTATTGCATTAGCGAATTCTTCGAGGTCGCATTAGGATACGGCCGGCAGAATATTTGGGTGATATATCCGACTTTACCATAGATCGCTTAAGCACAAGTGCAGTGATCGACGAATCAAATGCCCTTCTAGGGCAGCACGGCCGTTCGGCAAGCCCTGTCGTTCAGCTGAACACGAGATCTTGCATCAGCCGCACTGGCATATTGCCACCATTTTGATTGCGACTCATGGCTTCCACGTTATCGAAAGTATATGCGAGAGAATAATCTGTCGCTCGTGCGAATGGAAATGTCGCAATAGCAGCAACCTTCAAAGCGATGCGTGACGATCAGAAGATCCTTCCCACAACGCGACCACTCCGCGCGTGGGGGACGGCTCAGAGAGCCCTGGATCTAGGCCTTCTTGTGCTTAGATTGGAATCTTAATTTAACCGAGAGGTATAGAACTTGCATATAGTTTGGACGATGGACCAAGGACCGAAGGATTGCGACAGTCGGTTTCACACTCCCGCCACCAGCAGGCCAATGCTTTCCCCATGCAGACCACACGCCGAGCAGGGTTGTGCCATACCATATCTTTCCAACTCTCTTCTTTCTCTGGTAAGACCGAGAGTCTATAGACGAGATTGGGCTGCTCGATCGACAGGTCGTGGAGTTCCGCCCGTCTTCACGCAGTACCAGGCATTTGGATCAGGAGACTGAAGGACGATGAGAGCGACCGTCTGTTTCGGTACGCTTTAGCCGAACCTTTCTATCGTACCGAGTGCAGTGCAGTGCAGTATCTCGAGAATGTAGGTTGGGTTGAAAGGCAGGCGAAGCAGGTAAATACATACCCCTCTCGCAGCTCTACAACTGTACATGTACCTCTCACCGCCTTTGACCAGTCCTCTACTTATCCAGCGCTCTGCTTCAGCCACCCGTTCTGCCTCGGTGGCTGCTATTCACCATGGAAGCTATATCAAACCCCAATGTTGATGAAAGCGCCAAAATCGTTGCAGCCGTTGCTACTGTAACTTCCGTTGCTGCGGCCACTGTTGCAGCAAGATTGTACGTCCGTATATCTATGATCCGCAGCTTCGGATGGGATGTAAGTAGATTTTCTGCCGACGAGTGGCATTTGCGACTGACACTGGGTTAAGGATGCCATGATCACTTTGACGATGGCTTGTTCGATTGTCGGCTTTGCGTTGACGGTCGTGCAAGCCAACAATGGAGCTGGCCGACACCGAGGCGACGTGCCAGCTGACATATATCAATATGGAATGTTCATCAACTTCATCAACCAGCCTATCTATCTGTTTGCGATTTGCTTCGCCAAGCTCGCAGTTGGGGCTGCGTTGATGCGCATCGCTGCGGACAGGTTCTACAAGTACTTGATTGGGGGAATCATGGGATTCATGCTATTTTACACGACCGCGTGCTTCTTTGTGAGTCTAGTATCAAGCCTCATTCTCTACGAGCAGCATCGACTGACATCTTACAGACCATCATGTTCCAGTGCACCGATGTCAGGATCCTGTGGGACCCATCCATCAAAGCCACATGCTGGAAACCGACCACGGTCAGAGCACTATCATTCACCAACGCAGCGCTCGGAATCGCCACCGACCTGCTCTTCGCCATTGTGATCCCACTCCCAATGCTCTGGCGCTTGCACGTCAACCTCCGCACAAGGGTGACCCTGATGTGCATTCTCGGTCTCGGTATGTTCGCATGTATCGCGGCAGCCGTCAAGGTCGCGTACACGCGAAACTACGGCAAGAAAGGAGACTTCCTGTGGGACTCGCGCAACATCACGATCTGGTTCGCTGCTGAGTTGAACGTTGCGATCACGGCGGCCAGTCTACCATGCCTCAAGCCTCTCTTCAAGACTGTGCTGGGCAGCACGTATGGTCGCGGCACACGGGGATCATCAAGTAACGCTCAACATCGTGGACGGAAGAGCTGGTATGCACTTCCGGACTCAGAGCGGAGGAGCGCGAAGAAAGACGTTCTGGACGAGACGGAAAGCCAGACTGTTTTCGAGCTTGAGAACTCTCAGTCTCATGCTTATGTTCACAATAAGAGCGGAACAACGACAGAGATTGGCCCGGCAGATCTCGAGAGAGGCGAGATCACTCGGCAGGAGGTGTCGACACTACCGCATGGTACGGAGAAGAGCATCCACACAACTACTACTATGAGTGTACGTTACAGCGAAAGATGAAGCATGCCCTCGGGCATAGCACTTGCTTCCAATGCAAGTCATCTGTGAACTGTACTTCGCAAAGCTACAACCCCGGCTTGATGTTTGCTTTGCACGATACTGCCCGTCTCCGATACTCGATCGCCAATGTCTCATATTCGGCTTCAAGGATGACCATGGGCTCTGACTGCAAATCTTTGGTCAGTCAGCATAGCGGCGGACCACGGAGGACACCCGCTGGTCAGATTGGCATGCGACATCTCATGCTCTGGAACTCGGGGTTGTCACTGCCAATACCCACAGTGACAAGAACAGCGTCACAACATCACACGTGGCAGGATGCAACAGCGGTGCGACTCAAGACATGGCAGTGGCGCTTCACTGATTGGGCATGACCGCATGGAGCTTAAGTTCCAGTGGTCGTCCTCCGACATCCAGTATTCAAAGCTGTTCGAGACCAAGCAGCCTTGCGGTCCGACAGTTCTTTGCCGTGCAACGTCAGCTGTCCGTAGGAAGTCATTCGAGTACATACTGATAGCGTGCCTTCAGACGGAGATAGGAGGGAGTCTGTCAGCGAGCGCTCTTCATTCACAAAGCGGAAGGGCTTGACTACTGCACGAGATGAGTCGCTCACCCAAGACCGTGACTTGGTCAGACTCGATGTCTCAGCCTTGCGTACGATAACGCACACAAGATACAGCTCCAATCATCATATTCATTTTCCTCTTGCCTTAGCGAAAGTCGCTGCAAGTGACATGCAAAACGACCCCACTCTCCGAGCCTGCGGAACCATCGATAACCATTCGTTCGATACTCCGTCCATGTCAGACGATGTTCGGCCATTGATTGTCTGGACGGCGGTTTCTTTGAAGTTGTGCTCCGAGCACCGTGTTTGCGCAGGATGCGGTGTGACGCTCGGCCGCCGATGTCAGTTCACACCCGATGACCCAGCCAATCAGCGTCCACAAAAGCTCGGCCGCTGGTACATGGAGCACATATGTTCCGTTCTCGTCGACGGTGATATATCATTGTGGTACGCAGTCTTGGAGATGTTGTTTCTTACATAGACATAGTGGCTCCTCAGCCCGGCACTGAGATCGACCTCATATTCACATTCGATCATCGATCAACATGGCCAACCAACAACTAGGCCAGCCGTCCGAAGACGTTCGGACTCAAGCTCTCATCGATCAGATCCTACTATCTCTTGCTACCAAGGCAAAAGGGACAGATGACGACTCACATATGATCTCTGCCGTGATAAATTCACCCAGTCCCAGTCCGACGTTGGACGAAACCGAGACTGCAGACACTGTGAACGGCAAAGATGAAGAATCCCAACCGGCGAAAGCACCATTAGAGAAAGCAAAAACCGAAGACACAGTGGAATACCCGCCACCTGCACAACAAGCCTTGGCCATGCTTGCTCTTCTCCTAGCATTGTTCCTCTCAGCACTTGTAAGCCAACGCCCATTCCTCTCTTACTCAATCGCACGAGACGATCGATCAACAAACTAACAACCTCAGGACCGCACAATCATCGCCACAGCCCTCCCCGCCCTCACAAACGAATTCGACTCCCTCAACGAAATCGGCTGGTACGGCAGCGCCTTCCTCCTCACCTCCTGCTGCTCCACGCTCTTCCTCGGCCGCATCTACACCTTCTACTCCCCAAAATACGTCTACCTGTCGCTCATCGTAGTCTTCGAGATCGGTTCCGCCGTATGTGGTTCCGCGCCGAACTCGATGGCTTTCATCATCGGACGAGCGATATCGGGTGTGGGCGCCGCGGGACTGATGAATGGGGGTATGGTGCTTATGATTAATGCGATTCCGTTGGAGAAGAGGCCGGCTTGGATGGGTGCTGTTGGGGCGACCATGGGGGTTGCGAGTGTTGTTGGGCCGTTGCTTGGGGGGGCGTTTACGACGAATGTCAGCTGGAGGTGGTGCTTTTACAGTAAGTTCGATCAGCGAGAGATTAGAGTCGTTACGCGATGCTGACGATTGACCAGTTAACCTGCCCATCGGGGCAATAGTTATCGTCGCCGTCATGCTCATCCTCAAACCCACAGAGCCGTTCAAGAAAGGCCTCACCGCCAAAGAGAAGCTCCTCCAACTCGATCCGCTCGGCACATTCTTCCTTTTGCCATGTCTTGTCTGCCTTCTCCTAGCTCTCCAATGGGGAGGCAGCAGCCTGGCTTGGTCAGACGGCAAGATCATCGCCCTGCTAGTCGTCTTCGGTGTCCTCTTCGCAGCTTTCATCATCGTCCAAATCACCACCCAGAAGACAGCACAAATCCCATCTCGCATCATCAAGAACCGCAACATGCTCGCCGGCGGCTTCTTCGTCTTCTGCGTGGCCGGCAGCATGATGAACATGGTCTACTTCATCCCGATCTGGTTCCAAGCAGTCAAAGGCGTGACGGCCGAATCGTCCGGAATCCGAACTCTACCACTCGTGCTGTCCCTCGTCCTCGGCACGATCACCGCAGGCGCAGCGACCAGCAAAATCGGCTACTACACTCAATTCGCGTACATCTCCGCCGTTCTCACCCCAATCGGCGCCGGCCTGATCTCAACCCTACAAGTCACCTCCGGCCACAGCGCGTGGATCGGCTACCAGGTCCTCTACGGCTACGGCCTGGGTCTAGGTTTCCAACAAGCCCAACTCGCCGCGCAAACCGTCCTCAAGCGCGTCGACGTCCCCACC
>Ga0265797_10002921_pt1 | contig 28098 bp, 27 predicted proteins | sample P2T30metagenome_FD_192433 | JGI IMG/M metagenome (GOLD analysis project Ga0265797, IMG submission 192433) | Plant litter microbial communities from East Loma Ridge, Irvine, California - P2 T30 | ecosystem: Environmental > Terrestrial > Plant litter > Unclassified | place: USA: California...
CGAAACGCACAGAGAGCGTAAAAGGTGTGTGATTAATTACCTGAGCGCAGCCACGGGACTTACATCTGACATTACCCCTAGTTCCTTTCCGGAACACTTCATCTGGTACTTCCTCAGTCAGATGACGGAAGCATTGATTACCTTTCGAACCGGTACTTGCAACGACCCTATCCCACCTGTATCGCTCGAACAAAAATCGACTGCGGGTGAGGTCGAAGCCACGGACAAGCCGTGGCAGCCTCTACTACACAGTGACATTAAACCCAAGAACATCTTTTGTTGCGAAGACAACCAAAGCTACCCTTCTTACCCCCGAACCGTCCTCTCGGACTTTGATCTCACCCATGAGACGAAATCAGCCAACGAGTGGCGCTTCAGTGAAACGCCGGATATGCAGCCTCCGGTCAGTCAGGCGCCCTGATCTACACCATCGGAGCTAATGTGTGTATAGGAGAAAAACGTGCATTTCGAGAAACGGTCCGGATATCTACCCGGAAGCTGGATGATTACGGAGAAATCTGACATTTGGGGTGTCGGTCTCGTGGCACTTGAGCTACTGTATGCAGGCAGAGGTCCGGGTGCAGATGCAGTGCTAGATGATCGCATCTCAAATCTCTCGCAAAATTGGAACGAAGTCTTACAAGAACGCACGGAAGTTGATGAAGATGATGGGCTGTTCGACCGAGAGCGTTTCGATCCTCCGGAATTCTACAGCATTGGACTTGTGCGCATCATCGAGCGGTGTCTTCGATACTTGCCAGCCTCGCGTCCAGGACTATATGAGATGAAGGCTATCATCGACACAAATATCGCGAGGCTGAATAGTCTGTATGGCGATAAGGTCCGAAAAGGGCATGCCGACATTGCCGAAGACCACAAGGTGCACCTCGCAGCGGAACCGACGTTGAGTCAATTCAACATCTGCCCAGATTATGAATCACCGAGAAAATGCCGCAGGCTTTCTATAGACACTGAGATGCTCGATGAATACCGAAACATAGTCGACGAATGGACTGATGCTTCCACTTTTCCGCGACCAGATTTGCCCACTCAGGCCCAAGTTTTGGACACAATAGAAGACAGCGCAAAGGGGGATTGATCACACCAGGCCGTCCGCAACTTGCACAGCGACGCGACTTACGGTGCCTCATTGAAATATCTGCTGTCATGCCTAAAGTCTCGCATTACTCCGGACGAACCAATCGACATTATCGTCGAGTATGACGCGAATGAGCTCCTCGTCTCTTTCCAGCCAGCTATAAAACTTGAAGTACTACGTCGGGTTGGTGGATTGATGATACCGGAGCTCTCGCGAGACAAGTCCGTCGCAGGTTTGCACGGAGGCCTCCGAACGTTGCAACATGTTGTCAGGTGGGTCGGCTTGTTGCTACAATTGGATGCTGAACCTAAGGTACCGAAGCTAAAGGACAAGACGGAGCTGCACCGTGCAGTTCGAGATTGGGTCCTTATCCGCCCGACTGGCACGTTCCGATATGCTACTGAGAAGGAGGAGGATGATGATGATGAAGATGAAGAATCCTGATTCTGGAGCAAGCCGGATGACCCGCATCCTCACATGTCACTACGTAACGCCTTTGCTGCTGGAAAGCTTGGGGGAGGTACTGAAGATCTTGCGCTTGCAGCGCCACACAGTATTACACAGAGCAGCGGACGGTCGACCGATTTCGCTACCGTGCTGTCATCAAATCCATCCGGTTGCCGTCGACGCCAGTAAGCCCTCTCAACTGCCCACTCAATCATGTCGGGAAGCATTGCGAAGTGCAATTCATGCGTGGCGTTGGCAGGCATGAAGCTGGAGTTGGGAAGTCTTTCAGGTGACCTAGAACTGCACCATCCTACTTGTCCGCATCCTCATTCCTGTTTGGCCATCATCATAGTTCTGAAGGATAGGCCTGGAGACGTTCACTTCGCATGCCACTTACGCTGCTGATGAGATTGATCGCCATGAAAGCCTGAAAGGTCGTGTCATCAACCACCGCTACTGGTCGCTCTCCCGATTGTCGGACGTACTCGCTTCAAGCCCGCCGTGAATCGTGCCCTTAATCGACGCCATGGCTCGGTCTACGATCTAAATTCGCACTGTCAATTTATCGTTCCCGTGCGTGCAGCCGTGAGAAAGCTGTTGGTGGACCCTGGTAGCCGGTCATTGGACCGGTAAATGTCGTGCACCCTTCTCCCGCATGGCTCCCAACCATCGACATTCGAGAACCATCACAAAATGTTCAAACTAAGGCCCTTTGCAGCAACAGCCGCACATTATTGGTGCTTCTTGGTCGTGACCGAGGCTATCCGCAGATCGGGACAACGGCTATTCACTTTTGGCTTGCATTGTGGAGGCAACGTACATACACTCGACGCAGCAACTTGTATTGACGGTGATCTTTAGCTATCTTAGCTGCCCGTTGGCTGCTCACTGCAGGTAGTCAGGAATGGTGGAGGCGATTCAGAGTTGTAGGCCTTCACGAAAGTCTATAAGATGGTACATTGGCTGCGTCGCTTCTGTCTCATCAGAATCTTCCACGCTCTGCTACTTTCATCGATCTCTTGAGCCTCCATCATGCTGTTCGGTGCTCTCTCAGCCCTCGCGCTCTTCTCCAGTGTGCTCGCTGCACCCGCGTCCGAGGTACAACTAGTCAAGCGCGCTGCTCAATGCGGACAATATCAATCACAGTCAAATGGAGCATACACTTTATTCACCAACGGCTGGGGTTGGTCCTCGGGCACAGGATCCCAATGCTCGCAGATTGATAGCTTGAGTGGCAGCACGCTGGCATGGTCCACGACATGGTCATGGTCCGGCACGCCAAACCAGGTCAAAAGCTACACTAATGTTGAGACTGGCTTCACGAAGAAACAGATCAGCACCTATACCAGCATGCCGACAGCTTGGAAGTGGGCCTATACAGGCACGACTATGCGTGTCAATGGTATGTCATCCGGACTCTAGTTGTGCTTCCTTGAATATTGCTAATGCACAGCGAAGTTGCATATGATACCTTCCTTGGGTCATCTGCTAGTGGTGGTAACCTGTTCGAAGTTATGGTCTGGCTTGGTGTCTTCGGTGGTGTGTCTCCTTTGTCTGCAAACGGCTATCCATTCACACCAGTTGCCACTGTGACCATCGGAGGTCAGATCTTCGATCTGGCTTACGGGCTGAATGGCTCAGTCAAGGTGTACAGCTTCGTTGCGCGTGGTGGTGCTGCAACGAACTTTTCGGCAGACTTCGTAAGTTCTCCACGCAGACATCAAGGCTACAGTAACTGACGTGTCGCGCAGAATTTGTTCTTCAAGTATCTTTTGGCCAACTATTCAAGCAATGGCTTCGTACCTAGCTTGTACCTGCAGGTCTTCCAGGCGGGCACGGAGGTCTTCACAGGCAGCAACGCCAAGCTGGTCACTTCCGCTTATTCGGTTGCCATCAACTAGGCTTTGGAAGGAATAATGTGCGTGGACAAGCGCCGTAATCTTTTGCTAATGCTTCTTTGCATGTGGTGGCGGGAAATTGTATGTTGATAGCGTGGTACTATCGACAACGCGCATATCTCGCACGCTCACCAAATACAATTCACTCTTTCTCATTGCACGATATACCAACGCTCGTGGGAAGTTCGTTGCCTTCTTTTGCACGGCTCGCATAGGACTGCTGACATTCCCTGAACTCCAATCCTCTTACGCTCTTCCATCCAGCCTCATCTGGAAACCGATTCAGTAAAGTCTCGAGTGCTTGGAATGCGACCACCGCTACGATGACCAGGCTGCGTTTAAGAAGTAGTGAAACTGCTTCTTCCAAGATCTGATGGCTGAGTAACAGGCCGGAGGGGAGCTGCAGTGCAATGATCTGGAGCGGGTCCGTGGCTGCCAATGGTAGTATTTCGAGCTGGGCCACCAGGTGCGGCAATAATTCGTGATCGACGAGAACAGCACCAGCGACTTGCTTTGGGGGGTACAACAAGATTGAGAGTCCAAAACGATAGCGTGGCTGACCTCGATACTCCTTTAGTAAGTATGAAGTCCTTATAAAGCGTGTTAAGGATATACAGGCTATACTTTGCTAATCGATCACGAATTCTTGCCGCACCTGGTGGGGCTTTGACAAGAATGACGTAGTTGTAAATGTCATCACGAATCTCTCGAGGAAATTCAGTGAAGGCGGTGCGAGTGAGGATGAGTGTAGACTCGGATGATGGCGATGCAGTCATGCTGCCGATGGCTGTCAGCACCTGGGCAGCTAAGAGACCTCTGAAAGAAAGCGCTTTGAGCTGACTTGATAGGACGAAAGGCTCTCTATCTATCCTTGTTTCCAAGATAGCTTCTCTGTTCAGCTTCTATCGCCGTTGGATGTCGGTTCAAGAGCCGTGGTGGGATGATGTTGCAGGCAGCGAAATGCATGTTCCGCTGGGTCGAGACACAACCCGCAAATGTGTAACACGACCAGATTGCGACTGTGCGAGCCTGATTTGTCTACAACCCGACAATTAATACCACAATCTACCGTGGTTCTTTAAACTCGGTTTAATGCGCTTAAGGTGTTTAGGACGAAGCGAGTGGGATAACATACAATGGCTGCTAGTTATACATGGTACAAACGTTTTCCATAAATTCTCCACGTAATATGACGCGATTACAGCAATTACAATATATGAAGATGTGATTCAATGTTGTTGTGCGTTACGTGAAACAATTGAGCATTCGCTTAGAGGCGGGTCTGCTCAATGCGAAAAATGTTTTTCTTGTCCCCGATATCTTCGAGGCGCTCGGCCTCAATCTCCTTCTCGACAACGTACATGTCAATGTGTGCGACGGCCGAGTCACCATCGAAAATGCGTGAGATCTCCTCAAGGGTGGGTCCTTTGGTCTCAGGGTAGACAAAGTACACAAAGACTAGCTCAACTGTAATCCAGAGCTATGTCATTGTCAGCCGGTGATTGCGATGCTTTCGAATAGATAGACTTACGGTGTAGAAAAGAGCCAGATTCCAATGCTTAGGTAGACGGTTCCAGGCGATAGGGTTGGTCTGGCTACCAACAGCGAGGATAGCCTGGACAGTGATGTTCATGATCATGAGACCCTTCGCACGAAGTGCATAAGGTAGAATCTCAAGTGCGTAAGCGACGAGAAGACCAGACCAGGCGAACGCGTAGAAGATGCCATAGATCCAAACGAAGGGGATCTGGGCGTAGCCGGCGGCTTTATTCGTAGGTGGAACTCCGGAGTTTTCGTAGGCTGCGCAGGTGACGGTCCAGGCGACAAAAGAAAGGACCATGCCGATGGTGGCGGTCAGGAAGAGAGGGCGGCGACCAACCTTATCAATAAAAGTCGAAGCGTAGAGAGCGACACCGAGGTAGAGCACACGTTCGCCCGCCGACAGAGCCATCTTTTGGTTCTGAGACTTAATCCCGGCACCTTCGTACACAAGATTGATGTAATTAGAGAACAGGGCGTTTCCCGAATATTGCGAGATGATCCCGAGGGAGACTAGAATGGCAAGCCTCCATCGATTACCCTTGGTCCTAAGGAAGTCCATGTAACTAGAGTTGGTCTTTGCATCTTGCTCCATTCGGATAGTCTCGCGCATCTCCTGGTAAGAGAACTGGACAGTGGGGTTGTTGCGGTCGCCCTCAGCGTGGTAGTAGGCCAACATAGACTCGGCCTCCTCGTATCTCTCCTTGGAGATCAGCCAGCGAGGAGACTCTGGCACCCACCAGATAAAGCAAAGCTGGAGAGCAGATGGAAGGCCTTGCAGAAGTGTGATGGACCTCCAGGACCAGTCGCTGTGGATGTTGGATGTTCCCCAGCCAATGAAAGCGACAAAGAGAGCACCCAAGTTCCAGAGACAATTGTAAACGGCGGTAAACACTCCACGATGTTGCGGGTGACAGATCTCAGTAAGCAGAATAGGCGAGCACATCTGCGCGAAAGAGTTACCGAAACCGAGGACGAAGCGACCTATACTACTTGAGTGAGTAGTGCCACGTCCGAGAGGCAAGAATGTCATACAAGTACACCTGCCAGTTGTTCGAGAAGCAAGAGATTGCGGCACCGGCAATCATGATAACGGAGCCAACGGCGATCGGGATCTTGCGGCCAACAGCTTGGGTGAAGAAGGGCACAAGGAAGAAGCTAACGATGGAGCCTGCAGCAGCGTAGGTACGAGATCAGTGTCTGTCTCATATTCAGTTCGTACATGTAGCCCTTACCGATGTTATATGCGTTATTCATCAAACCAAGGCGGCTGTCTTTGGGGTTGTCGAAGTAGATCTTCCAGCGGTCCATCTGCTGGGAAGAGTTCATCATCATACTGTTTCTCAATTTAGGAAGATTTCACTGATGTCTTCAAGAAAAGTACTGACCCATCGTAGCCGGTGGTGGCGGAAGCAATACAAAGAACACAGGCGTGCCAGTACAACTTTCTCATGTTGGGCATCTTTTTCCAGTCAACCTTTTGAAAATCAGGGGCATCGAGGTTTGCCCTCGCACCTGCGTGCGAGACAGCAGGCATCGTGAAAAGAGCGTAATGAAGATTTCAGTAGTAGGCTGAAGACAGAATGAGAGTGAAGGTCTGCACCACTAGAGCTTGGTTGACTAGCAGCGCATAGCAACAGTCGGCCATGATGAGCTACATATATCTAGTAAGCACATACTTTCTGAAAAGACTCTCTGCTTCTAGACTAATCGAAACATTGGGCTTGTCCCTGAAGGCCGAACAGATTGAAATGCCGGGGTGTTGCGCATGCTGTCAGACGGAAGTACGAGCCACTAACGAGAACAATGCGACGCCGACTTTGGATGCGTGCCGCAGGCATGACGGCACACGACATCGAGGTCAGACCAGTCAAGTCCCTTTTAATTTACCCTTGGGGACTAGTCTACCAAGATGGGTCATTGCTGCTGACCATTTTGGCGATTATACGTTGGTGGCAGATTGAGGTGCCCTGTGAGCAGCATAGGAATCTTCCAGAACGGTGGAAGATGGAGTCGTCAAAGCGCCGCAACGCGCGGGAATCACAGATCATTGAGCTATACGAGCCCGTGCCTCACGAATGCCTTACATGAGGATTGCATTGAGTGTACCGCGATGCAGTGTTATGAAGAGGCGTTCGAAGGACACATCGCGACTGTCTCAGGGGCACCAGTCGCGCTGAGCATCCACTAACAAGCACGCGTGCCGCGTCGGAACCGACCTCAGGTATGGTGCTAGAGAGGACGTTTATTAAGGCAGAGTAGTCTGCATTGGCGGCCGGCCTGTCGCGATCCATTGGCTCGCTGGCAGTGCCTCGCACGTGGGGTTTTTTGGTCGCGAGGCTTGCATTTTCACCTCAGGTGATCGTGAATCCTCCACATCCTCGCCTATGCTAGAGCAAGCTAGATCACATCCTACAGACGATAATTTTGATCTAGCATCCGAGAGAAGGCTTCCATTGTTCTTCCCCCAAGCCGTAATTTGTGGATGAAAACGTCTGCCATTGGTGGTGTCAACAACAAGATACGAGGCTCATGCTGCCAAGCTGGATAAATAGGCGTCCATGCCGGGATACGGCATGTCCGTGCTAACATCAGCGATGGCGCACCTGCCTACGAACGAGATGCAATTCTGACGCCGTCGATGAAGTTGACCAGATTATCTGGGCATAGGAAACGTTCTGCCCGGCTATCGAGGTCGTTGTCTTCTTGAGCAGGAAACGAGACGCCCACTTTGGGTGGCACGCTTTCGTGTTGGTCCAACTGCACCTCATCTCAGGGTAGACGCCGTGGATCCGTGCTAACCTGGCTACCCAGAACGACGTCGAGGATCGCTTTACACTAAATTTCGAAGGAGCAGTATGGCTGATGGCTCGAACAGCGCCTCCAAACATGCACCGGGTGTTTGGTGTCTGCTCCAGCCACTTGGGTTTCGAACGCGCTGAGGGCCTGACTCGACTAAGGTCCAACATCTAGATGAAACCGGTGGGGCTGCCATGTGCCGTGCTGTTGGAAAAAGGTTAATCGACATACAGGCAGAAGCGAAGACACATCTGCGGGGTGAGAGGACCGTTGAAAGCTTGCTGGAGTCCAGCGCAAGCATACCATAGGTAGCTGATATTATGATAGATGGAGAAGGTGTCATCAGGTGCCGCAAGATTTCGTGATCGATTTCCTCAGCGAAGCTCTACCTGCAAACACTAAGCGTACGTTAAAAGTAGAGCCTGGCTATCCTTGATATGTTATGTATAGCTTTCTTACTTTAGTTATTGAAGTACTATTAAAGATAGACAGGCTACTATTTCAGGTTATATATACTTTGCCCTTTGTTGGTGGATTTTGCTGGTCCTGTCGATCACGAGTTCTTGCGGCACCCGGTGGTGTCGGCAATGTAGGGTCATCAATCCGAAGCACAGGCGGCTGGATCCTCGAAAGGATGTCAACAGCGGTCCGTGATGAGCTAGTGGCCTAATCCGGGGAAGGAGAGATGCAAAAGCTGGAGAGCCAAGACGCTAAACTCAGCTAGCTTCAGGTTCGTGCATGTGGCCCAAGGATCGAAGTCTCTTGAATTTGCACCGCACCCCGCAGGCGTTCTTAATATACTGGACGTCTAGCATCCGAACAGAAAAGTGTCGCTGGTATGCAGTGATTTTTCTATGCGCAATATACAGGGCCGTTCGCCTCCAGAATCATTAGCACACTAGCCTCGTGCAAACTTTTCAGTTGCCTTTAGCGACACAGAAATTTGTGCAACATAACCTGAGTTATGGTCCTTGCCGCTCTTCAGCTTTTCACTCGACCAAAGGTTCCTACTCTCCAGTGTCGATAGATGCAGATTCTATGGTATCAACCAACCGGATCTTGTTTTGGATGCGCAGCGCGCACAATACCTCCACATACGGTTTCCTCAAGACTTCCTCTGACTGGTCTACATTGAACGGTACTGTCCTCAATTTTGTTCATTCAGTAGCTTTCATTGTACTCGCCCGCGTCTTTTTCTCTAGAAGCCGAGCACACAAAGCCCTCATAATCGCGGACGAAGTTGAAGTTGAAGTGGAAAGTGCCCTTCACCTGCGCGACCTCGTCCAGCGAGAACATTCTGAGAAGCCCAGACCTTTGCACGCTTGAGAAGATTGGAGCCGGGTTCAAGCGTCCCTCCTCGCCATGCTACAACGTTTCGGAGGCTGTCATGGAGTGGACCTGCTGCAACTCATCACAGAGCTTACAGGGGGTCTCACAATCGGCTGGAGTCTATTCGGCATATGCTAGTCATGGCATAAAACTCCCGGAATGCGAATAAGCCTTGAAAGACGAGGCAAAGCCGTGGGAAAAGCGATGAGACCCTGGTGTCTTGAGGGACGATCCACAATCAATCATACGAAATCGACAATTCTTTCAGGCAATATTACTTGACATGAGCGGTAATTAGCGATGGCTTGGGTTCGACGCATATTTTACGGATGTAGGGTGTCTACTGTCGTCGCTGCACTATTACCCACTAGATGTCGCCCTGATTGCTCCGGGTTGCAGTTCGTGTCGGCGCACATCGAATTGTTCGGCCGACTGTGATAAGGTCTGGAAGCCATGGTTCTCTCACCTGCGGAGTCACTTTTCCGTTTGTAGCTCGTGTTCTTGGCCTCACCTTCACTTGAGATTCAAAGCTTCGATTGACAACCGCGGACTTCGTCCGGGCCTATCTTCGCTCATGAAAGCCGTGGCTACTCCACCACAGCATCCATAGATATCTCAGGAGCCAACATGGCGAATGACACGCACGATTTTTCTAGCAATCAGGCTACCTTTATGCATGATGCTGCCGACAAGTGCGTCTTGTTGTTTGTTTTCGCGTGGCCCAACTCACAGCTTACAGCACAAACAACGATCAACTTTTCTCGCGCTTCCTCGACTTACCAGGCGAGCTTCGAAACCGGATCTACACATTCGCGGTCTCTGGTCACATCGTCGTCATCAAGGCCGTATGGAAGAAGTACCCAGCGTGCCGTCCTACTTCTCGCCTGTACGCCCCGAAGAAACCAACCGTCTCGGGTCAGCGCGACGATCCCATCATGATCGAAGAGGAATTTGAAGACAAAGGGTGAATACTACGGAAGGGTATCCGACATATTTGCGTTGAGCCAGGTCTGTCGTCGACTACACGCGAAGACAGCTTTGCTGCAGTACGCGACCACCTTTTACTTCAAGGACAAGTGGAATCTTAGGTACTTCTTGGACAAGATCACAGCAGCACAAGCTGAGTCAATCGCCACAATCGCACTCGGTACGTGGAATGGGGTACGAATCGCACGACAAGCACTGACTTCGCACACCTTAACTTAGACCCAGATGGCTTGTTCTTGATGAAATTGGATCAGCCCATCCAACATCAGTACGGAGCTCTTTCGGTCTGGCTGCCTCGACTTAGCAATATCTATTTCGCTCCAAACTTCGTTGGTATGTTCCACTGGAACATGAGCAGGACCGATGCGCGAAAGTTACTCACGCTCGAGAACATGCTCGTGGTCGACAGCGTTCACTTCAAAGATCTTCGTCTCTCCTGCTTCAATGTATTTGATGAGGTAGCCGATCCGAGTAAGGCAGAAGGCGTGAATGTGCGGTGCATGAGTGAGAAGCGACATGGTAAGTTGGCTGTCTCTATACTCGTTCTAAACTGACACCCCGTAGCTGCTGAGGTGAGCGCTATGATCAAAGACATGATCGAAGACGATTCGCTGCGCCACGTCTGCTTGTGAAAAAGGTGGACCGTCGAGATTACGAGATTTAGAGTTGCAGAACATGGGATGGGAGGGATATGGAAGCTCTTGTTTCCATTGAGACTAAGCTTGTAGATCCTGATCAAGAAAGCGTAGTGATATGATTGATGCATGATCTAATATCACACCTTGGAGCAGAAAAGTTTGGCTATGATAAATATGATCTAGTTCTCAAGCTTTATCATATCTGATTGATCTGTCAGTTCCATACAGCTAGGTCGCCGCCTGTGACGAAGAATCCAATCACATCTCCTGCCCTACAAGCTCAATAAACTTGACGTCGACCTTGTCAGTCTTCCCAGCAGCTTTGAACCTATTCCGGATAGCTATTTTAAGATGAGCCAGTATATCTCTCTGCGGTGCGTCATGCACGATGCTCAGAAAGCTCTGCGGTTTCTCGGTTACGACCGTGAGATGTCGAAGTGTCTGCAACAGGAACAAAGGCTCCCACTTGAGCTTCTTGACCAGAGCGGTTGGCGAAGTGGGTTTGAAAACCTCAGCGTCTGGAGGTCCCTCCATCTTATCCACCAACATTCCAACCTCGATCTCTACGCTCAGCTTCCTCAACCCTGAACATGCAGCCGCTAGGGTTGCAAGAGAGTGGTCTGGGAAGGTCGTGTCGTACTGGTAGACGCCACCGAAAGAGAGCATGCGGATTTCCTTGAAGCCGTCAAGGGCAACAAGCAGTTAGAATAGCTGATCCAACAAAGCTGAGCTGCTGGTTGGTACGATGAGACGTGTGCGTCGCAGCCATGCCCGAATGCCCTCGTGATGTAACTGCTTGTTGACGAAGCAGAAGTTCGGGAGAGTCCGCGGATAAGCCACAAGTTCGAATAATGGATGCGATGGCAGGAGCGTGCAGCGTGTAGGTAAGTCGTCCATGGCGCGCTCCCAGATCAGGTCCCGGATCTCGCTTGGTAGGTGAAGGAATTCTGTGGGCGCATTGTACTCTGTGTGATCATCCAATGTTGTTGGACCAAAAAGGCCGACCTTCTGGCTGTTGAAGCTTGAAGGTTTGATATAGTGGATAGTCTGACAAATGTCGTCACCTGCCGCCCACGCTTGGGAGCGCGAGGCCGCACCCGCTTCTTCTGCTGGCCGTGTGCGAAGGTGGTAAATTTTGGTTGGAACAAGAGGCGCAGGCGCAGGCAATCCAGGCGGCTGATCTTCACTTCACGGTGTTTCCAATCCCTTCCGCTGACAAAAACTCCTGTGATACGGCGTTTGCGTGTAAGGTAAATCTTGACGAAAAGGATACCCCACGGCACGGCACCGACGAGCAGGGCGACAGCAAGCGCGACGAGAAGCTGATTGCAGAAGAAGTTCATGATGATGTGAGACTTAAGTCGTGCAGCCAGACAAAGGTCTGGGATTTGTTGAGGGATTGAGAAGCTGTGAGAAGCTGGATAGGTGACGCAGAAATTGTTGAAAGAGACTGTACTAGCGCGGAAGCATTCACTTAGGGCAGTCCGCGGGCAGAATTACGCATCGCCTCGCGTGAGACGTGGTAAAACGAAGCTTACATGTATGGTGATGTCTGTCAGCCTGGCACCTCAGTTCATACGGTACACTGTGAACTGCACCTCACGTGACTCTGCTAGTCACCTGCTTACTCATCTGGTTGTGTATATAATCGCTCGCTGTAGCTCTCTCAATAGAACAACCTTCTGCCTCTTTCCTGTCTGCCCTGTGTTCCCACATCCAACAATGTCTACAGTCTCAACCCAATGTACAGCACATCATAGCACGATGGCTTCTTTACTCAGGCAGGGTGACAGATCGCGGACTGCTATGGATGTCTGGACTACGTCTGAAATAATTCATCTCGATAATGGCAGCTCGCATGTCCACAAACAAGTCGCAAGAACTGTTGCTGGGCTTGTCACCTTCTCTGCTGTTGCTAACTTCATGACAATATCCTTCGCTTTCCAGTCGCCGACATCGCGAGAGCTACCAGCAGTGCACTCTAACACAGTCCTCCCTGCACATCGCCTCAGTCCAGGTGGCGCGTCAGAAGTCCGAAGTACTCGATGCATATCGATAGGTTCTTGAACTGGAAGCCATCATCGATCGCAGTCTTGAAATTGACCAGGAGGCCCTCGGGGCTAATTTCAGCATGAGGCAACAAGCTATCGACAATGCTGTGCTCGGCGACAACGGTGACGGCGAGGTGTCAAAGGTTCTTTAGACCGAACAAGGGATCCAGGCTGAACTTCTCTACTATCTCTGCCAACGATTTGAGCGAGAAAGCTGGGATTCCCATTGCCCGGTCATCAAGGAAATTCTTCTTAAGACTAGCAGCCGATAAGTTATGCTTTGAATGAGAGTCATAAAGACTTCAAGCCGGAGCATTTCGCCACAGTGTGAGATACGCCGTAGTCTATGAAGAGCTCCAAGCCGTAGGTGCGAATCTCAGGGAAGCTCAACATGCGGAGATGTCGGTAACTATCTGTACGGGCCAACCATTTGCTGAAGTGGTGCAGAGTATCGTACTCGTCAGGGACGACGAAGCGGGTGCGGCGGAGCCATGCATGCAGGCCTTCTCGATGTACTTGTTTGCTTGTGAAGAACAGTTCAGGTAGCGTGTGAGGGTAGATTGCATATGGAGCAATTGCCTAAGAGTTGGAAAGCTCACACTGCTTCGAGAAGCGGGAAAGCGTCGTGCTACGGACTGAGAAGAACGACAACAACAACCTTCGGCTTTGTCTCCTCCACGGTGTTAATGAAAGCGCCAGTGTAGCCATAGCAAAGTATGCCACGTTCACACTTGCCGTGTACTGCATGTCGTTGGCGTGGAGCGTTGCAACGCGTCGCATAAAAAGACGAACAGCAAGGACAGCGACAGCATAGCAACTCACAAGTCGCGATATTTCTGCCATTTTGTCCGAGCATCAACACGACTATTCACTCACGCAAATTAGGCTCAAAGTAGCATGCATTCGAATGTACACGCTGCCATCTCCAAAGCGTCGCAGCGCAATATGCCGGCAAGATGGCAGCCGGCCAATCCGACCGCTTCAAACCCCCTCCTGTACGTCTTGAGCAACAGAATGTCTATCACCGTCAACGGTACGCCAGCCCTCGGCATGACCATGGCGTTCAATCGCTCGACGTACCGACACCACGTAATGCAAAACTTTGCCGGAGATCATCGTCACAGCTCCGCTTCGCCCATATATCGTTCACGCGCAGATGTCGCTTGACGCGGAAAGACAATGCAAATATCATCATCCTGGTGACTGACAAAGGGGACTGGGCCTTCAACGCAACGGGCTAAGAGAATTGGGACAAAATAACAGAGACTAAGCGCTTGTCACGCAAGAGTATCGAAGCCGCAGGCGACGCGTATACGACCGTTTCAACGATGCCACAGTCGAGGTGTCTTTCTAAACACCATGCGCACGGCTCGAAAGCGGCGCATACACTGACGGTGGCAACCTGTCAGCCAACACGTGCGACCTCGGTATGCCAGAGCACATTCCTTACGTAAATCGGCAATACGTGATGGGTGAGGTGTCTGGTATCGTGGACATCTCTTTCAGCTTCACGGGTCTGGATCGCACCAAGTCGGATGTCGGTGCGCCACATAGCCATTCACTCAAGATGAAAAGTGGTAAGATCAGAGACGTTCACTCTGCGAGTGCGTGCTTTGTGGATGAGTATGGGAGGAACGGGACTGGGTTGACTTTTGAAGCTGTTGGGCGCCGTAGGGCTGTTTTGGTTGGGTCAGTTTTATTCACTGTTTGGGTTAGATCAGTTTTATTCACGCTGCGTGAACGTTGAGCTCAGATAGTATGGACTGTGCTCGCTCCTCAACAACCGAGACTCATGTGTCTCACATGTCTCGCGAGTGTCTTGCGTGTCAAACATGCATTGACATAATATGCTTGCATACAAGCGTCACCAGCGCATCCCAATCAGTGTACATCACTCGATCTCGTTACCGTCGAAGACTTGCAATGTGCCAACAAATCAAGATGCGCTTCGTCGACTGCTCACATATCGCGTGTGACTTGTACATCATACACTGCGACGACGTCAAGCGTGGATTGTCATGTACCTATCAGACGACAGGCATACCAGACTGGAGATGGTCTGACACACAAGAAATGGGCAAGTGTCACTTCTGCACGATGGAGGATAAGGACCAAAAGAAGAAGAGGCGTAGAGTGAGAAAGGCGTGGAGGACGGAGCTGTGGTAGAGTCTGTGAAGTTTGTGCCGGAAGTCTCTCTGTGAACTATCTCGCGAACGTATCTCAACTTTCGAAGCGTGACTAAGTACTGAAGCTTGATGGGTTCAGGAGACTGTCGACTCGTCGTTAAGCGCTTTCACATCAAGGCCACGGTGACGACAACTCTCCACGTCCGTAGCTCAGCAGATGGATGCCACCCGCATCCATAAAACACGGTTTGCCATTCCATATCAAACCACCAGGATCTCACGCGAAGCGTTAATCCACCTACACAGCAAACGCCTCCTTCCTTCCTCCACCAACAATCTCCCTTACACCATCATCGTAATGACGATCTTCCGCCTTAAGTCCACCAAACTACCAGACCCACCAAGCACAATCCTCCTCCCCATCCTCCCCTTTGAACTCCGTGCCGAAATCTACTATCTCGCAACTTTCCTCGGCGATCCAGTCCCACACTATGTCACCATCAGCGCAACCGACACTCTTCGCGATACCGATCCACGCTTTCCACCTTTCTTGCCTCGTCTCGCGCGCCTGAACGAAGTTACACGATTGGACATCGGACTATGGTTTATCAGCGTCACTGAGTTCGGCGTTCTGTATCCGCAGAACGTGGACTTCCTCTCTTCATTTCTAGAAACGTTTCCACTAGAGGAGGGGTTCGCTGCAGTGCGAAGACTGGACTTCCTAATGTTCGGAAGGTATCATCCTGCGCCAGGGGAGAAGAACACGTTTGTTGACTTGGTGCTCAAGTGCAAGGGAGTGTCCGAAGTTACGCTCAAGTTTGAGGTGTGGAATGTGCTAAAGCGTAAGTCAAATCACCGACGAATCGCGACGGACGAGCTGCGAGAGAGCGGTGAGCAGATTCCCGAACTGGAAGCTATTATCGAGACGTATGGGCTTGAGGACATTTTGGGGTCGAAGAGCCTCGTGGCGCTGACGATCGAATTCTGGCCCAAGCTAACGGTGCATACGAGGACTGGCGTGTATACGGAAATGCCAGACTGTTGGCCGGTTATGGAGCGGCTGACTGAGTGGTTGAGGCAAGGCTTCAGGACAAGGGGGATGGAGGTGGATGTCAGGCTTGTGCCGAGTGCAAATGAGGGGTTGAGATGGGGTAGGAGAAGGGAGACGTAACGGAGATGAGGAAGTAGTACTGATTATTCGCATGCTCAATAATCGAGATGAAGGATTTGCCGATGTTGGAGTATGCAGTCTAGCAAGTACTTTATCTAAGTTTTGTTGGTCGGGCGAAAACCAGACCGCGACTCCTCAGCTAGGAAAGTATTGGCCTTTTAGCTAGCACCCTGACCTGAGTGGTGCAGCTCCGACGACGATGCAAATGTATGCTTCAGTTCATCAACAGCTGACTTATGCTAAAGCTCGACTCGGATCTAGATGAGCACATTCCAGGCAATAATCATCCAGCAAATCTCCCAGCGATACAAGCGTTACAAGTCATCAGTACGACAGAGAAGGACGTCGCCCCCACTGGCCTTTCTCATCACCATTTGGGCCTCCCATAATATGCAACGTCTCACCCTCCTCCAACGGCTTTGGAGACAACGCACGCAGGCAGGTCGTATGCTCCAATTCCTCATTTTCATCATTCCACGGGTTCTTTCCAGGATCCAAATTGACCGGTAGGTGGTAGGGGAATGCGTTCGCTCGACCTGCCAGGTCCGGGTGGCTAGGTCTACGGTGGTGCTGGAACGTTTCTGCAATTTGACTCTTAGTCGAGCACGGCGTATAGAAGAAGTCCGACTTACCATCCTCTTCCTCCTTCTCTAGGTGACGAGAATGATCAGACGTTGGAAGGTTGGCACCGTTGCCGACGGACACGTACGGCGGCTGCCACGCCGTAGCAGCTGGATTGAGCGGTTGGCCAGGTGGGACCGGGTGTGGTGGAAACGCTGAGGCTTGCGCATGATTCACTCGATGCATTTCGGACCCAAAGTGCAGTGGTGCGCAGCCCTGCTCACCGTATCCCATGTAAGTGGGCATGTGTAGGGCATGATCATGTCCGGAGAAGGAGGGCGGGTAGTGAGTAGGCATGGGGTGATGCGAACGGCCAGGAAAGTTATGCTGTTGTTGCCCAGGCGCGTTGTGCGGAGGCAGCTTCGCCAGCTCCATGCTACGATCCCCAGTCTTCTGTTTGATGTGTCCATGCACATTCTCCACGCCACCGTTGTCGGGTACCGAGATACCTAGCAGTCTCACTAGGCCGCGCTGGAGCGTCTCATCTGGCCGATCCTTCACTCGGTCCTGAGCTGGATAGTAGGTTCCATACGCTAAATCGGGGTCGATGAAAACGCCAGCAAAATCATTAAGCGGAAGTTTGCCGTGCGCGTGACGCCGCATATCATGTTTCCCGCGACTTTCAGCAGTGGAAGAAGGGGTAAAACCGGAATAGGGTTGTCGTCCATTCTCGGCAGACTCATGCGTTTCAGAAGATTTGGGCGACATCGCGTCGCTTGCTTGCTTCTGCAAGGAACGCTCAAGTATTGCAAAGGCTGCGTCATCCGTTTCTGTACTGCCCTCGTAAAATTCGAGTGCTGCATCGCGCGGCTGTCGTCGGCGTTTGATGTCGTACTCGAACTTGTGCTTGCCCGAGATCCGCTCTTCGACAAACTTGGGAAAGTCCTTCACGGCATCAGTGGGCCGACCACGACGCGTCATACAGGACTCCTGGATCTCGCATGGAGTGAACAAGTCGAGTGGGACCTTCTTGCCGAATAGCTTTGAAAGACGTTCGATGGCTTCCGGATGGAAGTTTACTTTCGAATCATTTCCGTACATTCGGGAGAACGTACATGCTGCGGACATTGCGGTGCTGTAGCCTAGGTATATCCTTCGATCGATGCGTCCAGGACGGTGAACAGCCTCATCTAATGCATCTGGCGCATTAGTCGTCAAGATGACGAGGCGACCTTCTTTGGCTCCAGGGCCATCGAGGACATTGAGCAGGCCGCTCAGTGTCACTTTGGTCTTCTTCTTGGGCAGTACCGGTCCGGTCTGCTCCTCGTCTTCGTCATCCTCTTCGTCGCTTTGGTCGGCGTTGCTGTCCTGTTCATGTTGCCCCTCATCACGGGCTTGCGATTTCATAAAGTCCTCACGTACGATACCGGCAGCGTCTATGTCTTCCATGAGGACGACACAGCGCGATGGTAACTCTTTAAAGAAGTATTGTAGACGCGAATCGTTCATGTCTGTCAAGTCAATGACGAATAGCTCCAAATCGTATTCGCTTGCGATGGCTTGAGACAAGGAGGTTTTGCCAGTGCCTGGAGGTCCATACAGCAAGTAGCCGCGCCGGTATGGAACACCGTTGTTCCGGTAATACCGCTTTGTATCATGATCGAAGAAGCTCTGGAGAGCCGTGAGGAGCTCTTGTTTTGCAACAGGCTCCATATCAATAATTGATAGAGCTCGCTTAGCGGTCGTGTCTCCTTCTTGAGAACTGTGTCGGACGAATGTGATGTGAAGTAGTGTCTCCCGCTTTACGGAGACACTCTCAATGCGATTCAGCAAGTCTTTGATGGGTTGGGAGCTACCCCAAAGGCAACGCAACGTCAGATGACCCGATGAGCCCCTGGGCTTGTGTAGGATGAAGGGAATGCCCTGGAAGAGGAAGAAGCGGTGACCCTCACCTCTCACGAAGTCTTGGACGCTGATGTCTTGCTGACTCAAATTGCAATTGTGATCGTTGCTTCTCAGCTCTATCGTCTCGAACGATGATAGCCACGACAGTAAGGTATTGACTGGTTGCTTACTCGCCCAGATCTGGAGATTCATGGCTTCGGGTTTCCTCATGTCCAGATACGTCTTGTTTGATATGTTGTCGCGCATCCAGTCAAAAGTATTGCGTCCGTATTTGGTGACTGGGATGAGAACAGTGATCGCCCACACTAGGTTTGTCAACTCCAGTCCTATCTCGAGCTTTATCCATCCCTTGACTGTCTGAAACAGGCCAGACTCCATACTCGTCTCGATGTCGGCGTTAAGAATGTCGTCAAGCCAAGTTGGCTTCCGAGGGGCGTCCTGCCGCCCATCGGCTGGTGGCATTGTGAAGAAATTCTCGAGCGCGCAATGAAAGCTAAATTGCTTCTCGAGGGCGCGGGCGCTCGGAGGTTTGGATGCAGGTGGATGGTTGAGAGAGTGTGGTCTGTATAGCTCGCGCAGTGATTTGCGTTAAAGCACTTGACGGAGCGACGCTATTCCTTGCACCGCAGATGCCTCCATCTTTCACGGAGCGCGTGGAGCGTTTGTGCTTAGCTTTTCCAGCTGCATAGCTTTCCCCAGCAGCATGCTGCCAGCGCCTCGTATATAGATTCGCATTCAATGAGAAGGAAGGCAGACCTTGTCGCCAAAGAAGGCCATTCCTTCACCCCTTTTGCAGCTCTGTGCAGTTGCTTGCGAGCTGGCAATTAGTTTGTAGACCAGATCCCTTTGTAGGGCAAACTCTAGCCATATTCATATATGACCAAGTGAAAGCTTCTCTGACTGACGTTAGCCCCGAGGCTACGAGGCTGCTTGCCAAGCATGACAGGGTGCAGCACTTGCAGCCAGCGCCCAACACGTTGCCAAGGGTGAATATTCAATCCTAGCGCGATCCAGGACCTTTATATACCCTCCACACTCTCACATCTCTCTATACTTACTGCCACGATATCTTCTCTCCACTTCCCAGCTCTTATCACCAAAGTCGAGCGAAGATGAAGGTCACCTGGGCCCCTGCTGAGGCACGTCGGTCGGATATGGACAAGCGTCCCTGAGTATACTAACACAAATATAGATCGGACTCCAATCTCCAACTGGTATCAACGAAGAGCCATGCCATGCAACCAACGATCGAATCGATAGCCTTGAGCTAGTTCAAGCGTTCCAAGATCTCGCCGACTTGGCCGGTGGAGTTTTGGACTACGAGAACGGGTATACTACACCAAGCAAGCCGGAGGACGAGGTAGTCGAAGACTTCCGCCAATTTCGAGATCTCATCACTGCTGGTGTTGCTTTCATGAAACACCAGTCCACGAAGAAGGCGATCCGCTTCAACCGCGCGTTCGCGGCGCTGTCTCGTGCCGGACTGGCGTCAATATCGGGCCACAAGAAGTTCTCAGCCGTGTCGCTGGTGCTCGATCACGACGCTCATATCCCTCGAGCCGCGCTCTTCATCCTCGACCGCTTCGCTCGGAGCCCCGTCGGAGACCTCGCCTTCCGGGACCTTCTAGACGTGTCTCGGACCTACCTCTCGTACGAAGGCGACAATGACTTGTGGACTCCTGCGCTCGGCGAGTTCCGTCTGCTAGGTGACGCGGTGCATGGCATTCTCAGCCACACACGGGAAATCCAATGTGGCTACGTCAACTTGGACTGGAGCTCGATAGACGTGATCAACACCGATGATGTGCCCATAGCTGTTATCCGTGCGACGCTATCGTGGGGGCTTCAAGACTCGCCGGAGTCCTTCCTGGCGTCTCTGGAGCAGGCGAAGGCCGCTGAGTCTCTCACGTACATCCCTCCACCGTACTTCCCGCGCTTCCGAGACTTGGCGCCCGAGATTCGCCAGCTGATCATCCACCAATATCTCCTGGGCGAGCGTCAAGATGGTCGGCTGTCCAAGCAATGTCCCCACGACAAATTCGGTAGCCGGTGCTGTGTATGGGAGGATCCAGATGTGCTGATCGCCTGCGACAGCCAGAATTCGAAGACGTTCCCTGCGCCAGAGACTGGGCTGGCTCCGGATGGCTGGCTACCTGCACTCGCGTTCACGCACAACCGCGCCGTTCTAGACGAGGTGGTCGAGATCATGCCGCGTAAGACGGCACGCTTCGACTTGAAGTACGACCAGTACGTACCCCACTTCAAGATCGCGACTTGGCTCCGCAACTTCATCGCTGCGCTGCCTTATGACGATGGCCTGCGCGCAATCAAATACTTGTGCTTCCCGCACATGCACTACTACAACAGCGTCTCGCCCTTCGCTCTCACGAATCCGAGCATCGAGCTGATGGCGGCGTGTCAGAGCCTTCGAAAGGTAGACATGACCTTCTTCCACGCGATGCTGCGTGTCGCAGACCCCGCGCTGGGCTATACCATTCGCCCTCGCACCGCGGTCGAGCTAGTCAACTTCTTCCAGATGTGGCTCATCTTCCAGTGCACTGAACTCGGGGAGGTTCACTTCGACGGCATCTATGCCGCGCCGGGACGAGGTGGTAGCCCCGCTGACTTGGTGGCCCTCGACAACCTCGCCAAGTGGCTGAAGAAAGGCTTCCTGATTCGCCGGGGACAGGAGGTGAAGGTTGAGGTGGTGCGGCGATGGGGCAAGTGGAAGGGTCGACAGGTGGGCACGCTAGTCACTGTCAATGAGGAGGACATGGCGGATGTTGCCGAGGGTCACAAGTACTTGAAGCGCCAGATACCGAGCCCGGCGGACGTTGGCGCTCGGTGTGCGTACCCTGTTGGAATGCGAGGATGGAGTGAGAGTCAGCGAGGTTAGTATTGAAGAAGAGGAGACGCGTTCGGCGCACACGTTACGATTTCGGGTCCGTTGGAAGGGATTTCTGTCTTATCTTTTGCTCAAGCAACATATAGTAAATCATGTTTTCATCGCGAGAGTCTCAGGACGCTGTCACAATCAAATCATTTGCCAAAACAAGCAATTCTTGGTGATGTTGGTGTTTGCAATGCAAAAGCGTCGCGATCGATGTTCATTCAGCCTTGTCGCACAGCCAATCACGGCCGCACGAAAGCAGCTGACAATGACGTCGAAACTGCTGTACATCCTTGCGAATCCGGGGTGATCTCCAAACGGCCCTCATCAAAGCAGAGCGCAACGGTAGCCTAGGGCTAGTAGGCTGAGGCTGCTGGCGGCTATGTAGCTGCTGCCGTCTTCCCCTCTCTTCCTGTTCATTAACACCAATAAATTATATCTGAGTCAAACACCAGAGTCAATATCATCATGTCTTGCCCAGTTATTGGAACCACAAACGATGTGCTCCCACCAAACCACCCAAACGTGGACATGTCCATCGATGGACAAACTGTATGTAGCATTCGGCCTCCTCTTCCACACGCTACGTGTATGCTAAACAACACTCAGTGCCCCGTCGTAGGTGCAACCACCGATCACCACCACAACCTGAGCGAGCACCCACCCGTCCCTACCTCCTCCACCACCGCCACACAATGCCCCGCCCTCAAGTCGGCTGTTGACGAGCCCGCGTCCAAGAAGATGGACGACGCGCTTTGCCCAGTAGTCGGCACTGCTACCACTGTCCTGCCTCCCGACCACCCAGATATGCTCAAGGCGAAAGAGGGCGATGTGTGCCCCGTCACAAAGGCAAGCGTTGGACACCACCTGAACAAGGTGACTACGCACCCGAGTGTTGAGGGCGCTAGTGATGGTGCTGTGTGCCCAGTTACTGGAAAGGCTACGGCTTAGATATCTCATTGGATATCGGATGACGGCGTTTGGTAGGACTATCATTATAAACAACAACATATGACACATATGTGCTATCTATCCGAGTGCATCCTCCCACCGCCCACTCCCCTCAACACCCTCCAACACCTCCTTCCCAAGCACCCACTCCTCCCCTTTGATCCCTTCATACCACTTCCCCAACATATCCCACCCGTCCAACCACTGCATCCCGTACTTAGTCATATACTCCACCTGCGAGACGAGGCAAATATCCGCCAGCGTGACTTGTTCCCCGCCACTCAGCCTCTTGCCCTGTCTCTGAGACACCCCGTATTCTAAGCGCGCCATCAAGACGCGGAACTTCTTATCGGCGTGTGCGGCTGCTGATGCACTCATTTGCGATGCCGTGAGGCCGGACCAGGATGTCGATGAGGCCTCGGAATGTATGAACGCGACGCCTGACCATACTACCGCGTCGCCCAATAGACTCAATACATCCCTCGTGTGCGCCTTTTTCAACGCTGAATCGCCCCTGATGTCCCATGCAGCGCCACCGTCCTTTCCAAGCAATTCTTCAAGGTACTCCATGATCGCCAGACTCTCGTAGATCCAGGTCTCGCCGACGCGCATAACAGGCAACGTCGTGTTCCCCGGTCTGCTCTCGAAGCCTGGCAGACTTTCGAGCGCATAGGTGGGTGTCATAGTGACGGGTATGATGGTGATGTTGTGAGAGGACAATATGGATGTGGTGATATTTTTGATGCGCAGGAAGTAGAGGATGCGTCGGGGGAAGAGGCCGGTGGGCCAGAGCCAGAGGGTTGTGCGGGGGTGGGAAGGCATTGTGTAGATGGAGATTGGAGTTCAGATATTGTAATTGTATGAATGAGACGATATGATGGATGATGTGGTTTGTGGGATCAAGCGGTGGGATATATATTCACTTCATGGCGGAGACTTCTCTAACAACACGCTCAGTGTAGTCTCACAATGCAGGCAAGAGACTTGCGCAATGTCATAAGCTGTATCCACCTCGAAGTTCAAAGTTTCCGATACCATACATTGGGCTCGGAGACTTTCCACACACCACCACGATATCCTTCCGAGTGCGCCAACATGGTGCCCATGCGCAACACAAAGTAAGTGCTGTCGCCTTAGTTATACCATGGCCCATTCGTGGGCTGTCCCTGCAACTTATTCTGCGTCGACGGTTGGAACTTCTTCTCCTTGTACCACACATGCGCATCGACCGCCAAATTCTCGACGTCTTGAAACGTGAAGTCTGGGTCTGGCAGCATATCGTAGATACCCTGGGCGTACTCAGGTGCGATGTTGTGTACCTGGGAGAGGTACTTCTTCTGTTGAGGGTGTCAGCATCTGCAAACTTCAAGTCAGAGAGGGGGATTGTGGCTTACCTGAATATCAGAGTACCCAACGAACTTGAGCATATTGCCCGTATTCTTGATCGTGTTCTTACGCTGCTGGTCGGTAAAGACACGGCTCCACAGCTCTCTCGCTTGATCATACTCGCTCTTCTTCCCCTCGTGGTAGTAGTGGCTCTTACGGCTCACGACGTTGTCGCTGACTACGTATGGCGCCTCAGCAACATCTGGTCTAAACTTATGCGCAAAGCTATTTGGCGCATACTGCTTGTTGCCCGCATGATTCGCATCAACTCGCATCTGGCCATCGAAATTCAGCGTCGCGAACTGCTTCGCCATGAAGGGACAGTTCACAGGAACCTGATGCAGATTGACGCCGATGCGGTGGTACTGCGCATCGCGGTAGAAGAACATGCGGAACTGGAGCAGTGGATCCGGCGAGTCTTCGATGCCGGGAACCATGCTGCCGGGCGAGAAGGCCGCTTGTTCGACATCGCGGTGGAAGTTCTCTGGGTTCTTGTTCAGGACCAGGCGCCCGAATTCTTGCATGGGAAACTGTGCGCGTGGCCAAATCTTTGTAACGTCGAAGGGGTCGAAACCAAGTTTCTCGGGGTCAGCGTCTTGCGGCTCCATGACTTGTACCATGGCAGTCCATTCGATCTCTTCGCCCTTCTCGATGGCTTCCCAGAGGTCGCGCTTTGAGTAGTCTGGGTCTTCGCCACACATCTGCGTGGCCTGCTCTTGGGTAAATTGCTTCTGCCCGTGCTTGGCAATGAAGTGGTACTTGATATAGACAAACTTGCCCTCGGCATTGACCCATTTGAAGGTGTGGCAGCCGTAGCCGTGGTTGAAGCGCCAGCCCTTGGGTGTGCCGTGGTCACTGAAGAACATGAGGCCGGCGTGGTTGCCTTCAGGTGTGTTGGCCAGCAGATCGAAGAGCGCGTCGTAGTCTGGGAGGAAATTCTTGGGGTTGCGAGCCTGGGAGCGGATTACGTCTGGCCCTTGAATGGGATCGCGGCAGAAGAAGACAGGCTACGGTGGTCAGCTGTGTTGACGTGCATGACTTCAGATTACTTACGAAGTTCAGACCAACGATGTCGTAATTGCCCTCTCCAGTGTACAGCTTGATGGCAAAACCTCGAGGGTTGCGAGCCTCGTCAGGATACTCGCGGCCGACGGTGACAGTGGAGAAGCGGACGAAAGCTGGAGTCTTCTCGCCAATAGCAGACAGAAAGTTGGCTTTCTGTGGCAGGGTCAGTAGTGTTTGCTGCATGATGGACGAATGTTCATACTGTCAAGCCTTTGACGTCCTTGGTAGTCTCGAAGTAACCAAACGCTCCAGATCCGCAAGGATGGACCATGCGCTCAAGATTCTTCGACCGATTGAAGGTCTGTTGCTTCTGGAACAGCCAGACATCGCTAGCAACGGGTATTCCACCTATGTTCTTGCTATGTGCGCTATTGCAATGTCAGCACAAACTCAGCAGCGTGCCAAGGTGTCACCCACGGGTCAGGGAAGGGGATGCCTTCATTGTTTGTGAAGTACGGCCCATCATCCTCACGCTTGCCGCCTTGAACAGACCCAGATACTTTCGCAATGATGTCGGCAGGGCCTTCGTTGGCACTACCCATGTGACTTATACGCGGATTACGCGCCTCGCCCTGCGTTGTACCTTGGATGCCCTGCGAGATGGCCTCCAGCGGGTGCTGCAGAGGGTCGTTCTGGTTGGTGTTCGCGCTGGTGCTTGATGGTGCCATGGCTGCTTTAATCTTTTGAGGGAGGTTGGCAGGAATCTCCATCTGGGCTATGGTCGAGCTTAAGGGCACGGCGACTGATGGCCTTGTACGCCATTGCGCGTTAATAGAAGAGGGGTAGTATTTGGGAGTGATGTACTTCTGACACGTTGATACCGAGGGGCTCGCAAATCACGTTCTCACGTGGAGTAGTAGCTGCATATGAAAGACGTCAAGGGCATGGTGTGGTAAGCGCTCCCAATGAATGGCCAGAATTGTGTAGCTAGCCTTAGGGCGCATCCGCCTTTGGATGTGCTCCAAGACATTTCGAACTAAATGGCCTAATCATACGGTTCTCATTGGAGGAAGCAAGTGACGGGGGGTGGGAAATCTGACGCCTGATGGCATTGTTGACAATCGCATGCCAACGGTGATGGGAAAGTGACGTCCGCCAATGAAAGGGCGCTAATGTCGGCAATAACCGCTCCGAGGACCTCTCATCGTGACATCCTGCGGGACGCGGGTACATTAGCATCTCCAATGGAATGCGGCAGTCTGTTGATTGGCGCAAGTAGTTGTAGATACCGGTTGTAAGTAGCACACGTGATATGTGCTGAAATGCGGGCGCTGACATCTCATGACGTGATGTTGAAGTCATACAACATATACATGCCTATGTCCTCTGAATAACTAGTCGTTATCCTGCAAGCCCGATGTTTGCTTGTGAGGAGCGCATCCAAGCGGATATCCCGCCCTACGAAACCTCCATGCCGACCACCATGTTCCCTATACCTGGTCAGGCATATTATATCGCGGGGCTTAACGAGATATGAACGGCCGTTGCGCATCGCTGTCAGGACGAACAGTTCTATCCGATCTCAAGCGGGCCCTGAGCACAGCAAGGATTGAGCATCATCGATCGCCTCGCGAAGGACTCTGGCAGGGCCAGAGTATTCGTATCATCCCGGAACCATCACGGAACCACAGCTGGGGACCCGTACTTTCGCGGTTTCATGTGTATGCTCTTTGCCACTGTTGTCGCTATCACCAACATCTTCGAGATGCTTCGCAAGAGGCCCGAAGTCCATAGCCTTCGGTAGGCGTGGCGGCTGGTCCGTCGTGAACGAGGTGGATGGCAGATTCGGCGCGTCAGGTATGAGGACTAAGACGTTAGCAGTTGCAATCTGCGACTCCGTCATTGGCGAATGTCTGTTCTATGGTGAGGCGGATGTCCAGGGACTGAGATTCGCCCAAGTTCTCCCAGCGATAACACGGCCGAAGCGTACCAGGCGTTGCTTATTCGTAAAATGGCGTGGAATCCCAGTCGGCAAGTATTGGGACTCATGAGCACAGCGCGTATCGCCATCAAGTGATGTTGGTGATTGCAAGAGCTACGCGCAAGGACTGGCTCCTCAGGCTTCAATTGATGATCGTGATGGTCCGTGGTTGCTAAGTCATGAACACTCCCACCTTCCCATCCACCACACCTGGGCACTGATACTGACTTTAAGTTTCCAGCTTCGTTCCGTCTCGATTTGTATCAGAGCTTATTCATTCAGCGCTTAGCCCTGATGAGCGAACTTACGATTTCTGTGGGCTGTAAATACAGCATCTGCCGTCCAACTACACGTCTCCCCCATTTCACTGTCGCAAAGGTGGCATCATATAGATTTTGACAAGCGGTGTCAGAAACGTCCGTTGCTCATTAGAAGATTATTCAGCTCCGGATAGAAGCAGTATCGGCCATGCTATGAGCCCTGGGAGGATGCGAAGATGACATGAAGCTCTGCTGCCTGGAAACTGATCGCATTTTCATCGGGCAATACGAGTGCAACATCACTAACGGCAGGGCTCAGCTGGAAGGCTTGCTTCTATCATCATTCACTAACTTATAGAATAGTTCTGTTGCATTTCTCTGTAGTAGGTATATAAAGAATACAAGAATAAAGGGTGCTACATGACTATAGGAGATAGAATACTCTATATCTCTAACTACTGGGCTGTAAGCAAGACTTGATAATCTTAGATTTTTTGCTATTCGCCTAAGGTTACCTAACTACCCTAGAATAAATCTAAGCAAGCCTTGCTTAAGTAGGGAGACCGTCTCTAGGAGCTTAAACCTAGAGCCTCTACACTGCATATATCATCATTCACTTGTACCTTCGCTTTTGGCTTAGCGCCCTTCTCTGTGCAAACACATAGACCCGATGCTGCCCACCAGTCACCTCTTCTCGCTCTCTCCGCTTCCTCACCCGCTCACTTCATCAACCCTCCTCCATTCTTGAGTCTCTTCTAGTCGCACCAATCCACACAACATGTCTTGGTACTTCAACGACGACAGCTCATCGGTTCTCGACGATTACCCCGAATACTATCAGCCTCGCTATCGTAGCGACGATGTCTACCCGCTCCACTATCGTCCTTTCCGCCAGCTTGTGGACGCGGCTATAGGATACATGGAGACGCAAGTGGAGACGCCGCTGTCCGACGCTGCTCATTGGGAGTTTGTGGGCCTAGCTGCTGGCGCCCTGGGCTGTCTGCACTGGGAGCGGGAGCTCAAGTTCCACGACTTCCTTGCCCTGCCGCCCGAGCTACACTTCAACATTTACAGC
>Ga0265797_10002922_pt1 | contig 28095 bp, 24 predicted proteins | sample P2T30metagenome_FD_192433 | JGI IMG/M metagenome (GOLD analysis project Ga0265797, IMG submission 192433) | Plant litter microbial communities from East Loma Ridge, Irvine, California - P2 T30 | ecosystem: Environmental > Terrestrial > Plant litter > Unclassified | place: USA: California...
CGTGGTCTTCCGGGTGGGCTTGGGCGAGTTCCGTATCGTTTCCCTGTTCGACGAAGCCACCTAGCTCGCGGTTGATGCTGTCCAGGATCTCAGGATCGATGCTCTTCAGGACCTCAGGGTCGATCATACTAAGATCGAGGGACGCAAATGAGCTAGTGTCGTCGTCAAGCTGTTCCTCGGATGGATTTGGGACGTGAGAGTCGTAGTCATTATCGACCATGTTTTCGTCCCAAGGGCCAGATGGAGATACAGCCCTGGCGTCGTGTGCGGTTGGTTCGATAAGATCGAGAAGACTACGATCACCTGCGAGGGAGCTGTCTAGAGCGTCCGGACCAGGTGTCTGCTCCGCGCGGCGGCTAATAGGCACGATACCGTTAGCGGCCAAGACGCTGACATACAACGCGTATAACTGATCCTCTTGTATCGTAGCTAGGACATGTGACAAGTCGGCAGCAGTGTTGTTCATGATCCGACTAAGGATCAACGAGTTAATAGATGAAAGACCGCTGGCTACAGCAGGAGCTTGTGCGCGAGAAGAGCCAGCGTGGTTTCTCATCCTCACAGGGTCGCGAGGCGCGGGGACGGACGGCTGGACAGAAGGAGGCGGTTGAACAAACGTAAAAGCCTGGACAACGGGAAACTGCTGAAGATACTGCGCGGTTGCCGTCCGCTGTGCTGCTGTGAATATGTGATGCGTGAGGTTTGTCGCAGCCTGGATCGCCTCCGGCTCGGGCATGTCCTCCCACACCACCGTCCTCCAACGACCGAACAGCGCACCATCTCGATGAGCAGGGAGTACTGTCCGGGGACCACCCAAGAGCTGAGTCAGCCAGTTAAAGTCTCGTGGAAACATCAGCGGTAGGTCGATATTGGCGACAGCGGCCTTGACACAGCGGGTCAGATCGAGCTCGTCGTCGCCGGATGGGTATACCCTAACGTCAGCTGCAAGTGACGCGAAATGAACATTAGCGACGACCGGTTTATGGTGACGGCTACCCGGGACTTGGATCTCGCAGTGGTTTTGGACGCCGGCAAGAGTCAAGTTGTCGTGGTCCCAAGCCTGGCCGACTTTTGGGTAAAGACCGGCCTTGTGACGAGTCATAGTCCATTGATCGTCCTGAAGATAGTGTCGCATCGTCCCCTGGGCCAAGTGAATCACGGCATTGGTGGCGTCTTGCCGAGAATTGTTCTTGACCACGACTCGAAACCATTTGTGGATCCTAACGAGGGGGTAGGCATCGCCACCGTTCTGGACGAATCGAACAAGGACGCCGGGGCTACGAATCAGCGCGGGAAGAAACGTCATCAGTTCCGCACCGGTGATGTTGCCGGTTTGCGGGATGCGGAGATACCGGGTAACAGCGTTTGGACCGAAGATGTCAGTTGGGGAGGCGTGGATCGAGCCGTCCTTGTTCTTCGAACGTGCTTTGCTCATGGCGGCTGGTTTCTCAACCCTAGCCCCTTTGACCGGAGATGAGTTGGCTGAAGGAGTCTTCGGATTGCTCGCCATGATGCCTTTGATACAAGGATTAGTGTTTGGTAGAGGAAACATTGTAGCAATCAGGTAAAGGCTTGAGCGGCGCTTGGATTGCTTTTATTGCTGGGTATGGAACTTACTCGTCGCGAGTCTCCAAATTGGTTTGTATATAGAGTCGACGGTCAAGTCAACAGATTGGCTAATGTAGGAGGGAGTTGACAGATGCAAGTGTCGCCAACGGAAGTATATATCGAGATTCCTTCGATAGTAGCGGACGCAGAAGTCTTTGTTTACAAATGTAGTAGATGCATGAGACACGGTCTAGCTCAAAGCTGAACCAAGATGGAATCTAGTTATTGCTTGAATAATGTGCTAGCGCTTCGGACGTAAGGCTCTGTAAAACGTGAGCACGAAAGGCCGCACTGACGAAGCTGGACCAATTCGAACCTCGCGATCAAGGATCTTGGTGGTGAGTTTGAAACAATCCCCGCGTTCGCCGAATTGTACATAGCCACGTGAGGGCCGAAAATGGCTCATTTAGCCAACTGCGGTAGGTATGTGACTCGGTCCTGCTTGCGTTTCTCCGGAAACATGCATCCAAGGCGGTATGAGGACTTGTGACCCTCGATAATACCGTTAGGTGACGTCAGGGGAATAGAATATTTGCTCAGGGAGCGATGGCGACATCGGTATCGAATCAGGGTTAACGAATGACAGAGAACCCTGACGTCTCTTCACTATCTCTCACTTTCGATGTTGAGTATCGCTGATACATCCATACCTGGCGGAGGCCGGTCGCGGACGCACTAGGTTGGCCAGAGCAACTCGGTACGCGGCCGAAGACTAGATAGAATGGAAAGTATATCGTTGCATCCAAAGTCCTCGGACTCGAGGCGCCAGGTCTTGCGCTGGACCTTTGTAGTTGAAGGTACTTGCCGACGATACCACATACATAGAGAGTGGAAAGAGTTCGCGCACTTGGTGTACTCATGAGCAGTCCCTCTCTGTCTCCACACCGCTAGCTTTCCTCATGCTTGCGGTACATGTTTCCATACACATTGATGGAAACACCATAGACCGGTCAAGCGATGCCGCGCGACAACACCCCTTTCACAAGATTAGAAGTAGACGTAAAGTTTTGCGCGAATCTCGACACTTAACTCCATGCTCTTTCAGGTCTTCTTTTTTGTACAAACACTACCATAGCCTAAGCGAAGGCCTTGAGTAAACCCGTGGTGGGCTTAATCTTAAATTCATCTGAGGATGTCGCTGAGGCTTCGAGGGAACTTCTGTAGTAGGTGCGGTGGCGATGATACCAGGAGCATTGGTAGCAAACCCCTGTAAAAGACACGTTGACACTGTTGAGACGCGTTAATGATAGCTTTACAAATCGTATGGGTAGTTCTAGATACGCGTCCTTGGACTGCTCGAACGTATCGTGCTTGAGTTTCGTGTGTGAAAGAGACGCGTTGACGCGTTGAAGCTTGCCGTCGGAGATTAGACGACACAATTCGACGATGTGGGGCTGCTTGGTGGCTCCTCATCACGTGAGACTGATCTCATATTCCCCAACAGTGGACTTGAGGCATGGGAAGTTTCAATTTTGAAGTGACCTTTTCGTGACAATAGTCTTACATAAGGAATAACAGAGATTGCGCACTTTGTAAACTCCAAGTTCTAATCATGACCTCTCCGCATATGGCTTAGCGTAAGCAGTAGCGAATTCTGCCCTCGGAGCCAGGTGCCACCTTCGGGGTCGAAATCGTCTTCATCAACGCGCATCGCGACACGTATATGCTCACATCTTTTTCCAACCGCTGCGTCTTGTTGGTCATACGCATCTAACATTCTTGCGACGTCGACACTCTGCGCATACAGCCCAGCGATACCCACAAGATAGGAGCTCTCACATGCACCTTCAACATCACGCCAACTTCTGAGAATGGGCCAAGGTACGATGCTAACTACGGGATACAATCAGTCTACTCGTGCTGTATAGAGTGTTGCTAGATCTCTTCTCATATCAGTACGCGCGAAAGAGTCAAGCTCATATTATCTGCATACCTCTTCAGGCCCTTAAACCTATTAGATTGACGATACCAGAAGGGAACACAGCTCCTCCGACGTTTCTGTTATCATCGTGCAATTAACCAGGGATAATCGAAAATCATAGGCCTTGTCCCTTCTTCCATCACCTCATCATCCGTTCTTACCACCATGGGCCGCAACGCCTCCGTGCGCTCGTCAAGATTCACCATGTAGCGCGCGACATTCGCTCTGACTGCATGGCCGATTCTGCAATCCTCTTCATAGCAGCCGTAATCTCGACATTCTCTCCTCTGACGTCGACGTTCCGCTTTTCTTTTCGACTCTTCTGTTCCGATTTCTTGTTCGGCTTCTTCGTCCTCTTCGTCCGCGAATGCTACGTGCTTGCGACTTGGCTCCAAGTCCTGCCCATGATTGTTTCTGAACAGGCCAAATTCGAATTCCAATGCGTCGTCTTCCCTCTGCTTTTCGCATTGACTGGCCGCCGCACCTATTTCCTCGTTTCTTTCGGCCTCCTCCCAAAAGCTCAGAGTATCTTGAATCCTTTGTTCACTTATGTCCGTTTCCTCACTGTGTCGTGCAGTTACGTCACTCGGAAGGGTAACCGTGATCTGTATATTGGAGGTCTCTTCAGTCGCAGAGACGATGAGACTTCCCTCCTGTGGGCCACGGCTTGGAATGGGGTTCATTGGTTGAGAGGGATCAGACGACGATGACGTCGCTGATGGATTTTGGGCGCCCTGCGATTTGTCCTTCTTGGGTGGACGCCCGGGGCCTCGTTTCTCAGGCTGTCCTTGGATTTCCGTCGGAGTATCTGCACGCGCTCGTCCTGACGTTTTGGGCTTTTTGGGTACTGATCCTGCCGGGAGCCCATCTTTGCGTGGTCGACCACGTGGGTTCTTTGCCGAGGCCGGTTTGGTACCGGTTTCGATATGTGGTGCTGTCGCTGTACGTGGCGGAGTCATGGTAAGGTGGCTTCAATGCGCGCTTGGAAGGAAGGTAGATGGGAAGGAAGGAGAATATCGTACTGTCCGATAATCGACATGAAGATAAATGATTTTCCATTGTGCTAGTATTAGCTTCCGCTGGAACTCTGGTTTGTCTTCGTTCGATGAGTCTGTGGAAGTCGCTGAGGCTGAAGCCCATCCATGGTACGCGTGTTGTGGCACCATGGCCGACACTACACCAACAAGAAGGACCAATGCCGTCCGTCGCAATGCACAGGATCTGATGGAAGCGGCCTTCGAGCTTTCTTCAGCCACCACTTCTTCTGCAGGCGCTTTCATCGCCCCTGTTTCGATTATGCTTGCGCTGACACTTGCAGTACAGGTAGCTATAATCTGTGTCGCAAGCTGCTGCACGCACATCACTAAAGTTTGATGAGTGGTAACGATGTATTCTTATAGCTAACGCAAACGTCCAATAGTATGCTTGCATCATACAACACAAATTGTAGCTACCTAGGTACGCTTGGTGCCTGCTTCAATCCTCCCTCGGCGCTAGCGACCGCGAGCCACTCACAGTGTCCGTGTTTGAAGGCGAGAAGCTCTCATCGAACAAGAGTCACAACCACTACCACACCATGGAATACGGCACAAAGACCGTTGAACAATCCTCAAATCCTCGATTAGACCCATTCGGGCCTACTATCTTTACAACAATGTTTCCAGCTCAGCGTCGTTGAACGCGCCGAATGCCGACGGATTGAAGTATTCCTCCATAGCACCATAGTCTAATGGCGCTGCGCTGAAGTCTGATGGTATGGCATCCAGCCCAGAATGCCATGGCATCAGCGCATTCGGATCGTTGGGAGACCAGCCCTCTGGGCCGTAGTAATCGCCGTGCACATCTTCAACCCTTGCATTTGCTTCGGGTGCAAAAGGATGGACATATTCTCCTAGGACTTCTGTATTGTTCCAGTAAAAGGCTTGATTTGCATCGTAATGCTGCGATTGCTCGCTCTGAGCCACGCTCGGGAAAGAGGCGTTGGGTAGGTGATCGGGCCACTGTGGGTTTTTGTCGAAGCTGTCCCTACCCACGCCAAGGGTCTGGCCAAGTTCCAGACGAGCGTTATTGAGGTGCTCGTTTCCAGTGTCGCGATTCTCGTGAGATACCCCATATTTTAGGATACTTGCCCCGTCTGTATCGCCAGGGCACTGTGAAGCCAGTCTTTTGATGGACTGGACGATGCCTTGTAGGGTTTGTGCTTTGAGAGAGGGTTTGCCCTCCTCCGCATCTAGTAAGACCTGCCATTCTGGCAAGCCGAGAGCGCTCAGTGGTGGATAGCTCTCCTCGAACATCACGCGATAATAATCCGTGAAGGCACGGAAGCAGTCTTCCTCTTCTGTTGGGAAGACGCTTATCGCCGATGGAATATTCTCCATGAAGTACTCCATGATAGCTGGCACATCGGCCGCAATGTAGTCCTTCGTGTCCATGCCGAAGGATATATGCGCCAGCCGAGTCGCCATGGCTAGCTCGAACTCATCTGCTGTCGGGGTTGACGAGATGCGCATTTCGCTCCGGCTGACTAGCAACTCCATTCCGTAGAAGTTGGTGCGCTGGATGATTTCGGCGACATGGGTGGGATGAGCTCGCCAGTTTACGCGTCTTTGCGCGTCGGACTGGGCGAAGCGAACACAACGAGCTAACTCTGAGTCGATGTGAGGTGGTGGTGCTGTCATTTCCCGGAAAAGTTGGGGAGCTTCTGCTCCATTCGGGACTACCCAGTCTAATCGCTGGTTTAAAGTCTCGATTTCCAACATCTCTGGCATCGGACGATACTCGCGCTCTCGTGGTCGCGGAACCGCAGGTCGATCGGTGAACTGAGCGAGGTAGTGCTTGAAGTTCTGTGGATTTCCTGGGTCATAGCCTTCGCTGTAGGCTACACCCCTTTTGATGATGGCGTGACTGTTCCTGCCTATCAGAGAGGGAACTGTGGTCACAATCTTTGGAGCGGGCTGAGATGCGGCAGCAACGATTTGTGGCGGTGGTTGGTAATTACCAAATCCCTCGAATGCATCTTTGTTGACGGCGGAGATGTCACCATCTTGCGGCGTTGGTGGTTTGTAGGTACCGAATCCTTTAAGAGCATCTTCCTGAGCGGTGGGGAATGCATCATTTCGTGTCATTCCCATCAAGATAGCATCCAAGTCCAGAGATCCTGACCCCAGTTTGTCCAGAGCTGGCTCATCGCTCCCCGGTACATGGACTATGCTGGATGGGTTCAGGTTGTAGTATATAGGAGGCGACAATACCTCGTTGGATACGGGCTCGGAGATGGGTGTTGGCAACTGCTGCGCTTCAATCGTCTCAAGCGCTGCATCTATGTCGTTCTGGGGTTGATCCGGTTCAGCCGTGTTGAACACATCTTCCACCGGCTCTGAGGGTAGCCACGGTGTAGATATCGCAAAGTACTCAGTCTCAAAGTCTTGAACTGGATCATGTCGGATCTTGCCATGGACTATCCAAGGCAAAGGCTGTTGATCATTGAGCTTCCTCAGCTTCTCTGCACCGCGCTCTCGAAGATCGTCATCGGCTTTCCGCTTCAATGACTGTGTAGCATCTGGCTGAGCATCTTTGATACTCTGTGTCGCTCCGGCAGTGGACGCGTCAAGCTCACTCTGAACCGCTTCTTCGACAGCCTCCTCAGTGGATGCGACGACGCCCTGTGGAAAGTGGAAGCCCTTGAGATTGGGATGGTAGTAGTAATCAGCCTCTTGCGCGCGGAACCGCGGCGTATACCCCTCTACACGGCGACACCTGCGTTGAGCTCCGGTGTTGGTAGTTTCTTGCAACAACTTTGCGGTTGCGGGTGTCGGGTCTTTGGGCTTAGACGGCTGCGGCTCGTCTTCCCAGACTTTGAAGTTCTTCTTGCGGTCTCGACCTTGTGTCTGGGGAGTCGGCTTTATGGCATCGTTAACGGGCTTGAGTTGAGATGGTATACAGTCGACAGGAACGGCGGTGATGTCTTTGTGGGGATGATCTCCGCCTGAGAAGGGATCAACGCTTGATGGGTTTGCAGTCGGCGCAATCTGTGATTGCACATCTTTCAGGTCGGATGGACGGGGGGAACCAGGGCCGTGGACGGGATTGAAGTCGCCAGCAATACGTCGGCGCTTGACCCCATGGGCTTTCCTCGTGCGCTTATGTATTTTGGTGTCGTCGGGGTGGCGCTGTCCGTGTGGAGTGGTTGTCGGATCGTTCTCATCGTTTGATGAGCCAGCGCCAGGAAGGAAAACAGCTTGCTCTGGCGCAATCGATGTCGAGCGGCGTCTCTTGTTGTGACACTGAAGTGTAGGTGTAACCAAGGCGGGTATCTGGGTGAGCTGGTCGGCCATCTTGTTGGGGAGGACGGTAATGGCGAGAGTCTGCTGGTACTTGGACAGGACGTTTCTTTATCAGAAGTGCAGACGGTGGGTGTGTGAACGCTTGGAATGAGAAGTGGCCGCGGGGGTGATAGGTACGGGAGAACAACGTCAGACCCCATGATATGGCGAAACTAGTCTCAATTATCTGCAGCATTCACTCTGGTTATCGCCCAAATGCAGTCACGAGGAGCTCCCCTAAACGTATCTGTGGACTGATTCATCCTGAATCTGAGTGCGCCCTGACGGCTACATGTCCCTCTCCAAGCTACTTCCATCACTTCACGCTACACCGTATACTTCCAAAACTTCAAAAGCATCGGACGCAAGCGTTTTTCCAAGGCCTCCAATGCCTCTGAGCTCGCACGATCAGGTCCAGAGCACACACGCGTCGCCCTCTCGGTCTCCTAAGCCCGGTCCTTGGCCGTCTTCTCCCTCCTTTCCCTCTCATAGCCCGCAAAGCGCTCGATATCCTTGGGCCACTGGCCGAAGTAATCCCAATGATCCTTCGCATATACAATCGCAAGCGCAAGGTCGCAATCGAGGTCCATAGGCATCACGCGGTTCGCAAGCAGGCCCGTAAGGTACCGGTTTGGGTACTCGTCTTTCTTGGGGTCTAGCGGCGACAGTGCGTATACTTCGAGGATGTGGCGGTAGTTTGCGCTGGGATCCTTGCGCAGAAACTCCCTTCGCGCGTCGTCTTGCTCGCGCTTGAGGGCTGCAGCGGTTGCGGCCTTGTAGACCTTCTGCGCGCGGGCTACCTCGGCGTCGTGAGCTTGCTGCGCCCGAACGCGCTGCTCTGCGAGCTTGGCCTGCTGGATGCGACGGTCTCGGGCGATTTCTTCGGGGGTCATCCGGTTGACAGATGCCGCAATCCCATTGGCTGATGCAACCGGTCTCATACGATTGTATGGCCCTGGATTGAGAGGATCGTTGTTCTGACCGATGGGAGCGAACGGCGCAGCAGGAGGTGACATCGCATTTTGCATCGTGACTTGCCTCTTGCCTGCAGTCATGTCGCTTTCCGGGGCTTCTGTAGCCTGACGTTTCTGGCTCATGCTGGCGGGATATGCTGTAGCGTGCGCGGATGGCGATGAGCCTGGCCGTGTCGGTGAGGGTGGCAGCTTCATTTGTACATGCGAAGGGCTCTGTCTGGGTGGTGATTTCTGGTAGCGAGCGACGTCGTCCGTGGGTAGCATGCGCGGCTGAGTCTGCCTAGAAGCGAGAAAAACGTTGTTCTGTTGATGATGTCGAATTACGCTAGCGTTCGGTGCTTGCATCGAGCGTGGCACAATAGAAATAGGTGAGACGGCGCCCAGGGTCGCTATATCTTCGTTTCGTGTAGGTGAGGATGCGTTCGTGGATGCTCGCACTGCTGTCGTGCTCAGAGGCGTAGCGGTCGTCACCGAGGTGGCCATCGTCGAGGGTGCAGCCAGTGGGCTTCTGTTCATAGAGGGGCTCCGGGCCGCATTCTCTCGATGTTGACTGTTATCGCGCGATACTTGCTGCTGCTGTCCTTGTTGCTGTCTGATACGCTGTATATGAAGGCGGAACCATTGTTGTTGGTCTGGTGGCGCCTTGTTGAACCACTGTCGTTGCTGGTCAGGGTTCGCCTTGCTGAGCCACTGTAGTCGCAACTGCTGATCAGAGAGCCTGCTCATCTTGTCTGCGGTAGTAATGATCGATGATATGTAGATGGGGAAGTTGATGATATGAGGAAGTTGTAATCGGTGGTTGAGAAAGAAAAGCCGTGGAGGATACGAAGGAGAGACCGGGGCGATGGGCAGCTGACCCAAGCTATTGTCTTCGGCTCGCAAAAAAAGAGGTTGGTGAGAGGCGCCTTCACCTTATGTATTTTGCTATTGTGATAGCCACGGTCCGCGTCGCTCAATAGGGTCGCAAGGTTCCAAGGTTGAGCTGCCCTCCTCCCACACCACTATCTGCTTCTTCAAATACAGAGATGTTGCTCAATAATAAAAAATAGTCAAGACCCGTCAACTAGAAGATTGAATCTTACTTCTGGCGATGGTGGCAGATCTCGAAGTCGTTGCGTTCACCTTCACTTCCCAACCACCGCTTATGACGACACTCTTTGGGACACTGGCAGCTATTACGTTTGCCAAGTTTGAAGTCTTCAGGTGGCTAGATATTCTTAAAAACAAGGGCGAGGAGCTAGGTACCTGGGTCGCGAGCAAGGTCTCGAGAGTGCTTCCGTGGTGTGTCATTTTTCTTGCAAACGTGTAAGTGTCATGAAGAGATCAGGGAGAATATAGCAGTACGGCCAGATAGAATGGTTAGCGGCGACGCTGCCTACGCGACTCTGTTGACTTGAAGTTTGCAGTTTGGAATGGAGCTCGCTTTACCCAGAGGTAAAACACACACAAAGGAAGCAATTGAGAGATCGATCAATCGACAAGAGCAATCCGGCATCTCACAACTTATTGTCCTTCTTCTGATCTCTGACCTCTTGCGCCATCCTGACCATCGCATACAAACTCTGCAGGCGCGGCATCTCATAGCCCCTGTCCCGCGCAATCCTCAATGGATTGCCAAGAATGACCTCAATCTCCATCTTCTTGCCCGCTTCCCAGTCGATGGCCATGCTCGGCTTGCTACCACTTGTATTCTTTTGTGTAGACCGAATGATCTGATCGGGAGTAGCAAACTCTTTGGGCATGGGCTCGCCAAGGATCTTGGGTGCGGTTTCGAGGATCTCGGTCATGACGCCTTTGAGATGGCGCTGCAGTTCTGGGTCGAGAGACATTACATTGTTCGGGAGGCAAAGGGTGAGGACCGAGGTTGGGTTCATGGAGGCGTTGATGGCGATCTTGTGCCAGCGGACGAGTTGGAGTTTGGCATGGCTGTAGGCTTCGGCGTCTTTGATGCCTCCTTGCCCCAGCATCTCGATGAACGCGTCATTCATCAAGATGACGCGTATGTCGCTATCTTTTCTGCTCCCGGTATCTAGATGGGGCAGGTACGGTCCGCTGTTTATCCGCGTCCATCTGTTGTGCTTAATTTGGCCGTGCTCGGGCTGCGCGCATGTCGCTATCGTGACCGCCGAACATATCGCAGCTTGTGGAAATCGCTTCGCATACGGTTCTTCTACGCCCAGGCCATTCTGGATCAGCACAATGGCCGTCTTATCGCCGACTAACCCCTCAAGTATCGTCGAGTCATCGCTCACGTCGGGCAACGCTTTTGTACTGACTACGATGAAGTCCCACTGTATTCCGCTCGCTCTTGCTTCGTCTGGGTTAGCGAAAGTGTTGGCCGGTACGAAGGTGTAATCGCCGTATTGCGGTGAGGTAACTTGGAAGCCGTTCGCTCTCACGGCTTTGTAGTTGGAGCGGCAGATGACCGAGACGGAGGTACCGGGGACAAGGGCCAGACGAGAGGCATAGAAAGCTCCAATGGCGCCGGCGCCAACAATGAGGACGCTTGCAGACATTGTGATGATGATGAGTTGAGGGAGAGATGACGATGTCGACCCTGGAGCTTCGCAATTGTGGCTTATCGATAAGCGGCGCTCTTGCCGAGGTTGCGATCCGCGTCCACGCACCGTGTCCACAAACAGCACCACTGACATCCGTCCGGGAAGTCACCCATTTGTAAGAATATTTGTAAACCCCTCTACTAATTCTAGAAATCTTTTTGACCAACGTGTCTACACCTCTGATTAGGTCTATGTAAGCCCTTGAAGACAGATTCAACGATCTAAGCCATAGCTGTACATCGAAACACGCCATCTTGACGCGTCTCTAGCCATCTACAACTTCGCCCACACAACATGCCGTCTAACAACATTCTTCCTATAGTCGAATCGCTTCACGACTACCGCCTCGTCGACGCGACCCTTGCCGTTCGACACACCCCCGATAGCGGCCCTCGCAGCTCCAGCCCTATCGTCGATCGTAAAGAGGAGACAGACGGCAACCATATGTGGATCATCTCCCGTGAAGATGTTGATCTTTGACACATATTTTCCGCCGAGCTGGGCTTTGTGCTGCGCCAGGAAGTACCCAACTGCTTGCCCGTTTGGTGATCCTTAGTTCACAGTCGAAGTCAGTAATTCAATCCCCAGAACGTTGAACCGATATACGACTTACCGAGCAAAGCGAGATACTCCGGCTCATCTGACCCAAACTCGCAGCCCGACCAGATCATTATCTCATCCAAGTCGAGGCAATTGTCTTGTAAAATCTTCTTGATTATCGCGACCGTCTCGTCGTTTATGATAGGCGTACTAAGAATGTACTTGATACCGCGCACATTGTTTGGACTCGCCAAGTTCCATAGTCCCCACATGATATCTGAGCTCGATTTCAGTGCGGGAAGCTCATCGTTGGGCGGAGGATTTTCGAGGCCCCAGAGGGCTTGGGCGCTGGTCGCGGGGCTCTGACGATTGGTCATTGCAATGAGGCCTGATGCTGCGTTTACGCCGATTGTGAACTCGGCGCCAGTGACCTACAGAGAGAAGATGTCGTCAGTAAGACATGGATGGACCGTCATCATTTTTTACCTACACGATAGTAGTTGTCGTTGGCTTTATACCACTGCTGCTTGACGGGTGGTAGATCTCCCTGATTGTCGCGCCTTACTGCCGAACCGTCCTTATGGTTAATAAAGTAACACCGATTAGGTCCACCCTGGTGGGTACTTCGCGTATCGATTCGAAGGTCATCGAACATGCTCTTAAGCTTGTGGCTGTGCTCGAACTCGCACTCATCCCCATGACTTGCGCGGAATTGGGGGGTGCCATCGTCACTCTCGATTTTGTAGCCCCAAGTTTCAAGATCCTGTTGAATGGGGCCAGTCCAAGGGCTATCGATCGGGTTGACAAAGGCGGCTGCTGCGTCATGCGGAGAGGTTGTTGCTGACAGCAGCTTTTGGCCTTTGCATGTGGCTTTGTGGTATATAACCTCGATGTCGTCAACGCGAGCGACGAGGCTACGGGAGGGGCTGGAAGGAATATCGGGTCCTTGGAGAAGCGGAGGAACTACAGTCAGGCTCTGCGCGAGAGCTATCAGCGAAAGAAGACAGACGATCGCCATAACCCGCATACTTGGTGTTCGGTTTACCCGTACGTGTAGCAAGTAAAGCGGTCATGAGAAGTCTGACCTCCGGTCTAAGTAACTGCACGGCTCGAGCGTTACCCACATGTTCGTCTTTCACTTGGTGCCTATCCCACAACTCAGCCCCACCCAGCTCTTAGCATGAGAAAATTTCCTATGAAGAGTTCAACACGGTCTGGAAGCGCAGTGATAGCGTCGTACGTAGTTATCATGTCGTCCTCGCGTACAGGGTCAATCGCATGGTGCCAATGATATGTGCAGATGTTGTAGGAGGAACCAAAGGTGAACAAACAATGTCTATAGGTAACATGAGCGTATGAGAGATAAGCACTATCAGTACTTAACCATTTCCCGACATGTGTAATACCAGACTGCAGCGCCTAATCACACCACGTTCAAGGTGCAGTACGCTCTGGGGAGCTAACGCCTTCCGCGCTGCCAGGGACCGATTAGACGAAAGTTACACCGACTAACAGAGTAGGCAATGCTATCAGCGCAGTCATTGTGCTAAGGGACGTAATTCTCGAGAGTGTTCTAGAGACGTCAAGGTCGGAGAGTTGTTCTGGGAAGGGACGACCAGCCAGATTTGGACTAGTGCCCCGAATGTCGCGACGCGATTCCAACGTCAAACCTCTTCGCATCATCACTCCCGCCCGACGGCGACCATCATCAGCTACTTTACGCGCGTCCGTGATATCTCCGCCATCGCAATCAAATCTGGGTCCGTTGCGACTGCATTCTGGCTGGTCTCGTACAACGCGCCCGTTGATCGTTCGCCGGAGCACAGTAGAAGGCCCGCCACACGAGACTCGTCGGATTCAGCGAACATCGAACCATAGGTGAAGACATGTGTGTATGCTATCAGACCACAAAAAGAGATGTCTGGCAGTAAATGGGTGGCGACGCGCTTTCTAGTCGATGGTGTCCACCATCCTGCCGTGCAGATCATTGTGCGCATAGGTAGTGCTGTCTAAGATATCTTCCCTCTTCTTTCGTAATCTCTCTCACCTCCATCGGGATTCCTTATCCGTCTCACCGCTCAATAGAGCGGCTGTGGACGCTTTCAGGTCATTGAGTACTGGTTGCCACGTTTTTCAGCTGAAGCCTCGTGGGCGTCTATCATGAGGGCATGGCGTGGCTGCTGCCTTTTTGTCTCTATATATTCTCGGCTTTGCAGCTTCATCTCTTCTCTTCCTTCATTCTCATTATATCTCATCACTCGTCACGCACCTTGTTGCATCAAGACTATCATGCCCTTCACCCCACCTATGCATGGGCAGTCCACAGTTATCAGTACGATGAACATGAACTCCTCTGGTGGCTGCAAGAGCGGACGCGCAACGGCCATATCTCCTCGAGCTTCATGGTGAGTATGTTGTCTTCACGGTGAAGTCATGTCGGTGAACTGACTGAATCAGGATGTGCAGCGAGTTTCACGTTCACCAGATCACCGGTGCTGTCTTGTGTTGTCTTCTCTGGTGCCTGTAGCAGTGGGCCCGCGCCCTTCGCATCTCCATGAGCCTCACGGTGAGTGTGCCGTCTCCGCGGTGGGTTCTTGAAGTCATGTTAGTGAACTGACTGAATTAGGAAATGCAGCAAGTTTCATGTTCACCAGGCGACGTTCCTCGGTGCAGTCTCTTGTTGTCATGGCATATGGTGAGTGTCCGAGCGCCTGAGAACAACAAACTCGGTTACAATTTTCTGACTATCCCATCCCAGACCACGCTACTCAGCAGCATGGCTGAACACAACGAAAGCCCCCAGACTTTCATGCCGATCAGCCAGACGTCTAGCCGGACCTCAATGTTACCTGCAGCAACATTCCCCAACGCTAACATGTCTTCCAATCTAGCAGCGTACTTCGAGGACGAGGTCGAGCCGCAGGTTCCGATGCCCAACTTCGCCTACGCAAACCAGGACAACACGAGCAGAGCATTTAGCGTCAACGGTGCCTACGAAGGCAGCTCACCGCGCAATTACAGCGTCGGCCGCGAGCTCCCTAGGTATGTTCACACCATTGATCACCGTTGACCCTGATGTTCCCATCACACCTCCATTGTTTGGAGGTCTGCCATGGCAACGGCATGTGGAAGAAAACAATGCTAATTCTTCACTTTACAGCGAGTCTATGTTCCCGTCATTCGAGCACATGAACCAACCCCCTTTGGAGCCGACAATGGCGCAACAGGAGTTCGATGCCAGCATGGCGAACCCTTTCTACGACTACAATCCGCCCAGGAGTGAGTCTCCCCTATTCAAATCACCTCATATATCCGCCAGGCTGACTGATTATCTTAGAATTGGAGGAGCTCCAGGGTCATGTCGACTCTAACGTCAAGATCTGCGAAGTGGTCAACGCTCTTACCGCTCGCATGAACAAGGCCGAGTCGGAGGTCTCGGAGCTGCGAGAGACTGTCGTCCAGCTTGGTATCGCAGCATTGTCGGCTCCAAGCACACCCGTCAAGGTCGCTCCAGCACCGTCTAAGGCCTTCGAATTCCTCAACACCGGTCTGCAGGACCAGGAGACCTTCGAAACCAAGACTGTCGGCAGCAACCAGAAGAAGAAGGCCACGAAGACTCACGCCCGTAAGGATCTCCAAGTCAAGATCCCCGGCATCAAGATCCCTACCATCGCCCCGCTCCCCTCTGGTCAGCCAGATGTAAGTCCTACACGTCCATGTCTCCACTATCGTGTACTAATAGCGAACAGTCTGGCTACCTTACCGGCGGCATGATGTCCATGTTCCCTTCTACACCAACTTCTGGCGGCCTCCCGAGCTCACCTCTCACCCCCGGTCGCGTCGGCCCCCCAACCCCTAGCAAGCGTGGCAACAGTGGTAACACGTCAATCGCCAAGCGCAAGGCCCACGTCGCGCGAGGAAACATGGCGCCAGCCTTCGTCGTCGTTCCCCAAGTTCCTCTGACCGACACCGAGCTCATCGTCTATTTCTTCCAGTCTCTCGGTCGCCCTACCGTCGCGCTCCGCCTCTACTCCCGCAAATGGGGCCCCGCGCAGATGGTCGAGACGCTCAACGCCCACCGTAACCTCGAGGGCGGCTACCTGCGTAACACCTGCTCCGTCAAGTGCATTACCGCTATCAACAAGGGCAAAGAGAAGTACGGCAAGAACTGGGCAGACCAGTTCCGCGAGGGCATCGAGAACGCCAATGACCTCATCGCCACCGACCTAATCCGTTATCCCCACGACGAGTTAGAGGGCGTCCTTGACTACGACATCCGCTATCTCGGCAACGGCCTCAAGAAGCACCCTGAGCAGGGCGTTGACGGCGGCATCTTCACCCGCTGCGTAAAGTACTGTATCAAGCACGATGCCAGTTACGCACTGTCCAACGTCCATGAACTCGCCTGGGCGCTGCAGACATGTCATCTCACTGATGAGGAGGAGGCCGCTTAATCTTGTTTTGAAGCATACATGTGTGTTTTGAAGGATGCATGGTTGTTTTGAAGGAGATTTGTTTCAGGATAAGTGGTTGTATACTCCAAAGTAAGATTCTGGGTGAAGTAATACATGGTGGATGGGACGTAGCTATAATGAATGCATTCCCCCAAACTAGACTTGTTGTGCATTATGTGAGTGAGCCGGCATGTCCTCGACGTTTTTTCCAGAGGAGGTAAGGAAAACTTATGAGGTATCGTATACTTCAACGCTCTTCTTCGAGTATAGCGACTACGCATATGAAAAGCACCGTAGACCTCCCCGTTACGTTATCAAAAATGTCTGCTCATTGTTAAAGCGATGTAGCCTTCACGCACTACTACAATTCTCCTACCAAACGCTATCATCCCAAGCCCTAACCATTCTCCGCCTGCTCATCCCCTACCCAATGCATCTCAACCCATCAACATCCTCAGCATACCGCCCTTATCCTCCGATCCCCCATCCGCAACCCCCTTGCCCGCATCCTTATCACCCTTATTCGGACCCACGGGACTCGTCGCCGCAAAGAACAGCACCTTGATCGCAATCGCAAACCCAGCATGCAGCACAAACACGACAATAAGCAGAATCTTGCTCGTCTTCGCTTCGGTGGTGCTGAGCACAGGGTAGAGGTTACGGAGGAGGAAAAACGCCGAGGCCGCGAGCCCGAGGGCTACGACTGTGAAGTTGAGGACTGTAGTTTCGTTAGTACGTCGTCTCCTGCTTCACGAGAAGGAAAGAAGGGAGGAAGAAAGGAAAAGGACAAACTCACTACCCCAAGGACTCCAAGCCACCAGACTAACCGCAATCCAAACCAAATTCGCATACCCATACAAACAAGCACACTCCATCAAATTCGCACTCTCACTCCCATACCACTTGAGCACGCCCCACAGCCCCACGGGCACAAAAGCCGTATACCCATACACCAGCCCCGCCGCTCCACTCAGCAACTTGAAGTCATACGCAAAATGCTCCTCGCCCTTCTGCGCCAAGTATTGATTAATCGTTCCTGTAAGGAACAAGATTACAATAACCGTTGTGGCGATCCAGACAGGGCCGTATAAGTCAGGGTTTCCCTCGAGCACGTCGAGGAAATTGGCGCGCGGGTACAGGGTGGATGTGCAGCGGCGGAGCACCTCGGCGGTGTCGACGTCGAAGGCTTGGGCATAGAAGTTTAGGGACCAGAGGTAGTGTTTGCGCGAGGTGGGCGATGTGGAAGACGTCGAGGGGCCGGGGAGGAAGGAGCCGCTCGTGGAGTCGGGTTGGATTTTGGGGGCGCCGCGGCCGGTGGGTTGGGTGTCGAAGTCTGCGTGGGAGGGTTAGTTGGTGCTTGGATGTATATGATGGAGAGGGGAAGCTTACTGGAGCTGTGGAATTCGAGGTCTTCTTGCAGGTCGGTATGGCCTAGGTCGCCCTGGGGTTTGGTAAGCTTGCCGTCTTGAGCTGGATGCTGGGGGCATGTGCGCTTTTCTGCGTCGCATCCCCTGGGGTACGTACCTCTTGGTCAACGTCTACGACGACATCGTAGCCTCGGTTCGCCATGATTGCTTGTGAGTGAGGGCTGTCGATATGTCGCGAGCTGGCGTCGAGCTGGCCAGATTGCGGTTGACGTACGTCGCGCGACGCGACCGTGCGCTAGGTTCATTCGGAGCAGGCGTTTCAGGGTCCAGCTCGCTCAACACCATGACAATGTCAGAGAGCACATGCATCTTCACACAACTACTAAGTCATCCTGTCGCAACGAGTTTCTCATTATCATCGTAAATGTAAGGCATCGGATCTAAGGTTCTAGCATCGCAACCATCTAAGATCTACCAGAAAGCCACCGATATGTACCATCCCCGCAGTTACTGTCTACGGCGCAGGCTCGCTCTTGACCTGCAGCGGCTCGACGTTCCAGATAGCCTCCGCATACTCGTCAATACATCTGTCACTTGAGAAGAAACCCATGCGCGCGACCGTGGTGATGGTCTTGGTTGTCCACTCCTCAGTGTTCTTGTAGCTCTCATCGATGAGCTCCTGTGTCTTGATGTACGATGCGAAATCGTCAGAGACGAGGTAGTAGTCACCATGATCCACGATGCCGTTGATCAGAGCAGAGAACTGGTCCGCATCGCCAAACATGCCATTGTGAATCGCATCGAAAACGTTGGCAAGCTGGGGGTCCAGCTGGTACTGAGAGTACATGTGGTTGTGACGGAGGTCCTCGACATCTTCGGCAAGGTTACCGAAGAGGAAGATGTTCTGTTCGCCAATCTCGCGAGTAATCTCGATGTTCGCTCCGTCGCAGGTTCCGATGATGAGACCGCCGTTCAGGCAGAACTTCATGTTACTGGTACCCGACGCCTCAGTACCAGCAGTAGAAATGTGCTCGCTAATGTCGCTAGCAGGGCAGATGATCTCTGCCTTACTAACGTTGTAATCGGCCAAGTAGACAACCTTGAGAGCGTCGCCGACATCTTTGTCGTTGTTGACAACATCACCCACCTTGTTGACGAGGTGGATGACTGTCTTGGCCATCCAGTAACCTGGTGCAGCCTTACCACCGAAGATGGACACGCGAGGAGCTAGCTTCTTGCGATCTTCGGGAGACATGGCCTTGATCTGGAGGTAACGGTGGATCACACCGAAGATGTTGAGCTGCTGGCGCTTGTACTCGTGAATGCGCTTGACTTGGACATCGAACAGCGCTGCCGGGTTGACCTTGACGCCGTTGTTCTCCAGGATGTATTGTGCGAGTCGCACCTTGTTGGCGTACTTGATGTCGCGGAACTCCTTGCGGAACTCCTTGTCGTCAACAAACGCCTCTAGCTTGTTCAGCAGGGTGAGGTCCTTCAGGAACTCGTGACCGCCCAACTTTGACGCAATAAGCGCCGAGAGCTTGGGGTTGGCCTGGTGGAGCCATCTCCTCGGGGTAATGCCGTTGGTGACATTGGTGAACTTATCCTGTCCGTAGATCTTGACGAAATCCTTGAAGATGGTGGTCTTGATCAAGTCGGAATGTAGCTCGGCTACACCGTTGACCTTGTGTGAGCCAATCAAAGCAAGGTATGCCATGCGGACCATCTTTGGGTTCGATTCTTCGATGATGGAGACACGGCCCAGCATCTCGCGATCCTTGGGAAAGTTGCGCTCAACGAATTGGAGGAAGTGAAGATTGATTTCGTAGATGATCTTCAAAAGTCAGCAAGGTCTCAAGAAATCAGGCGATTGAACATACCTGGAGGTGGCGCGGGAGGAGGTGCTGCATGAGCGGTACAGACCACTTCTCGAGCGCCTCAGGAAGCACGGTATGGTTAGTGTATCCAAACGTCTTCTGAACGACTATATGCTGTTAGCATCCAGGTTTGGGTATGAGGGTAGATTCTGCTTACTGCTCCATGCCTCGTCCCACTCCAAGCCCTCGATATCGACCAATATCCTCTGAAGCTCGGGAATGGCCAAGGTCGGGTGAGTGTCGTTGAGTTGAATCGCGACTTGGTTGGGGAATTCCTTCCAGGCGCGCTGGCTCTTCTTGAAACGTCGCACGATGTCGTAGAGCGAAGCTGCGCACCAGAAGTACTGTTGCTTCAGGCGAAGCTCTTTACCGCGGTCAAGGCTGTTGCTAGTCAGACATGATATCTCATAACCATGGAACTACTCACTTGTCGTTGGGGTAGAGCACAGCGGAGATGGTCTCAGCGCGCTGCTGGTCAGCTACAGAGCTCTCGTATTCGCCAGAGTTGAACTTCTGGAAGTCAAACTCGCCGCTGGCTGCCTTGCTGCCCCAAAGGCGGAGGTTGTTGCAAGTGCCAGTCTTGTAGCCAGGAACTTTACTTGTCAGTGAAAAGGTGAGAAGTGATGGAAGGACTGCTTACCGGGAACGTCAAAAGCAACAGCCTGGACAATCTCGCCGCCCTCCCACGAGCACTGTTGCTTGCCCTCGTCGTCCTGCCAGCGGTTGACGTTGCCGTAGAACTGGATATCAACGACAATGTCGTGGCGCTGGAACTCCCATGGGTTGAAGTCCAGCCAGTAGTCTGGAACCTCGACCTGGTATCCATCGACGATCTCCTGCTTAAAGATACCATATCGGTACCGTAAGCCGTAGCCCCAGGCTGGGTAGTTGAGAGAAGCCATCGAGTCGAGGAAGCAGGCCGCAAGACGTCCGAGACCACCGTTTCCTAAGGCAGCATCATGCTCCTGAGATACAATGTCCTCCATGCGGAAGCCGAGATCGCTGAGACCCTCTGCATGTGTGTTAGAGAAGCAATCGCGAGGTCCTAAGAGGTGGACTTACTGGAAGCGATATCCTTCTGCTCAACGTTGAGCATGGCATTGTCCAGAGCGCGGCCCATCAAGAACTCGAGGGAGAGATCTGAATTTATTAGAGGTTGTTCTACCAGCAAATTTCCCACTAGTCTCACAGTATACACGCTTCTGGTCAGCAAAGGTCTGACTCTGCTGCGTCTTGTTCCAGTCCAAGACCAAGCGATCCCTGAAGGCGAGGGCAGTTCCAGCGTAGGCAGCAGACTCGTCGCAGTTGAAGAGGGAGCGTGCGAGGGTAGTCTCGATATGGCGAACAGCGTCTTTCGTAAAGTCGTCTGGCGTCGAGAAGGGCTTGGGCATCTATGCGTGTGTTAGTGTTGAGAATCATCCTTGTACTTTGATTGAGGATCCAATTGACATACAAACTTTCTCCATGCCTCGCGCTGGGGCTCTGGGATGCTCGCTTCTACGTTCTTGATCTCACTGGGGCCAAAGCCAGTTACCGTCCTCTTGTGCTTGGGACGGGTGAATGAAGGCCCAACGGGACCCTTGAGGTCACCGAGGGGAGCGCTGGTCGAGGGCTTGCGCTCGCGGGGGGAAGGGTTTGCGGCCATCTTGATAATGTCAATTGCTGAGAAGCGCGAGTTGCTTAGGAAGTGTCGATGGGAGAGAGGAGATGGCGGGGTAGAGGGGCGTATGGCTGCCGCTTGGAGGTAAGAGGCGCAACCGCAGGAGGGTCAGGGCGATGTGATAGGACGGACAAGAGCTGCAGGCTTATGAAGACGCCGCAGAAGTACCTCAGACGTGGTGTTTGCTACGCGCCAGACAGGAAAGAGGAGCGGCAGCAACGGCAATGGCGTGTTTACAGGGCGTCCGGGTGGAGTAAGACGGGCGGAGATCAATTGAACATCACAGCAAGGCCCCCAGGATTATATCAGGAGAGCAGGAGCGACTAGCTAGCGGATCGCGGGGAAGGAGCACTCCTGGCCAGGCTGACAGCTAGCAACAAGCTGTTGAGCTCTCCCACATGCAAGCTGTATGCAGCATCTCGCGGAGCCAGTACAAAGTGGGGTAGCCGACCCCACGATGCCGTCGCGGAGCAGTTAGCGGGGTCGTGATGGAGGTGTTGTCCAATAAACTTGTGCATGCTGAGCCTTTAGTGTGTTTGTTGCGCGTCGGAGCGTGATCTCCATCATGGCCAGAACCAGACGACGTGACGTCTTCAACCCCTCCATACCAACAACACCATGCTGGCGTAGCGAGAGCAACCAACATCCAACGATAGATTGCGCAACAAGCACAAACTTCAATCTCGAAAATTGATAGACATGAAGGAAATGTGCACATTCAAGCTGCAGCCGGCGCGGATCTTGTCGGAACAGGGAAGACTATGTTGATGCTGCAGCCCCACCATCGTACGTTGGACTGATCACTGTAAACAAAAACTTCAAAATGTCGTGATATCTGCACACAATCTTCTCGCATAATCTTATGAACATCTCACGCGATTGCGACGAATCCGCGTCACGTGTATGAGCTGCTCGATACGAAGTGCCAATATAGATTAAACCCGTCTTTACATACCACGTCAATAGGGATAAATATCAAACAAGCGCAGTCCTCGAACCTCCTAGCTGGTATTACACAAATAGCGTACTCAAAACATGAAACACAGAACATTGGCATCAGGCCACCAAACCCACTCAACTCCACCCTGAAACAAATATATACGAGGTGACAACAAGCCTGTTGTCTACACAAAGGAAAGCCTGATCCATGCCGAAGAACGCCGAGAGATGCGCATCGCGAAAGATGCCAAAAGGATGTGGGTATCGTGAATGTACGCAGCAAAACGATTAAAAAGAGTCGAAGGAACGGAATTCGTTGCTCGTCCATGGGAGACCGCCGCTCTACGGGCTGGGCTCTGGGGTCTGAACGCCGTAGCTCCAGATGGCCGTGCCATGCAGGCTGATGGAGAGGTTCCGTCGTTGCTTCATCACGGTCGTGATAGGGGTTGATGCGGCTGCAGGAGCTGTGCTGGGTCGCTGCATGTTCTTCAGTCTCCACTGCACCATGTCGTTGGAGATGCGAGCAAGGCCATAGTCCATGTCCTGCAGGATGGCCCTCCTCGTGGCCTCGATCTCCTGCACGGTGAAAGCACCGTCGCTCTCCCTGATGCTCCAGTGCCGTGAGGAGCGCTGTCGGTCAACGAGGAAGCCGTGCGCGAGGGAAAGAGCAGCCAAGACAATCACGTCTGGGCTAACACGCACGTTCTGACGCGAGTCTGTCATCATGAAGTTCTTCAGGTCGCGGGCATAGTCGCTCGGCGCAAGAGCATCCCGCCAAGTAGCTGCGAACCGGCTGCTCAATGCATCCAGCACGCATCCCGCAAAGGCGACAATCTCATCCGGCAGGCCAGCACGGTCGAGGAACCCTTGAATGACCGATGCATGAGGGCGGTGGGTGGAGACGTTGAGCGGCACGAGGTTGGCGAGGTGGGTTGCGTATACTATAGATAGCAAGTCAGCGGACCGAAATCAAGGAAGTGGCAACGGCATTGATCTTGGGTGAAGGGGTGCTGGTTGATCGACAGGCACACGTCCGAAATGTGGAGATGGACTGTTGAGTTGGAAAAGGAGCATCTGGGATGAAGCATGACGAGGGCCAAGGCGCTGTATGCAGGGGAACGTCGCTCTGCCGCCCGGACCGACTCATACACACCAGCATCCACAAACCCGTAAACAGAGATTTGGTGGGTGTGAGGTAATAAATAGACTAACCTTTTGGTTGTGGAGGGCTGCTCATGTCATATGACTGTGTCGATGTTTGGGCGGTTGGCGTTGATACTCGCGTGGGTGTGGGCTCCTTTGCTGGTGGAGGGGTTGGCAGGTTGGACAGCGGAACGCAGCTCGCAAAGTACTTGTCCAGCTCTTCGTCTGTCATGTCGCTGTTGATGGACAGGGCTGGCGAGTAGTCCATTTTGTCGTGTTTTGTTTTTCCAAGTTGAAATGTTGTGTTCTAACGGTAGTACAGCGGTGTCGGCGAAGTGTAAGCGAGGGAAGGTTGGAGAGTTGGTCGTGTGATGTTATGGTCGTGAGTCGAAGAACAATGAAGCGTCGTGAACCAAGCAGGCGAGCTGGAAATGTCGTCAGAGGGGAGAAGAGCCCCAAGAGTGAGGGCATTCACGAGTCTATATACACGCCCACGTTCCGACCAAGAAAACCGAGACGGTGAAAGCGGCGGATGGGTAGCGTAACTCGCTAGCTGCACCCCTGCACTTTCCCAAGACTCAGTAGCCGTCTCCCTGCCGTGCCACCTTCACAGGCGCGCACGCTCTCCCGCTCAGGCCAGCGCCAGCTACAACTTGGCCGTATGCGCCATCGCCAGGGCTACCGATGGCGTGTGCGGCTGCCCGAATGATGGCAGTGTGCAGCCGCCTGGTAAGAACGCCCAAGGTTGTTCCGCGTGCGCTGTACATGCAATGTCGTGATGTCGAAACTATACGGCTGTAAATCGAGGCCCAGGTATACAATGTGCCCATGTTGCGTGATCTATATTTCCAATCTAATCTTGTTTCTCCAGATCTTCATCCACTCCATCACGATCAGCACTCTAACGACATCATCTGCATATAGCGGGACAGCAGGGACACTTCATCTGGCAGTTGCAATACCGACACAACATAAACTTTGTCGTAGACACAACCAATCTCGCAAACCGCCTTGCCGGAAAAGCTTATGCCCCGATCCCATCCAATCGTCAGATGCTTCCCAGCCCGGCGCCGAGTCGCCTGTGAGCACTACTGCGAGCATTATTGCCTATCCACAAGTTCAATCCACTGCGAAACAAACCATCACACTTTTCACCCGTAGTTCCGACTGCAGAATCTTTTGCACATGTCAAACTCTATCGATCGCATCGCCGCTGTCAATTGCCCTGCATTAGGATCTGTACCCTCGTCACGCCATCACGCCGCTGGAGGGCACCCGAGTACGTAGCCAGCACCTGTTCCCTCACCGCCATGTTCCGCACTCTCGAGCACGCACACTACACGATACGATGCGGGTGCTCGGAACCATGTTATCTCCGTCCCCAAGCTCGCAAAAAGGGGACAATGTAGACGACAGCGCGCCGCGAACCCCACATCCAAGCTCTGGGGGCGCAGTCCTCCTAACCCGTCTTCAGCACCTCACCCGCTCGCCCTTGCGCACTTGACCCGTCAACACCAAATCTGCTCGCAGCACGAGTCGTCGTATCTGACTCCCCAGGCGAATACGTAGCAGCCCGCCCGAACGCCCTGACTTGCTGGCGGAATTTCGGCTTCGGCGCCTCGTATCAAGCGGTCCATCGCGTCTATTTTCCCCGATGCTATTACGGGGCCGGTGGAGCAAACCAATATCGCGCACAGAGAAAATATTCGCACAGTCGACAAATTCCATCTTTAGCATCCGTGGAGTCGTGAAACACCATTTGCCCGGTAGCTCCAGCATCTTTACGAGCTGCGCCCGACTAATGCTATCGATTGCGCTAGCTTTGTACGAAGCAGCCACCGCCCGCCGCGCTCCCAGGAACCGTTGCTACGAGTCTGCAGACATTGTCGTCATGGCCGTAGCTTGCATCTCCGATCCTTGATGATGGAATCTTTCCTCAACACTGTGCGTGGAGGGCCACGTACAGGCAATCAAGAAGCTTCGGAGTCTGGGCCTAGGTCCAAAGGCTCCACTCGCATCCTCTTTTCGCACTCAGCACCATGCACCCTTTTTGCTTCTTGCTGCATGATCGAGACACTTTCACAAGTCCGAGGATTGGCTCACGGACGCTGACAGATGTCATGGCTCACCGATGGTCGCTACCGGCCTTCTCCTACGGCCGGCAGGCCACGACCAGTGACCATTTCTTCAAATCATTAACGCCGCAATCTTCTGAAACACAAGGCTTTAAACTACCTCTACACATTTCTTCTAGTGTATGAACACCCGTTTGGTTCGAGAGCGTCATCCTGTGGCGTAGGGTCCTCCCGAAGATTCTAGCTGTTCTCGATCTCTTTAGCTCGCCAGAGGACGACCGCGTCTAGATCCTCCACCACCGTCACACGGACTCCTGTGGGGGTTTTCATGGCTATGGCAGCTGGTGCTGTACCTGCATGCTCAACACTATGGGCGCGGATTCCAAATACTTCGGGTTGCAGTTGTGGGGAGCGCTCTGACTGTACCTAGATCCAGCTACGGCAAGCCATGCAGTCACTCATCTGGACTATATGACAGGCCGATGGACTATGTCCTGCGCCTAGAACATAGGCGAAGTATGACTGAGAGTCGATCGGATCTCCTTGAGACGACAGTCATCATGTACACTGATCACGCAATGTTGATGACCCGCCAGCTCGCGCAGTTCTCGACACTTTCACAACCTCATTCCACATATTTGTGAACACGATACACACATCTTATATGTATCACTTACTGTACAGCAACTAATGGCATGAACAGGTCTTCGCCAAAACGGTAAGCCACACATGTCTGAGTTCGTTTCCTGCACTCGTCATAGCACCTATAGCAACTCCATCACGATGCACGTTTCCCTCCCGTCAACGGGCCGAAGTCCGCAAAAAGCAAGAACACACCACGTTCCTCTCGCTGGGAGATCATCTGGTATAATCTACACCGTTATCTTTGCAAGAGGTACAATGACTTTTTTGAAGTAGTGTTTGTCAATACATGTGGTGAACATCATGTTTAGTCCTAAGTAGTAGTCTCGTCTCGTCATTACCAAGTTCTTTAGTTACGATTCCTGTCTCCGATTGCCGCATGACAGCGAATACAAGCATACACACACCCACTCACCTCTTCAAGCTCCAGCTCCAGCTCAACGACGTATTTCCTTCTTTCTCAAAGTCGGTTGGCCCCGCATCGTTTCCACAGTACACCACATATCCAAAACGCAGATAAAAACGTACGACACAACAACGGCTATACCGGCAGTCAGGCGGTGATACTTTCTTTTTCGCCCAAGGCTGACAACACATACATTCATGCCAAGTCGCAGGTAACGTGATGGTGTCATACAATGACATAGCAGCAGCATACGGCATGGCATGTAGGAGTGTACGGTGTATACAGTGTGTACGCTTAGCAAGATACGGTGAAGGACATGAACCCATGAGACCACAGAATCCGCACGCGCATGTATGCCTGCTGCCGGGAGGTCCAAAGATGGATGACCGTTACAACTATGAATTTGTCGATATCGGCAGTTGATACATCACCTCGACCACGTTGCGGGATCCATTCTCCTCCACCTCGACTCGTGGGCCTACTTGGTGTTGTTTTAATTCCCTGGCACATAAAAGCACGGGTCAGCGATTATCATGGCATTGCGTTGTAGATGGATAGTAACTTCCGGGTTTAACTCTATCATCACGTTCTAAACCTTGGAAGCATCTACACCTGCTTAATCTCTCGTTCTTGTCACTGATACGACACCTAGTAACTTTGAACCTTTATTCCATGACACATCAGAAGCGTCACCGCGTATACGTGACTTTTTCTATACCGCACCGGAAGAGCAAAGCTTCAAGACTGACTCCATGGTCGCTTGGAGAGGTCTAGTTGGAAGAACCAATTGGAGTGGAAAAGCTGTTGACAAAAACGTATGACCACGGCATCGAGCCAAGGTGCCAGAGCATCGTAATGAGAAGGGACAACAACAACGCATCAATCTCATGACAACTAACATGCGCGGAGTCCGCAACCCTTCATGACACTACAACCAGCAAAGTCACATGCACAAACGAACATCAATAACGATAACGAACATTGATTTGTACTGCAATAGCGAACATGATAACCGACCAAAAACACCACGCTTCTCCATGGATACAAGGAGTAGTCAACCCTTCCTACCAATCAATCCACCGCGACCACGACGACCACCTCATCTTCCAACTCATACTACTATCCTACCATCCACTCAGACTTAACCAGCCTCGCACATTTGGGATATCGTTAAACGACCAGATTCCACCTCACGCACTTTTCTCTCCTTTCATCGTCCACAAGCGACGCAAACATGTCTATTGTCTTCTTCGTCATGACTGCCGTACCGTCGTCAAGATTCGCACCATGATCCTCCAACACGTATATTGTCGTGCGCTATTGGAGGCAGGCACATCGTTGCAAATAGAGCGAAACGCTTACTGGGCCTTCTTGGGGGCAGCGCCGGGCTGACCACCAACGTACCTGCGGATGTCGGTCGCATCAGCAGCCTGGCGAACAATGTTCTTAAAGGTTCCCCAGCCCTGCTTAGCAGCGGGGGGAGTGCTCTGGTTGGCAAGCTGAGCGTCAATGCGGGCAGTGAGCTGGTTGATAGCCTCCTGGACGAAGCTGCTCTGCGCAACGCGAGCGCGGAAGAAGACGGTGTAGACAGCGAGGAGGATCCAGG